>Ga0209598_10002474_pt1 | contig 14422 bp, 25 predicted proteins | sample M_140807_EF_Meta_FD_187317 | JGI IMG/M metagenome (GOLD analysis project Ga0209598, IMG submission 187317) | Freshwater microbial communities from Lake Montjoie, Canada to study carbon cycling - M_140807_EF_MetaG (SPAdes) (version 2) | ecosystem: Environmental > Aquatic > Freshwater > Lake... | reverse complement strand
CAGCGACCCGCTGGCGGGGGGCTGAGGGAGGCCGGATGCCACCGCCGGGCTGTCTGGCTGCCGTGAAATCCCCGATTTCCTTGTTGCAGCCTGGCTCCAACCTCCATACGATTGGCGCGCTTCATTCCTGGCGGTCGGGCCATCTCCGACTCGCCTCCCCATCTCGACAAAGCTCCCTAAGACACGACCGCCATCCGGAGGCCTGACTAGAACCATGAACAAAGCCGATCTCGTTAATCTCGTTGCAGCCCGCACCGAACTCACCAAGACCGAAGTCTCTCTGGTGGTTGATGCCGCCATCGAAACCATCATCGATTCCGTGGTGGAAGGCAAGAAGGTGTCGATCCTGGGCTTCGGCTCCTTTGAACCCCGCGAGCGTTCCGCTCGTCAGGGTCTCAACCCCAAGACCGGCGACAAGATCAAGATCCCGGCCAAGCGCGTTCCCGCCTTCACCGCCGGCAAGCTGTTCAAGGATCGAGTGCAGGGCTGAGCCCGAGCCCAACGTCCAACAACCGGAATGCGGTTCCACGGTCCTCAGGGGCCGTTTTTTTTTTGGAGCCCAGTCGCACTGCGGGGGTTCGGTCCAACCCAGCGGGGGCCAGCATGGAGTTCTTCACGGGCCAGTCATGGCGGAACCCTGCGGCGATGCCGCTGTGCCCTCGGAGCCGCCGCTGCCGTTGTCCGCCCATGTCGCGGCCCTGCTCGAGGCCGGGGTGGCGAGCCGTGGCCGGGGCTACCGCGGCCGCTTCGCACCCTCCCCCACCGGTGCCCTGCACCGCGGCAATCTGCGAACCGCCCTGCTCGGCTGGCTGGAGGCCCGCCTACAGGGAGGGGAATGGTTATTGCGCATCGATGATCTCGACGCCCCTCGCAACCGACCTGGGGCGGAAGATGCCCTGCTGGCTGACCTGGCTTGGCTGGGGCTGCTCTGGGATGGCCCGCCGCTGCGTCAGAGCCGTCGCCGGGGGCTCTACGCCACCGTGCTCTCGGCCCTGCGCCGCGGCGGTGCCCTCTACCCCTGCCGCTGCAGTCGGCGGATGCTGGCTGACATCTCGGCTCCCCACGGCCCCCTGAACGTGTATCCCGGCTTCTGCCGCCAGGGCCCCCGTCCGTGGGGCCCTCAGCAGGGCCGTTTGCCTAGCTGGCGACTGTGGCTGCCGCCGGGGCGGATCGAGTGGCGGGAGCGGTTTTCCCGGCCCGGTTGCCTCGATGGCCCCGCCGAGGTGGGCGACACGGTGCTGCGGCGGGCCGATGGGGTGATCGCTTATCACCTGGCCACCGCGGTGGACGAGCTGGCCCTGGGCATCAGCGATGTGCTGCGCGGTGAGGATCTCTGGTCGTCTACCGGCCCCCAGGTGGCGGTGATGGCGACCCTGGGATGGACTCCGCCCGTTTATGGCCACGTTCCCCTCTGGCGCGACGGGGGCGGCCAGAGGCTCAGCAAACGGGAGGGTTCCGAGGGGCTGGAGGGCTACCGGGCCCGGGGCCTGGATGGCCCCGCTGTGATCGGTGAACTGGCGTCGAGCCTGGCGCTGGTGCCGCCGGGCAGTCGGCTGTCGGCCGTCGAGCTGCTGCAGACGCTTCAGCTCGGGGATCTGGAGCGTTGCGTGCGATCCCCTGGGGCAGGGAGCCTCGGATTTTAAGGAAAGTTTTGGGATCAGAGCCCCCTTTAACCGCCACAGTGTGGAGACCAAAACAGGGTGAGATTCAGCCCATGATTTCCAGCTTCACGTCTGAGCGCAGCGCCGAACTGGCGGTTGAGGCGGGTGCCAGCGGCGTTCGGGAGGCCCCGTCCTCGGTTGGGGCCGAGATGGCGCCCATCGCCGCCCTCGCCTCCCCTGCGGCGCCTCTGGAGGCCCCCGTTCCGATCGTCTGCCCCCACTGCGGTGGCAGCGGCATCCTGCGCATGGGCGACCAGCAGTTCCGCACCTGTCTGGAGTGCCTGGGCCAGGGGCAGCTGAACCGCACCGTGCAGCAGGAACTGCTGTTTCCTGCCTTCGGCCTCAGGGTTTCCGCTGCCCGCGCAGGATGAAGAACACGGTGGTGCCCACCACTGCCGCCAGGGGCACTGCGGTGAACAGGAGCAGGATCACGGCGGTCCAGTCGGTGTACATCGGCTGCGGGCAACGGATCAAGTCACCATTTCAGCAGGTGTCTTGCGCCCTGCGCTCTGGAGCGATGGACTGGGGAGCCTGCCGTGGCCCCGCCATGCCCCAACCAGCCTTTTTGGTCCACGGCCTTCGTCCCGGCGGATTCCAAGCTCAGCTATTCACCAAGGCACTGCTGGGGCTGCTGCTGGCCGCGGCTTCCCCCCTGCGGGCGGGGGTGCACTTTGAGAACTGTGTGACCGCCGCCGACGGCGCCATCACCTGCGACACCGTTCCCACCGGAAACACCTTGGCGGACGACGAGGCGGCCCGATTCGGCCTGTTCGCCAACGCCAGCCCGGGCTGGAATGAATTTGATCCCTATGCCGGCTACTAGGACGATTTTGCTGCTCAGCGGGGCTGATGTTTCCGCGGTGATCGCGGCGAGCACCTCGGTGCCATCGGCTCAGGTTGCCGCGGTGGCTTACAGCAGGTTGCGCCCTTCGCTCCGGCGGTCCGGTGTGGGAGTAGGTGTGGAAGGAGTGGGAAATGAATGATGGCCCAGATCCTGAACGGCAATCCCAGCCCTTTCCGCCGCCAGGATGCGGAGAGGATCACCACGCCAGCCGGATCCACCATCGAGCCCACCTCCGATGGCCGCTATCAGGTGTGCGACGCCCGCAGCCACTGCCGCCGGGCTGACAACCTCTGGGAGGCGCAGCAGTTGGTTCAGTGGGCTGAGGTGCACCACCGCCCCGTGGATTCCGATCTCCCCTGAAGTGGATTCATTCCCAAACCGCCAGCCGTTCCCTGTGGTGCCACGAGCGATGCATTTCTGGGCTCCTGAGATTGATCCCGCCCATCCGATGGACTGCACACAGCCCGAGCGCTATGTGCTGCAGCGGCTTGGCTCGGGCCAGTTCCTGGCCATCGATCAGCGGGACCAGAGCCTCAAGGATGTGGCTGATCTGGCTTCGGCTTATCTCTTCCATACCCACGAGGCGGCGCTGCGGGCCGCCAGCGAACTCAAGCGGTTGGGCAGCAGCGTCGATGTGGTGAAGGTGGAGTGAGTCCTGCAGCAGGTTCGCCCTGCTGCATCGGGATCGGAGCTCAATGGGGATCTGGCAGAGCACCCTGTCGGCCTGCCATGAACCGCCAGTACCAGCGCACGCTGGAGGCGATCTTTGCCCACCCCCTGCACCATGGGCTGAGGGCCCTATAGCCCTGAGCGGGGTCGGCGGGCTTTAGTCGCAGGTGCTGTCGGGCCGGCTGCCGGTGAGGCCGGTGAGGCGAAGCAGATGGGCCCGGGCCTGGTCGCGCCAGGTGCGCCAGCGGCTCTCAGGCCGGTTGTCGCCGGTGATCGCCGCCTGCCCCGACACCGTCCAGCCCAGTGGCCCGATCACGATCCGGGCGATGGCCAGGGTCCGCTCGAGGTGGGCGGGGCTGGTGACCATGGTGAGATTTCCTCGGCGGTGCATCGGCTCCAGCAGACGGGCCAGGGCATCCACTTGGCCCACGGTGTCACAGCCTGGTTCGAGGCGAACGATCCGGCCTTTGTCGCTCGGCCATTTCCCCCGCTGCATGAGTTGCTGGATGTTCACCGCCTGACTGGAGGGTCGGCCCTGGAGAACCAGCAGCGAGCCGGGTCTCTCCTTCCAGAGGGCCAGGGCCATCACCGTGCGTTCGGGATCCTCCACGAACACCGAGATCACCTGCATCGGTGGCGGGGAGGAGGCGGTGCGGCCGCTTTGGAGGGGGCTCAGGAGGGGGGCAATCGAGGGCCAGGCCAGCCAGAGACCGCCGCCGCCGAGGCCGAACAGCAGCAGGGAATGGCGGCGCAGCATGGCCGGGATCCCGGTGAGGGAGGCCAGAAGCTCGCGCAGCGCTCGGATGATGGCGCGCTTCACAGGCGACCGGGAGCGCCGTCGCCGCACCCTGACCCTGTGGGAGCGAATGCGCTGGGGGTTCATCGTGCTCGGCTCCCCTTGCTTGGGTCCACGGGACCCAACTGTCGGCGCCCGACCGGTCGCCTGCAGCTGGGTTGGCGGTCACCGTAAGCCACGAGATTGCCGCTCTAAGCTCAACGAAGCGCCCCAAGTAGGCGCTTGATTCTGGGCTTGATGCAGGCGATTGATCCTGGGCTTGATGCAAGCCTTGATGCAGCCGGGGGCCCGCAGAGGCATCAGGATCGAGGGATGACAGCAGTTCTCCCCACCGATTCGGTCCTGGCGGCCTTCGGATCCAGTTTCACCGCCATCACCTTGGCGGAACTGGGTGACAAGACCTTCTTCATGGCCCTGATCTTGGCGGCGCGCCATCGCCCCCGTTGGGTGTTCATCGGGGCCTTTGCCGCCCTGGCCTGCGTCACGGTGATGTCCCTGGCCCTGGGCTTCGGGCTGCGGGAGCTCCTGCCGCAGGGCCTGGTGCCCTGGCTGGCCGCCGTTCTGTTCTTGGCCTTCGGCGTCAAGCTACTTCTCGATGCCCAGGCGATGGGCGCCGACCAGGCCCAGGAGGAGGCCGAGGCGGCGGCGGAAGCGGTGAACGCCGCCGAGAACCTGCATCCGATCGCCGAGGGCTGGGCCGTGATCCGGGAGGCCTTTGCACTGGTGTTCATCGCCGAATTAGGAGATCGCACCCAGTTCACCACCATCTTCCTGGCCGCGGCGCCCGCCTTCAGTTTTCTGGCTCTGCTGGCCGGCAGCCTGCTTGGCCATGGGCTGGTGACGGGGCTGGCGGTGGGGGCGGGCCGCTGGATCGGTACCCATCTGCAGGAGCGTTTGCTCTACCGGCTCAGCGGTGGGTTGTTCCTGCTGTTCGGATTGGCCGCCGTGCACCAGGCCCTGGGCTGAGCGATCCACTTACTCCAGGCGCCGCAGCGGCCGCCGCAGCATCGCCGGATCCAGACCCTCCCGCAGCGCCAGCACCAGACCGGCGGCCTCGGCGTAACTGTTGGCGCTGATCACCTCCAGGCCCAAGGCCTCGCCGCTCACCTGCAGCAGGCAGGCATTACCAGCCACCGCGATCAGGGGCACCCCCCGCGCGGCGCAGGCCAGCACCGCTTCGCCGCCGAGGGCACCGGCCGGGGCCACCACGGCCCCGAGGCAGCTCGCCTCAAGTAGGCCCCCGGCCCGCGTCAGCTCCTGCCCTGACCCGAAACGGACGGCCGGCCAGCGCTCAGGCCGCCCCGGCATACCTCCAGCCGTCACATCGCCTGGTCCCAGCGGCAGCAGATCCGGCGCCCGGCTCAGGCACACCAGCACGCAGGGCAGGAAGGTGTGGCCCAGCTCCTCTGCCGCCGCCCGCGGATCTAGATCGGGATCGAGGGGCAGGGGCGTCAGGGCCGGCGCATGGGCGCAGGGGATGCCGAGATGGCGCACCAGCAGATGGCTGATCACCGCCTCGGCCCCGGCCAGAGCGTCAACGCCGGAGCCGGCGCGGTAGGCGACGAGGGCCTCACTCTCAGGGTCTTCGGGGAAGCGGGCCACGGCGGCGATGGCGGTGGCGCCAGCCGCCACCAGCTTCTCGCCGGCGCGCAGCAAGGCATCGGGCCGCTCCAGCGTGCCCCAGCTGCTGCCGCTCGGGCCCAGGCTCAGACCCACCCCCAGGGGCACCTCGGTGGTGACCACCGGACCGATCGAAAGGCCCAGGGTGGCGCGGCAGGCCTCGGCCGCCTGCAGTTGGCGGGCGCGCAGCTGCGGTTCGATACCCGCATCCAGCAGCAGCCCCACCCGCCGGCCGGCCACCGGCGCCAGCGCCAACTCAGCGGTGGCGAAGCGATCGAGGGCCCAGCCCTCCACGTAGTGGATGCGGCGGTCGCTCCAATAGAGGGAGGCGCCATTCATCACATTGGGATGGGTGATCAGGCAGCCGCTGGCCGCCGCCAGCAACCGGGCCGCCGGCAGGCCATCGCCCGCATAGCCCCCCACGACGCAACCCACGCCGGTGGGGATCACCAGCAGGGTGGGCAGGGGCGGGGCGTCACTCATTGGCGCTCCGGTTGGCACGACTGGCCTTGGCTCACCCCCACCCCTTCGAGCTGCAGGCCCCGCAGCGGATCCACCGCCGTGATCGCCCAGCGCAGCGGTTCAGCGCCGGTCCAGCCGAGGCCCGCGAGGTGGGCGGCGATGGCGACGCGCAGGGCAACAGGATCGGGCGGATCGGGCTGGGGCGAGGTGCTGGCAGCCAGATCAGGAGGATCAGGAGGCGATTCGGCACTTGCGGCACGGGCCAGCCAGAAACTGAATGACACCAGCACAAGCCGCGGCGGCTCTACCGCCGTTGGATCAAGCACCCCATCCGACCCGGCGGCCCCCTGGCTCAGCACCACCCCTCCCTCACGCTTGTCTCACATCGGGCTCACTTTTGATACTGGCCGAACTGGGCCTCGTAGAGAGCATCCTCCTGGCCGGCCAGCAGGGTGAGATCGCTGAGCGGGTAGCTCACGCAGAGCAGCGCGTAGCCCTGATCCCGCAGCTCCCCCTTCACGCCCATGGCATCGGGTTGGTGCACGCTGCCGCTGCTGAGCTTGGCGGCGCAGGTGGTGCAAACCCCTGAACAGCAAGAGCTGGGCAGCGGCACCCCGGCAGCCTCGGCGGCGGCCAGCACAGTCTGGTCGGCGCGGCAGGGAAAGCTGTGGAGGGTACCATCAAGGCTGGCCTTGATTGAGAAGCTGGGGGTTTCGCTCACCGGTTTGCCGTGGTTGGAATCCATCCTCCCTGAGGGGTGGGCAGGGGCCAGGGAATCTTTCCATCCCAGCCCTAGATTTTCAGCAAGTGTTGCACCGGCCATGGCCGATCGATCGGCGGACTGGGTGGATCAGGCCCTGCGGGATCTGGAGCAGGCGGAGCAGTCGATGTAAGCTATTTGCCGCACGTGCCATCACCGAGTGCATCTGCGCTGCGTATGCAAGACGCCACTGAGGTGGTGGCACAGGCTGCGAGCTGGGCCGCAAATCAAAAACATGCCCAACCGGACCTGCTGGTCGTGGGGGTGATTGGCTCTTACGGCCGCGGCACCGCGGGCGTGGGCAGCGACCTCGATCTGCTCCTGGTCCTGCGGCACTGCAACGAACCCATCTGGCAGCGGCTGCGCCGCTGGGACACCAAAGATCTACCTCTGACCAGCGATCTCTTGGTTTACAGCCTCAGCGAGTGGCAAACCCTGCCCCAGTGGAACCCGCGGCTTGCAGAGGCGTTGCGCCAGGACACCCTTGGCTGGGGGATCCGCCGCCCTGAGATCTTCTGCGACTGGTGTGTTCATGGTGCAATGACATGAAGCTTGGCGAATTAACTCTTGTAGGGTTTAGGGTCTCTAGTGAGAACGCTCAGATTGGATACTGCTGCATGGGCACCAATAAAAAAGTCAGCTAGCGGTTTTTGCCTGGTTCCGCCACGTTGCCGATACAGTGCATAGGCTGTTGCTGTGAGCGATACTGTCGCCCAACGTAACTGGGTTCTCAAGGTTGCATAAATGTCAATCATTGGATCCAAGGCGGCAATATCGGGTCCTGGGATCAGCAGCTCTGAGTAGATGACGATATTGACGTGTAGTCGGTAGTGCTCACTGCGTGATTGCAACTGCTCAATCGCCCATTGATGCCAGGAACTGGACTCATCGATACAGTCAATCGATACATTTGTATCGACAAGGATTCCTTTTGTCCCATCATATTCGTCCAGGCTGGTGAGAGCCACGGCATGTTGAGGTATTGGAAGATTCGTCGCCGCGAATGAAATTCATAATTTCGTCGGCACCGAGTTGTCTGAACTCTGCATTGAAACTGTCGCGGACTATCGCTGCTGCTTCCCTCAACTTAGCCCTGCGATCTTCTTTGAAGCCAGTGCCCACAGGCGTGATGACGATCTTGCTGCCTTCCAGGCTGAAGCTAACCTCGCTACCTGGCGCGACGCCTGCAGCGTCGCGAATGTGCTTAGGAATTGTGACTTGGCCTTTGTCGGTGACGTGCATCGCCGCCTCACAAGTGGGAATGTGAAGTTGGAATGCAACCGCGTTGAAGGCTTTGGGTTGGGGATCCGCCAACATGAGATTGATGGCCCTTGGGCTCTTGCGGTGGAAACCACTCTGTTCTCAACGAACTGGACTGCTGAGGCCACCTTTCTTAGCGCCTGCGGGGGCTGCGCCAGAGCCAGTCCCGCTGCCTGTGTCTACAGGTGGGAAGCGAGGCTTGAAGGGCTTAGCGGCGCTGGGTTTGCTCGGGCTAGCTGGCCCGAGGTTCAGCGGCGGCGGCGGTTTATACACCGGCTTGGTGGGCAGGGCCAGGGAGCCGGGGCTGGCGGCGGGAATGCCGAGATCGCGGGCGATCGAGGCGCCGAGCTGCTGGAACTGCTCTTGTGTGATCAGGCCCTGCTCCAGCAACGCGGCCCCGAGGGCGAGCTTGCTGCGGCGCTCCTGCAGGGCCGCCAGGCGGCCGCAGCCCTCCACAGCGTTTCCTCCGAAGGGGATGCTCAGAAGCAGACCGCCTCCCAGTTGGGAGGCTTGGGCAATGCCGCCGAACGAGGAAGAGTTGCTGATCTGGGTGGAGGTGCTGGGATTGGTGCTGAGTCCGGCGACACTGAAGCTGGGGCGTGCTCCCTGGGTGTACCGGCAGCGCACATTGTCTTCAGTTTCGATCTCGATGGTGGGGCCGTTGGTGTCCCGAAGACCGGGCCACACCTGCAGCTGCTGGGCGGCAGCGTCGGGACCATCCAATGCGGCAATGACAGCTAAACCAACCAATGCGCAGCAACTCGCCTGGATTCGAGAGCGTCCCATGGGAGAATTAGGGAGACGAGGAATAGCGCTTGCAGGCCCGCGTTCTCATGCTCACCTGGCCCATAGCCCCTGAGCTATTCAAGGCCTTGGCTTCACTTTTAGTGACCGAAACGGCACAGACTGCCCACAGCGCATCGGGATTAAACCGAATGAAGCTTTGTCGGGGGCGATTCCCACCCACAGTGAGCTGATCCGGGCTGGAACTAAAGTTGTTGGGGCCGAGTTCGACCCCATTCTTGTCTATACCGACAATCTGAAAAATGGTATTGGCACCCGGGTTATTCACCGTGATGCGTGCTGTTGAGCCGAGAGGCGGCTTAGTGAACCAAACCGCAACGGCAAGCAGGGAGGGAAGAACAAGCATGGCCAATACCTATACAGATCAGTAAATGCAGCTAAGGGTGGTGGAGATTGCGTAAAAACCGGGAGGCAAGAGTCCATTCGGCTCGCCAATACTTGCACGCAGGTTTGGAGTCAAAATAGATGGGCCAATCCCTAATCCAGTGCCCGCAGAAGTGGTCGTGGCGGTGATGGTCTGTTCGGGATTAAAAAAGGGATACAAACCCAATGAGATGCTTGCAGTAAGATCGGACGGAGCAGAGTCAGGTTTCTGGGAAAAACTAACAGGAGAGAGACTGATCTGTGCGTAGTTGTTTGGATCAGGATTAACTAACTTGCCTCCCTGGGTGGTGCCGGTCAACTGTCCGGGACTAGCAGGCGTCAAGTTGATTTCAGCACCTTCAACCGAACATGCGGCAGGGATGGTGCCCGAAGCTCTAATCAGCGATTCCGCGGCTCTGGACGGACCAGCAGCAAAAAGGGAGAAAGAAACACAGCCAAGAGCTAGAACGAAAAGTTGTTTCATGGAAGGAAAATGGTGATAGTAGAGCAGAACTCCACCGGTCAACATCTTTTCTGACTGAAAACCTGCCCCCATTGCAAGCACACGCCGGCGATTCCTACCTCAAATGGACGAGGAACTGCCTCGATTTGGTATCAAGCGATACCGGTGGCGAGGGATCCGGGGGACTCGAGGCTCGGCTACCAGAAGTTTGAGTCCAGCAAACCAAGTCCGGCAGGCCTTCGCTGCTCTTGGCCGCCTGGAACCGCCGAATCTTCACAAGAACTCAAGTATCATACCCCCCCTTAAGGAGGGTATTTCCAAGACCGGTAGCCGTTTGGCGCCTGAGTGTTAGTAGGATGTTGAAGCCGCATACATGCCGCATGCGCCAGCCCGCGGTTTGAGTTGTGCCCCAATGGTTCTTCTTGCTCATCTTCGCCAAGCCGGCCTGAAATTACCGGTTTCGACCAGCTGGTTGCAGAGCAGCGGCGTAAGCATGAGGGTTGGTATTGTGTCAGACCGGCCGCTGACGGTGGCCGCCATTGATCACCTGTTTGGCTGGAGCAAAGGCAATGTGGTCTTCATGGATACCAGCCCAGCCTCCGCCCTCGAACACATCCATCAAGACCAGCTTGGCATTCTTGTGGTAACGGCGGATCTGGGGCAGGGGGAGTCGGGGATCGTCCTACTGGAGCAGGCGCATCAGTTAGCCAAAGATCTATGCAGTATTTTGATTGTTGATTGCATCCAGCATGATCTCAGGCTGGCGTTTCGATCCAAAGCCAAGGCCGTGATCAGCGAGCAGGAGATCTTCGCGCCAGGAGATTGCCTGGCTCAGCTGATCCGCGCCCTGGCCCTGGGCAACACCTACCGCTCGCCGCAGCTCAAGGCCTGCATGGTCCGCCCGGAAGCAGGCGAATGCAAGCGTCTGGATGAGGTGATGTCTACCCCCTGCCTGACCCAACGCGAAGCTGACGTGGCCGCCCTGCTGTTGGAGGGCCATAACGACAGGCAGATCGCCGCTGGCTTAGGCATGGCCTACCAGACAGTTCGGGCCCATGGCCGTTCCCTGCGGCGCAAATTCGGCGTCTCCCACCGCAGCCAGCTGGTGCTCCGGTTGCTCGAACATCGCAAGGATCTGCTGCCGCACCGCTTCCCAGGCGGCATTAATCCGCCAGCACGCTGATCACGGTGCTGGCTGTGTAGGTGCCCGCTGGCAGCGGTTGGGTTGTGGTGCTGTAAAAACGGGCGCTCACGCTGGCCACAACAATTCCACTGTTGAACGGTGAGTTCCCACCTTCGTTGGTGGTCGCGCCGATCAGGAAGCTGCCGTTGGCGCTGAGCATGATTTCGGCGCCCACCGCTGATGGATTCACCCCTTGCGGCGCAGCCAACTGCAGCCGGCTCAGGGCCAACTGGCTGGGCACGTTGGCGGCGATCTCCACGGTCTGCTGGTTCGCCACCGTTAACAGGCTGCCGTCGTCGCTCAATGTCGGCGGTTCAAGGCTCTGATTGGGCCTCACCACCACCGCAACGGTATCAGGCACCGTGCCGGAGGCGGTGATCGTTGCGGATGGGCTGGCCTGAAGGGCGGGGGCGAACAGCAGCGCCAGCAGCAAGCCGCCAAAGCTGCTGGCACCGTGCTGGCAGAGCTGGTTCATCCAAGGGGACGCAGACATTTAGGCACTTTATGTCAGCCTGCGCTGGCGGGGCTATTTGCACCCGATCCAGGCGCACCGAGTGGAACCCATGTCCCTCCCTGAGTCGATCGCGCCTTAACTTAAATTACGAGTGATTGTGCCGAGTCCTTGCTCGCACTGCCCAGCCCCCTCAGCCTGCACCTGACCCTCACAGCCAGCCTGCGGCTCACTCCCGACCAATTCGCTGAGCTCTGCGCTGCCAACCCAGACGCCGTGATGGAGCTGGCCGCCGACGGTTCCTTGATCACCATGACGCCCACCGGCGGCGAAACAGGGGCCCGCAGCAGCAACCTCTGCTTTGAACTGCAACTGGCAGTGCGGCGCAGTGGCCAGCCCCTCAAACTCTTCGATAGCTCCACAGGCTTTCGCCCCAGCGACGTTGGCCCTCCCCCGGCTTGAGCGCCCTGCGCCGCAAAATGACGACCTCCCAGCCCAATGGGGCCAGTCTGTGCTGGCTGCTGATCCCGGAGCAGTGGGCGGTGGAGGTCTGGGTGCCTGCGGGCGAAGCTGCGGACGTTCGCCAACGGATGGCGCCGACCAATCAGATCGTTGGGTCTCCACTGTTTCCGGGGCTGTTGATCGATCTGCAGGAGGTCTGGGCAGTTTGATGGTGGTTAGCCCAGCTCCTGCCAATCCACCGGATGGGGCGCCAAGTACTCCGCTGGCCCCCCTGAGCTGGCGGCCGGGGCAGTGAGCACCAGATCGAGGCTGATCGAGAAGCGGCTGTCGTTTGGATCCTCGTTCTCCAGCACGGCGTGATCCACGCTGGCCGGAAACAGCAGCAGCAGCCCCGCCCGAGGGGCCAGATCAAACCAGGGCGCATTCCACTGGGCTGCAGCGGGATCATCGCCGCGGATCGGGCCGCCATGACCCACTGCGAGCCCCGCCACCAGCTCATTGGTCTGGCGGGGCGGGAAAAACCGCAAGCAGCCGCTGCGGCCGCTGCCATCGCCATTGAGGTAAACCACGGCGCTGAGGTGGGCGTTGGGATGGTGGTGGCGCCCCACCACCTGGCCCAGCTCACTCACCACCGGCCAGCAGCGCTGGATGTGCAAGGCCAGCTGGGCTTGATCAAACCCCAGCCCTTCCAGGTAGGCGACGGCATGGCCCGTGAGGGTGGTGATCAGCGGCGCAAAGAGGGGATGGCGGTGCAGGTGCCCCACGCCATGGAGATCGCCGGTCCAGGCGCAGCCCGGGTCGGGGTTCGACGCGGCGAGGCCTTGAAGCTCCCGGATCGCCTGCATCTGCAGGGCCACATCCAGGGGATCAATCGGCAGCTGCACCATCCCCAGGGCGAGGGGGAACAGGGCCTGGAGCTGAAGGGCGCCCCCAGGCGCCGGGGGCTCTGGGTTCGCCATCGGTTTCCGTGCTTGTGCGACAGCATGGCGCAGGAAGGCTTCTGGGCTTCTCACCCGCCCTAACTTGCTTTGATCTCGGGGTCCTCAGCCATGCCCTCCTGCTCCTCCTCCTGCGCCTCGGCGGTTGTTGCCGTCTCGCTCCTGCTCAGCGGCGCCGCTGGCAAGGCCCAGGCCCAGAGCCAGTGCCGCTTCCTGATGCCTATCGGCGGCACGGGAGAGCCCGTGGTGCAGAAGCGCATCAGCGCCGATCGGTTGTTGGGCAGCACCAACTGGAACACCGACTTCGCGGTCGACCGCGGCTTCAGCACCTACCGGGTCAAGCTGCAGTCGGCCTCCACAGGGCGAGGCACCTTCCCCGTGGCGGTGTTCCTGCGGTTCACCGATGGCAGCAACCTGCAGCTCGTGAATCAAAACCTCACCCTGGCCCCCCAGGAACAGCGCAACTTGGGACCCTTCCCCACTGTCCCCGGCAAACGCACCAGCCAGGTGAATGTGCGGGTGGGAGCCAGCAACATGCCCGGCTCAACGGGCTTCAGCTATCGGGTTTCCGCCGAAGGTTGCCTCTGACGGCCCCATCAAAAAACTGAAAAGGGGCCCAACGAAAACTCCCAGAGGAGCTTCGTTGGACCCGCTTCGATCAATCCGAGCGGAGGCTTAATGAAGCGCCCCACCCACGCTATGGATCACATCGCCGAGGCACCACCCACCACTTCAAGGATCTCCTGGGTGATGGCGGCCTGGCGGGCCTTGTTGTAATCCAGCGTCAGCTTCTTGGCGAGGGTCTTGGCGTTGTCGCTGGCGTTGTTCATGGCCGTCATCCGGCTAGCCAGTTCGCTGGCGGCGGCCTCCTGGAGGGAGCGCAGCAGTTGGTTGGCCAGGTAGAGGGGCAGCAGCGAATTGAGCAGCTGCTCGGGGCTCTGCTCGAACACGAAGTCGGAGGGCAGGGCCGGTTGGACATTGGTCGCGTCCACCGTTTCCACCGTCAGCCGGCCGTCTTTGGTCACCAAGCGGAACATTTCATCATCGGGATCGGCGATGTCCTGAGCATCGAGGGGCAGCAGGGTCTGCACCACGGGCTTGGAGCTCACCAGGTTGATGAACTTGGTGTAGATGATCTCCACGCGATCGGTGCTTTCCGAGAGGAAGTCGGCCAGCACCTCGTTGGCGATGCCATTGGCTTCGGTGGCGGTGGGAACCTGCTCCAGGCCGGTGAAGGTGGCACGGATTTTGTACTGGGAAGCGCGGTTCTGGAAATAGGTGATCGCCTTGCGACCCAATAGCACCAGGTCCACATCAAATCCCTGCCCCTTGAGCTCTGCTACCCGTTGCTCGGTGCGCTTGATGATGTTGGCGTTGTAGCCGCCGCACAGACCCCGGTCGCCGGTGACGGCGAGCAAGGTGATCGTGCGCAGATCACGGGCCGCCAGCAGGGGAGCATCGGCGGTTTCGAAGGCCATGCGGGTCTGCAGGCTCTGCAAAACCCGGGCTAGGCGGTCGGCGAAGGGCCGGCTGCGCAGCACCTGCTCCTGGGCACGGCGCACCTTGGCAGCCGCCACCAGACGCATCGCCTCGGTGATCTTGCGTGTGTTCTTGACCGAACCGATGCGGTCGCGGATCTCCTTGAGATTGGCCATGGCTGGGGTTCCTCAGGCGGCGACGGCGATC
>Ga0209598_10002473_pt1 | contig 14424 bp, 10 predicted proteins | sample M_140807_EF_Meta_FD_187317 | JGI IMG/M metagenome (GOLD analysis project Ga0209598, IMG submission 187317) | Freshwater microbial communities from Lake Montjoie, Canada to study carbon cycling - M_140807_EF_MetaG (SPAdes) (version 2) | ecosystem: Environmental > Aquatic > Freshwater > Lake... | reverse complement strand
CTGCGGTAATCCGAACCGGTGTACCAGGCTTGGAGGCTTCCTTTCCAGGGGGAGCGGCCCGCCATACGACGACCCAGGGGGCTTTCCCAGCGCAACCAACCAAATCCATCGGTTAGCGTGGGCCTGTCCTGAACGGTTGGGTTTCCCGGATCCGCTTTGTTCCAACCCAAGCGGGTCAAACCCCCTTCGGCGTCCAAGGACCAAAACCGGCCTTTGGAAGGCGAAGGGGCCAGACCCCATTCCGTGCTTAACACCGGATGATGAATCAGGTAAGGCTGGTTCGCGGTTCGAGCGACATCGTAGAGCTGCACAAAATTGACTTTACCGTGCAGACCCACGCCTGTAGTCCAACGCAGGCGACCGCCACTCAGCAAACGGTCCGGGGTGGATCCAAAATCCGAAGCAGCAACCCTGGTGGTAAACAACGAAGCATGGAGGCTCAAATCCAAGGGATCAATCACCCCCCCCATTTCAAGGACCACCCCCTGCTGCCGACGGGTTCGGTTGCTGTTTTGGAATAAATCGTATTCGATCATGCCCAGGGTTGGGCTGTTGAGCAGCGATGGATTGGAGAGAATCCACTCTTCGTGATTCCAATAAGTAAATGGGCTCATCCGGTAATCCACATCCCCCACTTGGTAACGAAGTTTTTGGTTCACCAAACCCCGGATCCACATTTGACGCAAGTCCAAGGTCAAACCGGACCCCCAAAATCCTCCGTATTCAGAGCGAACCCGAAGCTGGGCATGGATTTCCACCTGGCTATGGGGCAGAATATGCAGGCCCAAATCGGTCAAGGCATAGCCCGGCATCATGGCTTTGCCCAGGCTATCGGAATCTTCGCGCAGTCCCTCGGCGGACATCAAACCACGGGCATAGGAAGAGAAGCGGATCTTTTTGGGGTCCAGCACCTGGGCATCGGCCCAGGACAAAACCAATAGACCTATCAACGTCAAGGCCAGAGCCGCCCGAAGATTTCCGTATTTTGTGTTATGTTTTAACATTAGAAGAATACTTTGAGTTCCACCCAGCTTTCGGTCCCGCGAAATTGATCCTGCGCAAAGCTCCGATCATAAAATCCGTACCAACGATGCCTAAAGTACAAGGCCGACTGGGGGCCCAGGTGCCAATCGGCGCCCAATCCCAGGGCATGACCCCTTTGGTCCCGGGGCTTAAACGTCTCCAAATCCAAATCGGTGGCGTAATTGCCCAGGGTCCATTCGGCAGCCGCATAAGCGCAAAGCACCCAACGCGGATTGACCGCCCAATAGGATTCCAATTCGTGCGCGTATTGACGCAAATAGGCGGTAGGCCTCCAGTCCACCAAAGGAACAGGGTTCTTCTGAACCGAGTTGAGGCGGGCCAGGTAATAAACATACAAGGGTCGGGGACTGCCCTCGGACTTCCAGGCGATCTGCGCTTCGAGGGTCGAAAAATGCTTGGCATTCACAGGAATTCCTGCGGAGTCATCGCTTAGTTTGACGGTTTCAAAGACATCCCGGTAGATGACCGACTGACGACCGTAGGGGCCAACATTTTGGGGGAAATTCCAACGCCAAAAGCGGGCCCGAGTGAATTGATTAATGGGATGATTGAAGGTGATTCGGTTGGAAACCGGTGCAATTTCACGAGCGATGCCGGTGCCGACGTTCCATCGTAGTGGACCGGTCTGCCAACGGGTGTTGAGGTTGAGGCCTTGTCGGTTGTTGGTCATCAATCCCAAAGGAACCACGGCGCTGGCAAAGGGGCGCAAAACAGCGTTGGCACCGGAGGCACCGGCCGTTGGATTCGTGTTCAAGGCAGGGCCTCTTTCTTGGACCGCAACATTCCAATACAATCCGTTGTTATTCACCAGCTCTCGGCCGATGCGGTAGGCATGCAATTCCAAGGGAATGCCCGTCAAGGCGGGGCGGGTCAAGACTTTGACCGAAGCCAATTCCGACCATGAGCCTTGGTAAACCGGGTCCTGATAACGCCCCAACCCCATTTCTGCGCGGATTTCCCAAGGTTTACCGGGAGCCGTCCGGCCTTCGAGGGTATGCACCCCGTAGGAGGTTCGTTGGCTGCCCGATGAATCCAAAAACTGACGGTGGTTCAGAGAGTTCACGGCAAGCCAGGCTCCGGATGATGTCAATTTGTGTTGAAAACGACCCCCAAATGTCCCGGAGGCAAGACCGCCCAGCCCGGCGTTCATTTCGGTTTTGCCGGCGAAGACGGAGGCTTTGATCAGACCGTTTTTGGGTAACACATCCCAAATGGCGCCGTGAACAGCCCTTTCTCCAAAGCGCACATCCTGCTCAAACTGACCCGAGCGGTACAAGTCATCGTAGCGAACCACCGGCTGCCGGGTCACCGGATCCCAGGGATTGCGCTCAAAGAGGGACCAACGGAAATACCCCCGAAAGGAGGCCAAGGTCAAATCCGATAAGGAATACCAGTGGATGCCCCCGATCCGGAGTTGATGGGCCGCACGGCGATCGCTCCATTGGAGGCCCAAGTTCATACCCAGATTCATACCCAGGCTGTTCGCCAAACGCGCCGAACCAAGGGGATCGTAAAGGCTAGGCCGGGCTGCACTGGCTACGGGAGGGGAATAAGCCGCCCCTACCCGACCGTTCAAAAACTGAAAGGCATAGATATCAAAAGACCAAGAAAGGTTGCCACCGGGTTTTCCTTTGAGATTTAACCAGAGGTTGGGGAGCTGGGCATCATCCCCCACAAAGATTTGTCGACCGGGCAGGGTGCTGGCTTGGTCTGGATAACGTGGGTAGGCGACTTTCTCGTCCAAGTAGGTCGCCGCAAAGCGATAAAAACCATTGACTTGCAAACGAGATGTGGCTGGCAGACTCTCTCGGGGCCACAAATCCTGCGCCATCGCCCGGTCGTTGACCCAAGGCCCCAAAGCTCCGGTTAGGAGAAGGAAGCACAAAAAAGAGCGTAGAATCAACATGCGATAGCGATAGAACAATCCTAAGGGCGAGCAAAGAAATTCCAACGCCAACCCCAATTGCTGCGAGGCCTGGCGGGTTTGACATAAAAACAACGATTGGCGTGAGCGGATTTATGGGCCCTGTTAACAGCGCTCACATACAGCCGATAAGCCCCTTCTTGGGCGGGGGCTTTGAACCGGCATACCGTGCCAGGCCCGGTACGCATGGGGACACGAACGGCGCCCAAACTTTGTTCAAAATCTCCGCCGGCTTTGGTATGGGTTGCTTCGGGCAAAACTTTCCAACGCAGGGTGGCCATTCCAACGGAATCAGGCAATCGAGCCTCCACCCATTCCCCCGCATGCACGACCCAAGGGGAATCGGGATGTATGGTGGAGGGGGTTGCAATGGACTCGATAACCGGGGCCGGTTGGACAACGGGCGATTCTTTCCATCCTTCCATCAAGGCATCCACGGCTCGGGTTGGGCGGCCTTCGGTATCCAACAAACCGTACCATGACTCGGTGGTTTCTTGCTTTTGACCCCACAAAAAAGCGTAGGATCCAACGCAACCTTCCGATTCCTTGGCTTTGATTTTGGAATATCGACGACGGTAACTGCGGAATTTGGCTTCAGAGGATTGTTCAACCGGGGCACCCCAAGGCATTTTGGCGACTTCCCAATGTCCGTTGGGTCCCCATTCCGTAATCATATAGGCTTTGTCCCATCCGAAGGGTCGAATGCGCGTGAGGGCCTGTTCGAGGTCACCGTAGGTATTAACACCAAGGATATCGATATCCGGGGCTTTGGTTTTGATCCAATGCACTTCCATGGAATCCAAACCGGCCGTAACGGTAGACGTTGGGTGATGCGGATCGTGGGCATGGGCATAAGCTGCGACTTCTTGAATTGCATCCCAAACTTTGATATTGGTATAAAACAAATCCACTTCGTTCCCGATTCCCCAGCACAACAAGGCGGGATGCGCTTTGAAGCGATCAATCACCGAGGCAAAATGCAAAAATTGTTCGCGAACAGCAACAGGGTCGTCGTAATCAAAGCCATGACGCTCGTGACCCATCCACATACCCAGCATGACGGTGAGACCCAGTCGATGAGCCGAGTCCAGAATTTGTTGCGCCCGCTCAATTCCCCAGGTTCTGAGGGAATTCGCGCCGCATTCCACCATGAGGGGTAAATGAACTTGGCCACCTGCTCCACGGACATAATACGGTGAACCGGCGCGTTCCATGCGCCACACACCTGAATCCTGAACCAATTGAACATGAACAGGTTGAGCTTTTAATTGAATTTTGTTAAAACACAAAAAAACAACCAATACCGCCCACAAACATCCTGAGCGAAACATACCGGGAAGATGCTTAGAGTTCAAAATTAAAGCCCCTGTGGGTGAGCTCATCGTAACGCATGCGGTCAAAGGTGTAAAGCTGAGCCGGGCGGCGGGTGTCTTTGGTTTGTTTGGCATCCAACTTGACCAAGAAATTCATGCCCAAGATTTTTTTGCGGAAATTCCTTTTGTCCAGGGGTTGACCCAGAACTGCTTCGTACAATTTCTGTAGTTGATTCAGCGTAAAATTGACGGGAAGCAACTCAAATCCCAGGGGTTGATTGCGAACCCGAACTTTGAGCTTTTCGACGCCTTTGGCAAGAATTTCGTTGTGGTCAAAGGCCAGGTCCCCCAGTTCGGAGAGGGTATGCCATTGTACATTGTCAGCCCAAAAAGCGGCCCGGGGCTCGTAATTCTCCACCCGAATCAAGGCGTTGTAGGCCACGGTGATGACCCGGCCCAGGGGGTGACGATCCACCTTGCCAAAGGTCTTTATTTGCTGCATAAAGACCTCTCGAATACCAGTCAGATTTTCCAGGACGCGCTGAGCGGCCCCGTTTAAATCTTCCTGAGGATATACCAAGTCGCCAGGAAGGGCCCAGTAACTTTTGTAAGGTGCAACACCCCTTTTAATTAACAATACTTTGATATCCTGCCCGTCAAAACCAAAGACCACACAGTCCACCGAGAGCCCGAACTGAAAAAAGTCTTCGAGGGGTATGAGGTACTGGGCCTGATCGTCCGGAGAATTGTCCTCCGAAAACCGAAGAGCCACGGAGTTACCGTTCATTATTTCATCCAGATCCCTACGCATACGTTGTTACAAAAAAATCAAACATCGCTGTGTTAAACAAAAGGTCTAAGCCAATGGGTCCGCTTAATTTTTGAGAAAGCGAACCACGCGATGAGCACGGGCGGTACGGACCTGAACGGTGTAAAGACCTGGGCTCAGGGCCTCGACGTTGAATCGATTGCCTTGACCGGGAAAAGTGACAAAGCCCTGCACATCACGGCCTTGGATATCAGACCAACGAAGCACGGTTGGATCTTGCAGGGTCTCGCCTAGGGGGAGCTCCAGTTGCAACACATCGTGCACAGGGTTGGGGTAAACTTTGAGGAGGTTGTTGTCGGATGCCAATTGACGGATGCCGACCGGAAAGCAAGGGGAGCAACTTTCCCAACACACCGCGTCCAGGGTATCGTTGCCGGTTACAACGAGAGCTCGGTTCGTAAAGGTGGAGGTGGTTTGGGTACAGGGCATTCCTTGGGTTAGATTTTCGGAAATGTTCCAGCCATCCAGTGTGAATTTGTATTCAATCGTGTCGATGGGGAGCGTGATTTCCAATTCGTAGATGCTGTCTTGGTTGGCATCCGTCATGGGGGCACAGGTTCCGCACCAGTTGTTAAAGGTTCCGTTCAAATGAACATTGGAAAAGGACGGACCGTTGTATTGGTTCATATCGACCTTGAAGAGAATGCGACCGGATGTGGGACCGGAGGCACAAGGGCTGCAACTTTGCCAGCAGACCGCATCCAGGGTATCGTTCCCGGTGACGGTATGAACCCTGTTGGTGTAGATACCGGTGGTCATGGTGCAAGGCGAACCGGCCAGGAGGGATTCCTGTTGACCCCATCCGTCCAAGGTGAATTTGTATTCGACGGTGCTGAGGGGCAGGTCCAAATCGAGTTCATAGATGCTGTCCTGGTTCGCGTCGGTCATGGGGGCGCAGGCGCCACACCATCCATTAAAGCTGCCGTTCAGGTTCACCGTTGTAAAGGCGGGGCCGGCATAACCGTTCATGTCCACCCTGAATCGGATTCGCCCGGAGCTGGGGGCCCCGGTGCAGGAATCGCAAGAACCGTAACAGGGGGCGGGAAGGTTGAGGGGACCTCCGACGATGATTTGGCGGTTGGTAAATCCAAAGGCGGTGTTGGTACAGGAAGACCCGGGGATCAGGGTTTCTTGAGCGGTCCAACCGTTGATGGTGAATTTGTATTCAAAGGTGTCGGCGACCAAGGGCACGGTAAGTTCCCAAATGGAATCGTTGTTGGCATCGCTCATGGGCGCGCAGGATCCGCACCACGCATTAAAGGTTCCGTTCAAAAAGACCCCGTTGATGGGAGTGGCTCCGTTGTAATCGGACATATCCACCCGAAACAAGACCGGGTAGGTGGTTTGGGCCTGGGCCGTGTTGCCCCATCCTAGGATCAGGGTCAGCAAGAAGGCCGTAAAGAGGGCCGGCAAAAGATTCCGGAAAGGATTCATGTTCTTCATAGCGGTCTTGGGTTTGGAAGCGAAAAAAGGTTTGGTTTCAAAGAAAAAGACTCCAACAAGAGGAGTGTTTGGTCAAAATTAAGAAATAAGTGTAAAAAATACACCCTTTAATAAAAAGGCTGTTTTTTTAATTTTCGTTTTTTAATTTTCGCTGGTAGGGAAGCCCCGATGATCAAGAACCGGACGCGCTACCACGGAAGGCGGCCTTGCGCTTTTCGAGGAAGGCCCCAATGCCTTCGCGGCTTTCAGGCTGCTGGAAAAGGCTGCCGAAGGTTTCGATCTCTTGAAGATAACCATCCGGGTCCCCCTGGGCCGCCAGGGCGGTAAGGCGGATGCAATGGGAAACAGCAATGGGACCGCGCTGCAGGATGCGGTTGAGCAAAGCGGTTGAGTCTTCGAGCAGAGATTCGGCGGTGGCGCTGATGCGGTTCACCAAACCCCATTGAAGGGCGGTGGCGGCATCAATGGGATCACCGCTCATGAGCATTTCGAGGGCGCGGGCCCGGCCGACCCATTCAACCAATCGTTGGGTACCCCCGTAGCCGGGAATTAAGCCCAGGTTGACTTCGGGTTGACCCAGGCGGGCGGTCGGGGCCGCGATGCGAAGATGGCAGGCCATGGCCAATTCCAATCCGCCACCAAGGGCGAAGCCGTTGATGGCGGCCAAGACGGGCTTGGGTGCGGTGGCAATGGAATCCATGATGCGATGCCCGACCGCAGACAAATCACGGGCTTCGGTGGCGGTATAATGCGCAAATTCGGCCACATCCGCTCCGGCCGCAAAGGCCTTGTCACCGGAACCTGTCAGGATCACCGCATGCACGGCGGCATCGGCCATGGCCGTGGCCACCGCCTCCTCGATTTCCAAAAGGGTTTGGCGATTGAGGGCGTTGAGTTTGTCCGGACGATTGATGGTGATGAGAGCCAAAGAACCGTGGTATTCGTAGCGGAGATTTTGCATGGGTAACAGTTGTAGAGGTTCTTGGGTAACAGTTTTGGAGGTTCTGGGCGAGGATCGTTGGCTGGGTGGGCAGAAAGGGCGTGATTAATTGGCAGGGAGGGCGGCGGCGGCCCGTCGCAGACGGGCAACGCAGGCACTGCGTCCGCGGAGGCCCATCCATTCAAACAAGGCAGGTCCCGAGGCCTGTCCGGTGACGGCCAATCGCAGGCCCTGGAGCAGGCTGCCCGGGGTGACATGGTGACGGGCAGCAACCTCCTTGAACAGGGCCTCCGCCACCGCCGCCCCCCAAACCTCCTCGGATGATTCATAACAACCGATTAATTCATGAAGCACGGCCGGAAAAGCCCCTCCCCATTTCTTGGCGACCACCGATTCGTCGTAGGTCGTTGGATCCTCAAAAAAGGATTCCACCTCTTTGGCAAAATCCGAAACCAACACCATACGATCCATGACCAACGGAATCAACGCCTTTAACACGGCATCTTCAGCCTCCCAACCCTTGTCCATCAATATTTTACGACAAGGTTCAACCAACGAATCCACCGAGCGATGCCGCAGGTATTGCTGATTGAACCACTGCAATTTGGTGAAATCGTAACGAGCCCCGTGCTTGTTAACACGATCCAAACTAAAAGCCTGAATGAGCTCGTCCATCGTAAATATTTCACGGTTATCACCGGGATTCCAGCCCAGCAAAGCCAAAAAATTAACATAAGCCTCCGGAAAATAGCCAGCCTCCCGATAACCGGGAGTTTTATCACCTGTTTCGGGGTTGGTCCACTCCGTCGCATAAAATGGGAGGCCCAAACGATCCCCGTCCCTTTTGGATAATTTACCGTCTCCGTCGGGCTTCAATAACAAAGGAAGATGCGAAAATTCCGGCATGGTATCCTGCCAACCGAAGGCTTCGTATAACAAAACATGCAGTGGAGTGCTGGGCAACCACTCTTCGCCACGGATGACATGGGTAATCTCCATCAATCGATCGTCCACCACATTGGCCAAATGGTAGGTCGGCATGCCGTCGCTCTTGAAGAGGACTTTGTCGTCCAATTGCGCAGTCTGCACCACCACCAAACCCCGGATACGATCCTGAACGCGGACTTCTCGTCCCCTGGGCATTTTGAATCGAATCACGTAAGGCTCTCCGGCTTCCAGGCGTCTGGCCACCTCATCCGAAGGCAGGCTCAACGAGTTTTTCATGCGGACCCGGCTGATCGCATTGTATTGAGGCGAAGCAACACCCGAAGCCTTGAACTGTTCCCGCATGGTATCCAGCTCCTCCTCGGTATCAAAGGCGTAATAGGCATGCCCCGATTCCACCAATTGCAGGGCGTATTGTCGGTACATGGCCTTGCGTTCGCTCTGACGGTAAGGGCCAAAAGCCCCGCCTTTGTGGACGCCTTCGTCAAACTCAATCCCGCACCAGCTAAGCGATTCAATGATAAACTCCTCGGCCCCAGGGACAAACCGGGTCTGATCCGTGTCCTCAATTCGTAACACCATCTGTCCGCCCGCTTTGCGAACCAACAAATAATTGAACAACGCTGTGCGGACCCCTCCTGGATGCAGGGGGCCGGTGGGACTGGGGGCAAAACGAACGCGCATGGAGATAGAAATTGTGAAAGCAAACTTACAAGGCGTTAACCACTGGAGGCCGTCCGTAGCGACTTTTGTGTTGCAAAGACGACGACCGCCGTCGAATCGATGACAGAGCCCAGGACCTCCACCCCACAGACCAACGGCGTTGGACCCTTGGCCTATATCATCCTTGGTGGCTTATCCCTCCTTTGGGGCTCCTCGTTTATCCTCATGAAGCGCATCTTGCCGGCCTTTCCACCCCTCGAACTGGCCACCATGCGCATTGGCATGGCCGGTCTGGCCATGGTACCCCTTTGGCTCTGGCATATGCGCCGGGACCACTGGCGCTTGTTGCCTTGGTTTGCGGTGGTCGGCCTCATCGGGAACGGAATCCCCGCAGTGCTTTTTGCGGTGGCCCAAACAGGAATCCAAAGCGGAGCAGCCGGGGTTCTCAACGCCCTCACCCCCATGTTCACCTTGGTCGTAGGATGGGCTTTTTTTGGGCGACCCTCCCACCGAAGTCAAATCCTCGGCCTGGTTCTGGGCCTGGCAGGAGCTTTGCTCCTGATTCTATCCCAACACCGGGTGGCTGGTTCTTCCCAGCCGGCATTGGCCTTGCTACTGGTTCTTGCAACCTTTTTTTACGGAATCTCGGTCAACACCGTAGGACACAAATTGCGCGGTATCACCCCATGGCTGACCGCCTCCTTTCCCTTGGTCATTGCGTCCGTCCCGGCCCTCCTGACCCTAGGCCTCCTAGGCGACCCCATCGCGGGAATGAACCGCGAAGGCGGAATGGAAGCCCTGGGCCTTTTGGTTTTTTTGTCGCTGGTCAATTCGGCTATCAGCTTGGTCGCCTTCAATTACCTGATTCAATTGGCAGGTCCTCTCTTTGCGTCCACCACCACCTACTTGATGCCGGTCGTCGCCCTATTGTGGGGGGTCTGGGACGGGGAGACTTTGCATTTTTATCACGGAGCAGGGCTCCTGGCCATCGTGGCAGGAATTGCGTTGGTGAATCGACGCATCGCCTAATCAACCGCACTTATCGGCCTAGAGGTTTCCACCATTCCCGGCCCAAATCAAAATTGCAGCGGGGAACAAATTTCCCATAGGGAACCGATTCCCATTGGGAACAAAATTTTCCAAAGGGAGCAAATTTGCAACGGGCTTCGATTCTGCTTAAATTCGTCTTTGCTTTCTTGAATCAACTCACGACCTAAACCTACCCCATGACGCTTTCTTTCCTTTACCGTTTGCGCATTTCCCTTCGCCCCACCCATCGGTCGATTCCAGCCCTCGTTTTGGTGGCCCTGCTCGGTTTTCTAGGAACAGCTTCGGCCCAAGTCATCCTCTTTGTGTCCCAACCCGCATCCATTGCTGGTTCCTACACCTTTGGTCCCGGGGATGCCGCCCAAGGTTGGGGATACAGCTACGACAGTGTTCAGGTCCAAAGCCGACTGGCTCTCGGCACCTCTTCCAATGCAGGCGGTGATTCATTGGCCTGCGATACCAACCTGATCAATGCGTCTGCTGTTGCCGGCAAAATCTGCGTTCTGTACCGCGGATCCTGTGAATTTGGGGTTAAAGCCTTGGCCGCCCAACGAGCCGGCGCCATTGGTTGCATTATCATCAACCACAGCGCAGGGGTACTCAACATGGGCCCTGGTGGTGCTGGTGGATTGGTGACGATTCCGGTCATGCTCGTCTCGAACTCGGACGGCGCTCTCATTCGTCAACGCATGGACAGCGGCGATTCGGTGGTCGTATTTATGGGTGACAAAACAGGTTACTTTCTCAACGATATCGGAATCGGTAACGGCTCGGTGATTCGACCAACCGAATTCAGCATCCCCGCCAGCCAGGCCTTGAATGCCGGCGAATACCTGTTTCGCTTGGGCGCCGCCGTCAAAAACTACGGCCAAAACGCCCAAACCAACCTTAGCATGAATGTCAAAATCGACTTCACCAACCCAGCGGGCTTGACCAACACGGTTTACAACCAAAACGCGACTTTGGCGACCTTAGCCAGCGATTCAACCGATACCCTTAGGACCCCGGACTTTGACCCTTCCGCCTTTGGCAGAGGGCGTTATAACATCGCCTACACCCTCAGCATGCCCTCTGGCACCACCGACCAATTTCCCGCTGATAACCTTGTAAACCAAGGCTTTGTAATTAATTCCAATATCATCTCCAAGGTCCGTTTGGATTCTTTGGGCAATATGCAATCTTCCGGAGGCATCCGCCCAACGGACGCGACAGCCGGCCCTTATGATTTTGGGATTTGGTATTATGCCAACAAAGGATCCCGCCTCAAAGTAGATTCCATTCGTTTCTCCTTTGTTACCAACCCAGGCACCAACCTCCTCAACGAGTCCATACTTGGCAAAGTCAGCCAATGGCTGGACCTCAACCAAGATGGTTTGGTTGACGCGGGCGAAATCGTAGACCTTGCTGATGGAATTTATACCTACACCGATACCTCGGGCAGCAATTCCCAGCGTTCGGTCTTGGTCACGGATATCATCAACAACACACCCGGAGTAATCCTAGCCGATACCAGCGTTTACCTGTTCTCGGCCTATTACGCTGGTTCTCAAACGGCCGTCTTTACCAATGTGGATCCGCAGGTGGATTATACCCTGACCCGCGGTATTTACCAACAGTACATTAGCCCCGTCTACAGTGGAACTTGGAACCCCAACGGGTTCGGTCCTAACCGGGTTCCGGCCGTTTCAGCTGTCACCAGCAGTGCGACCGCATCGGTTCGGGAGAATATTCAGAACACCTTGGAAGTAAGGGCCTTCCCTAACCCAGTTTCGGATCGCCTCAACCTCTTGGTTCGCAACGATGGTCCAATCGGCGTTCTCCAATACAGCATCAACGATCTATCCGGTCGTCGCGTTGCCTCCGGTACCGAAACGCCCGAAGGAGCCGGTTCAACCCTCACCTTGGGCGTTGCAACGCTCGAGCCAGGGATCTATCACTTGCATATCAGCAACGGCAAGCTAGCCCGGACCCTGCGCTTTATCAAACGCTAATCTCGGCGCCCCCTGTGGCGTTGGTGTACTGAGATTCGATCAAAGAAAGCAAGTCACGGACCTCATCGGGGTCCATGCTTTGGACCAATTGACTGCGGATTTCTTTGATATGATCAAAACCCTTGAAGTAGGGGGCGTAATGCCTTCGCATCTCGAGGAGACCTAGTTTGGGACCTTTCCAGACCAGCGAACGTTCCAAGTGTTCGCGACAGGCTGCTAGCCGTTCGGCCACGGTGGGCGGATCCAAGGTTTGGCCGGTTTGTAGGTAATGCTTGATTTCCCTAAAAATCCAAGGGTAACCAATCGCCGCCCGGCCAATCATTAAACCGTCCACTCCGTATCGCTCGCGGTACAACGCCGCTTTGGAAGGGCTGTTGATATCCCCGTTCCCAAAAATCGGAATGTGCATGCGTTGATTGGCTTTGACCTCGCCAATGAGGGTCCAATCGGCTTCGCCTTTGTACATCTGAACCCGTGTGCGGCCATGGATTGCAATTGCAGCCACCCCGATATCTTGCAGGGCTTCGGCCAGGTAAACAATGTGTTTGGATTGATCATCCCAGCCCAGTCGAGTCTTGACGGTCAGGGGTTTGGGACTGCGCTTGACCAGTTCCGCTGTAATCTGAATTAGTTTGGGCAAATTGCGTAGCATGCCGGAACCGGCATCCTTGCAAACCACGTTTTTGACAGGGCAACCAAAATTCAAATCAATTAAATCGGGGTTGACTTCGGCTACTTTGTCAACGGCTCCCAACATAGGTTCCAATTCGCCCCCAAAGATTTGAATGCCCATGGGGCGTTCATCGTCGTAGATATCCAGTTTTTGGCGACTCTTGATGGCATCCCTTACCAATCCTTCCGAAGAAATAAACTCGGTGTACATCAGGTCGGCCCCGCCTTGTTTGCAAACCGCCCGAAAAGGGGGATCGCTGACATCCTCCATGGGCGCCAAAAGAAGCGGAAAGGGACCCAGGTCCAGGGGGCCGATGCAAACCGAAGGAGTCATGGTGTCATACGCCTCGAAGGCTGTGCAAATTTAGGCCCCACGGACGCTTCGGGTCATCCCCTTCCTTTGTGGTTAAATTTGAAGGTCCTTTTGGACCAAGACCGACCTCGATTGAATCCTCCCTCGCCCTTTCGTTCCCTGTTGAACCTGGTCATGGCTTGCCTCTTGTCCGGTATGGCTTTTTCGGCTTTGGGCATGAGTCTCTTGCCTCGAATCACGGGACTGGGTATGGACGATTTGACTCGCGGCCTCGAAGGCTACGGTCAGCAAGCGCGTTGGGAGGAATGGCTGCGGGCCCTCAATCTTCAAGGATGGGAATTGAGCGCTGGGTTGATGGGCCTGCAGGGATTGACGACGCTGGGTTTTTTTGTGTTGCCTGGTTTGTGGTTCTTGCAAAATCGCCTCGATGGCCGAAAAGAGGACGAATCCCATCCCCTTCATTGGAGGGGCCTCGTAGGGCCCGGTCTCCTTCAAGCATTGCTTTCCGTAGCAGTTTTGTTGGCTTTTCTGCCTTTGATCTACACGGTCTATCATTGGAATCATGCCCTTCGCCTGCTTGCGGATTCCGTTCCGCTGGTGGCCCAATGGGTCGCCACCGAAGAGCAGGCATCGCGCGTTATCGCCCTGTTGCTGGACCAAAAGGGTACCGCCTTTGTCATCGCAAGCCTGGTTGTTTTGGTGATACTGCCTGCGGTGGGTGAAGAAATTGTTTTTCGAGGAAGTTTACAGCCCCTCTTGGCGCGGGTTCTGCGTAGACCCCATGCCGCGATTTGGGTTTCGGCTCTGATTTTTAGCGCGATACACGGTCAGTGGTTGGGTTTTGTCCCACGCTGTTTGTTGGGAGCCTTGTTTGGTTACTTGGCCCTTTGGACCGGATCGTTGTGGCCTTCGGTCCTGGCTCATTTGAGCAATAATTTGTTATCGCTTTGGGCCTATCGTTGGAATTGGCTGAATGCAAGAGCGGTGATCGAGGAATCCGACGCGCCTTACCGTTGGAGCGATGCGCCCGTTGCCTGGTGGGTCTTGTTACCGGCAACCATCATCGGCGTTTTCCTTTTGATTCAATTGGTTCGACGCTCAAACTCCTAGAATTTGGAATCCAAAAAAACGAAGAAGCCCCAAGCAGGGCGTTCCATGCCCCGCACCCTGACGGCCCTGGGGGTGGGCGCAGCTATTCTGGCCATTTGGTGGACCGGGGTCCCGGTGATCCGTCTCTTTTTGGCGGTGGTAGCCGGCGGTTGCTGTTGGGAAATCTATTTACGCCTCCAACCCGGTAGCC
>Ga0209598_10002472_pt1 | contig 14424 bp, 18 predicted proteins | sample M_140807_EF_Meta_FD_187317 | JGI IMG/M metagenome (GOLD analysis project Ga0209598, IMG submission 187317) | Freshwater microbial communities from Lake Montjoie, Canada to study carbon cycling - M_140807_EF_MetaG (SPAdes) (version 2) | ecosystem: Environmental > Aquatic > Freshwater > Lake... | reverse complement strand
CGGAATTCGGCCACGAATTGGTGGGATCGCTGGGAGAGGTGGTGGTGGAAATAGAGATGGCCTGGCCTGACCAGCAGATTGCCGTCCTGATTCGTCCACCGGATGATGGGGCCTCGGATCAACCGTTGGAACCCTGGTTGGATGGCTGGGTGATCTTCCATCCCGATTCCCCTCCGGATCGAGTTCTCGCCTCGTTCCGTTCCGCGAATCACCCAAGCCCCGTCCTCGCGAGTCAGCCATGAGTCAACCAGCGCTGCGCGTCGCCGCCTCACGCGGCTTCTTCAAGGCTCTCAACACCCTCCCCGAGCTCGGTCGAGCCAAGGTGCACAAGTTCATCGTTCAGTTCATGGACGAACCCACAGCACCGGGGCTGAACTACGAACGCATCAACGGCAGCAAGGATCCCCAGGTCCGATCGCTTCGTGTGGATCAGGATTACCGCTGCATCGTGCGGGCACCGGAGAAGGGCAGCACCTACGTGTTGCTATGGGTCGACAAGCATGACGACGCCTATGCCTGGGCTCGCCGCAAGGCCTGTCACGTGAACCGAGTCTCCGGCGCACTGCAGATCGTCGATGTGGAGGGGGCTGAGCAGGCCCTGGGCGACGTCATGCACACATCGGCCCCTGACGGCCTCTTTACTCCGATCGCCGACGAGCAACTGATGCAACTCGGAGTGCCAGCTGCCCTCCTCCCTTCCCTGCGTGCTGTTCGCAACGAGGACGGACTCACCAGGTTGCTGGAGTGGCTCCCTCCCGATTGCGTCGATGCCCTCATTCTCCTGGCAGACGGGCGCACCTTCGATGAGGTCCGGGCCGAACTGGAAAGGGAGCAACCCTCCACGGTCGACCCGACTGATGTCGACACCGCACTGAACCAGCCCGACAGCCAGGCGGAGTTTGTGGTGCTCACCGAAGACGAGGAGCTTGAGGCGATTCTCTCGGCCCCGCTGGAGCAATGGCGCGTTTTCCTCCATCCGAGTCAGAAACGATTGGTGGAACGCCACTGGAATGGCCCGGTACGCGTGCTTGGCGGTGCGGGCACCGGCAAGACCGTGGCAGCGATGCACCGTGCTCGCTGGCTCGCCCGATCCTTCCTCGCGGCAGGGGAGGCAGCTAGAGGGGGCAAGGTGTTATTCACCACCTTCACTAGAAACCTTTCCACCGACATCCGCAGCAACCTGGCGAAGATCTGCACTCCCCAGGAGCTCCAGCGCATCGAGGTCACCCATCTCGATGCCTGGGTGAGCAGCTATCTCAGGAGCCAGGGCATCACCATCAAGGTGTTCAACAAGGAGGCGAGGGACGCCGCATGGTCCGTGGCAATGTTAGTTGCGGACCCCGAACTGGGCCTCGATCTGCGTTTCTACGAGGAGGAATGGAAGGAAGTAGTGCTGGCTCAGGGTTGCAGCACTCAGGACGAATACCTTGTTGCAAAGAGAATCGGGCGGGGTACCCGCCTGAATCGTCAGAAGCGCATCAGCATCTGGCCCGTGTTCGATGCCCTGCGCTCCGAACTGCGGCAAAGAGGGATGTGGGAGCCTGAAGAGGCCAAGCAAGCTGCTGCCGATCGCCTGAATGCCTCAGGCCAACCCCCTCGCTATAGGGCGATCGTGGTGGATGAAGCGCAGGATTTTGACGTGGCCGCCTTCCGCCTGCTGCGTGCCCTCGCGGGAGCTGAACATACTGACGATCTATTCATCGTTGGTGACCCCCACCAACGCATCTATGGCCGCCCTTTGGTGCTTGGTCAGTGTGGGATCAACGTCCGCGGCCGATCCCGCAAGCTGCGCATTAACTACCGCACCACAGAGGAAACCAGGGCATGGGCCACGGCGGTGCTGCAGGGGATTGACTTCGATGATCTCGATGGTGGCCAGGACAGCAGCAGTGCTTACCGATCCCTACTTCATGGAGACAAGCCTCTCATTAAGCCCTTTGACGACCCAGCAGATGAGCAGAACTATCTAGTAAATCTCCTTAATGCCATAAAGGAACGGGAGGGGTCCCTTGGCTCCACCTGTGTCACAGCTCCTACCAACGACGCTGTCTCCAAGTTGGAAAAGCGCTTTCGCGACGCCGGTATTGCCACCCATGTCATCAAACCCAACGAAGCCGATGATCCAAGTGACCCCTCCCTACGGCTTGCCACGATGCACCGCGTCAAAGGCCTGGAGTTTGATCATATCTTCATTCCTGATCTCACTGCAGATCAGCTCCCTAATCGTCGCATTCTTAATGACTGTCCAGACCAGATCTCTAGGCAAGCCTTTATGCAGCGAGAGAGATCACTACTACACGTAGCCGCCACTCGGGCCAAGAAGCAGGTGGTCATCACCTATAGCGGCAAGCCGTCATCGTTCCTAACCTCAGGAGGTTGAGCTATGGAAGCAGAGCACTTACCCTTCAAGCAGGATGTCCCCCGTCTTCCGCTTCTAGCTGCCCAATCGCTACCAGTAAGATCAAATCCCCCGCCTTCCACTCCTCACTGAGCACTTTAAGCGACACCCTGGGCGATTCCTTAAACAGCACGACTTAGTAGCCCAGATAGGCCGCATAGCTCTCGACTTCGCTGCTCATTAAATAAACGGGACTTGGAAGCGCCCATGGTCTACAAAGCGCGGCACGCCGGAGTAGCGGCCCTTACCACTTAGGCGCTCTGAGACAGCCCGCGCGCGTCTTTCCTCCCAGGCAGCTCAGACCTCACTGGCCAGATCACCGCTGCTCCACCCACCGCTGCGCCGCACCTGTGACGGCCGCGACGGGGTTGCTTTGCTCACCTTCCGATCGAAGCTGCCCCGCGATCGGGCCATGGCGACGGAGAAGGCAACACCCGGCGCACCGACCACCTGCTGGGGCCAGATGCCGGTGCGGGGTTTGGCGTGAACCCGGGCGACCTGGGCCGGGGCCTTCATCGACCTGGCGCGAATCATGGTGGCGGGCATGGATCTGCTGCGTCTGTTCACGTCCCATTGCCAGGCCACAGCCGCCGCCGGCAAGCGGTGCAGGGGCCGGTGCCGTGCGACCGGCCCCTGATGGCCTCAAGCTGCTGCCAGTGGCTCTACTGCCCTGGCGGCTTGGAGCCGCTCAATCTCTGTTGCCTGGGCGGCCTCCAGCACCGCATCAATTTCTTGGATGCGGGCCAGGAACTCTCCCATGGCCGGGATCAGCTCTTCTTCCAGCAGGGTGATTTCCTCTTCTCCATAGGGATGATCAATCCAGAGGCGGCGGATTGGCTTGCCCCGGTGCGTGCTCAGCAGCCGGCTGAGCGCCTGGTGGCTGGAATGGACGAGGGCGATGGGATCCCCTTGGGAGAGTGAATCGAGCCAAATAGACATGGGACCTGGCGCAGTGGTGGGACGCCAGCAGCACCGCCGGATCAGGCAAGGGTCGGCCGCTAGGCCGACTTGCGCAGCCCTTGCCCCGGCGGATGATGCGCGACCCCACCGCCAGCCCCTTTGAGGCTGAGATGGCGCTGATGCGATCGCTGTTGGCTGGTAATAGCTGGAGACGTTGCTGGGTACTCCCGGAGCAAGCATGGGCCTCTCCCTGATCGAGGCTGCCAAACACGAGACGCGGGTGGAGCGCCTGGCGGTGATCAAGACCTTCAGCGAAGGTCAACTGATCAGCCGCCTGCCCTTCCGCAACCTGCTTGGTGGTGCTCTTAAGTTCGCCGTTGAGAAGAAAATGCCCCGCGTCGGCTTTCGCGCCGTCAACGAGGGCTACCGGCGTGATTACGGCGCCGTCGAAAACGACACCGAGTTCGTCCACCTCTTTGGTGGTGATCTCGATGTGGACCGCTCGATTGTGGACCTCAACGGCCCCGAGGCCAGGGCCAGCCAGACCGAGCAGAAGGTGCGCTCCATGCGCCTCACCCTGGAGGCGGCGGTGATCAACGGCGATGCCGCTTTCGATCCCCGCGCCTTCAACGGCCTCAGCAAGCGGCTCACCCCCGGTGGTCCCCAGACCGTTGACAACATTTCAGGCAGCGTCAAGCTCTCCCGGCTGGAGGCCCTGGTGGACTCCGTCAATGCCTACGGCAGCGAGAAGGTGCTGCTCACCAGCAAAGCGGGCCGGCGCCAGATCAGTGCCGCCTGCCGCGCCGTTGTCGGCAGTGACCTCTATCAGGTGATGGACGGCCGCCACTGGTTTGAGGACACCGAGATCCTCTGCCTGGAAGAAGACGCCAATGGCAACGAGGTGCTCGGTTTCGGCGAGGCGGGTGGCACCACCTCGATCTACTGCTGCGCCTTTGGCGATGAGCAGATGACCGGCCTGCAGGGACCATTTGAGGGCCGCTACGGCATCTCGGTGCGGGACTTCGGCGAAGTGCAGGACGCCCCGGTATTCCGCACCCGCGTCGATTGGTACGTGGGCTTTGCTGTCTGCGATCAGAAGGCGATCGGGCGGCTTTATAACATCGGCCGCGCCGTGACCTGAGGCCAACAAGGCCATACCCACCGATCTGTTTCTTCTGAGGACACGACCATGACCGCTACCGGCAACAAGCTGATTGATGCCGCCACCACCCTGGTGGGCTGGATCAACAACAGCGCCTCCGATCCGTTCGAGCGCACACGCGCCAGTGCTGAGATTGTGCGCTTGAGCGTGCCGCTCGATAGCACTGAGCACTTCACGCTGCTCTTCTCCCACCCCGGAGCCGCTGCTGCGGTGACAGCGGTGCTGCAAGTGGCGCCCTTGCTCAAGGACGGCACCACCGGCACCTGGGTGACGGCCGCCACCGTGGCGATCCCCGCCGCTGGCGGCCAGGTGGAAGCAACGATCAGCGGTGATTCCCTGGTGCCCGTGGCTGGTGATCTGGCCAACGTGGTGGATCCGTGCTTCTTCTTTGCCCGGGCAACCCTGACGCCATCGACGCCAACTGGCGCCCACGTCAGCCTCACCCGCGCCTGAGCTGATGAGCAACTCCACTGAGGACCAACTGGAACGGCCCACCGAACCCGGCTCCCCCTTGGCGCCACCCCACCCCCTGACCCACGGCCCTGAGCCGACGCTGCTGATGCCAAACACCGCTGCCGACTCCCTGCTGAACCTGGCGGCCCCCGAGGGGATGGTCCGCCTCAGCAAGGGTGATCAGACCGAGTTCTGCTTTCCCTGCCATATCGATGGCTGGGTGGCCCTGGGCTGGCAGGCCCACCACCCCACCCCTGCGCCCGCCGATGATGATGGTCTCTTGCTGCCTCCGTCTGCCCCTGGCACGGCGGTGATTGAGCAGAACCACAACGACCAGCCCCTGGTGGAACCCGGCCAGCCGGGGCCTGATGAGCCGCAGCCTGGTGAGCAACTGCCTGATTACGGCGCGATGACCAAGGCCCAGATCATCGCCGAGGTGGAGCGCCGCTACGGCCTGGCGCTTGATGGGGGCATGACCAAAGCGGAGCTGCTGGCCGAGGCCGACCGGCTGGCCGTAGAGCGGCTGACTGCAGAGCGCCTAACCGCCGGTGGCTTGCCTGCCGAGGCGGAACCTGACTCCCAGGACGATCACCCGGCCCTGCCTTTGGATCTGCTGGGCTGATCCACCAGCACCGCCATGCCATACCCGCTGCCCACTGGCATCGATAACACCAACGGGCGGCTGCGGATCATCCCGCCGCTGGGCTGCCCCGGCAGCGAGGAGTGGGTACTCGCCCATGAAGCACCGCGCTGGCTGGAGTTGAGCTATCGGCTGGGGCCAGTGCCGGCCCTGCCTCTGGAGTTGTTCTGGATGCCGGCACCAAGCCGCTGGAATGATCCACTCGGTTCAGCGCCGATCGAGCTGGCGGTGAACCCGCTGGGGCTGCCGGCCCAGGGCTTCCAGGTGGATTGGGGCGATGGCACCAGCGAAACCGTGCCCTGGACGCCCTACCGGCCCGATGTGCCCAAGGTGCGGCACGTCTATGGGCAGCGGCTGGACCTGATCGTGAAGGTGACGATGGGGGTGAACATCGCCACGTTGCCGGTGGCGCTGCTGGGTTGCCCCCTGCCGCCCAACATGATCCCGAGTTCCCCGTCTGGCGGCGCCAATGGCGCTGGTGGCGGCAGCTTGGCCGGTGTGGAGCCGCTGGTGCCCAGCGACGGCCTCGATGGTCTGGCCTACAACGGCAGCCGCGACGAGCTGTGGCGGTTGCGCCTTCACCCCCAGGGCGGCCTGGCGCTGCTGCCCTCGCCGGTGGATGGCAAGCCAGCGCTGGTGGTGATGAACGGCTCCGGCGCTGCCAGCCGCGGCACCCGCTGGTATGCGGGCGATGGGCCACCACCAAGCGAGGGGCTCAACCCACCACCAGCGCCGGGCGATCTGTACTTGAACCGGACCAACGGCCAGGTGTTCGAACTGATCGTCTGAGGCCAGGGCCAGAACCAGGACCAGGACCAGGGCCACAGCCAGGCCCGCGTTGGTGGGCTGCAGCAATCAATGGCAATAGAAGGCGTGAACTACTGGTGGAGTGGATGACGTCTTGGGGCGCCCTCGGGCTGTCACTGAAGGGACCCCAGGGTCTGCCTGGACCCACCGGGCCGAGTGTCTGGGGTGGCATCACCGGCTCCTTGAGCGCTCAAGCCGACCTGCAGCAGGCACTCAACCTCAAACTCAACGCCACCAGGTTGACCGTCGGGCCAACGGCGCCGACCAATCCCCAGCTCCATGACCTCTGGGTGGACACCAACTGATGGCGATCACAAGCCGCGACCAGCTGATTGCAGCGCTGACGCTCTCGCGCAATGCCCTGATCGATAAGGCCAGCCTCAGCAACACCGTGGCCGGCCGCTTCCATTCGCTCTGGTGCGCAACCGGTGTGCCCGGCCAGGGCGCCATCCCCACCACAGCGGCGGTCTGCACCAGGGCCACCACCGGAGCATTGCCGCTCACCAACCAAACCGCGCCAGTAGCCACCTATCTGGCCTGGCTGGAGCTGGCGACGGCCAACAGCGCCACCAACCTCAGCGTCCATGACCGGCTTTGCCACCAGGGCGGCCTTTCCGGCACTGTTGCTTCTCCCACGGCACAAACCACCAACCTGCCGCTCAATCTCACCGGCGTTTCCACCGATCGGATCGGCCCAACGGATCTCTGCGAGCTCACCTGGTGGCTGGAGTGGTACACCGACACCGGCGCCACGGGCGTCAACGCCACGCTGAACCTGACCTATGCCGATAACACCACCGGCGATGTGGTGATCGCCCTGGCGGCCACCAGCCGCGCCTCTGGCCTCTATCCGATCCTGCCCGCCACCGGCAAAACAGGCATCAAAGCTGTAAACAGCCTCACGTTGAGCGCCAGCACCGGCACCGCCGGGTCCTTTGGAGTGACCTGCACCCGCTTTTTGACTGGCACCACCACGATGGTGGCCAATAAGAGCGAAATCCGCGACTGGGCCGGTTTGGGTTTGCCAGTGGTGCCCAATGACGCCTGCCTGGCCCTGTTGATGTTCTGCTCAACCACCAGCACCGGGGCGGTGCGGGGCCTGCTCAAGCTGGCAGTCGGTTGAGCCATGCGCAGACGCCAGGACCCAATCCAGCCGATCGACGGCGGTATGGACAACTGGGACCAGGGCCTCGCTGGGCTGATCATCAGCGACGAGTTCTACGGCCTGAGGGCGTCCAGCCCCGGCGCCGTGATGACCTACCTCGGCATCGATCGCGGCTTTCAGCCGATCAGCGTCAAGGTCTGGACCGGCAGTAGCTGGATCCCCAAACCGCTTCGCTTCTGGAGCGGTAGTGCCTGGGTGCTGGCTTGATGGGCAGGGTCCTAGGGCCAAGACCAATAGCAGAACAGCACAGTTAGGAGGGGCTGACGACAACTACGCCGTACTTGCACTGCTTGGAGCGCGTTGCTCACAGCGTCAGCCGGGAAAGCCCCGGCGAGCCGCCCACCCGCCGGGGCTTAGCCTGAGCCTCCGAGCCTCCGAGCCTCAGAGCACCGAGACGGTGCCGAGGCGCCGGGCCTGCAGCTTGCGTGCCCACTGATGGGCCAGCTCAGCAGGGATGAAACGGGGCTTTTTAACCGGCCTGCCACGGCGGCCATAGAAGACGGTGATGCGCTCTGCAGCGCCCGCCTTGCTGCCAGTGGGATAGACATGCACCACCAGCTGGCGGATTTCGCAGCATGGGAAAGAGGAGGCCATCACAAAAGAGGCGAGGAACACCCGCGTCAGGCCTCGGCTGTAGCGACCCACCGGGGCGAGACAGCCGGGGCAGCGGTGCAGCTCTCCCCCTCGCCGACCGTGATGGCTCCGGCCCCAGCCAGTAGCGCAGCATGCCCGCTGCCCAGCAAAGCGTCTGGCGTCCCGCGACCAAAAAAAGAAGGCCTCCAGCCCCCCCCCCTCTGGGGCCCCGCCTGGGGGCTGAACTCAGAAGGGGATGAGTGCCTCCAACGCCGGGACAACCGGTGCCTGCGGCCGGGCTGCCTGCTGCTCAAACAGCACCTGGGCCGCCAGCTCAGAAAGCCGGGGATAGCGCTCGCTGCAGAACGCCAGCCCCTCCAGCAACGGCCAGGAATAACGCTGCAGGCGGGCTTTGCGGGACAGAGAAGCCATGGGAGGGCTTTGCGTAGGACCCCTCTGCCGGCGGGGGGTGGGTCAAGGGCCCGTCCTCCACAGAAGTGCGGAGCGAAGCGCAGCCGATCACCCCAGCGGCGGGCTCGTATCACCCTCGAGGCGCCCCCCGACCATGAAAAGGGCCGGAGCGGAGCCCGTTCAGGAGCTGGTGGCTGAATTGCCGCCGCATTGCTGGGGGCCCGGAATCATCAATGGCAATAGCTCGTGACAACGACCTGCTGCGTAGATGACCTCCTGGGCGAACACCGGCTCGATCCGCGGTCCGCAAGGTGTGCCTGGACCGACTGGCCCCAGCGGCCCTGCAGGCCCGACTGGCAGTCAGGGAAATGCGGGTCCCCAGGGTTCGCCTGGTCCGGCCGGTAGCCAGGGGCCGGCAGGTGCCACCGGCCCAGCCGGCAGTGCGGGAGCAGCGGGCCCCCAGGGTCCTGCTGGCCCTCAGGGCACCGCCGGCACCGGTATCAACCTCAAGGGCAGTGTGGCCAACTTCGCCGCCCTGCCGACTGCGAACCGGCAGCAAGGCGATGCCTACCTGGTTCAGAACGAGAACAACAGCCTCTACAGCTGGAACGCATCGACAAGCACCTGGATCAATGCGGGTCCGATCTCAGGCCCCGCTGGCCCGGCAGGGCCGACCGGCGGAGTGGGACCCGCTGGCCCCACCGGACCAGCTGGACCTGCCGGCAGCACTGGTGTTGCTGGACCGCAGGGCATCCAGGGGCCAGTCGGCGCCACCGGCGGTGCCGGAGTCCAGGGTGTGCGGGGCACGAGCTGGTTCGTGGGCAGCGGCCCGCCGCCGGCCTCGATCCCCGGCCAGCTCACGGGGGATCTGTACCTCGATCAAAGCAACGGAGACGTCTACAAACTGAATGTCGCGGCCAGCGGCACGCCAGTCGCCAGCCTGCCGGCGATTGGGGCGGCCTATGAGGGCGGCTACTACGGCGGGCTGATCTCCCAGAGCATGAATGGGGTGGCCACCCACGCCCTGATCATTGCGCCCAAGGCCACGGGCCAGAGCAGCCGGGCCTGTAAAACCAGCAACACCGCGACCACGGGGGCATCAAGCACCTTCGATGGCTGGGCGAACAGCAACGCCGCCAACGACGCCGCCCACCCGGCCACCCAGTGGGCAAGGGGACTCACCATCGCCACCTTCTCGGATTGGTACATCCCGGCGCTGTTTGAGCTGGAGATCCTCTACCGGCGCTTCAAGCCGGATGGCAGCGAGGGCAACGGCACCAGTCATGGCGCCAACCCCTATGCAGTGCCGGCCACTGCCAACTACACCCTTTCGGTGCCTGCCCAAACCGCCTTCCCCTTGTTTGTTGATGGGGCGGCCCAGGCCTTCTTTGCCGGCGGCATGGGCACCTCCACCCAGGACTCGGCCACCACCCACCAGGTGCAGGACTGGTTCTATGGCAACTGGGATCCGCTGGGTAAGACGATCGCCCAGACGGTGCGGGCGATCCGCAAGATCCAGGTGATCCCCTGATGACCGCCACTCCCCGCTGGGTGCCCCGCATCGACACGCCCCGTCGGGCCCTGGAGCAGCAGAGCAGTGGGCCCCTGAATGGCCCCTCGGCGGTGGACCTGAGCTTTGCGGCCCTTGGTGTCGATGGCCTTTTTCTGGAGGTGAGCTGCACGGCGGCGGCCTGGGTGACCTTCTACGACTCCATGGCGGCGCGTACGGCCGATGCAGCCAGGCCGATCGGGGAGGATCCATCGCCCTCTGCCGGTGTGCTGCTCGATCTGCGCTTCTCAGCTGCAACGCCGACCCTCAAGCTGGCGCCGGGCAGCAGCTACAGCAACGGCGAGGTCCCCCTGCAGCAGCAGGTGTGGGCGCGGTTGCGCACCGAGGTGGCTGGCGCCCACACCGCCAGCCTGGCGGTGCTGGCCCTGGTGCTCAACGATTCGGTGGCCGGCTGATGGCAGCAACAATTACCGATCTCAGCCGCCGGGGCGATCAGGGCTTTGCGCTGCCTGACCTGTTTGCTGAGGTCCATGCCCTGCTGACGCGCTGGATCACGGCGGCCAATGGCCAGAACCCAAGCCAACTGCTGAGCATGCTCACTGGCCCGGCCGGGGCGCCGGGCTTCTGCGGCTGGACGATCCGTGCGCGGCTGGCGGTGCTCAGCGGCGGCCAACCGGTGGAGCTGATCAGCCAGTGGGTGGCAAATCTGACCACCGGCGCTGTGACCACCCATGCCGCCCTGGCGGCGGGATTCACCCCTGGCCCGGCCCTGGGCGGCCACGGCAGCCTTACCGGCGGGGTAGGCAGCACCAGCTCTTTGATCACCCTGCCGCCTCAACCGCTGCCGCTGGGGGCGGTGGTGGCCTCCAGCCTGGCGGCAGGCCAGGAGTTCTTCTGTTTTGCCTTTTCCCAGCACACCTTCTCCAACCGCCAGGCGGTGGCCTTGCTGATCGCCAAGGATGTGCTTTCAGGCCAATGGCACCTGTCGCTCACCGATATGGCCGGCGTGATTGCCACCGTGGCCTGGAACCTGGCGCGGCCCCAGTTGCTGCTTTCCACCGCCTTTCGCGTTGACTTCTACTCATCAGCGCTGCCACTGATGCTGGTGCGCCCGGCCCAGTGGCTGCCGATCACCCCAACGACCATTTACACCACGCCGCTGCCGCCGGTGCAGTGGTGGGATCCGGTGGTGCTGCCCGCTGACCTGGCGATCTACAACCGCACCTTCTCCAGCTTTGGCTACTTCAAAGCGGCCGATGGCAGCGAGTGGCTGCAGCTCGGCCCCTCTCGGTTGGTGGTGCGTCTCAAGGACCCGACCAACTGAACCCCCATGCCACTGACCTGCTCCGCCCTGCAATGGCCGCTCTGGAACTGGACCAGCAAGCAGGCGACTGCACCTGGCATGAAGCTGGCGGAGGCCTTCAATGCCTTCTCGGCGGAGGTGAACGCCACCCCGGCCAATGCCCTGGTGCCGCTGTCAGTGATCAAGGATCACAGCGCTGCGACGGGTGCCATCACCTACGGCTATGTCTGGCGGCTGGGCCATCCGCAGACGCCGGTGCTTTTGAGCTTCTCCAATAGCTCCAAGGTGCAGGGCTACAACTCCAGCAGTGGCTCTGCCCGCCTGCAACTGGGCCTTGAGAGCACCTACAGCAATGACAGCAGCAATGGCGGCTACGGCAGCTTCTCCTCGTCCTTGTTCAGCGTCAATGCCGGCATGTCGCACTACGCCCCGGATGGCACACCGGCCTGGGATCTGGCCGGCTTCTTGCTGATTCAGGCTGATACGACACCAGGCCGTGAATTCTTCTGCTACACCATTGCACCGACCGGCACTGATATCAACACCCAGAATCACACCCTATTGCTATACCGCTCCCCGGCGGCAAGTGGCTGGAGTGTGATTTTCAACCGCTCCAACTCCTACGCCGGCATGTTCTATTCACTGAACAGCTACACCTGGAGCAACAACGCAATGGTGGCGGCCTCGATCATCCCGCTGCCGCCGACGGGCAACGAACAGCAGCTGATTCGAGGCTGTGGGCTCTACGTGGGCGCCTCAGGAACGGGTGCCTTTAGCCACGGCACGATGCAGCCCCGCATCGCGCTGCCGGACTGCTTCTGGCTGGGCAGCAACCAGCACACCGACCCCCGCCGCCTGGGCCGGGTAACCAACCCCGGCGGACCCGGCACCTTCTACCAACTGGCGGCGGCCTACAGCGGCGCCACCGACATCTGGTACCTGCACCCACCCGATACTCAGCCCCGTCCGGGCTGGGACACGGTCGCTTCCCTGCCCTGGACCACGATCTCGGACCGCCTCAGCTTCTGCCCCCTGCTCACGCCAGGCCCAGTGGCGATGGGACCAGCCACCGGCCCGGACTTTCTGACCGATTGGTCAACAGCGGCGCTCGGTGCTCCAGGCGTCCGCCAGCACCCCCTCTACGCCAAGCAGCTCCAGGGAGGTGGGGCAAGTGGAGGCGGCAGCACCAGACCGAGCACGGGAGTGCTGTGGCCAAGAGGGACGCCTTGAGCACTCTCGCCGCGCAGATTTTCGGTGCTCACCCAGATGGTGCCGTGCTCCGGGGCCGAGCGTCCGGCTGGCTGGACGCAGGGGCCTGGTGCTGGCTGAGAAAGGCTTTGATCCAGTCGTGATGGCGTTTGTGCAGGATGCGATCAGAGATCGAGGTGGCCTCTGCCGGCACCTGGAAACGCTTGCGGAAGGCCTTGGTGAAACCGGCCAGCAGCGGGGCGGGCAGGGATCGGATGGTGCCGTGCAGCTGGCGGATGGTGGCCGGATCCAGCGCGGCCAGACCCGGATCGTCCTGAGCCACTGCCTGAGCCACTGTCTGAGCCGCTGATGGAGCAATGGCCGCAGTGCCCTGGAGCGGCGGCTGATCCTTGGGCGTCTGGCCAGTGCTGACCGCAGCCGGTCGCAGCGTCCTGGCATCGGGGCTGGTTACTTCTCGCTGCTGCTTGTCGTAGAGCGCCAGGCCAAACGGGTTCCCGAAGGTCATCAGCGCCCGCTTCATGGCATCGGTTTCAGCCTCCTTGAGGGCGGATTCATGGGCCTGGCCCAGGTCCACATCGATGCCGTGGCCAGCGCCGCACCCTTCGCGGATCAAGGGCGCCGTGCCCGCAACCGCCACCGTGACCCGCACCCGGGCGATGTAGGTGACACCCCAGCCGTCGCGTTGTGGTGGATCGGAGGGCTTGCTCGGCTCACGGCCGATGCGGCGTTCGGCCTGGGAGACACACTGCAGCGCCACCGTCTGGCGCTGCCAGCCATCGAAGTCAAAGATGCGGTTGGCCTCGGCGATCGCCACCCAGCCCTCGATGTAGCTGACCTTGCCGCGGCCCTGCTCGCGCTGCTTGACGTTGGCGCGATTAAGCGGTGCCGCCAGAGCCGCGATCTGCTCGGCCGAAAAACCAGCACCCGGCTGCATGGACGAAGGTGGAGGAGAGGGGTTGGCCTCAGCGCTGTGGATCAGCTCCAGGCGGGTGGCAGGTCTGTGGTTTGTGCGAGGCGCCGGGATTGGACCTGTGGTGCCGGATCCGTTGGCGGAGGGTGTGGCGACGGTCATGGCAATGCTTGGTGATTGATGTGGGCAGTGGGTAATGGGCTCCGGCTGCACCACCAGAACCCGATCGCAAGGGGGCCTCTGGCCCCTTAGTGGATGCGCCAGGAGCGGCGGGAGATCAGCCGAACACCGGTGATCTCTTTGCCGGCCTTGAGGGCCTCCTTGATGGCGGCCTTGTCCGGCTGGCTGGAGGTCTTGACCGTCAGCCACTGGGGATCGAGGGTCTCCTCGTCGTCGATTTCGACGGCCTGGGATTTGCGGGAGGTGAGCTCGTGGTTCGGGAAGCTGAACCGAGTGGCCTGCGGCTTGAGGCGGGTGAGGACCAGGACGAGGGATTCCTCCAGGGCATCGGCCCGATCCGCATCGCAGCGGGCGAGATCCGTGAGCCGCTTGGCCTGCTGCTGGCGATAGGCGGCCTGGCCGCGCAGGTGCTCGATCACCCAGCAGGTGGCGTCAGCTTTGGCCGCCAGGGCAGCCTTATTGCCCTCCTCAGCGAGCAGGGCCGCCTCCAGCTCCGCGAGGACCTGGGAGCGGCTGTCGTCGTCATCGGTTTGGAGCTGCTCGGCCAGTTGGCCGATCGCGGTGGTGAGCTCCTGGGCCTCGATACCCAGCTGGAAGAGGGAGCCGGAGCGCTGCAGGCCGCAGATCGGGCCGGCGGCAGCTGGAGCAGCCCCTGCTGGGGCCGTGTTGGCGGGAGCGATGGGGATTGGGGTGAGAACGGGCATTGTCCCGCGTCAACCCCCTTGGCCGATTCGCGACAACCAAGTTGGCCGGTGAGGGCCCCCAGGTTGTCGCCGGCGACAACCTGGGGGCGGCGACACGAA
>Ga0209598_10002471_pt1 | contig 14426 bp, 11 predicted proteins | sample M_140807_EF_Meta_FD_187317 | JGI IMG/M metagenome (GOLD analysis project Ga0209598, IMG submission 187317) | Freshwater microbial communities from Lake Montjoie, Canada to study carbon cycling - M_140807_EF_MetaG (SPAdes) (version 2) | ecosystem: Environmental > Aquatic > Freshwater > Lake... | reverse complement strand
TGAATCTGAGGGACTAAATCCCACAAAGCGTCTCTCTCATCTACATTGGCAGGAGTCAAACTGAAGCCAGTGATAATGCCATTGGCACTAATCATTAGAAGTCTCATACTATTCTCTCTAACAACCGAGACAGTTTTACCTTCTTGTTTCACTTCTTAGTTGCACATCGCGTTATGTAATTTATGGGCGATACTGGATTTGAACCAGTGACCCCTTCCGTGTGAAGGAAGTGCGCTACCCCTGTGCTAATCGCCCGATCGCGTAAAGTATTTTTAGTAAAACGTATTTACGATTCTCAAATCATAGCTCAAAATCAGCTCCAAAAACCGATCGCCATTTGACAGAGCAACCAAAGATTTAAACTGATGATGATAAATGCGATCGCCCAGGCAACAATTTTTAACCAGTAGGGATTGACAAAACCGCTCATAATTTTGCGATCGCTGGTGAAAAGGACGAGGGGAATAACGGCAAAGGGTAACTGTAAACTCAAAACCACTTGACTGAAAACTAACATCCCGCCCGTTGTGCTTTCCCCAAAAATCAAAATGACCAATAAAGCAGGGATAATCGCCATTAAACGGGTAATTAGACGGCGTAACCAAGAAGGAAGACGAATTTCCAAAAAGCCTTCCATTACCACTTGTCCCGCCAAGGTTGCCGTTAAGGTCGAACTTTGTCCAGATGCTAAAAGCGCGATCGCAAATAGGAGAGAGGCCACCTTCACCCCAACAACGGGAGACAATAATTGGTAGGCATCCTGGAGTTCGACCACTTCATGATGACCATTTCCATAGAAAACTGTCGCGGCAACAATGAGAATGGCTGAATTGATAAATAATGCAAAGGACAGGGCAATAGTGGAATCAATTGTGCCAAATTTGATTGCTTCCCAGCGTTTTTTGAGATCGGGTTGCCAGGCGCGGGTCTGCACAATGGAAGAATGCAAGTATAAGTTATGGGGCATGACAGTCGCTCCCAAAATCCCGATCGCGAGATAGAGCATTTCTCCATTTATTAAAATTTCCTTTTGGGGTAAATATCCCCTTAAAACTTGGCCGATATCGGGTTTAGCAAAGAAGATTTCAGCCGCAAAGCAAATTCCCACCGTACTAATGAGGGTAATCACGAGAGCTTCTACATAACGAAAACCCTTACCCTGCAAGAATAACAACATCATCACATCCAAGGCCGTCAGAGCCACTCCCACCGCTAAAGGCAATCCAAATAACAGTTGTAGGGCGATCGCGCTCCCCAAAAGTTCAGCCAGATCACAGGCGATAATCGCAATTTCACACAAAATCCAGAGAATAAAGGTGACAGGACGAGGAAAATAATCTCGACAGGCCTGGGCTAAATCCCGACCCGTTGCGACCCCTAACCGCACACAGAGAGCCTGGAGAAAAACCGCCATTAAATTAGATAAAAGAATAATACTCAGCAGGCTGTAGCCAAACTTTGATCCTGCCGCAATGCCCGTCGCCCAATTGCCAGGGTCAATATAACCAACGGATACTAAATACCCTGGCCCCGCATAGGCCAAAAGTTTACGCCAAAAGCCCTTGTTCTGAGGAATGGAGATACTGCGATGAACTTCTGGCAGGCTGGGTTGGGTTGGGGGGGGATGAAGCATGGAAAGATTCTCATAATTCTTTCATAATCTCTTTATGTTATCATCATCTATCGTAACTTTGCCCATTGGAAAAGCCTTTTAAGAAAAATGTGATTTTCAATCAGGGGATAATTTTTGGCTAATTCCGCGATCGCCGATTACCCAAAACGAGAACGTCAGCAAAAAGATGCTCCCGTTTGCTGGGATGCACCTCCTGCCGATCCATTCTCCTATTAATTATCAGTGCGTTCTAGTTGCCAAAGAATTTGATTTCCTTCGCGCCTAACCCTAGAAACAACCCAATTTCTCCAGGCCCAATGATCACCGCGACTGGTGACGGCACTGGCATTAATATCCATGAGATCAGCAAGTTCCGAACTAGTAACGAGATATCCTTTACTGGCAATTTCTTCGGCGACGCGCAGGGTTTCAATGAGGGTTTTAATGTAGCCGATCCGTTCTTCACGGGGGACAAGAGATTCTTCGTGGGAATTCTGGGAAGGTTCGATCATTGTTTTGGTCAATATTTGTGACTTTAAATCGTTTGGAAAAACTAAAAGTATTACTCAATTGTTTTAAAAAGTTAGACCTTCATGCCAATTTAAAAAATCAACAATCGCTGAGTTACATCGAGTTTAATTTGAAACTAAACGGCATTTTTATTAGATTGACTATCTATTCCATCATCATAGCGATTTCTGACAACGATTAAGGCGTGATTCGTCTCTTATCAAGAAGAATTGACTTTGAGCTTTGCGAGCTTTTCTAGGAAAACAGGGATGAAAGCCAGTCATACCAGTCTCTTTTTGATTTTTGATGGGAATTGAAACGTGTTAAAGATGTTACTTTTTGCTGCTGAAATAAAAAATTATTTTGTCCCAAACTGTGTCATGTCTTTTAACAGTTGTCCCATTTTCCCTTGATTTCTCGTTATCCAAATCTATCCTCTGTATAAGCTTTAATCAGCCGAGGTTTAACCGTTTGCCAAGGGTAACGAGGTTGCAATTTATTTAAGGGAAAACTACTCAATCGTTTTGAATTATTGAGCAATTATTCCAACGGCTACAAATGATGAAAAGTGTTCCTGACCGATTTGCCGCTTAATTAGCAAATTCGGCCAGAATTTCAGGTTAATTCAGTTAAGTTTAGTTAAATTCCCGCATGACCCAATGCCAAACCCGTAATTAACATCCCAATAACCAAAAATGGTTGCGCACTGGCTTGATATTTAACGTCATTTTCTAATGGATTACGGAGAAAATACATATCTTGAAAGGTAATTTGAGGAATAATCAATAACAAAACAATTGTCGCGTAGAGATTTTCCTGAATCGAGATTAAATAACCTGCAATTCCTGCTTGAAAAACATCGATCATAATGACACAAATCCAAGCGGCGGTAGTGATCCCAAACATCACAGGTAGGGATTTTAAACCTAACTGCCGATCGCCTTCCACACTTTTAAAGTCATTAACAACGGCAATTCCTAGACCTGCCAAACTGTAGATTAACGTGAGAATCGCAATTTTCCAGTTTAATTCTCCAAACAGTGCGTGACCCGCCCACCAAGGCAAAGCAATATAACTTGCTCCCAGGGCATAATTCCCTAGCCAACCATTTTGTTTTAATTTTAACGGTGGTGCAGAATAAATATAGGCAATAAACGCTCCTCCCAGAGTCAGACAGAACATTACGGGAAATTCATGACCCGCCCAAAGATCTAATAAATAGGAAACACCCAGTCCACCGAATAGCAAAATAAATATTTGAGTGACGACCTGGGGAATAGAAATAGCACCACTAGGAATGGGACGATAGGGTTCATTAATGGCATCAATTTCTTTATCGTAGAAATCATTCAAGGTCTGGGTATAACCCGTCATCAATGGTCCAGAAAGCAACATACAGGTCAAAACCTTGAGGATATTTTCTAATGACCAGAAATATTCCCCCGACGATGCGGCTCCACAAACGACTCCCCAAATTAAAGGAATCCAGGTGATCGGTTTCATCAATTGCAACCGAATTTTCCAGATCGAGGTTTCACCACTGGCGGCTCCTTTCATTCCTAAAAGTTGACGGGTTTTGGCGGTGCGATCGCCTGAAGTTTCGGTCGTGTTCGAGTCGGAAGGGGGTACGTTAGCCATAAATCTACGGGATTAAACAAAGTTTTTCGTTATTCTACTTTATAAGTAATCGGGTTTTTGTTGGCAACGCTGTAACTGAATCGGATTGGATGCGATCGCCCAAACTGGCTCAACTCTTTAACGTTCAAGCTAATTTGGCGAGAGAAGGTGTAAAGCAAGGAAAAACACTATAATAAATAGCGTTTGTGCAGTTTTCAAATTAATCTCGACCATCTTTTGTCGCCTTAGTCAATTCAAGAATTTCATGACCTATCTCGAAACCACCGCCCAATTTTATCGTGAAGTTGCCCAAACCCCAGAGGTTGGCCTTTGTTGCGTCCAGAGCAGTCCCCTCCAGTTGCCTGGATTGAATATTCCCCCAGCTATGCAGGACATGAACTATGGTTGCGGTACAACGATTCATCCGACCGAACTAGGCAATGAGCCGACGGTGCTTTATGTCGGGGTTGGCGGCGGTTTGGAAGCTCTGCAATTTGCTTATTTTTGTCGTCGTCCAGGTTCTGTTATTGCGGTTGATCCCGTAGAAGCAATGAGGGAAGCAGCGATCGCCAACTTAAAGTTAGCTGATCAAGAAAATGACTGGTTTGAGCCAAGTTTTGTGCAAATTCGAGCAGGAGACGCTTTTGATCTGCCCGTTCCTGATGCTTCCGTTGATGTGGTTGCCCAAAATTGTTTGTTTAATATTTTCAAGCCAGCCGATCTACACCGCGCCCTCACAGAAGCATTTCGAGTCCTCAAACCCAACGGACGCTTAATTATGAGTGATCCCATCGCCACTCGTCCCATGCCCGAACATCTACAAAATGATGAACGCTTGCGGGCCATGTGTTTATCAGGGGCCATCACCTATGAGCAGTATATTCAACACCTCATTGATGCGGGTTTCGGTCAGATAGAAGTGCGATCGCGTCGTCCCTATCGTCTGCTGAATGCTCAAAACTATCATTTAGAAGAAAATTTACTCTTAGAAAGTCTAGATTCGGTGGCTTTTAAAGTCGCAATTCCCGAAGATGGAGCCTGTATTTTTACGGGAAAAACTGCCATTTATGCAGGAAGAGAATCCTTTTTTGATGACCAAGCGGGGCATATTCTCCTATCAGGTATTCCCACCGCAGTCTGTGATAAAACCGCCAATAATTTAGTAAAATCCCATCCCCAGGAAATCCTGATTACAGATTCTACTTGGCACTATGACGGAGGCGGTTGTTGTTGATTAATCATAAATGACATTGTGATTTAATTTACCATAACATAGGGAAATAACACGGCAGATTACGTTGTGGTAAAAAACAAAATATTCGTAGGGACATAATACTATTATGTCCTCTGTGTGGTCTTTAAACTGGGTGATCAGACAAAGTGCTGTATGTCTTTAAAGAGTTTTATTATTACCATAAAATCTAGTCTTTCACCATAATATTTAGATCGCCCTTCTTATCTATCTTCACAAAAACTAAAACCCTAAATGATTCAGCAAATCCTAAAGCCCACATCTTTAAAATCAGGAATTACTCCATTCAAAAAGAAATTAGATTCTCCCCTAACTAAAAAAACGATTACCGTATTACAAATTAACTTAGGCAAACGCTGTAATCTAGCTTGTACCCATTGCCATGTCGAATCTAGTCCCAAGCGAACAGAAGAACTTTCCTCTGAAATCTGTGAGCAAATTATTCAACTGATCGAGCAATTTCCTCAAATTGAAACGGTCGATCTCACAGGCGGCGCACCCGAAATGCTCTACGGTTTTCGACCCATTATTGAGACGTCAAGAGCTAGGGGAAAACAGGTAATTGTACGGTCTAATTTAACGATTTATTTTGAAGAAGGCTTTGGAGATATTCCTGATTATTGCAAGCAAAATCAAGTGAGGATCGTGGCTTCTCTGCCCTGTTATCTAGCGGATAATGTGGATAAAATGCGAGGAAATGGAGTGTATGAGCTTTCGATTCGCGCTCTGCAATGGTTGAATCGTTTAGACTATGGTGATGATCCTAATTTAATTCTAGATTTAGTTTATAATCCTCCGATTCCGTCTTCAGAAAATTTTTCTCTGGCTCCTAATCAAGTTGGACTGGAACAAGATTATAAAGACTTTTTACAAGCAAATTTTGATATTATTTTCAATCATTTATTTGTGATTACTAATTTACCCATCGGTAGAACAAAATTTCATTTAGAACATAGAAAATTAGATCAATCCTATCTACAATTCTTGGAAGCTAATTTTAACCCCAGTACAACGGAACATTTAATGTGTCGTAATGAGCTTTCTATTGATTATCTTGGCAATATTTTTGATTGTGATTTTAATCAGATAGAAAATCTTTCTAGCAAAGCTCAATCTGGCGAAAAATTAACAATTAGTAAATTATTGGAAGCAGGAACATTGGATCTAATCAAGGAAATCCAAACGGCTCCCTATTGTTACGGCTGTACGGCGGGGAGTGGTTCTAGTTGCGGTGGTTCGTTGATTTAGGGTGACAAAATTGCATGATTGAATCATTTTTAGAATGAAAGTAAACGACTTTCTTTAATTATTCTATTTCAACAAAATTAGCGATCGCGCCCAAAAGGGGTAAGCGCAAATCACTGGCTTTTTTAAGAACTTTTTTAGCAGAGGACTGCTTAGTTTTATTAACCCCAACAACTAACAACATTCCATCTGTACAAGAAGTCATAAAATAAACATCCGTTGTTTCGTTAAAATGGGGAAGCTCATAAATGACTAAATCAAATCTTTCTTGAAGTTCTGACATTATATACTCCATTTTTGACCATAGATGTTGGGAAGAAATTTTATCTTCTGTAGAACTCGCCACTACATAAAGATTGCTATTTTGCGGAACTTCTTGGATCACAGATTCTAAGTCAATATTATGGGTTAAAAGATAGTTAAATCCTTTCTGCCCCGTGAGATTGAATCGATGGCAAAGCGTCGATTTTTTTCCACTTGCATCCACTAAAAGTACCCTTTTTCCTTTTTTTGTAGCAGCGATCGCCAAATTGAGAGCAATCAATGATTGACCATCCCCTGGTTCAATCGAAGAAATCGTTATCGCTCGTAGGGGGGGAGTCCGATAATAGAAAGAAAGCTCGGCATACATATCATCAAAAACATTGACAAAGACTAACCAATTAAGCGGGAGAGAATTATTATTCCACGATTTATCGGCAATATTTTTAGACGGAGCTAGTGTGGCAGCATTTTCTAAGCGTTCTAACGACTCTAATTTTTGTGATGTATTAGGCTGTTTAGATATCTTAGACTGTTTAGATACCTTAGACTGTTGAGATTTTTTTAAACTAAAAGGACGAGACTTCGAGACAACAGAGGTATCGTATTTAGGGACTCTTCCAAAAACAGGTAAGGCCAAAATATCTTCAATATCTTCTGCTGAAAAGAATACATCTTTATATTTTTCCCAGAAAAAAGCGAGTAACGTACTAAGTAGTAATCCCCCTCCAAAACCAGCAAGAATTAGATTAAGCCGTTTAGGTGCCTCTCCTGACGGTAATCCCTTTTCATCCAAGGGAATTTGGGGTTTTGATATCAGTTGCCAGGGAAGTTCCTGGGCGGACTCTACCTTTAAGGTTTCTCGTTGAACCAGTAATTTATCTAACACTTCTTCTGTTAATTTAATCTCTCTTTCTAATGCCGTATATTGATTAATTATAATAGGAAGTTTTTTCACAGTATCATCGACTTGCTGCCGCTCAGAACTAAGAGACGGTAATTGGGACTCTAGAGCTTTAATTTGATTAGTTGTGTCCACAAATTGTTCAATCAACTTCAACCGAATAGGGTCTTGAAAATCTCCTAGTATGGGCGAATTAATAGAAACAGAAGTGGAAAATTGTTTCAACAATTCTTGAGTTCTTTTCCTTAATAAATTACTAACATTACGGGATCTTTCTTCTAAATTTTCTACCCTTACACTTTTATCGGTAAAAACGGATTGAGTATTAATCAGTTGAGATTGGATATCGAGGAGTTCTTTTTGCAGAGATAATCTTTCAGGATCTTGATTTAATGACGCAAGAACTAGGGCATCTTCTGAGGAAATACCTAATTGTTGTTGTAGCGATTTAGATAGAGTTTTAAGAGAGATAAGTTGTCTTTCTATCGTCGATTTCTGTTTGCTTAACTCATCTACTTGCTCTAGTAATAAGGCATTTTTAGCAGTAGGATCAACCAGATCATATTGCTGACGAATTTGTTTTTGTTTATTTTTTAAATTGCTCAAGGTTTGCTGTAAGGCGGGTAACTGTTTATCAATAAATTTTACCCCTGCCTTAATGCTGGTTTCCCGGTCTTCGGAACTATACTTAACAAATGTTTGAGAGGCAATATCTAGAACCGTTTGAACTTCTGTCGGCTCTTCTCCTTTGTAAGTGACTTTGAAAATTTTGGTCGGGCCTGTTGCTGAAGACCGCACCCATTCCACTTCAAAATTCTCGCGTAAATCTTTCCAAACTGCATTAATCGGCCTACGGGAAATTTGTTTGCTGACATCTTGGGCAATGCGGAGAGTCATGCCAGGACTTTGTAAAAAAATTAAATTTGTGGGATAGTCTAGTGAAACTAAAGCTTCCTGGGGAATGCCTTCTGTGCGAGTTAGGGTAGATGAATTGCTTAATTTTCCTGCCGCAGTAATGGGTTCTACTAATAAATAAAAATTCCCTGCATAGATTGAGGGCTTCAGAAAGGCGATGACTAGTCCAACAGTTGTAGTGAAAAAAGTAAAGCCACCAATCCACCAAATTCTACGCAGAGAAAATCGAAGAAACATCTGCCAAAAATTATTTTTAGGCGATGAGGGCAATATTTCGTCGGTTTCGGCGATCGCAGGGAATAAGTCGTTTTCTACCACGTTTTTTACCTAATGACTGAAATATAAAAGCGAGATTGTTGAGCAATTAATGAAAAAATATTAAACAACTAACTTGAATGAACATAGACGGATAGGGTTGAAACTAATTTGACACCAAATTCTTCTTCAAAGATTCCCTTTTTATAATCTAAATTCCATAACTCTAAAGCACAATCATCTTCTGGCTGGGTAGGAACAAGATGAAGATGAAGCTTTTTATATTCTGGGTCGTATTTACAATCAAAACCTTGGATGGCTCCAATTTGCCTACGATCTAAGGCAACGGCAAGACGAAGAATCGCACTAAGCTGGCGCACAATCAGACGGTTAACCTCCGATAACTTCATATAGTATTCGTGTCGTTTTTTGGGTTTACTACGCCGATGATAACGAGCAATATTCGCAATCAATTCTAACTCAATTTCTGTAAAACCTAACAACTCAGCGTTACGAATGAGGTAATAGGAATGTTTATGGTGGGAGGAATGACTAATATAAACGCCGCAATTATGTAACACTGCCGCCGCCCAGAGCCATTCTCGCTCTATTTTCCCCCAGTTGTGTAAAGTTCCTTGGAGTTGATCGAACAGAATTAGCGCGAATTGAGCAACTCGTTCACTATAACCCAGATCAGCTTGATACTTATGGGCAATTTTCAAGACACTCCGTTGACGAATTTCTCCCTGAAAACGAAGACGGTTTTCGATTAAACCGTGAGTTAACATCCAATCTACAATTACGCCTTCTCTCAAGGCACGTTCACAGATAGTAATCGTCTCCAGATTCAGCATATTCATGGCTTCGAGGAGAATGACTGCGCCCGCCAAAATAATTTCAGCTCGTTTATCGGACATCCCTGGTAGGGCAAAACGTTGCTCATAGTTTAGGCTGCTCAATCGTTTTACCCAGTCTCGGATTTCCTTACGAGTGAGTTGATAGCCATGCAGAGGGTTGGGGATTTCCCGTTGTTGACTCAGGGCATTGAGAATGGCCAGGGTTTCAACGGTTCCCGATGTCCCCACTAGGGTAATATTTTCACTTGGCTTTAAATAATGGCGTAATTCATCAATGGGACGTTCTAGCATTCCCTTGGCGTAGGCTCTGAGGGCTACAAATTCTGTCGGACTAATGGGATCAGTACGGATAAAGTCACGAGTGAGACGGACGGCTCCAATTTTGGTGCTACTGAGAAAACGGGGTTCCTGACTATCGGCCAGAATAATTTCGGTTGATCCACCACCAATGTCAATGATAATGTGGGGCTGATTGCGGAAATCCATGCCCGATAATACGCCTAAATAAATTCTCCGCGCTTCTTCTTGTCCTGAGATCAGGTCAACCTGGAGTCCAACTTCGGCTTCGATGCGGTTTAAAAATTCGTAGCCATTACTGGCTTCCCTGGTGGCACTGGTGGCGACAGCAATAATATGACCGACATTGATACTGGTGGCCAGATCCTTACAGCGTTTTAACGCCGCGATCGCCCGTTCCATTGCGGGTTGACTGAGATTGCCCGTTTTCGGATCTCTTTCTCCCAGTCGAACGGTATCTTTTTCCCTGGCGATAATGGTAAAGGCCGCTAAAACAGGATCAATGCGGACAATGACCATGTGGACGGAATTGGTTCCAATATCGATCGCGGCTAACACACAGGGATCGAGCGGCTTCGGATTTTTACCCGAAACAGAAAGGGGATTCAGGGCGGTAGGGGACTCCAGCATCATAGCGGCGATCATCAACCTTTTGGGATAAATTGAGATTTAATTTTTCTGAACAACACATTTTCTTGACAAACTAAGTTTTCAGATAGAAGTTATCTAGTAGGAGAACTTGATTTGTTTTAGACCTATTTTGAGGAAAAGTCCCAATTTTCAACGGGACAATAGGGCAAGTAACTTTAGATAACCCAAAGATAACTCAAGTTACGTTTGTGAAACATACACAATCTGTGTAGAGACATAATATATTATGTTCTTACCCTATATGTACCCCAGCTAAATTATTTATCCCTGATAATCCTTATGTAGCAAGGTTTGCAGGCTTATTTAGTAGAGAATTTATTTTGCCTCCCCACTTAGAGAATTGAACAAGCAAGTGATATAGCTTAAAAACAAGTGTTTGGCCAGGCGTGATATCAATGGAGAAATTTGCTAAAGATCTTAGTCTATTTTAGTCATCCTCGAAAAGAAATAGCCCTAGTCATCTAGGTTGACTTCAATATCATCATATTTTTTTAGCCTATAAATTGTGGTGGAAATAAGCCAACTGAAAACAAAAATCCCAATAATAAAATAGCCAATTAGTCCAAAATCTTCACTGAGATAGCTGATAAAATCCCAAAATCCTCCCTTTAAACTCAGCTTGTCCGCAAATAATCCCAGGGCTTGAATCCCCCCGACCAACAGGGCAACGAGGACAGAAACAAAAGTAATGCTCATGTTGTAATACAATTTTCGGATCGGTTTAATATAGGCCCATCCATAGGCTCCGAGCATTAAAATTCCGTCTGTTGTGTCAATCAAGGACATTCCCGCTGTGAAGAGGGCAGGAAAAATCATAATCGATAAAATGGGCAGACCTTGGGAAGCTTGAATCGCCGAGATTCCCAATAATCCCACCTCGGTGGCAGTATCAAAGCCTAATCCGAAGAGGAGTCCCAGTGGGTACATATGCCAACTTTTGGTAATCAATCGAAATAGGGGACGGCAAAAACGTGCGATCAATCCCCTTTGATTCAAAAACTCCTCTAGGGTTTGATCGTTATAATTTTCTCCCCGTTTAACACATTGAAAAGTCTCAAAAACCTCCCACAGCACAAATAGGTTCATGACCGCGATCGCCAACAAAAAAAACGTCGAAACCGATGTTCCGATCACGCCTCCGACTGCTTTCATGTCAGGAAGATTCGTTTGAATAAAACTAGCCCCCAAAGCAATCCCGATAGACATCAAAACAACAATTGTCGAATGCCCCAAAGAAAAGAAAAAACCTACGGAAATCGGCTTTTTACCCTCTTGCATTAATTTACGGGTAACGTTATCGATCGCCGCAATATGATCCGCATCCACCGCATGACGCAGGCCCAAACTGTAGGCTAAAACGGCAGTTCCTAATAGCAAGGGAAATTTATGAAAGACGATAATCGCGGTCATCCACACCGCAATATTGGCAGTGATCAGAAAACCATAAAGGTTGAAAATTTTAGAACGAACTTGACGGGGATTATCGTTTAATATATTTCTGAGGACTGATAGCATTTAAAGATTCAACGAAAGCAATGATAAACATAAAAGATTGCTATCATCATTAAAACCTTTAAAAATGACCAAAACAATGCCCCCCTAGAGGATAGAATTTTTAAAATAGTTTGTATCAAGACTAAAAATCATTTGTCAAAAAAAAACTCACCGAGATTGATCAAACAGAATATCTACGAAAAAATGAGGCACTTAAACATCGCGTTAATTTTTGTGGAGAGGCGATCTAGTAGCCAGAATAGTATTATGTCCCTACAAAGATTTGTCCGTGATCGCAACGCAATTTATTGTATTTTTATTTCTATCTGTCCGTGATTGAGATCATACTTAAAATGTATCCCAAATTGCTTGTTTTGGGGTGATTTTTTTGATAGACAAATCCTTCTATTTTGCTGAGTTGCCCCACTCTTTGTCCCGATACTGTCGATCAAGACTATTAATATAATATGAAAAAGTTTGTAATGCGATCGCTCTTATCCGATTCAGGTTTTTCGTTTATTTCAGACTCCAGTTAGGATGAACTAAGCACAATCATCTTGACTTGTCAAAATTTCACCATAATCATTAATTTTGCGAATATCCTTTTTTTTATGACCAATTCCCCCAACCCGAAACTTTCTCCCGAAAAATATGCCCGACTCAAAGCGGAAGCCCAAGCCCCCTATAAAGGATTACGCAAATTTATCTATCTGGGATTAGGAGCATCGGGATTTATTGGCGCGATATTTTTTTTAACCCAACTTCTAGCAGGAAGGGGATCAATGACGGGACTGGGGAATTTTGCACTCCAGGTCGGTGTAGTTGCCTTGATGATTGGATTATTTCGTCGGGAATCGGATTGAATTAGACATTTCCAAAAATTGAGTAAGGGCAATTCATGAATTGTCCCTACCATCGGCTTCAATCGATCCATTCTTGATTGCTGGAGATATCTATACAATCCCAAGCATTTTGAAAAATTTAATAACGAGTGATGTTTTTTCAGAAAAAACAGGGCATCCTAAAGTTATAATCTCTGGATATTGAGAAAAATTTTCAGTGAACACTTGGGTTCCATTTGGGAGAAAAGACCTTGGATCAGCAAAAAATTCTTGGCTATTTCATCGAAGAGGCGAAAGAACACCTCGAAACCCTAGAGCGGGGCATTTTAGACCTGTCGGCGGTGATTGACGATTCGGAACGGGTGAATGAAATGTTTCGGGCTGCTCACTCCGTTAAGGGCGGCGCGGCGATGCTGGGTTATTCCAGTATCCAAAAAGTGGCTCACCGTTTGGAAGATGCCTTTAAAGTTCTCAAGGAAAATCGGGTAGGAGTTGACCAAAAATTAGAGTCCTTTTTTTTGCGGGGCTATGATGTGCTTCAAGATTTGGTCGAAAAACTCCAAGGCCCCTTTGGACTGCAACAGGAAGAGGCGGAATCGATTGTAGAAGGCGCGGATCAAAATTTTATTGAGTTACAGAACTATCTGACTTATTTACTCCATCATGAGTCTTCTGGGGATGCTAAATCGACTCAAACGGCGCATTTTTCTCCCTCTGTTGATTCTGAAATTGATATTTCTGCTCAAATCAAGACATTACTCAGAAATATGTTAAAAATCTTTAATCAGGAAGCGACAGGCGAAAATCGGCAAAAGTTACAGGATATTTGCACTGAACTGGTCAATTTTGCTCCCCAATTGGATGGATGGCAAAGTCTATTGAAAACGGCCAAGTCGGCGATCGCCAATCCCCGTCATTCTTTCCATACGTTGGCCCCCGTGATTATCAAGGAATTAAAACAGGGTAGTGATTATCTGGAATTGGAACAGGGTCATAAAATTACCACAGGTCAAGGATTACAACAATTAGCGAATACCCAAATTCCCCAATTACTGATTCCCGCAGAACCAGGGGCAATGGCTAATATTCTCTTGCAAGTCTTTAGTCAACAGCAAGTAGGGCAGTTGGTACAGCTATTATCCCAACATCCTTAACCTTGAAAATAATTTTAGTGAGTAGAATCCATGAGTGAATCCGTTGTTTGGACATCGGAAGCCGAAGCAAAGCTAAAGGAAATTCCCTTCTTTGTTCGTCCTGCCGCCCGTAAGAAAATCGAGAAATTTGCTCAGGATGCCAATATTCGGGAAATCACGGTTGAAGTTTATGAGCAAGCCAAAAAACAGTTTGGTTAGTTTGGTTGGCGATCGCGTTTTTAGATAATTATTCAAGTCACAGCTTTACTACAGGAGAAGTCGATTAAATGTATAACTTAAAAGCAATTATCATCGGTGCGGGAATGGGGGGACTAACAACGGCGATCGCCTTAAAACGGGCAGGTTATCAGATTGAGGTCTATGATCGCGTGAAAGAATTACGTCCCGTCGGCGCGGGAATCTCTCTCTGGTCAAATGGCGTAAAAGTCATGAATTGGCTGGGTTTAGGGGATGAAATCAAGAAAATTGGCGGTGAAATGAACCGCATGACCTATCTGAGCAAGGAAAATGAGTTATTGAATGATATTGATCTCTTGCCTTTGATTGATCAAGTCGGACAA
>Ga0209598_10002470_pt1 | contig 14429 bp, 22 predicted proteins | sample M_140807_EF_Meta_FD_187317 | JGI IMG/M metagenome (GOLD analysis project Ga0209598, IMG submission 187317) | Freshwater microbial communities from Lake Montjoie, Canada to study carbon cycling - M_140807_EF_MetaG (SPAdes) (version 2) | ecosystem: Environmental > Aquatic > Freshwater > Lake... | reverse complement strand
CTGTGCAGTCTTGTTTTGTTCTTCCTTCTTCTCGGAAAAAGATAAGAGGCTCTTCGTCCAGACGATCGATGAAGCAAGCCAAAGGTATGGATGGGACTTCAACAAAAACATGATAAACTGACGAAGGTAAAAAGGGGGTAAATGATGATTCCTAAGCATGATGAAGACTTCTACGGATGGGCAATGGCGAATGCTGCCCTGTTGAAACAAAGAAAATACCAAGAGGCAGATATGGACATGATTATTGAGGAGCTTGAAGAAATGGGCGGAAGCAATGAAAATCAACTCATCAATCGTTTAGGCGTTTTAATAGCTCATCTCTTGAAGTGGCAATTTCAACCAGAATTGAGAGGGCGTAGCTGGGAAGGTACGATTGAAGAGCAACGCCATAAAATAAAACGACTGATTAAGAAAAACCCTAGTCTCAAAACTAAAATTTCAGAAGCGATCGAAGAAGGTTTTGCAGACAGTAAAACCACTATCAAAAAAGATACCCCTCTTGATTTAAAGCTGCTCCCTACCGAATGCCCCTATACCTTCGAGCAAATGATGAATGACGAATTTTATCCTGAGTAAAATGAATGCCAAAGAATTGTTCCCTCTGTATTCAACCTGAAAACATTAAAAAACGCCTGCTAGACTTAAAAATAGCGGGAAACTCTCCTCGGAAAATTGAAACCATCCTTGCTGATGAGTTTAATGTCGAAGTCTCTTATTCGGCGATAGGGCGACACCTTAAAGGATGCGTCCAAAAAGAGGCGTCCCTTGAGCCTTTAGGGAATGACGAACTGGAAAATCTGGCAATAAATCCTCCCAATCCTCAAATGCTTCATCACGCCCTTGTCAATCTTTTAGCGCTGGCGATTCGCCAGTGCCATACGCATATCTCTGAAAAAGCTGACTTGGAAGTGTTTAGAGGGCTAGAGGTGTTGGTCAACATTCGGGACAAGCTCTATCCGCAGAAACAGGGTGTGGATGCAGGAGAATCGTTTAGAGAAAAAAGCATGGCTGTCCTTGACTCTTTAACTGAAGAAGAAAAACGAACCCTGATCGCTCAGGATCGACATTAATACACCTTAATGGGTTTCTTGATGACGGGAGGGTCATCCCAGAAAGGATCGTGAGGATGGTTGAGATGAAACCCATTGTTTAAATGAATGAGGGCTTGGGTCATGGTGTCGATAACATCCCTCGAATCGGACTTTGGAAAAATTGTCGCGTATCTTTCTAATTCCTGAGCAAAAGGCTTTAAGTCTTTATAGTGGGGCGGTTGGGCTGGAAGCCAGACAATTCCGCCCTCAATAATCGGGCATACTAAATGCGCGCGGCGCGTCTTATCTCCATATTTTTGGGGAATGAAGGGGATAGCTATAACCTGTGCTTTGCGTAAATCCTTGATGAGTTGATCTCCAAACCCTGTAGCTTCCACCAGACAAAGACCTATTTCACGACCCTTAAAGGCAGGATTGCGTTCTTCCCCTGTATCTCTGTAATCAAAATGTAAACGCTTCGCTTTTTTTCGAAGCTCTTCATAGCCCACACGTCCTCGCCAAAGTCCCATCAAAATAACGTTTATGTGACCATTGTGGTCTTCCCAAACGCCCCACGTGGTACAGGCACTATAATCGGAGGTGGGCTTTTCAGAATAAGCCGTATCCCACGATTGCACCAACATTTGAATCTGGGGTGGCTCTTCACTCTTCCACCATTTAAACCAAGACTTCTTAAAAATACCGCCATCGGCAGGGGCAGGTCTTTGCTGGTATTGACCTGCATAACCGTAAGAGCCTAATTCTCTTTTGGCTCGATCCGTTTCTTTCTTGCCGAATCGGGTGGAACAAAGCAAATCGCCTTCTTTCTTGCGGGGGTCTTGCCAGACCTTGCCATTTGTTAAAGGCAAAACGATTGTACGAGAACGGCGCGACTCTTCAAATTCATTAGGAAGAATCAACTGTACCCACGGCTCATCGCTTTCTTGAGCTAAAATATAGCCCGATAAGTCTTGTTCATGAATGCGTTGCTGAACAATAATTTTGATGTCCTCTTTAGCATTATTCAAACGGGTCGACCAAACTTGCGAATACCATTGGTTCGTGTTGTCCCGTTTTACCTCAGATTCTCCGTCTTTAGCGTTATTAGGATCGTCACAGATGAGAATGCTTCCGCCCCGTCCCGTGGCTGATGCTCCCACCGATGTAGCAATGCGGTAACCGCCTGCGGTATTGTCAAAAAAGCCCTTGGCGTTTTGATCTGAGGAAAGCCTGACTCTGTCTCCCCATCTTTCCTGATACCAGGGGGATTCAATGAGTCTTCGGCATTTGAGGGAATGCTCCAAAGACAACGAACCCGCATAAGATGCGTAAAGAAACTTCTCTTGGGGGTTATGAATCCATGACCACGCTGGGAAGGCTATGGAGATTAAAGAGGTTTTTGAAGAACGGGGCGGAACGTGGATCATCAAGTTTTTAATTTCTCTCCTGTAACAAGCCTCTAAATGATCCGCAATGGCTGCAATATGCCAGCCCTCGATCAAAGGGGTTGCCCCCTCAATCCACGGCCACGCCTGTTTGAAAAACGAATAAAGTGACTTTTCGGCTTTATACAAAAATAAAGCTTCTTCAGGAGTAATAACCATCGTATCGCCTTTTTAGCCTTTTTAGCCTTTTTAGCCTTTTTAGCCTTTTTAGCCTTTTTATAATATCTATTATATATTAATTGACTTTCATTTGTCTATTAAGCGATACTAAAAGTAAGTTTTTTTGTATTATAAGATAACTTTTAATATCTTCTGCGAAAGGAAACAGTGCATGATCCTTGCCATCGGCAACATCAAGGGCGGTGTGGGGAAAACCACCCTCGCCGTCAATATCGCCATTGCCAGAGCCTTGCAGGGACGGGACGTGCTGTTAGTGGATGGAGATCAACAGCAAACCGCCATGACCTTTACAGAAATCCGCACAGAGAAAAAGGGAAGTGCAAGCTATACCGCCGTGAGTCTCAGCGGGGCTGCCCTGCGGACACAGGTCAGGCAGATGCAAGCCAAATACGATGACGTGATTATTGACGTGGGCGGACGAGATACGGGAAGCTTGCGCGCTGCCTTGACTGTGGCGCAAACCCTCCTCATTCCCGTTCAACCCCGCAGCTTTGATATTTGGGCGATAGAACAAATGGCAGAGGTGCTGAAAGAAGCACGGGAAATTAACGATCTTAACGCCTTTGCCGTGATTAATACTGCCGATGCTCAGGGACATGACAATGAGGATGCCATAAAGGTAGTCCAAGAGACAGAGGGGATGACTATGCTCAAAATCATGATGGGACGGCGCAAGGCTTTCCCTAATGCTGCTGCTCTGGGATTGTCCGTGCTGGAACACATCCCCAGAGACCCGAAAGCGGTGCAGGAATTAACAGACTTGATAGATATTATTTACAATCAAAAAGGAGAGTAATGATATAATGAGTATTACAAAGAAACCAAAACGACCTACTTCTGATATTGAACAATCTGCAAATGATAGCGTTCGTACAGAAGAAATTAAAGCCGAAGCCTTTATCGCAGGAGCCAGTGAACCATCTGTGAAGACACCCACAGATCGAAGACAAAAGGCGGAACGCCAGCCTGTCCTCATCCGATTCGATCCTCATCTCTTGCGAAAGGTTGAAGAAGCGGCGCAGCGCCGAGGCATCAGCCGAAGCGCATGGATTCAGTATGTCCTCAGTGTCGCGCTGGAAAAGGGCGAAGGGTAAATCTCCTCAAAATAAGGAACAAGTATAATGCCAAAAAATAAATCTCAACGCCAGCCAGTCCTTGTGCGGTTTGAACCACATCTGTTAGCAAAGCTGGAAAAAGTCGCTGAAGCAAAGTGTATCAGTCGAAACGCCCTCATTCAGTTTGTTCTGAGCTCTGCTCTGAATAAGATAAAGATTTAAGAATAAATATTTGAAATACATAGATTTTATGATTTTTCCTCAAAAACAGATGGCTTATGACAGTCGTAAGCTATCAAACAGAGCCGTAGGCAATATCTGTGTGACAGACTTTAATGTCACAGATTGATGAGCTTTAACGATGAAAAAAACCTTTAAACACGACAATCAAAAAACACAAATTGAGGAATATTTAAAAGACTACCCTGACACAACCATACCTGATCTTATTAGCATCTTCGGTGGCAACTCTAATAGCATAAGATACGCCTTAAAAAAATTCGGTGTCGTAATAAAATTACGTCCTCACGCGCGCAAGAAAGATTTTACCGCTTATGTATCCTCCAATCCTGACCTGCCTCCTCATCAGCTTGGAAAAACATTTAATGCTTCAGAACGAACCATCTATCGTCATCTGACGAAAAACAAGATCAAAGAATTTCGTATTTATAATAAATGCGACATAAAAAAAATAAATCGTCACCTTCGAGATCATCCTGACGTCACAATATCAGATTTGGCAAAGATATTTAAAAAGAGTTATGCGGGAATGTATGCGATGTTGAAACTCCACAATATCACGATCAAGAATAAGCTCTGCTACGAAGACAGGAAAAAGCCAAGCCCCCGAAAGAAAAAATAAGGGGGAAACCTTTCAGTCTCCCCTCGGCAAATTCCTTCTAAAGATTTTAGAATTTCAGTTTTGTTCCAACCACAAAGACAGTAGCCTTATTACTCCTGATGCCATCATTCAGGTCGCTATCACTCAAGCCAAGCTCTTTAGCTCCTTTTTTCAAGGAATTCTGATTGTCAGCGGCTTTCTTGTCAGTTTTCATATCAACATAATTGGCTTCCGCATAAACACCAAGACCTGGGGCGAGCTTTCTGTCCCATGTGGCAGAGTAAACATTCGCCTTTGCCTTGTTATAGCCTGATTGAATGTTTTTGGTGCTGCCAAAATAGCCGACTGACCATTTATGATCTCCCCAGGTATATCCCAAAGCGGCGCTATAGGCTTTTCCCGCATCGGCTTTCTTCGCACGATCAAGTCTTGCAGGGGTAAAATCATACTTGCCATTAGCATCTTTTGTGGCAGATTCTAAATAAGCCCCCAGATTATGGCTGGGGACACGACTCTTGCCGTTATCAATAAACTCTCCCCCGATTTCCCAATCCTTGTATTTAAAATGCGCGCCCAGCATGTAAGATTGGGTCTTGTGATAGTCAACAGGACGACTCAGCTTCGTCAAACGCACAGGAGCTTGAGTGTTCCCGAAGATCGCTGTAGCCGACAGATTCGTCTCAAACCCATTGCCAAACTTCTCCTTGAAATTCAAACCCACGCCCACCTGATTCTTATCAAAAGGTTGAGATTTAGCTGATTTTGGATTAATGGTCTCCAGCTTGTGTTCTCCCTTATGCGCTGTTGATGGCGTAAAGGTTATACCCGCCTGAATTCCGTTAAGACGGGGAGTGACATAGGACACCTTTGTCGCGTCTTTGGGTCTGCCTACAAGGTCTTTGGACAGGACAACGCCTGTGGATTCATTGAGGACGTTGGTATAGTTGCCCGCAACCCCGCCAGTCGCTCCCATCACAGAGAAAGAGCCAACCGCCATAAAGTCGTCCACGCCTCTTGTATTTCCGGCAATCAGCGTTCCCCATTCATTCTTCAGCTTAATGCGGTTTTCAATAGGTGTGCCGTCATCAGCATTACCTGACAAAGCGAGAAGCGCACTATATTCAAGACCGCCAAACTTCTTGGTCTTGCCAAATACGTCAAAGTTGACCTTCGAATAGTCAACCGCCATATGGTGTCCATTCCCCTTGCCGTTGTTTCCTTCGCGAACGTTCTGCTTCAAGCCGTAATAATTCACCTCGGTTTGACCTGAAAACTTCAGAGACGGACTTTGTTCTTCCTTGCTGTATCCTTCCACCGAAAGAAAGGAAAGACCTAGTGCAAAGGTCGCTGTTCCCCTTAAAAGCTTGTTGTTCAATATGCCCTCCATCAATTTAAATTGCCGTAATATTCACAAAGCATTAAGCATTAAGCATTAAGCATTAAGCATTAAGCATTAAGCATTAAGCATTAAGCATTAAGCATTAAGCATTAAGCATTAAGCATTAAGCATTACCCTATAATTTTAAAATGGTTTCAATCACTTTTACCATCTCGGAAACAATATTAAAGTCAAACTGTGGCAAAAATAATTCGATTCTTTTTATTTAAGGCTTAAAGAACGTTTTTTTAATCTCTTTCCCCGTCACGTCATTCCATAAAATGCGGTTGCTATACCAAACACGCCGAATATCTTTAAATGGCACACCGGTATTGCCGTCCAAAACATCCCTGATCGTCACGTAAGACTTGCGGGAGTTGAGAGGATCACCCACATAGACTAGATCGCCCCTGTACATTCGTCCCTCAATCTCAAGGCAGATTTCTTTACGCTGAAGCGTCAAGAGAAGATCATAAAGAAGCTGGGTTTTAGTCATAGACGTTTTTCCTCCGCCAAAGCTGACGGCAACCCTCATAACGCCGTTCAACAAGACCGCGGTCATGCAACTGGTAAAGATAACGTCTCGTTTGAGAAATACTCAAAAAAGCATGAGACGATATTTCCTCAATGGGCAGAAAACTTTCTCGTGTGGACATACAATCTAAAACCTTCTGTTGAGAACCAATGGCTCGTATCCTTCGCATAGGGGGCTTAGGCGGAACAGGATCCTCTTTTATTTCTCTGACGACTTTTATACATTCTTGTAAGTCCATCAACATCAAGCTCTCTATCTCACTGGGAGCAATGTTATGACTGTCAATGAAAGACCTGTACTCCTTAAACCCTTGCTGAAACTGCATGTAATGAAGATCGCTTCTCGTCAGAAAATATTGATCCCGCAACCGCTCGTATTCCAGCTTCAGTTTTCTCAGTGCTTCAAGGGTCTCCAAAAGATAGCCTGCTTCTTTCGTTCATCGAAGCTGGAATTATGCAAAATCAGGGACAATCTTCAACAAAAGAATTTATGGGCTGGTAAAAAGGTTGCCCTCAACACGCCGAACCAGACCCTTACGCACAAGAATTGCCAAAACAGATCGGGCGTCCTGTTCCTGAAGGCGGCATTTATAGGAGATGTCACATAAACTCAACGAACGGCGGCTATTTCGAAGATAAAGCAGAACGCGCCGCTCGCTGGGGGTGTTCAGCGTCTCTACAAGATTCAGCATCGCCTGACGCTGGCGAAAGTGGGTTAAAGAGGTAACCTTGCTATCATGATTGTTTGCATCTCTCATCGACATAAAGATTCTCCCTTCCTCGCATAAATCTAGCAGAAGAGAAGAAAAACGTCATGCTGGGGATAAGACTGACACATTGTGACGCACTTATGATGAACTTATGATGCAAAAAACAAGGTGAAACCCTTGTCAATGTTAGGATGACGCATCTCAGCCCAAACCCTTTTCTATAGGGGGGAAATATTGCTATTCATCATCACATATTTTTTCCTCTGTGAATTAAGGTAATGGCATAAGTGCGTCATCTTAACATTTCCAACCTTTTGAAGTCGAAAAGTGCATCACGAATGCGTCACTAGTGCGTCACTCGATCCGACCCGATGACCTGTGTGTCGTAATACTTATTTTGAGGATCGGGGGTAGATGTTTCAACCACAGATTCTCTTTTGATGTTCATTCCCACAAAGATGGCGCCATCGTTTTTACGCTTGTAGTGAATGTGATCCATTGTCTTCATGCGTTGCACAAAGCCGTTGATGCCGAGAATTTGTTCCTTGCGGAATCCTTCTGTTTCTGCCCAATTCTTATAATGGCTATAGGCATAATTGGTCTTGATATGGGGATAATCACCGTTTTTTTCGATCAAAATAACGGATTCCTGAAACCAGGCTTGAACAGAATCCGCACTAAAGAGCCAATCATTCAACGTTTCCTTGCTACTTTGGGGAATAGTAAAGTTGTGTTGCTTGATCAATCTGGACGCTCCTTCCACCGCCCAAGCTAACAGAAGATCAGGTTCTTCCTCTGGAATGCGCTTGCCAATATTTTCAATGCGCTTTTCTTTGGGGATGACACAGTTGAAGGGAACAACCAGCAGGCGTCTTTGAACACCTCTGTCCATGCCACCTTGAAACGAGGGAAGCGTATTGGTGGCAAAGACATGTTGTGCCTGAGGGCGAAATTCTACGCGGCTTTTGTAGACATCTCTCCCTGAAACAGGTTCGCCCGTGATAATCGCTTTAAAGGTATCCGAAGAAATGGCTGCTGATCCTGACAATTCATCACTGGCGTTCAAGAGTTTTCCAACCAAGCCTAAAACATGACGCTCATCCCCCATGCGTGTGGCTGTGACTGTGCTGATTGCAGAAAGAGGCAAAAGACCCCGCATCATATCGAGAACCTGACTTTTTCCGTTTTCTGCCCGCTCTCCTTTCAAAATCACAGCGCGAGGCTGAATAATTTTTGTTGCGTACCCTAAAGCGGAAGACCCGCAAACTTCTTGAAGAAGCTTCATTTTATCGCGGATATCTTCTTCTGTATCCCCCTGAAAGACGCCATTGAGCAGGGTGCTATGTAAACTTCCTTCTTTCCATGTTGGTGAGTCTGGATGCCATGATCCTGGCAAAGTATGACGGCATCTATAGTCGGGATGATGTTCTTTAAGAACTGCGATCCCTTGTTTATCTAACGTAATAAATCCATTAGCGCAATTAATACCTTCGGGAATATCCACAAAAAAGACTTCTTCTGTTACTTGTGCAGACATTTCGTGAAGAATGGAATCAATGCGGGACTTTCCTAATTTAACGCAACTTTCTTCACCTGAAGGAGTTTCATAATGAACCCCATCGTAAGTATGAATAACAAGCCTAAGATAATGCTCTGGAAAGGCTTGCCAATCGGTTTTATCATAGTACCAAAACGCCCCCTCAGTATAAATAATCTTTTTGTGTTGCTGAAACAGATCGTTGAGAGCTGACGTTGATATCTCAACATCTGACCCTACCTCAAGTCTTTTTCTAATCTGTGCATCAGGGCTTTTGCCTTTCTTCTTTTCAGCATAAAGGGCAATCAATGACTCTTGATGCTGTTGCATAAGCTCCGGTGTCCATCCGTCTGCCAAAGCATCAGCTAAATCATACCCGATTCTCTCATTGTTTTGCTCTTGAATAACACAACCCTTCTCGATGTGGGTGTGCGAAAGAGCTTGTGTGTCCAGTTTATGAATGCTGTGTGCTCCAGCCTTGCGACAAATCTTTGCCACCATATCAGCGTACTTTTGACCGGGATCATCGCAGTCGGGCGCAATTAGACAATTTCTTGCTTTTACATAAGACCAGTCCGTCTGATTCAAGGACTTGGAACCTTGGGGAGAGGTAACGGCCACGTAATCAGGAAAAAGTATTTTCCCTGCTTCTGCCGACTTTTCTCCCTCACAAATCAGTATAGGTGCTTCTGTCCTATTGATCATGTCAGGAAGATTATAAAGAGGACGTAGAACGGGGAAACCCTTGGACTTCCAACCCCTCCGTCCATTACAATATTCAACAAAAATAAAGGGACGCATTTCTTTTCGTAGGGTACCATCCTGTTGAGGGATTTCCCAACGCACCATATACCCAACAAGTCCTCCGTCATGGGCATGATAAGAATAGACATATTTCGGATAGCGTTTGAATTGTTCATTAAAATAATAGGGTGTATTTCGATCAAACGCAGGAGCATCAGCAGGAACAGGGATCAGATGTGTGTAGTCCTCCTGTTTCTTTCGTTCTTTTTGCAGATCATCCCCCTTATGAATCTCATTTGAATTCAGCGGTTCTAAACCATCCAGTTTTTCTTGATTTTTTAGGGATTCCGTCATATCTTTTTTATTGGAGAGAAGCTCTTTCTGAGTGCTTTCTCCCGCCACTTCGTTATTTATGCTTTCTTTCATTTTCTAATTCCTTCCCAATACCGCCAAGATTTCTTTCGCTGCTTCCAAATTATTCAAACCACGCACATACGCCCAAAGGGAAATGAGATCACCCCCTCTGTCTCCTGTGGCAAAGTCCGCCCATTTGTAGGTATGAAGATTAATTCTAAAACTGCCGAGGTTGCGGTCGTGGCGTGTTGGATTGAGAGCCACGTATTCATGACTCTGCTTCTTCCCATGAGGGAGAAGTCGATAAAGGATGGCTCCTTCGTAACCGCGCATAAATGCTTTCACTTCCTCAAAGTCGATTTTTCTGAACGGCGCACGAAGGTCATCCTGATCAGGAGCATCGTTGAAATCAAGCATTGTTCCCTCCCTCGTTGTCCTTGCTGGAAGCAGGCATACAACCCCCTTCAATCAACCGCATGACATCGCTTTTGCGATAGCGTGTGAGCTTCGATCCTTTAATTCTAATAATGGGCAATATTTCCTCTAATTCCTTGCGTCTTGTACTCAAGACATGAGGATTCATCTGAAGAAGGTGGGCAACCTGTTTTCTGGTGAGAAGACCGTCAGAAGAAGGAGAAATTGAAGAATCTGAATTGATAAAGTCTGAATCCATAATATAAATCTCCAAAGTTTAAGTAAAAATTAAACCCTAGAAGAATAAACGAATTCAGAATGAGCGGAAATAAACGTTGAATTGTAACATTATTATCAAAAGACTTTTTGTTGATTGCCGTTTGATAATATGATATTTATAATTCATTGAGGAATAAAAAATCCTCTTTTCCCGCCCCGTTCGTCGCCAAACTTCAGGGGCTTTCTTGTTGAAAATGGGTACCCTCTTGAGCTTCAAAGTTAAAGACTTTGAAGCAAAGAGGGTAAACATCACAAAAACAGCTTAATATAGCATACAGAAACATTTTTACAAATAACAAAAGTGGTTTCTTGAACTGTTTGGATGTATGTCTACATCTTTGGATTTATTGTGCGTAGCATTGTCGGTCATTGCGGGGAATCTGAATTGATTAAAAATAAATATAATATTTATGGAACGAATGGTATCGAATGGAATTACTTTTTATGATTAAATCTATACTTATGTAAGGTTAAAATTTTACTTGTAATTGAAATCAGTTTTTTAATATTAAAATGTGTTTTTTGTAATTAAGTGAGGAGAGTTGAACATTTAAAACAGGATATGACGTATTATACGGTATAATTAACCAATTAAGACCATCTTTTAATAAGTACCCTCAATTTGTACCTATTTTTTATTTCTACATCAGAATTTTTTAATACTTAATTTTCCCTGAAATACAACTGTTTTATTACTTATCATTTTTATTTTTTCTCTTTTTAAGAGTAATTATTATGATTCCTCCCGCGTCTTCTCCGTCAACTTCATGTACAGGAGGTAGCTATAGAGAGTGGCACACAGTGCCTCATTCACAAAAGCCAGCCAGTTATCTTCCCAGAAATAAACAGCCCACAAAGACGTTCCTGCAAAGATCATGGAATATCGACCTAGCGAAAGGTCGCGGGTGCGCTGTGTTTGATAAACCTTCAACACTTGAGGAAAAAGAGAGCAGACGGTGAGAAATGAGGCTACAATGCCCAGAAGGTCTCGATTCATGACAGTTTCAGACCTTGAGCCTGCTTGAAGGAAACCACACGGCGGGACGAAATCATCGCTTCCTCGCCTGTTCTCGGATTCCTCCCAATGCGTTCTTTCTTGGCATAAACATGAAATGTCCCAAAGTTGGAGAACATCAGTTTTTCATCATGGACAACGCCGTCACTCATGCGCGCAAGGGTCAGGTCAACAAATTTTCTCGCCGTGCTGATTTTAAGACCCATTTTTTCGGAAATAATCGCAGCCAGCTTATCCCGTGTCAGGCTATCGCTCATCTGTCCACCTTATTCCTGCTTTCTTACCATTGAGCCGTCTAAGAAGATCCCGTCCTGCCGTAAAGCGCATCACTCTTTTTTCAGAAACAGAGACTGATTCGCCCGTTTTAGGATTGCGACCCATGCGGGCTTTGCGTTCACGAGGAAAGAAGCTGCCAAATCCACGAAGCTCAACCCGCTGACCTGAATCTACAGCGTGGATGATTTCGTCCAGCATGATCGATACAAGCTGTTCCGCCTGAGACGGCGTGATCTCAAAACTCCAGTCCGCTACTTTCTTAATTAGTTCAGATCGGGTCATGGTAGCAGCAACCTTATGTTAGTGGCGGCGATTCTGCCCCGATCTTCTTTGGTTTCATAACTTACATGCTGATTCTTGGCGATGACTTCAATGCCTGATGCCATCAGTTCCTTTACATGAAAAAAGACATCTGCCCCACCTGCATCAGGGGTAATGAAGCCGAAGCCCTTGAGGTCATCATAAAAATCAACCTTACCTGTTGTCATTGCTCACCTTTCCTAAAATAACCCTTGTTTGAAACAGATCATGAAGGCTTAACAATCTGAAGTCAAAGGGTTTCAGGTTTATGAATGTAAGTGATCACTGCAAAAAGCGAAGAATATTTTCTTCCTATTCATGGCAAATCACCCTTACCGCATCGGAAGATGTTGAAAGGTTTCTTCAGTCTCAAAGCTGCGGTCTTCAAAAAAACAGCATTTAAAAATCAAGGATTGTGGATGGGTCGCACTGACAAGTGCGGTAACTCGTTAGAGTTATCCACTTGTTAGACGACATACTTCATGAATATCTTAACTACTTCCTGATGGTGACGTAAATGCCAAACTATTTTGGTGACGTAAATGCCAATGATAACTCGATTTATCCCAGTCTTACTCCCAATCTGTGGATAAAATTAGAAAATGCTGAATGGTTTAAGGCAGAGACGCCCCCTGACAAAGCTAACGTTCAAATCTGGTCGGATAGCTTGAATTTTCCTGATATGATTACGACAATCACGAGCAAAAACCTTTCTATCTACATACTGTCCGCCTAACTGCTCTTGCAGGTTTTCCCAACTAATGAACGTTGGCTTATCCAGCTTAAACGTCCGCCAAGCTATAAACATGTACAGGTCGAGTCCGAGGGGCGAATTTTTGAGAGTTGCCAGCACTCGCAAGTCTAAGGGGACGGCGTTACGCATAATCTCGTTATAGAAGTCCATGTTGAATCGGATATAGCTTTCCCATAGAGTGTCTTGTTCAGATTCTTTTTCATCCCACCATAGGTGAGACTGACTGGCGACTTGGACATTGATACGCGACCATTGTTTTTTAGTGCTATATGTCCATGCGAACGAAGCTGACAAGGTGCGTTTAAGTTGCTCGGAGAGTCTTTTTTGAGTTGTTCCACCATTTTTGATTTTCATCATATTCAAAAAATGATTAAAACTTTTTCCTAAAAAAATCTCTGGCGATTGAGTCTTGATCGCTTGAGTAACAAGATAAGCAAGAATTAAGCGAGGATAAGCACCATAGGGCAGTCCTATAGGAACACCTTCTTTAGTCCCAGAATTTACATCGATAGACACATCACCATTTTTTCGCCACCATGTCTTTTGATCCTTACCTGGGTCTCTGTAGGGCAAATTGACCATGATGAGCAGACGGGACATAAACCCAAGTGCGCCTGCTTCTTCTCTGGTCTGTTCTGCCAGATCGCCTGCTAATTTTACAATCTGAAGGTGTCGTTTCCGTTGGAAGGTAATTTTTGGAAGGGAAGCTGAAAGTTTATCCATTTTTTTCGTCCTTCCCTTTTGCTTGGCTATTTACTCTTTAGTTTCATGATGGATGGGACGATTCTGAATTTGATCTTTCAAAATAACGTCAAAATATCCTTCAACTCTCGAAAGTCTGCCTTGAAAACTATCAATTTTATCTTCAAGATGCTTGAATCTATAATCTAGATGCTCTTTGAAGCTCGCAAACATCGTTCCCATCTTTTCATCAAGATGATCTATTTTTGTTTCAAGATTTTTAATTTGTCCTTGGTGCAAGAAAGTCCTATGAACAATCCACCAAATACCCGCTCCAACACCTGCAAGAAGTGTTATCATATTCCCAGATGCAAAATTCATCAGCCATTCGTTCATTAACTTTCTCCCCAAGGAAAATCTGGCAAAATATCTTTTCTGCTTATAGTCCCATCAGTTGCTATTTCTATTTTGATACAACTTTCGACTGATGGAGCTTTTCTGCCACTTCTCCAATCAATAATAGATTGATAAGAAATTTTACTTTTTTCAGCTAACGCACTTACCCCTCCCAACATATCTATCGCTTTTTGTAAAACCCCTTTATTTACTTCATACTTTGACACGACACTATTCCTTACATCCGATTAATTATAGCAATACCCTAATCAAGAGAAAAAAACAATGCTGGTCGTCATTATTTTCACTTGACTCTTATAATGACGCTGGGTATTATTAATTTATAGTTGAACAACAAAAAGAGTCATACCCCATGTCCACCCACGATTTATCAGAATTAAACAACCGCCTTCAGCTTCTTCGCAAGCAGGAGAAGTTCGGCACGGATGAAGCGTTTCATCTCACAGTCAAAAGATTCAACGACCTGTCCGCTTTCTTACAACAA
>Ga0209598_10002467_pt1 | contig 14435 bp, 9 predicted proteins | sample M_140807_EF_Meta_FD_187317 | JGI IMG/M metagenome (GOLD analysis project Ga0209598, IMG submission 187317) | Freshwater microbial communities from Lake Montjoie, Canada to study carbon cycling - M_140807_EF_MetaG (SPAdes) (version 2) | ecosystem: Environmental > Aquatic > Freshwater > Lake... | reverse complement strand
GATAACGGCTGTTAAAAAATAAAACTAAATTGTACTTTAATTTTAAATAAAATAAAAGCTATGTTTAGATGTATAATTTCACTCACAACTTGTTTGTTGCTATTTACTTTAAGCGGAAATTCTCAATGTAGAATAAAGGACTATCAATCTTATAAATATGTTTTAAAAGTTGATGGTGATTATGTAATCAATTACAGCAATTATAAAAAGCTATATAAATTCGATGGCGATTATTTGATCGATTATAACAACTATAAAAAACTACTCAAGTTTGACGGCAATTATATCATTAGATATTCGGATTTTAAAAAAATAGGAAAGTTGGATGGCGAGTATTTAATTCGCTACTCAGATAACAAAAAAGTAGCGATTTTGGAATGTCCGGGTAGAAGAGGTGCTTTGGCTGCGGCAGCTTATTTTTTATATTAACTTTCATTGGTTAATTTGCACTTCAATCATCATGACAGATACTTCAAACATATTTATCCAAAAAGCGAATATAAAATCGGCAGATTTAGAACATCGTCGTAAAATCAATTTCAATATTGGAAAATATAATGCGGCTGTACCTCAGGGAAAGTTGCAATTTAGTGCGTTAGAATATGCAAGAGAGCGTGCAAAAAACATCAAATGGCGTGCATTAGAAAATCTAGATAAACAACTTGAACATTTTGAATTACAATTCAATAAACGTGGCGGAAAAGTATTGTGGGCAGAAAATACGGAAGATGCCATTAAGGAAATTCTAGCCATTTGTAAAGCAAGAAATTGCAAAACTTTGGTAAAGAGCAAAAGTATGGTTACCGAAGAAATTCATTTAAATCAAGCACTTGAAGATAATGGTATAGAAAGTGTTGAAACAGATTTGGGTGAATATATACAACAATTGGATGGCGAATCGCCTTATCATATCGTTACACCTGCGATGCACAAAAGCAAAGAAGATGTAGCCAAATTATTTGCGGAGAAATTAGGAACTGATCCCAATCTTACCCCACAGGAATTAACGCTTGTCGCTAGAGACATCCTTCGAAAAAAATATGTAGAAGCTGAAGTGGGTGTTACCGGTGCTAATTTTATCATCAGTGACATTGGTGGAATAGCCATCACTGAAAATGAAGGAAATGCAAGATTAAGCTGCGCATTTCCAAAAACGCATATCGTTGTTGTAGGGATAGAAAAAGTAATTCCATCTATAAACGACCTTGCTTTATTTTGGCCTTTATTAAGCACGTTTGGTACTGGACAACAAATGACCGTGTATAACACGATTGTTACCGGTCCTCGTCAACCCAATGAAACCGATGGTCCAACCGAAATGTTTGTGATCTTATTGGATAATGGACGTACCAATATTTTAAAAAACCCAAAGCAAAGAGAAAGTCTTTATTGCATTCGTTGTGGTGCTTGTTTAAATGCTTGTCCGGTGTATAAAAATATTGGCGGACATAGTTATGGTGCTACTTACAGCGGTCCGATTGGAAGTGTGATAACGCCAAATTTAGAAGGATTAGACTCATTTAAGCATCTCAGTTATGCATCCTCATTATGTGGCAATTGCACTGAAGTTTGCTCGGTTAAAATTAATTTACACGAATTATTACTTGATAACAGACATGAATCAGTAGAACAAGGAAACACTGATTTGTCTGAAAAAATTGCCTGGAAAATCTGGAAATTATCAAACTTGCATCGAAGTCTTTTGAATCTTGGAAATGCCAAAATGAAAAACAAAATTGTAAATAAATTATTTACTTCTTGGACAGCATCTCGAGGCGATTTGAATTTCACGGATAAAACATTTAATCAACTTTGGAAAGAACGAGAGAAAAAATAACACATTTGGTTAAATTCGAAATCACAAATAAAGTGTTATATTAGTTGAGTTATACGTTTCTCAAGTTCAATATGATTCTGTTTTATACCCATAACATAACGCCACGTTTAAACTATATCTGTCATTTTATTTTAAAAGAACAGTTGGGACTGGATTATGTAATTACCACAAACAAATCAGACTGTTTAAATCAAAATCAAGTTGTAATCAATTACAGCAATGAAAAAATCGAATCCCATACTTTTCACATAAAACCACATGGGTTACTATTTGAAACAGACATTAAATCTCAGCATATACAATGTTTTGAAGCCTATGGGAATCCTGCTTTTTTTTATGTAAAAGATGCAGATTTGGCGTTTGATATTTTTGCAGCCACCTTTTATTTGATTAGTAGATACGAAGAATACTTGCCACATGAGAAAGATATTTTTGGTCGCTATGCACATGAAAATTCGCTGGCATTTAAAAATAATTTTTTACAAAAACCAATAATCAATTTTTGGATTCACCATTTTGGACAATTATTAAAAAGCAAGTTTCCAAACATTGATATTACCACCCAATCATTCCAATCCATATTAACCTATGATATTGACATGGCTTGGTCATTTAAAAACAAAGGATTTTTACGAAACCTAGGCGGTTTTATAAAGCAGCCAAGTTTGGAACGATTATATGTAATGTTTAAATTAAAAAAAGATCCTTTTGATTCGTATGCTTATTTAGATCAAATGCATGAGCCATTACAACAAGATATTTATTATTTTTTCTTGGTTGCCAATTCGGTCAGTCAGTTTGATAAAAACATTTCATTGAAGCGAAATCCAATGCAGAATTTGATTAAACATCATCTTAATAAATATAAAATCGGATTACATCCATCTTGGAAAAGTAAAAAAAATATTAGGTATTTAAAGGATGAAAAAAAATCGCTTGAAGCCATTACGCAAGAACCCGTTTTTTATTCACGGCATCATTACATACATTTTACATTACCAGAAGGTTATGAACGTTTGATTGAATGCGGCATAAAAAAAGATTTTAGTATGGGATATGGCAGTATCAATGGTTTCAGGGCTTCGTTTGCAGGAAGTTTTTATTGGTATAATTTATCCAAAGAAACCATGACTTCTTTAAAAGTAATTCCTTTTTGTTTTATGGATGCCAACAGTTTTTACGAACAAGACCAAGATGCTGAAATGAGTCTTAAAGAAATCAATCAATATAAAAATATCTGCAAAGAAGTAGGGGGTTTATTTGTACCCATATTTCACAATAATTTTTTAGGAACAGATAAAGCATTTGCTGGTTGGAGAGAAATGCATACACTGTTTATATCTCAGCTTCAATAATAATTTTTTCCTGATCTCTTTTTATGCTGTGGTTTACAATATACACACCAATCAACGTAACGACAGTACCTAATAAAATAGTAAGCGTTAGTTTTTCTTGTAATAAAATGGATGCACTAATCATGGCTACAATAGGATTGATATACGCATATAAGGAAGAAATGGCAGTAGGCAACTTTTTAAGTGAATAAATAAATGCGATAAAACTTATTAATGAACCAGCTCCAATTAAATAAAAAATAGCCATCCAAGATTTAGCGTTGATTTCCATAATTGGAATAGGTTGCTGTGTTACATGTAAAATGGTAAACAGCATAATTGAACCTAGTATCATTTGCCAACCCAATGAATAATAGGGATTAAGGCCAATTTTATTTCTTGATAAAAACACGGTACACAAACTCCAAGAAAACATCGCCACAATGGAAAGCGACAATCCTAAAATTAAATCACCATCTATTTTACTAAACATGTTTTTGTAAAACACAAATCCAACGCCAGCGATCCCTAAAATCAATCCTATGAAAGTTAGTATAGAAACATTTCTTTTTTTAAAAAATATCCATTCAATAGCCACAACACATAAAGGAGATAGTGCGCCAATTAAAGCGGCTAATCCTGTAGGTAAATATTTTAATCCCCAACTGCTTAATCCATTAGCAAAAACAAACATCAGCATAGACATCAGAAAGATGACTTTAAAATCTTTCCATGTTGGGAAGGGTAATTTTTTATACAAAGCAAAAAATAAAATAAATATGCTACCCGCTATAAATTGACGAATATAAGCCACTTGAAGTCCAGGCAATTGTTCTACAGCAATTTTACTTGCCACCCAAGTGGTACCCCATAAAATGCTGGTAGTTGCTAATGCAAAATATCCACCAGCCGAAGATTTATTTATTGAGTCGTTGTTCAAATTAATGTTTGAAATGTCTTTGTCCCGTGATTACCATTGCTAAGTTTTGCGTTTTGCAATAGTTGATAGAATCAGCATCACGGATAGATCCTCCTGGTTGAATAAATGATGTAATGCCTGCTTCATGCGCAATTTTTACACAATCATCAAAAGGGAAAAATGCATCACTTGCCAATACAGCATCTTTCAAATCGAAATTAAATTGCTTTGCTTTTTCAATGGCATGTCTTAATGCATCAATACGACTGGTTTGTCCGCAACCTTTTCCAATTAATTGTTTGTTTTTGACCAATGCAATGGCGTTGCTTTTCAAATGTTTACAAACCAGATTGGCAAATACTAAATCTTCTTTTTCTGACTCTGAAGCCATTCTGCCGCCTTCTTCTTTCCATTCTGCAAAATTTCCAATATTGTTATCTTGAATTAATACACCGTTTAATAAAGATTTAAATTGCGATTTTGGCAATTCGGTTTGTTTAAGTTGAAGTAAGATGCGGTTCTTTTTTGTTGATAAAATACGCAAAGCTTCCTCATCAAATTTAGGTGCAATCAATACTTCAAAAAACAATTCATTGATGGCATTGGCCGTTTCGACATCCATCGTTTGATTACATACCAACACACCGCCAAATGCACTTTCGGGGTCTCCTGCCAAAGCCAAATCCCATGCGCTTTTCAAAGTGTTTGCTTGTGCAATTCCACATACATTGGTGTGTTTAATGATGGCAAATGTAGTTGATGTAAATTCTTGAATGATTTGAATGGCGGCGTCTACATCTACCAAATTGTTATAAGATAATTCCTTGCCATTTAGTTGTGTAAATACTTCGTTTAAATTGCCATAAAACGCAGCAGGTTGATGTGGATTTTCGCCATATCTTAAACTTCGTTTTTCTTTGTTAAATGGCGTTGTAAATTCGGTTTGATTGAAGTAATTTGAAATCGCATTGTCGTAATGACTACAAACATCAAATGCTTTTATGGCTAAAAATCTACGTTGATCAAAGCTTGTAGAACAATCTTGTGTGCTTAAAAATTGATGTAACAATTCGTATTCTCTTTTTGCAGCTACCACCGTAACATCTTGATGGTTTTTAGCAGCAGCTCGAATCATAGAAGGGCCGCCAATATCTATTTTTTCAATGATAGGACTTTCATCCAATAGTTCTTGATTTTTAAAACTATCTACAGTTTCTTCAAAAGGATATAAATCCACCATAACCAAATCAAATTCAGGTATTTGATATTGTTGCATTTCTGCCTTGTGTACATCATCAGCACGTTTGCCTAAAATAGCGCCAAACACAAGCGGATGAAGGGTTTTAACTCTGCCGCCTAGTATAGAAGGAAATCCAGTTAAACTTTCTACAGATACACAAGGAATGTTTAATTTTTCAATAAAATCTCTGGTGCCTCCAGTGCTATAAATCGTTACACCATGTTGATGTAAACATTGTACAATTGGCTCTAGGCCATCTTTATAAAAAACAGAAATTAATGCAGATTTAATTTTTTTCATGGTAACTATTGTTATTTTAATATTTTAAATCTAGTGCAGGTTAATTACAAATGCACCTTGATCTTTTATTGAAAAGAAACGCAAATTTAACGCATCACATTCTTTTTTCCACTTTGTTATTTTCCACAAACTATTAGACGCATCAAATACAATTAATTTAGGTTCTATCGTACTAAGTAATTCTTTCATGTTAATCCTGATGTTTTTGGAAATAACCAGCACATCAATATTTATTTTATGTTCGATAGGTTTAAAACAAACAGCACGATCAATAATCATCATTCGTTTATTTTGCAACCTATATACATGTTTATGAAAATTTAATGGCTTATTGTCTTCTAAAATCTGATTGGCACGATATGAAATTCGCGATGGATTTAATAAAAATGAAAGCGTTTTTTCATCGTGATTTATGACTTCTTTCCCCAAAAATTGGTATTTATTTTTGTATATGTAATCTATTAAAAGATGATGTGTATTGTTGTAAATAATTAACCGATGTTGCTGTAGGGATTTGATTTCTGCAAAAGCTTGATTTCCAAAAAATAACAAACTGCAGCAAAGTGAAATTTTAAGAAAATGTTTTTGATGATGTAACATCCAAAAAATCCCAAACACCACGAATCCATATAAAAAAACGGTGCTCCATCCATTTGCATAAATATTATCCCAAATTGAAAATGGAATTTTATTAATCTGCACAATGGTTTCATTTAAAAGTTGAATGGCATAGAAAATAAATGTTGAAATCAGCTTTACTAAAAATGAAAATTTATAAAATAGTACCAAAAATATTTCTGCAAATAAGATGATGGTAGATAATGGTACAGCAATTAAATTGCTGAGTAAAAATAGATTGGGAAACTGATGAAAATAATAAATACAAATGGGAAAAGTGATGATTTGTGCAGCAATCGTAATGGAAGACATTTCCCAAATTTTTAAAAGGATAATACTTTTAGGGCTAAACAAATTTTGTATCGGTTTTTGCAACCACACAATACCAATAATGGCTAAATAACTCAACTGAAATCCAACATCCCAAATTAAGTAAGGATTGTAACAAAGCAACAAAAATGCAGATGCAGCAAGTGAATTATAAATTGCTGATTTTCGGTTTATAACGGTCCCAAAGATGATACACGTAAACATAACCGCACTGCGCAACACAGAAGCAGAAGCACCCGTCATTAATGAAAACATCCACAAACAACTCAAAAGCATCAAAGCTTTTATCCATTCATTTTTATTTATAAAAGGAAATCTATTCAACAGCCAAAGCAGCATTCCATAAATCAAACCTAAATGCAAACCGCTAATGGCAATGATGTGTACAACACCCGCTTTGCTATATGCTTGCGTAAGATTTGAATCTAGGTCGTTTTTATATCCAATCAATAAGGCTTCTGCAATGCCAAGAATTCCATTTTTATTGGTAAGGTTTTGCCTCAACACATGTAGGGTAAAATCTCGAAGTTGGTAAACTGTTTTTTTTATATTATTCGCTTCGTTTTTATTTGTTTTGATGTAATCTTTTTCGGTTAAATATACTTGGTGATAAATTTGCTGAAAGGATTGATACTGCTGATTATTGAACGAACCGGGGTTGCCAGAATTGGTTATATTTTGCAATGGCTTTTTTATCCAAATGATATCGCCATATTTCAATTTAGATACGTTCTTTTCTTTTTTAAAGTAAACTAAAATTTTTCCGTTTGTAAATATATTGGAATCATTTAAAACCAATTTTTTTATAGACAAAATGGTTTTATATGTTTTTTCTTTTTCGGTTAAAGGTTCATCAATCCTAACCAGAATAGCTTGTTCTTTTTTATAAAAATTTCCAAACCAATTGTTATGATGATGGAGATTTTTATTCCATGTTAACATCATTCCTAATAAAAGAATGATACTTAATAGCATTACAGATTGAACATAACGAAATTTATATCGAAGTGATATCGATAAAGTGTAAAAAAAGAAAAAATTAAGTAGGCAAACAGACATTAAAACCAGCAACCAAAACATTGAAACCGGAAAATACCATTGCGTTATAATACCGATAGACATTGGTAAGATAACCCTTAAAAGCGGCGCTTGTTTCCATAGAGGGATTGTAGAAAGCATGCGCAAAAATAAACATCAGTATACTAAATTTTACTGAAGTTTATTTACTCAAATGCATGCTTCTTTCCTTGTATAATTGGCGGAAATAAGGATCGCGTAAATCTTTAATAAAACGAATGGCTTCTCCCGTACTTTTCATTTCTGGCCCAAGTTCTTTATTTACACCAGGGAATTTATTAAAAGAAAATACTGGCTCTTTTATGGCAAAACCTACAAGCTTTTTTTCAAATGTAAAGTCCTTCAATTTTGCTTCACCCATCATAACTTTTGTAGCAATATTCAAATAAGGAATTTGATATGCTTTAGCAATGAAAGGCGTTGTGCGCGAAGCTCTTGGGTTAGCTTCTATGATAAATACGTTCCCGTTTTTAATCGCAAACTGAATATTAATTAAGCCACGAATATCTAAAGAACGCGCAATTTTTTCGGCATATTCTTCCATCGTGTGCACAATCAACGGACTCAAATTAAATTGAGGCAACACTGCATTACTATCGCCACTATGAATTCCAGCAGGTTCGATATGTTCCATTACACCCATTACATGAAAGTCAGTACCATCAAAGATTCCATCAATTTCTGCTTCTTGACAACGGTCTAGGAAATGATCGATTAAGATTTTATTTCCCGGTAAATGTTTCAACAAACTCAACACGCCTTTTTCAAGTTCTTCATCATTTAATACAATACGCATTCTTTGTCCACCCAAAACATAACTTGGTCTGATTAAAACAGGATAGCCCACTTCTTGAGCTACTTCAATGGCGTCATCTGTGTTGTAAGCCGTACCGTATTTAGGGTAAGGGATTTCCAATGCTTTTAATTTATCACTGAAACGGCCTCTATCTTCGGCGATGTCCATATTGTCGAATGAGGTTCCAATTATTTTAATGCCTTTTTCGTGTAAACGTTTTGCCAATTTTAATGCGGTTTGCCCACCCAATTGTACAATTACACCTTCAGGTTTTTCGTGTTCAATAATCTCCCAAAGATGCTCCCAAAATACGGGCTCAAAATATAATTTATCGGCAATGTCAAAATCGGTAGAAACGGTTTCAGGATTACAATTCACCATGATGGCTTCGTAACCACATTCTTTAATCGCCAACAATCCATGCACACAGCAGTAATCAAATTCAATGCCTTGTCCAATACGATTTGGTCCACTTCCCAAAACAATAATCTTCTTTTTATCTGTTACAATAGATTCGTTTGAAGTTAAATTTCCTTCAATGGGTTTTCTTTCAAAAGTAGAGTAGAAGTAAGGTGTTTTTGCAGCAAATTCAGCACTACAAGTATCCACCATTTTGAATACACGGGTTAATCCCATTTCTTTTCTGCGTGCATAAATCAATTCACTATTGTCTTCCTGCATGATTCGTGATAATTGCTCATCACTAAAACCCATTTGTTTTGCCTCAAATAGTAAATCATCAGGCAGCGTTTTTAAACTGTGTTTTTGTATCTGCTTTTCGAGGTCACAAATTTTTTGTATCTGGTAAATAAACCAACGATCTATTTTTGTTTTTTCGCAGATGTTTTTAACGCTAGCGCCCGCCATCAATGCATCTTTAATTCGAAACAGTCTATCCCATTTTGGTATTTTGATGTATTCGAGTAATTCTTCGGTGTGCATTAAGCTTTTGCCATAATAACCCAAACCAACGGCTTCGTTTTCCAAACTCTGACAAGCTTTTTGAATGGCTTCAGCAAAACTGCGTCCAATACCCATTACTTCGCCAACACTTTTCATTTGAAAACCAAGGGTATCATTTGCGCCTTTAAATTTATCAAAATTCCAGCGGGGTATTTTTACAATTACATAATCTAAAGCAGGCTCAAAATAAGCAGATGTAGATTGAGTGATTTGATTTTTAAGTTCATCAAGATTATAACCCAGCGCCAATTTAGCAGCAATTTTTGCGATTGGATAACCAGTTGCTTTACTGGCTAATGCCGAAGAACGTGATACTCTTGGATTGATTTCTACTACGATGATTTCTTCAGTCTGAGGATTTAATGCAAATTGAACATTACAGCCGCCAGCGAAATTGCCCAAATTACGCATCATGCTAATAGCAGTATTGCGCATCAGTTGGTATGCCGTATCGGATAAAGTCATTGCTGGTGCAACGGTAATGCTATCGCCCGTATGCACGCCCATTGGGTCGAAGTTTTCAACAGCACAAATAATAACCACATTATCTGCGTTATCTCTTAATAATTCCAATTCAAATTCTTTCCAACCCAAAACGGCTTGTTCAACCAGTACTTCATGAATGGGAGAAGCGGTTAAGCCATTATGGAGCGCTTCATCTAGTTCTTCTTTTTTGAAAACGATGCCACCGCCAGTGCCACCTAAGGTAAAAGACGGACGGATTACCAATGGGAAACCAATTTCCTGGGCAAATTCTTTACCTTCTAAAAATGAGTTAGCGGTTCTTGCAGGGCAAACCGGAATGTTCATTTCAATCATCCATTGTCTGAATTTTTCGCGGTCTTCAGCTTTGTCGATGGCTTTAATATCTACCCCAATAAGTTTTACATTATATTTTTCCCAAATACCCAACTCGTCTACTTCTTTACAAAGATTCAGTGCAGTTTGTCCGCCCATAGTTGGCAATACCGCATCGATTTGATTTTCTTCTAAAATTTGTTCAATGCTTTCAACGGTCAACGGCAATAAATAAACACGATCAGCCATCATTGGATCGGTCATGATGGTAGCCGGATTGCTATTGATGAGTATAACTTTTACACCTTCTTCACGAATGCTTCGGGCAGCTTGAGTACCGCTGTAATCAAATTCGCAAGCTTGACCTATAACAATTGGACCGCTTCCGATAATTAAAACTGATTGAATGGAGTTGTTTTTTGGCATAATGTAGCGCCTTAAAATGTGGCGTGCAAAAGTAAATGTAAATGATTGTTTATGAAAATAATTTTTTTGGTAGGTGGAAGGTTTTTTTGACACGAAAGCGCTAAGGCACAAAGAAAAACATGCTTTTATCTACACCCACCGTTGAAACGGTGGGCTATTAAAGGTGTTCAAGGAATCAACGATCTACAAATCATTGAAAAAATCAAACTGATAATTTTTGGAACATGCATAAACCTCTTGAACATTTTGAACGTCTCAATTTTAGTAATGGTAGAAAATTTTCAACCATTACATCCTCATAATTTCAATAACAAAAATGTTTATTTTTGAAACATGGATTAACCTCAAAAACCTCTCAAACCTCATAAACCTCTCAAACCTTTACTTCTACCCCCATGAAAAAATACATAAAACTATCCCTTTTCATTTTTGCTTTTCTTTCGATTAGGGGTTCAATTTTTGCGCAACTTTTCCCCGAAAAAAACATCGTTCAAAATTATTATACATGGCCTGTACAAGCTAAGGTTGGCATCGTGGCTAATTTTGGCGAACTCCGTCCAAATCACTACCACATGGGTTTGGATTGCCGAACTGAATCAAAGGTAAATATGCCTATTTTGGCAGCAGCTGACGGATATGTAGCAAAAATTAATATTGATCCTACCGGATTTGGAAGAGCCATTTATATCAATCATCCAAATGGTACAACTACTTTATATGCGCATCTTAATGATTTTAATCCTACATTAGAAAAGTTCATTCGCGAACAGCAATACAAAATGAAACAATGGAAAATTGTAGTAGAAATTCCTGCAAATAAATTTCCAGTTAAAAAAAGAGATTTCATCGCATATAGCGGAAATACTGGAGGTTCTCAAGGCCCACATCTTCATTTTGAAATTAGAGATACCAAAACGGATAAAGTACTTAATCCACTATTGTACGGCTTCCCAATTGATGATATAATTGCACCAGACATTATAAGGTTGGCAGTTTATGACAGACGTTTTAGTACCTACGAACAAACACCAAAAATATTTCCATTAAAAAAAATAAACGGGGTGTATCAACCAATGGGTGGAAAAATTTTGGTTAATACTGACTTAGTAAGTTTTGCCATTACAGCCTTTGATCGAAATACCAATTCTACGAATCAAAATGGGATTTATCGTGCAGAGGTTTATTGCGATAACAAAGCCATTAGTGGCTTCGAAATGGATAGCACAGGGTATAATGAAACCCGATATCTAAATGCGCATATTGATTATAAAACCCACGAATCGGGTGGGCCATATTTACAGCATCTCTCACCACTTCCTGGCTACAAAAATGGAATTTATAAAACAGCAAAAGGTGAGGATGGACTCATCAGATTAACAGATAATGAATCGCATGAAATTAATATTGTGGTGAATGATGCGAATGGCAATCATTCCGAATTAAAATTTGAGTTAACTAAAAGCGATATGCCAGTTCAACCCAACAATGTAGAAACCGCCAAAATATTTCAACCCAATATGGTAAACGTTTTTGAAAATGAATCTATTTGGGTTTATTTAAAAGACAGCTGTTTGTATGATACTTTTCTTGCAAAGGTTAAAGAATTGCCGGGTAAAATATTTCAAGTGCAGGATGATAAAATTCCCGTTCATTGTTATTTTCAAACATGGATTAAAGGCGATTTTGCAATCGCAGATACCGGAAAAATTGTTATGAAACAAGTGGCACACGGTAGACAGCGTTTCAAAAAAGCAGTCTATAAAAAAGGTTGGTATAATGCCAGTTTTAGAGATTTCGGAACGTATCAATTATTAAAAGATACAACACCACCAGCTGTTGCTCCTTTGGGTGGATTTCGTAATGGCATCAATGCCCAAAACTTAAATAGAATTGCTTTTTCGGTATCTGATAATTCAGTTGATATCGCCAATTTTACCGCCTTACTCGATGGCGAATGGATTTTATGCAGCAATGATAAAGGCAAAGTATTTGTATATGAATTCGACGAAAAATGTACACCCGGTGAACATAATTTACAGATTATTGTTACAGATATAGTAGGTAATAAAACCGAAAAAAGTTATCAGTTTGTGAGGTAAGCTAGATGCAGGATTGGATTTCATTCCAATAAAATCTAGTACGACACCGAAGCATTACGTTCCAACACCAAACACCAAACACCAAACACCAAACAACAAACAACCATGTCAACCATTAAACCCAACACAAAAGCCCCAACATTTAAAGGGAAAGACCAAAACGGGAATACCGTTTCTTTAGCAGAATATAAAGGCTACAACATTGTTTTGTACTTCTATCCTCAAGATGACACCCCAACTTGTACTACACAAGCTTGTAATTTTAGAGATAATATTGAATCGCTTGCTGAACAAAATTTTGTGGTTATTGGCGTTAGTCCGGATGAAGTAGCGAAGCACAAAAAATTTGAAACCAAACATCAACTTCCTTTTGTCTTAATTGCTGATCCTGAACTGAACATCATAGAAAAATACGGTGTTTGGGGTGAAAAAAGCATGTACGGAAAAAAATACATGGGTTTATTGCGCACCACATTTTTAATAGATGGAAAAGGCGTCATCAAGCATATCATCACCAAGCCCAAAGCCAAAACACATACCGAAGAAATATTATCCCTTTGGAATAGCTAATCATCAATTCGTTGTTTGTATACACAGCTTTTTACTAAGTATAAATACTTACTTTAAGTACGTAGTATTGTATAATTAATACATTCTACACTTTCTTTCTTTTACTTAGGGTTAATTAACGCTAATTTTGAAAATTCAATTGTGAATTAAGATATGAAATCGCGTAATATACAATACAAAGAAAATAAATGGCATAATATTGAGAGTGATGAAAATGACAAAATAGATGTGTTGCTTGTTTTCACAGGTATTAATTTGGTCGAAAATAACAACATCTTAAGTTTTTTAAGTGCTCAATTCAAAAATGCAAAAATAATTAGTTGTACTACCGCAGGGGAAATTAATCAAACCAATGTGGACGAAAATTCAATCATTTGCTCTGCCATCCAATTTGAAAAAACACCCATAGAAACAGTTGTTGACAATCTAAATAATTTCAAAAATAGTTTTGAATTAGGCGCTAATTTGGCGAGAAAACTAAACAAAACAGACCTTACATACATTTTCATGTTGTCTGATGGAAACTTGGTTAATGGGGATGATTTATTAACGGGAATTTATTCAGAAATTGGTGAAAACATTCAAATTTCTGGCGGTATTGCTGGAGATGGCGATCGTTTTCAAAAAACCTATGTTGGGTTAAATGACAATTACAAAGAAGGAAATGTTGTTTTAATGGGGTTGTATGGCAATCATATTCATGTGGGTACAGGCAAAAAAGCCGGTTGGGATGTTTTTGGTCCTGAAAAAACCATCACCAAATCAGATGGAAACTTTTTACATGAAATTGATGGAGAAAATGCTTTGGACATGTATAAAACTTATCTTGGTAGATATGCCAAAGAATTACCTGCATCTGCTTTGTTATTCCCCATTTCTATAAAGTCAAAAAATCATGATTTTTATATTGTAAGAACCATATTATCAATCGATAATGAAAACAAAATCATGAAATTTGCGGGGAATGTTCCAGAAGGTTCTACCATTCGATTTATGAAATCCAATTTCGACCGACTTGTATTTGCTGCATCAGAAGCTGGTGTGCAAGCACGCGAAACTTTGGGAGATAAAAACACTCCAGAATTAGCAATTATTATTAGTTGTGTTGGCAGAAAATTAGTGCTTGCA
>Ga0209598_10002466_pt1 | contig 14435 bp, 7 predicted proteins | sample M_140807_EF_Meta_FD_187317 | JGI IMG/M metagenome (GOLD analysis project Ga0209598, IMG submission 187317) | Freshwater microbial communities from Lake Montjoie, Canada to study carbon cycling - M_140807_EF_MetaG (SPAdes) (version 2) | ecosystem: Environmental > Aquatic > Freshwater > Lake... | reverse complement strand
CGGAATTACTTTCGTTGGTTCATCCCGAGCGATACCTACAACGTCGAGCGCATTGATTTCGGCAAAGGCTCGAACTCGCTGATTTTCGGTGCCGTCGAACCGGGCGGGCAGGGTGCAGCGTTCACCAAGCGCCCGTTGTTAAAAAATTTCGGCGAGATCTTCGCCAACCAAAACAGCGAGGGCGCCTATCGCTACCAGATCGATGTTAACCGTAAGCTCCGCTCCAATCTCGCTCTGCGCTTCAACGCCGTGCGCAAACAGGACAAGACGTTTCAAGATGCTTCCGCGTACAAATTTGAAGGCGAGACGCTCGCCGCCGTCTGGCAACCCTTTGCCCGCACCTCGATTCGCGTCGAAGGTGAGCGCGGCAAATACGATAACACCCGCGGATTCGCCGGCATCAACGTCTGGGAGCAATCTGCCCGCTCCAACGCTTGGAGTACCGCGGGCACGTATTACACCTCGGACAATGTTTGGGTGCTGCAAGCCGCCCAATCTGCGGCGGATCGATTGGCGGCCAACTCGGTCGCGGGCGGCACGCCCTCGCTCATCGAAGGCAGTTTCGTCGATGTCACGATGCGCGATGCGGCCGGCCTCGCCGTGGGCACCAAGCGAATCAAAGGTTTTCCCAAGCACTACAACATCCGTGGCTCTTGGGACAAACAAGCGCGGCCGTTCGACACCTATTCGGTTACCATCGAGCAGGGCATCGGACCGGTTTCAGTTGAGCTGAGTTACAACCGCCAAAATCAGGCGTCCGATCGCAACGATAATTCTTTCGACACCACGATCAGCGTCGACGTCAACGGCCGACCCTTCATCGACGCGGCTTCAGATCGAAAACATTTCGGCACGGACACGGATGCGTTTCGCGGCTCCGTGGTTTATAATTGGGACAAGTTAAAATGGATGCAGCAGATCTTCGTCGCCACCGCCGAGTACAACGAAAGTTCGCAGGATAACTATCGCCTCCAGGGCTATAACGTTAAAAACGTCCTCAACGGCACCGCCACGGCGATCAGCACCGCCAATGATCGCGGACGTCTGCGTCTTTATCTCGACGATCCCGCTTTTTACTCGCGGGCCATCTTCGATCGTCTGCAATTCAACAATCCGCCGGTCACGAATACGGTGGATATGCGCATGTTGGGCTTCTTTGCCTCGGGCACCGATGCGGCCAGCGGCACGCAGTTTGTGCGGAGTGCGGCCGCCTCATTTTCGGCCAGCGGAAAATATTTCGGTGGTCGCCTGCTGTCGCTGGTCGGCGTGCGCCGCGACACCAACCGGGAATATGATTACACGACCACGCGCTATTTCGGCCAATTTCAGGAAGCCATTCGCCCGCCAAAATATCAGGACGCGCTCAAGGGTGATTACACGGAAAACCTCTCGCAGAATCTTGATAACACCACGTTCACTGGCGGCCTCACGCTCGTGCTGACCAAGGACATCAATCTCTACGGCGTGTATTCCGAGTCATTTCGCTTCCAAGATTTTGTCACGTTCGACAACAAGCGCTTCGGTCCAGTCGAGGGCACCACGAAGGAAATTGGCCTCAAAGGGAGCGCGCTCAACGGGCGCGTCGGTCTTACGCTGGGAGTCTTCGGTATCGAGCGGAAGAACGTCGTTCTCTCCTACAACAATGTCATCAACCTCAGCGCCGCTAACCTTGAGGATTTGATGAATCCCAACACGGTGCTGCCGGGTAGCCCGGGCTACCTTTACAGCGCTCCGGGCACCGCCAGCGCCGCGCGCAATTATCCCTCCATGGAAAATTCTACGGGCGCTGATCTCACCCTCATTCTCCGGCCCACGAAGCAACTCCAAGTCCGCCTCACCCTTGCTCGCACCAAGGTCGTGGGCGAACCCGACCTCTCGTCGTTTCGCGCTTATTATACCGCCGCCGTCGCGCGCGGAAATGAGAGCCCCGCCGTGCTGGCCTTGGCCAAACAGTTGCTGGATTCCCTCGATATTCCCGGCAAACCCACCGGCGCCCGTGCGTCACCTTGGTCGGGCAGCTGGGTGATCGACTACGCGATGCCCCGTGATGTTTGGGCGCCGCTCAGAGGCGTGCGGTTCGGTATCAACGGGACGTGGCGCGATGATTACCTCCTCGGTCGCCCCAACGGTCAGCAGATGATCGGCGGTTCCAGTCACCTCATGAACGCTTACGTGATGCGCGATCAGAAAATCTGGGGCCAGCAGGTGCGCTTCCGCTTAGGCGTTAAAAATCTCACCGATTTGGAAAACGATAAGACCCGCAAGACCGGTTTCACCACCATGGCCAACGGCAGTAACCGCTACACCTATTCCTACGTCATGCCGGCGCAATACGATCTCACGGCCTCGGTTAAATTCTAAAAAACTTCTTTTATGATCTTCGCTCGATTCAGTCTTTTCGTTTCCTGTCTCCTCGCGCTCGGGGTGTCCCTCCAGGCCGCCACACCGGCCAAGCCCAACATCATCTTTATCCTCGCCGATGACTACGGCGTGGGTGAAGTCAGCGCTTACGGCGCCGACAATTACAAGACGCCCAACATCGACGCTCTCGCGCGCGGCGGCACCCGTTACACGCACGCTTATACGCCGTCTCTCTGCGGTCCCTCGCGCGCCACGATTTTGACGGGCCGTTATCTCTTCCGCACCGGCGCCACGAATCAGGACGCCACAGGTCGTTTCACGCCCGCGGCTGAGACGATGATGCCCACGATTCTCAAATCAGCCGGCTACGTCACTGCCGCCGTCGGCAAATGGGGCCAGCTTCCCCTCGGGCCGGGCGAATTTGGTTTTGATCAACACCTCAAATTCCAAGGCAGCGGCGCTTATTGGAACACCCAGGATAAAGCAAAAACCTACCTGGTTAACGGCCAAGTGACGCCGTTGAAGGACAAGGAATACTTGCCCGATGTGATGCACGCCTTCGTCACCGACTTCATCACCACGAATCACGATAAGCCGTTTTATCTCTATTACTCCCTCTCGCACGTTCACACCGAGATTTTACCCACGCCCGACAGCGCGCCCGACAGCAAAGACATCTACGCCGATAACGTGAAGTATATGGACAAGCTTGTCGGTCAGCTGATCGCCGAACTCGAGCGCCAGCACCTCCGCGAAAATACGCTCATCGTTTTCTTCGGCGATAACGGCACGGCCAACGGTCGAGCTGATAACGCGATGATTGGCGGTCGTCGCCTCGACGGCGCTAAAGGCTCGATGCTCGAAGGGGGCAGCTTGGAGCCGCTCATCGTCAATTGGCCCGGCGTCACGCCCGCCGGTAAAGTCCGCGGCGACATGATTGATTCTACCGACTTCGTGCCCACGTTTGCCGAGATAGCTGGGGCTAAATTGCCCGAGAAAAAAATCATCGATGGGCGCAGCTTCGCCGCCTCGATTCGCGGTGATAGCAAGCAGGCCCGCGAATGGGTGTATCTCCAACTCGCCCGGCAATGGTATGCGCGCAGCGCCTCCTGGAAACTCACGCAAGCCGGCGAACTCTTCGATATGAGTGACGCCCCGTTCTCCGAGAAACTCGTTTCAGCGGATACAAAAATTCCGGCGGCGATCGCGGCGCGTCAGCAACTCCAAGCCGCTCTCGACCAACTCAACCCCGCCGGTGGCATTCTCGATGACGGCGACGGCACAGGCCGCCACGCCAACAAAGCGGAAAAAGCCGCCAAAAAAGAGGCCAAGAAAAAGCAGCCGTAAGCGCTGCTTGATACGACGGTGCGTGATCGGGCCGGATTTTTGTGATCGGCCTTATCCCTCTCCCGTCCACGACCTATTTCTACCTAGCAAACCCACCAAATCAAATGACCTCATCGGTAAATTTTTCTATTCTCCGGCCCGCACTCTGCGCGCTGCTGTTGTCCTCGCGCCTTTTTGCGCAATCTACTCCGACGACAGATTCTGAAACGATCAAACTCTCGGCTTTCGAAGTGAAAACCGAACCCAACCGCGGTTACACCGCTTCCGAGACCATGTCCGGCAGCCGCGTGAAAACCCAGATCGCCGATTTGCCGTACACGGTTAATGTACTCACGAGCGAATTTTTTTCCGACTTCGGTATTCTCACCTTGTCCGACAATGTGACGCAGATCGGAAATTTCACCGGTCTGGACATCGGTGGTAACTTCAATTTACGCGGCTTCTCCTCGTCGAATCAGTTGCGCGACGGTTTTTTTCGCCTCGGCCGCTACGGCTCGAGCAACATTGATCGCATGGAAATTATCAAGGGCTCCAACGCGGCTATCTACGGCCGTACCTCGCCGGGTGGAATGGTGAACTTCATCTCGAAGCAGCCCAAGGCCGAAGAAAAACAAACCCTGCTCTACAATTACGGCGATTATGGCACGCAGCGCGTCACGCTCGAGTCCACGGGCCCTCTTTTAAAAGGCACCTTGGGCCGCACCAACTACGTGCTCACGGCGAGTCATTACCAGCGCAAATTTGACCAAGCTTACGCTACGGATCGGAATCAGGAATATTATTTGGCGGTCGACCACGTGTTCGCCGATGGCTCGAAAGTTTTTGTTTCGATCGAGTATTTCCTGCAACTGCGTCACTCCCCGCTCGCGGCTATTCCGCTGGTCATCGACCAAAAGGGCACCGCGGCCACCACCGATGACGTCGCGATCGGCTACGCCCTTAATCTCGGCAAATACAACGCATTCGGTCCAGTCACTCAGCTTAACCGTGGCAATATTTCGTACACGGCCATCTACGAAAAAAAGTTGAGCCCCATTTTCAGCGCGCGTGTTTCCGCCAACAATTCCCGCGCTCGGCGTTGGGATTACAATTACAACACGGCTTGGGGCAGCGTGAGCATCAATCCTCCCGTCTCCACCACGGCGATTTCCTCCTTGCGCGGCGCGACGCCTAACCGCGGTCGCATCTACGAAGACACGGGCGGCTTCCAAGCCGATCTTCTCGCCGAGTATAAGACCAACGACCAAAAAATCGACCACCGCACGCTCATCACGTTTGATTTGAACGATTATTACCGCTGGGACCCGACGCGTAGCTACGCTGGCGCCACCGATCCCGATATCATCGCCTGGAACACGGCCCGTCGCGTCATCCTCGATTCGAATTTCAATCCCATCGGCCCCATCGCTTATTTCCCCAAGCGCAGTCAAGAATCGCCCGGTGAAGTGCAGACGCGCAACACCAAGCGCCACACCACCGTCATGGGCGGTTTGATCCGTCACCAATCCGCGTTCTACCAAGGCCGCCTGCTCGCGTTCGCCGGTATTCGTTATGATTTGGTCCGTTACCGCCATCACGATAATCTGGCGAGTGCGACCGCCAACACCGCGGATTACGCTTTGTTCCGCTCCTACGATCCGACTTACACGACGGGTAAACTGATCGCGAAAGAATTCACCCAAGTTAAGCCTAACGCCGGCGTTAATTATAAAATCACCTCTAATCTCCGCGCCTACGCTAGCTACAGCCAAAGTTTCTTCGTGGCGCAGGGTGATAACCCCGTCGACATCGCTGATCCTTCTTACAAATCCGAACGCGCTGATGGTTACGACTACGGCTTCAAGGGCTCATTTTTAAATGAGCGTCTGAATTACACGGTGAGCGGTTTCTATGCTCGTCGTGAAAATGTATCCGTCACCGATTTGATGGAGTCGCCTCAGGGTTCCGGCAATTACGTGACGACCACGCGCCGCGATGGTAATCAGCTCGTGCGCGGGTTTGAGGGCGACTTGAATTGGCTCATGACCGATGAGCTCTCCTTTTTGGCCAGCTACGGTCATGTGCACACGATCTACACCGATTACGGCACGGCTTTCCCTGCGGCGATTGGCCGCTCCGTCACTTTCATGGCGCCATACAACGGCAGCGTGAGCCTGAAATATTCTCCACGTCGCGGCAGCTTGAAGGGATTTTCGGCTAATGTCGGAGTCACGTTTGTCGGTTCCACGCCCACTGAGTTGCCCAATGCTGGCGATGTTTACACCACGACCTCCGCGGGCAAACGCGTGGTCACGAGTTCCACGGGTCAATGGAGCCTCCGGGCGCCTTCCTACAACCTCTGGAGCTTCGGCGCGCGTTACACGTTGGTCGGTCGTTCCAATTACGCCCACACGTTCGCCGTCAACATGAACAATGTTTTCGACAAACAATATCTCCGCACCGGTGCCAGTGCCGCCACGCGTCTGCTCGGAGAAAACCGCGCGGTGTTCTTCACATACACGCTCAGCCACAAGGGATCGAAGTTCTGATGTGCGTTTGCCCGTCTTGTTTCACGGCGAAGTTCACGGGTAGGGCTGCGGCCTTACCCGTGACCGCCAAACCTGTTGCTCAGACGATGAAATCGCTCTTCGCCCAGTGGGTGCTGGGGGCGATTCTATTCGCGGGTTTGCTCGTCGGCCATGTCATGGCCCGCGACCTGCGGGTCGAGACCCAGGCACAATTGGCCACCGCGCTGAAAACTGCCGGCGCCGATGATGTCATCATCCTTAAAAATGGTGAATGGAAAGACGCGAAACTCTCGATCAAACAAGGCGGTCAAGCCGGTCGCCCGCTTGAGATCCGCGCGGAAAACCTTGGTGGAGTAAAATTCAGTGGCGCCTCGTCGCTAGAAATTAATGCGCCCTACGTCACCTTAGACGGATTTTTATTTGAGGGCGGAACTATTCAGAAAGGAGCGGTGATCGAGTTTAATTCGCACCACGGCATCGTTCGCAACACCGCGATCGTCGACTACAACCCAAAGGCCTTTGAAACCGAATATTACTGGGTCTTCTTCGCCGGCGACCACAACGCTATCGAGCGCTGCTATTTCAAAGGTAAAAACAACCTGCAGCCGCTCATCGGCAACGCCATCGAAGACAGTCGCCACAACACCGTGCGAGGTTCGTATTTTAAAAACATCCCCTACGTCGCCAACGCCAACGGTCGCGAAATCGTCCGCGTCTGGGGCTCGGGTAAAATCGAGGAGCGCGACGAGGACGGCGCGTATTTCACCATCGAAAATAATCTTTTCGACCACGCCCACGGCGAGGGCACCGAGATCATCTCACTCAAATCGAATCACAACCTCGTGCAGCGCAACACCGTCATCGCCACGCGCGGTGGCATCAACATCCGGCGCGGTAATTTCAATACGGTGCGCGACAATCAGGTGCTCGGTCAGGGCCACGAAGGCGCGCAAGGACTGCGCATGTCCGGCCGCGATAACATCGTCACGGGCAATTTTGTTTCCGGTTGCGAGTACGGTATTCGGGTAGCTTGCGGCGAATATATCTCGAGTGCGCTGACGCCCAGTTACACGCCCGACGTGAAACCCAACGGCAAAAAAACCGCCCAAGTGCGCATTCCCACTTATCCCCAGGTCTTGCGTCTCACCCTCGCGGACAACGTCACGGTTGGAATTTCCGGGCCGGACCTAGAGATCGGTTCCTCTTACAAGAATCACTGGCCCGAATCACAACAAGTGCTCTTGCCTGAAGACTGCGTGATCAAAAATAATCGTTGCATCCGGACCAAAGGTGGCGAGGCCGTGCTCGTGACCGTCGGCGAAACCCAAGCCCCGTTCGATCGCTTCACTTTTAAACCCAACCGCTACGACGCCAACACTCTCATCGGCGAAGGCCGCATCGCGCTGCCGGCGCAATCTGGTTTTATCGTGCAACCCGCGTCCGCGAATGATTCCAAAATAGCTCAAGCCGCCGCTGCGCCGCTCTCGGCCGAAGACGTCGGGCCCGCCTGGGTGATCGCGCGACGCCGCGCCGGAGATTGGGCGGCGGAGGATTCCGTCTCAGCGGAAAGACCAGCAGCCGCTACCGACGCCCGTAAAAAGAAAAAGAACCGCTGAGAGCTCTATTTCACACTCTCGAAAGCCAACCCATTTATTATCATGAAAACGCTCCTGCATCTGCTCCTCACGCTCGTGGCGACCAGCCTCATTCACGCCGCGGACTCCGCGCCGGTCCGCCCCAATGTCCTGTTCATCGCCGTTGATGACCTGCGCCCCGAATTCGGTGCTTATGGCGCTGACTACATCAAAAGCCCCAACCTCGATCGCATCGCGAAATCCGGCATCACGTTTCAACGCGCTTATTGCCAGCAAGCGGTCTGCTCGCCCACGCGCTCCAGTCTCATGACCGGCACGCGTCCCGACACCACCAAGGTCTGGGATCTCGTCACCAATTTCCGCGACGCCCTGCCCAATGTCGTCACACTTGGGCAGCATTTCAAAAACAACGGCTACTTCGTCCAGGGCATGGGCAAAATTTATCACGGGGGCTTAGATGATGCCGCGACGTGGTCGGTGCCATGGGGTACGCCCGTCGCTGACACCTATGCGCTACCTGAAAACGTGAAACTCAATGCTCGTCGTTACGGCGTCGATCCTGACGACGACAACGCCCCCGCTGCCAAAGCCAAAGGTAAGGCCAAAAAGAAGGCCCAAGCCAAAGCGCCCGAAGCCGGCACGCCCACCGTGCCCGACGCGATGCCCGCGGCCAAAAATATTCGCGGCCCCGCCTTCGAAGGCGCAGACGTGCCCGATAATTTTTTCCAAGACGGCAAAGTCGCCGAGCTCGCCGTTTCCACGCTCCAGAGCATCAGCAAAAAATCCGAACCCTTCTTCCTCGCTGTGGGTTTTGTGAAACCTCACCTCCCGTTTGTTTCGCCCAAGAAATACTGGGACCTTTATGATCCAGCCAAGATTGAGCTCGCGCCCAATAAATTCCGCCCGAAAGACGCGCCCGATTACTCCATCCTTCCTGGCGGCGAATTGCGCAATTATTACGGCATTCCTGAAGGCTCGATCCCTGACGACCTCGCCCGTCAGCTCAAGCACGGCTACTACGCTTCGATTAGCTACATGGACGCGCAAGTGGGCAAGTTGCTCGACGAGCTCGATCGTCTCGATCTGCGCAAAAACACCATCGTGATCCTTTGGGGCGACCACGGTTGGAAACTCGGCGAACACGACGCTTGGTGCAAACACTCCACCACCGAAAACGACACCAACACCGCGCTGCTCCTCTCCGTGCCCGGCATGAAAAATGCCGGCTCGAAAACCAAATCCATCGTCGAGTTCGTCGACGTTTACCCGACGCTCGCTGATCTTGCCGGCCTCGCGTTACCGTCGCACCTCGAAGGCGTGAGCTTCAAACCGCTCCTCGATAATCCCAACCGCCCTTGGAAATCTGCCGCCTTCAGCCAATATCCCCGCAATGCCGGCAAAACCGGCGCTGGCCAACTCATGGGCTACTCGATGCGCACGGAACGTTATCGCCTCACCGTCTGGGTGAGCCGCGATGACCACACCAAGATCGACGCCATCGAGCTCTACGATCACCAGATCGATCCACAGGAAAACTTCAACGTCGCCAAAGCTCCCGCCAACGGCGAACTCGTCGAACAACTCCTCGCCCAGTGGCGCAAAGGCTGGCAAGGCGCCAAGCCGACCGGCGCACTTTAATAGCATGAAAACGATCCGTCGTAATGGTTACACCTCGGCGGTCCGTCGGATCGTTTGCTGTTTTAGTATTTTAGTCTGCGGAGTTTTCGCTCGTGCGGTGGAGGCCGATGCCTTTGCCGCCGTGCGCGCGGTCGACGACGAGCGGGTGGCTGCGACCGTCGCCGCCGACAAAGTCCGTCTCGATCAAATTTATTCCGACGGCCTGCGCTACGCCCACGCCAACGGAAAAATCGACGACAAGGCGCAACACATCGCCGCCCTCGCCGACAAAAAAACGAGTCATGACCGCTTTGATTACCAAGTTCGTGAATTTCGCTTCGCGGGCCCCGGGGTCGTCCTCATGTCGGGCCGCCTCTTGATTCATACGACGAGCGCCAAAGGCAAATCGGTGAACGACGTTAACTTCCTCGCCGTCTGGCGTGAAGAATCCGGTCGCTGGCGGCTGCTCGATTGGCAGGCGGCGAAAAATCCCGCGCCTCTCACCACGACGAACTAGCTCAATTAGGGTTATTTCGTATGCGCCGATCGCCTGAGCTGCTGCGAATGCAGTTGTGCCGATAGGTTACTCTCAAGCATCGTTCTCCTGCCCCTCCGTTAACCGCGGTTATTTTTTTCACCCCCGATTTCTTATGAAGATTATCCTTCGTCTGATTGCAGCTCTGTCCGTTGTTTTGGCTGCTCGCGCGGCCGAACGCCCCAACGTCATTATCATCATGGCTGACGACGTCGGTTACTCCGACATCGGTTGCTATGGCAGCGAAATCGCGACGCCGAATTTGGATGCGCTAGCGGCTGGCGGCGTGCGCTTCACGCAGTTTTACAACATGAGCCGTTGCTGCCCCACACGCGCCTCGCTGCTCACCGGGCTTTATCCGCACCAAGCCGGCATCGGCCACATGATGAACGACGACGGCGTCGACGGCTATCGCGGCACGCTGAACCGCCGCAGCGTCACCATCGCGGAAGCCCTCAAACCTGCGGGTTATCGCACCTACGCCGCTGGCAAATGGCACGTCACCCCTGGTTACACGCTGGCGGACTGGCAGAATAAATCGAATTGGCCCCTGCAACGCGGCTTCGACCGTTACTACGGCACCATTCAAGGCGCCGGCAGTTTCTGGGACCCGGGTTCGCTCGTGCGCGGCAACACTAACCTCACCGTCGCCAACGACTCCGAGTATCAACCAAAAGAAGAATACTATTACACCGACGCGCTCACGGATCACGCCACGCAATTCATCCGCGAGCACCGCCGCGATCATACGACTTCGCCCTTTTTCCTCTACGTGCCTTACACCGCCGCGCACTGGCCGATGCATGCGCGCGAGCGTGATATCGCTAAATATAAAGGCCGCTACGATGGCGGCTACACCGCGATCCGCGCCGCCCGTTGGGCGAAGCAGAAAAATCTCGGCCTCGTTGAACCCGCCTCGGAACTCTCCCCGCAATCCGGCAATTGGGCCAAGGTCGCCAATAAAGAATTCGAAGCGCGTTGCATGGAAGTTTACGCCGCGATGCTCACGTCGATGGATGCCGGCATCGGTCGCATCGTCGCGGAGCTAAAAGCCACCGGCCAATACGAGAACACGGTCATCCTCTACCTCCAAGACAACGGCGCCTGCGAAGAAACCAACGGCCGCGTCGGCCCCTCCGTCGCCCGCGCTGCCGCGCCCACGTTGCCCCCGCTCGACAAAAACGCGTACCAACACGGCAATAAACCTGAACAGACGCGCGACGGTTATCCCGTACGCACGGGATACGGTGTGATGCCGGGTCCAGCGGACACTTTTGTCGCTTACGGCCGCGACTGGGCCAACGTCAGTAACACCCCGTTCCGCGAATATAAACACTGGGTCCACGAAGGCGGCATCTCGACGCCGTTGATCGCGCATTGGCCCGCCGGAATCCCCGCCGCGCGTAACGGGAAACTCGAGACGCAACCCGGCCATCTCATCGATCTCATGGCCACCTGCGTCGATCTCGCCGGCGCTTCCTATCCGAAGAAATTCAACGGTGAAACCATCACGCCGATGGAAGGCGTGAGCTTGCTTCCGGCTTTTGCCGGCCAATCGCTCGCGCGCTCTCAACCCATTTTCTGGGAGCACGAAGGCAACCGCGCCGTCCGCGATGGACGCTGGAAACTCGTGTCGAAATTTCCCGAGGGTTGGGAGCTCTACGATATCGCGAGCGATCGCGCCGAACTCCACGATCTCGCCGCGCAACAACCCGAGCGCGTCCGCGCGATGGCGCAAAGCTACGATGCGTGGGCGAAGCGCGCGGGCGTCCTGCCTTGGCCGGTGAATAAAAACGCCAAGAAAAATTCCGGCTAACGCACGCGTTCACCGCTTTTATTTATGTCCTTTTTTATCCGCGGTTTTTGCTTTGTCGCTGGAGTCATCACGGTCGCGCTGCATGCGGCCGATCGCCCTAACATTCTTTGGCTCGTCACTGAAGACAACGTCGCCACCACCGTCGGTCCCTACGGCGACCCGCTGGCGCGCACGCCCAACATCAATCGCATCGCCGCCGGCGGTATCGTCTTTGATCGCTGTTATTCGGCCTCAGCCGTCTGCGCCCCGACGCGCTCGAGCATCATCACGGGCCGCTTCGCTAGCAGCATGGGCACGCAACACATGCGCAGTCAGCGTCCGCTGCCCGAAGGCGTGAAATTCTTCCCGGAATACCTCCGCGCCGCCGGCTATTTCACCACCAACAACGCCAAGACTGATTACAATACCTCGAGCGATTGGGACTCGGCTTGGAATGAGAACAGCAAACGCGCTCACTGGCGTCACCGCGCTCCGGGCCAACCCTTTTTTGCGATCTTCAATTTCGAACAATCCCACGAGAGCAACCTCCACAAACGCACGCCCCTCGTGACCGATCCCGCCAAGGTCCGTGTGCCGGCCTACTTGCCTGACACGCCGACCGTCCGCGCTGATATCGCCCAATACTACGATTGCGTCGCCCGCGCCGATGAAGCCCTCGGAAAAATCCTCGATCAACTCGCCGCCGACGGCCTCGCTGAAGACACAATTATTTTTTACTACGGCGACCACGGTGGCGCCGTCTCGCGCAGCAAACGCTTCCTCTACGAGAACGGCACGCATCCGCCGCTCATCGCGCATTTTCCGAAAAAATATCAACACCTCGCGCCCGCAGCGCCTGATTCACGCTTTGGCGAACTCGTAAACTTCGTCGATTTCGCGCCCACCGTGTTGAGCCTCGCGGGGGTGCCATTGCCCGCGCAATTTCAAGGCCGCGCCATCGCCGGTCCGGCCCGCGCCGCCGCGCCGACGTACACGTTTTCATTCCGCGATCGCATGGATGAACGCTACGACCTCGCGCGCGCTGCGACCGATGGACGCTACCGCTACATCCGCAATTACTACCCGAGCCAGCCCTGGGGCCAGCACCTCGACTTTCTCTGGCGCCAAGCCTCGATGGCTGAATGGGCGAGCCTGCACGCGGCGGGAAAACTCAATGCCGCTCAACGCGCTTTCTTCGAATTCAAACCGGCCGAAGAACTCTTCGACTGCGCCAACGATCCCGACAACATCCGCAATCTCGCCGCCGATCCCAGCGCGCGTCCGCACTTGTTGCGTCTCCGCGCGGCGCTGCGTGGGCATCAACTCGCGATTCGCGACACCGGCTTCATGCCGGAGCCGCTGATGATGGATTGGGCTGCGAAAGCTTCGCCCGCCCTCGTCGCCGCCGACGAGACGCGTTACCCGCTCTCTCGGGTCCTCGATACGATTGACGCTTTGCAGCAGCCCGCGTCGCCCGACGCCAAGGCCCTCGCGGCGGCGTTGCGCGCGCCTGAGGCGGTGATTCGTTATTGGGCGGCGGTCGCGGCGCTGCGCGCCGAGACGTTACCGGATGTGACGCCGCTTTTGCGCGACGCTGAAACCGTGGTGCGACTGGCGGCAGCCGAGGCGATTTTGCGGCGCGGTGAAAACGCGAACGCTTGGAACGTGATCGAAGCCGCCCTCAAAGATGCGACGAGATCCGAAGGCCGCTTGTTTGCCGTCAACGTGGTCGCCCGCATCCCGCGCCAAGCGCCGGCGAGCGTGCTGGGCTTGATTGCGTCATTAGCCAAAACCTCGGCCGCCAACGGCGCGGAGAATTACACGGCCCGCGCCGCGGAAGATTTGGTTCGTTCGGCTCACTAATTTTTTTATGCATCCTTCACGCTATTTTATTGGATTCGTCGTTTCGTCGCTTGCTCTCGTTTCAGCTCCCGTGGCGCAGGCCACCGCCGCTAAGCCGACTAATGTTTTGTTTATCATCTGCGATGATTTGAATCCTTCGCTTGGCTGTTACGGCGATACGCGCGTGAAATCGCCCAACATCGATCGGCTCGCGGCGCGCGGCGTGCGGTTTGATCGTCCGTATTGCCAATATCCGTTGTGCAATCCGAGTCGGGTTTCGTTTCTCAGCGGACGCCGGCCTGAGACCAGCGGCGTGTATGTGCTCAACACGCCGGCGCGTAAGGCGCTGCCCGAGGCGGTGCTGTTACCGCAATTTTTCCGTCAGCGCGGTTATTTCAGCGCGGGCGCGGGCAAGGTTTTCCACAATGCCAAAGTAAGCGACGCGGCTTCTTGGGATCTTTATGAAGATGATGTCACGCAGGACCCCGAGGAAATGGCGGCGATCGAGTCGCGCTATGGCGCGGGCGAAGCAGGTGGCGGCGATGGACGGCCCGCGTCGTTTATGCTCACCAGTGACGGCGCGCGCACGCGGGACGGTCGCAATGTCCGTACGATCCTGCGGCTGATGCAGGAGCAAAACGCGGCCGGAAAACCGTTCTTTCTCGCGGCCGGTTTTCACAAACCGCACTTGCCGTGGACGGCGCCGAAGAAATTTTTTGATCTGTATCCTCCCGGTAGTCTCACGCCGAAAGCTGAACCCGCGATGCAGGACGTGCCGGCGATCGCGTTGCAGACGGAGCTTTCCGGTTTCGCGCAGCCGGATTCTCGTGAGTCGG
>Ga0209598_10002463_pt1 | contig 14440 bp, 12 predicted proteins | sample M_140807_EF_Meta_FD_187317 | JGI IMG/M metagenome (GOLD analysis project Ga0209598, IMG submission 187317) | Freshwater microbial communities from Lake Montjoie, Canada to study carbon cycling - M_140807_EF_MetaG (SPAdes) (version 2) | ecosystem: Environmental > Aquatic > Freshwater > Lake... | reverse complement strand
GCGCCCGTAGCTCAGTTGGATAGAGTACTTGGCTACGAACCAAGGGGTCGTGGGTTCGAATCCTGCCGGGCGCGCCACTTTTTATACACGGGGTTGAAGCCGCAATGCTTCGACCCCGTTTTCATTTCGGCGTATCCGCATCGGCCTCGCTTGAGGGTTCTCGCCAGGCGGTCGACGACACTGCCCGAGCGGCAAGCGTGTCCATTCGAACCGGATCTCTGATGAGACGCCTTTCTCAATGCGAGTCCCCCGGAGATAATCCGGCGATGAACATGATCGAGACTGCGCAAGCTCTGGCCCCCGAAATTCGATCGAGCCATGCACGGATCGATGCCGAGCGAAGCCTCCCGCCGGACCTTGCCAGCGCGCTTGCAAAAGCCGGGCTGTTTCGCACCCTGCTGCCCAGAAGCCTTGGGGGACTCGAACTGGATCCATCCCAGGCACTCGGTTCGATGGAGGCCATCGGCTACGCCGATGCGTCCGCCGGCTGGTGCGTCATGATTGGCGCGACCTCGGGCATGAGCGCCGCATACCTTGATCATGCGGTCGCAGGCTCGATCCACTCGAGCATCGACACCGTGACCGGCGGTGTATTTGCGCCCGTCGGGCACGCCGTCATCGATGGCGACGACTTCATCGTGACTGGAACCTGGCCCTGGATGAGTGGCCATCGGCATTGCGAGTGGCTTGCCGGCGGCTGCGTGATCACTGAAGGCGGACAGCCCAAACTGCTTGAAAACCGCATGCCCGACTCGCGCATGGTGTTTTTTCCGGCGCGTGAGGCCCGATTTCTGGATGGCTGGCATGTCAGCGGTTTAAGCGGGACCGGCAGCGGAGAAGTCTCAGTCGAGCGGCTCAGGGTGCCTCGCACGCATTCCGTCTCGCTGATCACCGATGCACCGCGCGAGTCCGGCCCGCTCTATCGGATGCCAGTCTTCGGTTTGCTGGCACAGGGCATCGCAGCGGTGATGCTGGGCAATGCGCGCGGTGCCATCGATGATCTGATCGAGCTTGCCGCGCACAAGCATCCTCAGGGCAGCCGGCGATCACTGGCCGATCGGGCGACTGTGCAGGCGGAAGTGGCAAAGGCTCAGGCAGCACTGGGATCTGCCAAGGCCTATTGCCGGGAATCAATCGACCAGGCATGGCAACGGGCAGTCGCGGGCGAACCGCCCGACACCCCGCTGCGGGCACAACTGAGGCTCTCGGCAACCTGGGCAACTCGCACCGCAGCAGAGGTCACCCGTTCGATGTACGACCTCGGCGGGGGCTCTTCCGTGTTCCTGTCCTGCCCGCTGCAGCGCAGATTCCGAGACGCGCATGTCGGAACGCAGCACGCTATGGTGTCTGCCTCGACCTACGAGCTGACCGGGCGCGTCCTGCTGGGTGCGCCAACCGATGCCAGTCTGCTGTAGCCCAACGCAGCCATGACGCGTCAGCCTCTGTACAGTCGCTCAAGCCGCGTGCGATCGGCCCCGCCAGCAGGCGGATCGATCCCGGCGGATCGGCCGACTTCACCCCCCGCTTCGCCCGAAGTCATCCCGGTGACATCGCACGCCTCGCCCAGGCGATTCGGATGGATCCGATCGAGCGCCGGCCGACTTGTCGCAGTCGCACTGCTGGCCGCGCTGTGCGGCGCACTGGCTCAGCGCTATGGCTTTTCATCGCAATCGAGATCACTCACCCAGCAGGACATCGATGCAGCCGTGCTGCACACCCTGCAGACGCAGCCCCTGCCCTCACCTGCCGCCAAGGCCTGGGAGGTCATCGGCCCATCGCTCGTGCGGGTGCGCAGGCTCGGGCCGGCCAATGGCAAGGACGACGCGCCCGACATTGGCGTGGGCAGCGGCGTGGTGGTGCTCGAATCCGGCCTGATCCTGACCAACCTGCATGTGGTTGCCGGCGCAGACTCGATCAAAGTGGTGTTCGCCGACGGACTCGAGTCGGATGCCGTCGTCGTCAAGGCACAACCTGACCAGGACCTCGCGGTACTGCAAGCCAAAACCCTGCCGGACGACCTGCAGGCGGCCACGCTCAAATCGACCGCCGACCTTCGACCTGGCGACACCGTCGTGGCAGCCGGCTTTCCGTTCGGCATCGGCCCTTCAGTCACATCCGGCGTCATCTCCGGGCTCAAGCGTGAATTCAGATCGCCGGATGGCAAGCAGATTCTCACCAACCTCATCCAGTTCGATGCTGCGGTCAATCCCGGCAGCTCGGGTGGGCCGTTGATGACCCCCGAAGGCGAAGTGATCGGCATCGTCACCGCCGTGCTCAACCCGACCGAACAGCGCGTCTTCGTGGGGATTGGCTTTGCTGTTCCCATCGAGAGTGCCGCAGCAGGCGCTGGCATGTCCCCATTCTGACTGGACCCACCATGAACGCATCCAACCCAAGCGGCACAACCGCACCCGAGATCGCCGCTCTGATGGAGCGCATCCTCTACGAGGTCAAGAAGGTGGTCGTCGGACAGGACACCTTCCTTGAGCGGGTTCTGGTCGCCATCCTGGCGCAGGGGCATCTGCTGGTCGAGGGTGTGCCCGGCCTGGCCAAGACACTGACCGTCAAGACCCTGGCCACAACGATTGACGGCGAATTCCGTCGCATCCAGTTCACACCGGACCTGGTCCCGGCAGACCTGGTCGGCACACGGATCTTCAGTCAGAAGACCGGCGAATTCAGCACGGCGCTCGGTCCGGTCTTCACCAACCTGCTGCTGGCCGACGAGATCAACCGCGCACCGGCCAAAGTGCAAAGTGCGCTGCTCGAGGTGATGCAGGAGCGGCAGGTCACGATTGCAGGGCAGACACACCTCGTGCCGAACCCCTTTCTTGTGATGGCCACACAGAATCCGATCGAAACCGAAGGCACCTATCCGCTGCCGGAAGCTCAGGTCGACCGATTCATGATGAAAGTGCTGGTGGGTTATCCCAGCGACGAAGAGGAATTTGTCATCGTCTCGCGAGTCACCGGTCCGGCCATCACGGTCGGCCCGGTGGTGACCACTGAACAGCTCAGCGCGCTGCAGAAAGAATGTCGTTCGGGCTACGTCGATCCGTCGCTGATGCACTACGCGGTCAAGCTGGTGTCGGCCACCCGCGAGCCCGAGCGCCATGGCATCGAGGACATCAAGCGGCTGCTCACCTTCGGTGCGAGCCCGCGGGCTTCAATTGCTCTGATCGAAGGGGCGCGTGCGCTGGCTTTCCTGCGCGGTCGTCGATACGCCCTGCCACAGGACATCGCGGACATCGCACCTGACGTGCTGCGACATCGGCTGGTGCTGTCCTACGAGGCGCTGGCCGAAGGCGTCACCGCAGATCGCATCGTGCGCACGATCATGAAGGGCATCACGGCGCCGGCGCAGCCGCTGAGCACCCATGTCGACCTCGACGCCTGACCCGCAGGCGCTGCTGCGCCGCCTCGAATGGACCGTCCTCAAGCGGCTCGACGGACTGGTGCATGGCGACTATCGATCGCTGTTCCGAGGCTATGGACTGGATCTGGCGGATCTTCGCGAGTACCAGTTCAACGATGACGTGCGGCACATTGACTGGAATGTCACCGCCCGCATGCAAACACCCTATGTCCGCGAGTTTCAGGAAGACCGTGAGGTCAATGCCTGGTTTCTGGTCGATCTGAGCGCCTCGGTAGGCTTCGGATCCGGTGCGACGGGCAAGCGCGACATCGCGACCGACTTCGTCGCGATCATGGCCCGCCTGCTCTCACGCCATGGCAATTCCGTCGGCCTGATCAGCCATGACGGCGCTGCCAACACCGTCTTGCCACCGCGGACCGGCCGCAGACACCTTTTGCAACTGATCAGCCAGATGCAACAGTGCAAGAGCCTCGCGGGCACCGCCGCCCTGACCGATCTGTCGAGCCCGTTGCGAGCCGGCTGGAATGCCATCGCACGACGGTCCATGATCTTCGTCGTCTCGGACTTCTTCAGTGCGCCGGGCTGGGGAGAGCTGCTGGCCAGACTGGCGCGCCGCCATGACGTCGTGGCGGTGCGCGTACACGACCCGCTCGAGTCGACGCTGCCCGATCTGGGTCTGGTGACCCTGCAGGATGCCGAGACCGGGGAGCAGATCCTGATCGACACCCAGGACCGCGGGGTTCGGGATCGATTCGAGCAGATTGCATCCGAGCGGGAGGAGACGCTGCGACGCACCCTCATGCAGGCCGGTGTCGATGCCATGGAAGTCTCGACTCAGGACGATCTGGCCGAGACCCTCCTGCGATTCGCCGACCTGCGCCAATTGCGCAGCCGCATGGCCACTGGCGGCGCGTTTCCGGCGCACCTGATCGCGCGTACTGGACTCGCCGCGTGAAGTCCGTGAGCTTCATCTGGCCGCAGATGCTCTGGCTGCTGTTGCTGGTTCCGGCGACCGCCGCTTTGCTGTGGCGAATCGGGCGGCGCAGCCGAATCGCCCAGGCAGCCTGGCCGGGCTTGAAGTCTGTGGGTGGCCCCGAGTCTGCACTCCTCAGGCACCTGCCCAGGTGGCTGTTGCTCGCAGCGCTGTGCCTGTGGCTGATTGCCGCGGCACGCCCGGTCGCCGTGGTCACCCTGCCCAGCGTCCATGAGACCGTGATTCTGGCGATCGATTCATCTGGCAGCATGCGCGCCACCGACATCGGCCCGAACCGCCTGGGTGCAGCCCAGATGGCGGCCAAGACATTCATCGAGTCACATCCCCGCAGCACCCGCATCGGCATTGTCAGCTTCGCCGGTACAGCGGCGCTGGTTCAGCCGCCGACCGACCGGCGCGACGAGCTCGAACAGGCCATTGACCGCCTGCAGCCCCAGCGAGGCACCGCCCTGGGCAGCGCCATTGTGGTGTCCCTTGCAACGATCTTCCCGGGTTCGGGGATCGATCTGAACAGCGTGGGACGATCCGGTGGTCCGACCGAAGCGCCTGGATCATTCGAATCGGCATTGATCGTCGTACTGACCGACGGCCAGACCACTGCGGGGCCCGATCCGATTGCCGCGGCACGCCTGGCGGCGCAGCGCGGCGTCAGGGTTTACACCGTCGGGCTGGGCACCGGCCGCGGTGAAATCCTGCGAGCCGATGGCTGGTCGATGCGCGTTGGTCTGGACGAATCAGCGCTCAAACAGATCGCCGATCTGACACGCGGCGAGTATTTTCAGGCCCAATCTGCGGCCGACTTGAAGCGGGTCTACGGCAGCCTGAGCAGCCGCTTCATCACAGAAAAGCAGGAGATCGAGATCGGCGCGTTGATCGCCGCACTGGCAACGCTGCTGACTGCCATTGCGGCGACGATCTCGATGCTCCGCTCAGGTCGGATTCACTAGCCCACTCGGTCAGCGGATGGCGATCGGGTTGATCATCGCCTGCACAGCACCCTGATACTTGTTGTGCCCGAGCACGAACAGGAACTCGTATGCCTGATCGCGGGCCAGTTCAGCAGTGTTGACGTTCTCAAGGATGTAGGTGCCGCCCAAGGTGAGCAGTGTCTGGTGCACCTCGAAGATGCCGGCATCCTTTTCGAACGGCACCGCCTCAAGGCCCCAGGTGTCGGCGCCCACAGCAACCACGCCCTTGGACACCAGATAGCGCGCACCGTCTCTGCCCAAGCCCGGCTCGACCGATCCGAAACGCTTGGGATCCTTGTCGATGATGCTCAGCCAGCCGGTATGAAAGAGCACGATATCGCCCTGGCGAATTTCGATACCCTGCTTGCGAGCGGCCCCTTCGATCTCAGCCTGATTGAAGGCGGTACCTTCGTTGAGCATCGGGACGCCGTAATAGGCCGCCATATCCAGCAGGACGCCACGACCCACGATCGGCGGGATTTTTTCCGTACCCAGCTTCTTGAGTCCGCCGATATCAGCAAATTCACTCCATTTGAAGCCGTTGTAGTAGCGATCACTGATGCCGATATGGCCGAGTCCGTCCAATTGCGTCCCGATACCGTTCCAGCAGTTCAGAATATCGTCGTTGTAAGTGGTCTGCGTCGGGCCCAGGCCGGTTGATGCGCCGGTCTGACCAGGCTGAACGATGTAGATCGAGCAGGTTCTGGGCGGATAGGCGGGCGTGGTCGTGTTGACCGTGATGCCCAGTGAATAGGTCTTGCCGGTCTTGACCAGCTTCGAGGCATTCAGAACACCTGCAGCGGTGATGTAGTTGGCCGCACCAATTTCGTCGGTCGGGCCCCAGCGGCTCGGATACCACTGGCTCTGTGCGATGACCGCGCCCATTGCCGAAAACAGGGCAACGCCCACGATCGCTCTGGCTCTATGTTTCATCTTCATGTCATCTCCTGAGTTTTTATGCCAGCAGAGATGCTGGAGAGATCATTGTAATGTTGGATAATAGGCAGTTAGATTCGCGCCATTCTGGTTTCGACATCAGCACTTGCCGGCCATCGACACTCTGCCTAGATCCCCATTGAACAAGTCGATACTCAAGTTGTTGCGCTCGCCACGCAGGGTCGGATTGTTGTGTCTGGCTGTGCTGGCGGCACTTGCCGCGGTCCTGGTCATGCGGTCCGGCAACGTTTTTCATCCACGCGCGCTTGCACTGACGAGTGACGCCAGTGGGCAAGCCACGACGTCTGATGCAAACGCTGCAAGCGGTTCGCCTAGCGAAGACGCCTCAGCACAACCGCCCGTGGTCGGCGCCGCCACCTCCTCGCCATCGATCTGGCCGCAGATTCCGACGTATATCCACGGCCCTGAGGCCGGGCATTCACGATCCGGCCTGAATCTGTCACTCAAAGACCTCAAGGAAGCCTTCGGCGCGGAACCTGAATTGGCGCCAGTTGGCTCGGAGCGCCTCGATGTGGTGTTTGTTGCCGACTTCTCAGGGCCGAGCAAGCGGGTCGGCCAGGACCTGGCCAAAGGCTTTGAGGATGCGCTGGCCGAACGAAAAGGCTCCGATGTGCTTCGCGTGCTGGTGCGTGACGATCAAGGCCGCGCCGAAGCCGTTGAGGCCTTGGCCGAAGGCTCTGCTGCCGGCTTCAGCACGCTGGCCCTGGTGGGTCCCACCCAGCCTGCGGGTTACCAGGCCTTTGCAGCGGCCGCAGAGCAAGGTCAGGTTCCGGCCTTGATTCCGGTTCCGCCTCCAGTTCGGATGTTCGACAACAAATGGCTGTTCTCGCTTCAGCCGGGCCAGGTTCGTCAGGGCGAATTTGCCGGGAAGATCCTGCAGCGAATCCGTGCGCCCAAGAAAGTCGCCTTCGTGATGGCTGCCGACAGCGAGATCAGCGGCTACTGGTACGGCATGGCGCAAAGTTTCGCAGATTCGAAAGGCGTCAAACTTGAATTGATCAGACTCAAAGGCGCTCCTGATTCCCTCTACCTTGGCGGCGAAATCTTAGCGCTCGAGCGCTTCGACCTGCTCTTCGTCGATCTGCCCACTGGCTTTGCAGTCAACCTGCTGCAGTCTTTGAAAGATGATCGCTATCCAGGCACGATCGTCGGATTCGGCGAGATGGCACTGCCTGACTTTCCAAAGCGCTTCGAACGCCTGCCAAAGGAGCTGGCTCAACCGGGTCACTACACGAATGGGGTGTTTGCCTGGACGCCATTCACCCCCGATGTGAGCGGGGAGTACAGCCGCGGCCTGGCCGATGCTTACGAAGCACGGATCGGACGCGAACCGTCCTGGGCGTATGCCTATGGCTACGACTCCGGGCTGCTGCTGGCTGACTTCGTCCTGGATTTCAGGAAAAAAGGTCATACGCTCGAGAACACTGCGCCGGACGAATGGCGCGCGGCACTGCGCGACTATCTCGAGCGGGCGGGTCAAGGCAGCAAGCCGACCTCCGGATTCACCGGATCGCTTCGATTCGACAAGACCCATCAGCGCGATGTGCCGCCGACGCTCACTGTCTACCGCGAGGGCCGGCAGACGCCTTATCTTGAGCAATACGGTGACAGCCCGCCCGCCCTGCTTGAAACCACGGCTCGAAAAGAAGTCGCTGTCGTCGAGGTTGACGGCAGCAACTACGAACTGGTTCCAGTGGTCTATTCCGGGCTGCGTGTCCAGTCGATCAGTGAAATCGACTTCAGTAACCTCCAATACAAGGCTGAATTCGATCTCTGGTTTCGTTCGAGCATTTCGCTGGAACCTGAGGAGATCTTTTTTCCGGAAGCGGTCGAGGGCACGGTCAAAGGCAAGATTGTCGAGTCGGTCGATAACCCTGACCAGAAGTATCGGCGTATGCGATTCGAGGGCTATTTCCGCTTCGAGTCGAGCCCCCGCGAAGTCCTGCTCGAACGGGTGAGACTGCCGCTTTCCTGGCGCCATCGCAGTGCAGACAGCTCGCAGCTGCGCTTTGTCGTCGACACCAGCAGTTACAAGGGGAGCAGCGCCTCCTACCTGATTCACGAACAGGTCAACAAGGAAGCCGCGGTGGCTCCTGCACTGGGCTATCGCGCAACCAACTCGGTCATTGCGGTTGAAAATCGGGTCATCCGTTCACTCGGTGATCCCCGCAGTTCCAGTGGCGCGCTCCGATTCTCCACAATCGGCGAACGGCTCGATCTCGAATCAAAGTCCGGCACGATCGGCCCCACCCTGGCTCGGGCAATCCCTTGGCAAGGGGCACTCCTGGGCGGCGGCATCATGACCGGTGTCTGGCTGGCACTGGGTCTGGTTCGCCGATTTGCCGGTCGCCTGCGCGGCTTGCTAAGTGTCCTTCGAGTGGCGCTCCTGGCTGTGGGCCTGCTGCTTGCAGAAGTCGCAGTATTCGGCAGCACCTTGCTTGAATCGGTCCCAAGCAACTGGCTGGTCGTGGTTCGCAACACCTTCATGCTGGGTTATTACCTGGCAGCCGCCTACATCGTCGACGACCTGGTCTGGTGGCTGATACGACGCGGACGGGCGAAGTCGACCAGCCCCCTGCAGGGCACCATGAGGGTCCTGTTGACCGGCTTCATCTTCTTGGCTGTACTGGCGGCCTACTACACGAACGTGCTGGGCCGGGACGTGCTGCCAGTGTTGGCAACCTCATCCGTTCTGCTGACGGTCGTCGGGCTTGCCCTTCGAGAGCTGATCCTGGACGCCATCAGCGGCATCACACTGATCGTCGAAGGCGAACCCAAGATCGGCGAGTGGGTGATGGTCAGGGGGCCTGCAGGCAAATCGATCTACGGCATGGTCGAGCATCTGGGCTGGCGTACCGTGCGGATCCGCTCGCGCGATGACCAGATCCATTTCGTGCCGAATTCTTTGATCGTTCAGCACACTCTCTCGAATTTCTCGATGAGAGACGGCTACACGCGAATCGAAATCCCATTTGAAGTCAGTTCCAGCGCCAATCTGAGCGATCTTGTCGAGAGGGTCGCGCAAGAGGTCACCGACGTCTTGCTCAACGATCCAGGGGTGGATCCGAACCGGGCGGTTCGGGTCATTTGCGTCAATTTCGAATCCGACAGCGCAGAGATGGCCGCCCAGGTTTTTTATCGCGCCGATGCATCCGAGGACTCACTGAAGACGCGGGTCTTGCAAACTGTCAGCACAGTGCTGCGTCGCCATGACGCGCTGCCGACCATGAAGATTGCGCTGGGTCGCCAGCAACGCGCCCTGCCCTCACTCTGACCGAGCTGTCCAGCCTGTTGGCCCGACCCTGTCTGCCTGAAGCTCGCCTCAGCTCGCAGCCGGCAGCAGGGTCATCCTGCCAAGCAACCAGACAATCCTGTCAAAGATCAGCGTGGCCTCGACCATGGACTCTCTGGCAGCATGTGCAAAATCCCCGCTGGCAAGTTCACTGCGGACCCGCGTGGCAATCGGGCTGCGGCCATCGGTCATCATTCTGAGCATCTCGATCGACTCTTCTGATTCGTCTTGAGCGGCATCGGCGGTGACGAGCAATAAGGCATGGAGCCCTTCGGTCATGCGCTCTGCGAAAGCCGGCCGCAAGGATGCGTCGATCGTCGACAGAATCGAACAGAACTCCTCAAGCAGATCCTGCAGGGTGCACAAGGCCTGCGCCCGATTACGGGCCTCGAAAATCAGATCGGCGGGAAAGTTCGGGTTTGCATCCTGCGTTGCCTCCAGAAATGAGATCAGCCGCTTGGAGACTGCCCTGCCGGTCTGAACCGGATCGGCCAGGCTTGCAGACTCGGGGTCGCGTTCGGCTTCAGGTCGGATCGGATCCAGCCATTGAGGCAGCAGTTGCACCAGCCTGCGGAACTCGAGCCGGGCCAGCCCCAGTGCGGTATTGGGATCGCGGATCGCTTCGTCGAACAGAAACTGAGGCCCGTTTGGATCTGTGCCGATGGCGCTCGGACTCAGCGATTTCGACCAGCGAAGAATCAGTGGTTCGAGTACCTGGCTTAGGAGGAGTGATACCAGCTGAAAGAGCAGGTAAACGAGGCTGACCTGCAGAGCCAGGCTGGGGGTGAAGGACTGGATCGACGCCATGATTGGCGGAATGCCGAACTCGGACTCAGCCCAGTACAAGGCAATCAGCACGATCGCGGTGAGCACCCGCAGTAAAACCTGACACAGGCCCAGCTCTCGTGATGGGCCGGTCATGCCAGAGGCCAGCAGCATGGTTGCGATCGCCGAGCCCACACTGGCGCCGTATGTCATCAGCGCTGCCAGTTTGAAATCGATCAGCCCCTCCGAGACCAGCGGCAGTGACAGCACGCTGACCACGGACGAGGACTGCAAGATCGTCGCTAGAACCAGGCCAGCGATCAGCGCGACATGAGTGCCTGACCCTGAAAACTCGATGAACTCCCGGACCCAGAAATTGTCACGGGCCTGCGCGGCTGCCTCTTTGACCAGAGACAACCCGAACAGCAAAACGGCAATGCCGAACAGGGCATACATCAGGTGCCGACGCCGCTCGACCTGATCTGCGCCCAACACAAAGGCCACACCGATCGAACCAATGAGAAACAGCGCCAGCGCGCGCACATCGACTGCTGCAAGCAGCACCAGAGCTGAGGTGCCGACATTGGCCCAAACCAGCAGATTGAATGCGCTCGACATCGCGATCGCACCGCTGCTCATGAGTCCGATTGCAATGAATGCGGCAGCGCTCGATGATTGAGTCACCGCTCCGGTGAGCATCCCTACAATCGGCGCAACGCCACGCCGTTTCAAGTAGCTCGCCAACAGCATGCGAACTGAGTCATCGACCAATTGACGGACATGCGTGCCAACGAGACGCACTCCGACGAAGAACAGACCCAGCCCCCCGAAGGCGGTGGACGCACTCACGAGCGCTGACCCTGTCCGCGCACGACCTGCCACAGCAGGTAGCCGATCATTGCAATCGACACGCCCAGTGCGCCCCACATCACCCGAACCAATTGCTCGTACCGAACGCGATCATTGTGCTGAGCTTCGATCAGATAGCCCTTTGCCAGCAGCATGATCTCATCGGCAATATCATCAAACGAGGTCGAGATCTCGCGGTCGATGCCTCGAACAGCCTGATCGATCTGACGGGGATTGAAAAGTGTATCCAAGCCAAGCTGGATCTGATCGCGTCTGACACGGATGTCGTTCGATCCGGTGCTGGCCTGATGCAGCACAGCATTTTCCCTCCCTCCGGTGGCCAAAGCGGTCAAATAGGCATCGTGGACCTTGGCATATCGTGATGCAACCTCATCAACCTTGGCGACTAAAGTATCCAGCTTGAGGTTGTTCGCACCACGGTGCAAATCGGACAGTCGAACCTCGAGTTGCAGGCCGAGGTTGTTGAAACTCTCGAAAAAAATGCTCCGATCCTTGGGATCAGACCCCCGCAGAAGAATGTTTTTCCATTCCTGAATCTGCAACTTGTGCAGCACTTCAGCGGCACGGGCATCGTCGGTCAGTTGCAGGATCCGGACCATGCGGTCCTGCAACATGGTGTGTTGCTTGTTGATTGACCAGATCGAGAACACCGAGACCAGGCCCACACTCAAAAGCGTCAGGAGGATCAGGCACGCTGTGCGAGTGAGCGTGTTGCGCAGATTCATCAGGTCGTGCGACGCGGCCTTGGAATCAGACACGATTAATCCTCGTTTGGCCGGCGCGATCGGCCATCAATTTTGAACAACAGCGGGCGGCCGCGGCCGCCCACTTGTTTACATCGGACCGATGTAAGCCGAGGCCAGTGCGACCTGAAGAGCGGACATGGTGTTGCTCAGCGAGCGATTGATCTCTTCGAGATTCGAGAGCTGGTCGATACGAGGCCGCAGCCGCTCATGCTCCGGACGGCTAAGCAACACGTCGAACATGCCGGTTGACCGCAGTAAGCCGATCAACAGCGCGTCATGCGGATTCGGAATATCGTCGTTGTTCAACAGCGTCATGATCCGGCTCTTGACCTCCCGCTCTTCAATCCCACTGGTCGGCGGGTAAGTGCGGGTTTTGAACACCCACAGCAGGCGCTTTTCTTCGGTACCCAGCACCCCGCGCTTGACCAGCCGCATGGTGACCCTGTCGCGCAGCACCTGCCCTTCCTCGGCAATCCGACGCAGCCAGGTTTCAGTCGGGAGTTGCTGGGGTTCAGCAGCAATATCAGCCAGGGTTTCGTCGAGGATGGAATCGTCGACGGGGACTTTCGAGGTCACGAAAACATGGGTGGCGTCGGTGTCGAGACGACCCTTGAGGGTCAACTCACCAATCACTGCTGAGGCGAGACCCAATTCCAGCGCGAACGGCGGCAGGCTGATCAAGGTCCCTGTCTCGTCGTCCAGTGCGATGAGGATCAGCTCCTCTGCAAGCGTCAGCTGGCTCGGCTGCGATGGGGTGGTCGTCATGTCGAGCCTCAGGACTGGATGTCGAGGATGCGGTCAAAGCCGCTGATCTGCAGCACTTCCATGACCGCAGGCTTGGGGGACAGCAGCGTCAGCTTGCCGCCTTTTGCTTTGGCCGCCTTGGCAGCCGACAGAAAGACCCTCAGTCCGGCGCTGCTGACATAGTCGAGCTTCGAAAGATCAACCGTCACGGCTGCACCCTGCTCGGACAACAGACCCAGAAGTTCGGATTCAGCAGCGGCTGCGTTGGAGCCGTCGAGGCGACCGGCGGGAGAATAAGTGGCTGACATATCAAAGGGTCTCCAGTGGGATCAGACTGCGAGTGTAATCCATGCGCCGAGTCAATCCGACCAGCGCACGGTAATGCTCAACTCGTTACGGCCTTTCGAATGGCGATAGGCGAGGTCATCGGCATAGCGCCTCATCATGACCAGACCCAGCCCACCAGGCTCGGCGTCATCCAGAGACAAGGCCAGAGGCTTTTCAGGCGCGAGCAGCGGGTTAAATGGCATGCCCAGGTCACTCACCTGAAGGATTGCGACGCGTTGCTCGCCTTCGGCCACCGAACTCAAGCTGAGCTCAACAGCGCCGTCCAGCGCCGTTGGACCGCCATGGGAGACGATGTTGGCCAGCACCTCGTCAAGGCACATGTCGAGGCGGTGACACTGCGCCGCGGGAACGCCGAGCGCTTCGCTGGCTTCATGAAGCCACTGGGCTGCTGCGCCGATCTCCTCGCGGACTGCCCGGATGCTCAGTTGACGCGATGCTTGGCTCACCGTAACCCCTTACTCGAAGCTTCTGAGCAATTGACCCGGCAATGCGCTGTGCAAGGCGCCGGACTCATCTGCAACCCGTTCACCATTGACCCAGACGCCGTGGACACCTCGAGACCGCGTCACGACCCGGGTTGCATTTGCGGGAAGGTCATTCGCTCTGGAGCGGGTACCGCGCCCGACCGTGGCAGGGTCGAACATCAACAGGTCTGCCGCATAGCCGGGGCGAATCGAACCGCGATTGCGGATGCCAAAGAATTCGGCCTGAGCACTGGTGAGTCGACGCACAGCCTCCGGCATGGCCATCACCTTTTTGTCTCGAACCCAGTGGCCGAGCAGATGCAAGCCGAATCCTGAGTCATCGAGGAATGACAGGTGTGCACCCGCGTCTGACAGCGACAGCAGGCTCTCAGGATGGGCCAGCAGGCGCGCAACCGCCTGCTCGTCATGATTGAAAGCGCACAAGGAAAAGAGCGTGCCCAGGTTTTCGGAAATCGCCAGATCAAACAGACAATCGAGCGGGTCAACGCCTTTCTCAGCCGCAATGCTCGCAATGCTGCGATCGACCCATCGCTGATTTTCAGGCTTGACGGTCTCCAGGACATGGATCAGGTTCCAGTCTCCTGCAAACAAGCGCCGCGTCGGCACTTTCAGTTCCTCGCGCAAGGCATTGCGAAAGGCCGGATCGCGCATTGTGGCCATCAAGGCCTCGCCCTTGACACTGAACACCGGCTTCCAGGCAGCCAGTGGCTCCAGTGGATAAGGAGACTCAAATGTGAAATCGAACACCAGTGGGGTGGCAGCCACTGCGCCCTTCATGCGGTGTCCGCGCGAATTGGCAACACCGATCGCCTGCAGGTCGTCGAAAACACCGTTAGGCGCGAGGCTTGAGTGCAGCAGTGCGGCGACCAGCACCGGTCGGCCCGATGCTGCCGCG
>Ga0209598_10002462_pt1 | contig 14444 bp, 14 predicted proteins | sample M_140807_EF_Meta_FD_187317 | JGI IMG/M metagenome (GOLD analysis project Ga0209598, IMG submission 187317) | Freshwater microbial communities from Lake Montjoie, Canada to study carbon cycling - M_140807_EF_MetaG (SPAdes) (version 2) | ecosystem: Environmental > Aquatic > Freshwater > Lake... | reverse complement strand
AGACGGGGCTGATTCGGGCAAATAACCAATCTTGCGCTTGGCCGAAATAGGATCTTTCAACACATCAAAGCCGCAGACCCAGATCGAACCACTTGAGGGTGGAATGAATCCGGTAATCATGCGCATCGTGGTGGATTTGCCGGCGCCGTTAGGGCCTAAAAACCCTAGGACTTCGCCTTGACCGACTTCTAAAGACAAGTCATCAACCGCCAACTTGCCCTTGAAGGATTTTGATAGATGTTGGATCTTAATCATCGATCTCTCAGTTCTAAAGTAACACTGGCTTATAAAACGCTCGTGGCAACCGAATATTGTTCAAATGTTGCTCACTTGGCGCGGGTTATGGGGGCAGCCAAAAAAAAATCAAGGCGTATTTTTGCAAAAAATATATTAAAAATCTAGTATTTAAGCCTACTGCTCGTAGGGCAGGCACACCTTATCACATTGTTCAGTGCAAGAAGGCCGAAGATAGGCCCAGCCAAGGGTTTGACCCACTCTGAGTGGGTAGCCTAATTGCAATGCTTAAACAATCGCTCGCAAACTCGCCTAGCTTTCAGTATGCTGCAACCAATCGATTAAAAAACAAAATTGAACCGCCCAAACGGGCTTGGCCGGCGCAAGCCGCCAATCACACGTTTGTCAGGCGAGTTTGGATGAACCGGAGACTTCGATGAAAAAGCTGCTTGGCAGTGCAATCGCTTCACTTGGCTGCGCCTTCGCGCTATTGGCCGGAGCTGCTCACGCGGCAGATAAACCAATCCGCTTGGTAATTTTTGCGGCCGGAGGCCCGGTCGACTTCGTGGCGCGCCAGTTCGCTGACAAGCTTTCGAAAGCGACAGGCACTGATGTGATCGTTGAGGCCAAGCCAGGCGCCAATGGCATTATCGCGGCTCAACACGTTATTTCAAGTGAACCTGACGGGACAATACTTTTCTTTTCAAGCTCGGGGCTCTTTACAATCTCGCCGATTTTTCAAAAACTCCCGTTCGATATTGATCGTGATTTAGTCCCCGTATCCCGTATCGTCATCAACGCCTCTGCAGTCGCAATCGATGCCAATATCCCCGCCAAGACGGTCAGCGAATTTATTGCCTACGCAAAGGCTAAAAAGCAGACGATCGACTTTGGATCGCCCGGAGTGGGCAATATCACTCAACTTTGGATCGAACAATTCGCCGATGCCACGGGCTTGCAACTCATGGCAGTCCCTTACAAAGGAATCGCTCCGGTGATGGTCGACGTCATGGGTGGACGACTAGCAGGCACGATTGGCGATCTACCGGCCTTTTTACCTCACATCAATTCTGGGCGCATGCGAGTCATTGGCTTGGTTGGCGAGACACGCAATCCTGCTGTACCGAATATTCCAACCGTTCACGAACAAGGCTATCAAGGCCTCAATGCCCTATCTTGGTATGGAGTGTTTGCATCGAGCAAAACGCCAACCCATCTTGTTCAAAAGTTAAATACGTCGTTCAAACAGGTATTGTCTGAACCGAGTTTGCGTGACGCCCTCAGGGCGGCGGGTGTCGAGCCAGCCGCCTCGACCCCCGCTGAACTCGCAGCACTTGTGCAAGCAGACCGCGCACGCTGGGCGACATTGATTCAGCAGAAACAATTAAAAATGGAGTAGGCACATGATTCAAACATATCTACGAACCCTCAGAGGGTTAGTCATCACCTTATTGCTGGTGCCCTTTGCAAGCTGGGCTCAAACACCCTACCCCTCAAAGCCGGTTCGAATCGTCGTACCGTTTCCACCAGGTGGCGCCGTTGATATTGTGGGGCGTGCGCTGGCTCAACATCTGTCGACCGCCTTTGGTCAGCCTGTTGTGGTTGAAAATAAACCAGGTGCCAATGGTACGATCGGCGCCGCACTGGTTGCCAAGGCCGAACCCGACGGCTATACCTTGTTGCTAAGCGCCTTAGGGGCTATTACCGTCATCCCGCACGTTCGCGATGTTGGCTACGACCCTCTCAAAAGCCTCATGCCAGTCACTCAAGCGGTCAGGTTGTCATTAGTGTGGCTCGCAAAACCCGGGCTTGAAGCCAAAACCATGGCAGACATCATCAAACTGGACAAGGCTGGTGTCAGACTATCAGCTGGCAACTCGGGCAATGGCAGCCCAAATCACCTTGCGATTGAGCAGTTCAATCTAATGGCGGGCACCAACATCACCTCGGTGCCGTACCGCGGCGAGAGCCCTGCCCTCACAGACTTGATGGGTGGGCAAATTGACTTAGCAGTGATCACCTTAGTCGCAGCGACTGTGCCGCTCAATGCTGGCAGCATCAAGCTACTCGCCACTTCGGGTACCAAGGCGCCGCAATCGATGCCTCAATTGGCAACAGTCGCTGGCGCGACCGGCATGACTGAATACTCAGCCGAGGCTTGGCAAGGCGTCTTTGTGCCAGCTGGCACTGCACCAGCAATCGTCAATCGCCTCAACACTGAAATTGTCAAAATCCTGCATTCACCCGAAGTCAGCAAGTTTTTGCTAGACAGAGGCACAGAGCCCGTTGGCAATAGCGTTTCAGAGTTCGCTACCCTGGTACAAACTGAGTTCGTGAAATATGGCGCTTTAGCCAAAAAGATTCAGTTAAAGGTTGAGTAGCTGTCATGACAAATAATCTTTGTGTACGCTTTGTGAAAGCTGCTGTTGGTGCCATTGACGCGAGCCACTTTGCCGTCGCGACTGAAGTCATCCCCAGCGCCGAGATGGGCGACATCGTGGTCCAAAACGCGTTTGTCTCGCTCGACCCGTATCAACGTCGTCAGATGATGCCCAATGTCGCCTACGCGAATCCGTTGAACTTAGGTGACGTGATGGTGGGCCGCGCGATCGGACAAGTCGTTGAATCAAAGCACGCAGACTTCAAAGTGGGTGACTGGGCGCTTGGCCATTTTGGTTGGCAACGTTATACCAAAATCAAAGCGTCTGGTGCAGAGAAGATCAATCTGGATGGCTTTTCTGCCTCGACTTACCTTGGTGCGCTTGGCAGCCCTGGTGTAACAGCCTGGGTAGGCTTGCGCGCGATCGCCAAGGCCGTGCCCACAGATACGGTTGTGATCTCTGCCGCAACCGGTGCGGTCGGCAGCGTTGCCGCAGCCCTAGCACGCTCAATCGGCTGTCGCGTGGTGGGGATCGCTGGCGGTCCCGCTAAGTGCCAACATGGAGTCGAAAAACTGGGTTATTCTGTGTGCGTCGATTATCGAGATCCGAACTTCAAGCAATTGCTCGCGCAAGCAACGCCTCAAGGCATTGACGTTGATTTTGAAAACGTTGGCGGCGCTATCTTTGATTGCGTGCTCGAACGCTTAAATGATTTTGCACGCATCGCGTTATGCGGCATGATCTCGCAATACAACTTGATCGAGCCCGATGGCGTGCGCAATATTGGCGAGATCTTAAACAAGAACGCTACGCTGCAAGGCTTTCGGGTGACGAGCTATCCCCAACATCGCGCACAAGCCCAGCAAGACATCAAAGCGCTGCTGCGCAGTGGCACCCTGCAGCCCACTGAGACGTTCGTTGAAGGGCTAGAGGCAGCCCCTCAAGCGTTTGTCGACTTGTTTAAAGGCGCGAATCTTGGGAAATTGGTTGTGCGGGTTTAAGTTTAAGTGCCGCAAATCAATTTTCTTTAGGAATCTTTGCCTCGCCCACAACTTTGGTCCATTTATTGATTTCTGCCTGTGCAAAATCGGCAAACTGTTGAGAAGTACCGCCAACGGCCTCAATGCCAAGCTGAGCCAGCCTCTCTTTGACTTCAGGCGTGTTCGCAATTTTAGAAACTTCAGTTGACCACTTCAGCACAATCTCTGGCGGTAGACCCGCCGGCCCCATGAAACCCAGCCAGGAAAAAGCTGTAAAGCCTGAGTACTTTTCTACCATCGCCGGCATATTGGGCATTGACTCTAGGCGCTTGGGACCAAAGCTCACTAGAGGCCTAATTGACCCAGCCTTAATATGCTGCGATTGAATGAACAGCGTATCGATCGCATAAGAGACTTCACCACCGACCACAGCCATTGTTGAGGCCGCGCTACCTTTATAAGGCACATGCGTGACGTCAATGCCTGCAGACACTTTGAAGTACTCGCCCGACAAATGTCCCATCGTGCCGTTACCAAACGATGAGTAATTAAGCTTGCCGGGATTCTTCTTCGCATACGCAATCAACTCATCAAGCGTCTTTACTGGCAGTGAGGGGTGCACCGAGAGCACAAGCTGCAAGATGCCCATCTGACTAATGAAAGTAAAGTCTTTCATGGTGTCATACGGCAATTTGTTATAGAGCGCAGGATTGGTTCCAACGCTGGTAGTGCCGACTGTGATGGTGTAACCGTCAGGTGCTGCACGAGCACCGTAGCTCATACCAATCGTTGTGCCGCCACCCGCCCGATTTTCGATAATGATTGGCACCTTCCAGGCCTCGGCTAATTTGACCGTGAAAATTCGTGCGATCGGATCTGTGGCACCACCTGGTGGGTACGGGACGACAACCGTGATTGGGCGGTTTGGATAGGGTTGCACCTGAGCAAAAGTCGCGGTGCCGATTAGACCTAAAACACTGAGGGCAATTCCATTTAAAAATCGCATGCTGTTATTCCTTGTGTGTGCCACGACTTGCCAACTTTCAATACACTATTCGGTCTTTGGAATACGTTCTGCTACTTTTTCCCATTTTTTTAAATCTGACGCAATGAGTTGCGCGAGCTCAGCCGGTGTCGAAGGCGTCACATCCATACCCGCAATTGCCATACGGGCCTTGAAGGCGTCGGTCGCGAGCACTTTTGCAACTTCAGCGTTGAGTCTCTTCACAATGTGATCCGGGGTACCAAGCGGCGCCAACAACGCAAACCATGACGCAACATTAAAACGTTCAAAGCCAACCTGTCCAAAAGTAGGCACATTTGGCAATGCCGGGTTGATCTGACTGGAGGGCACACCAACCCCCAACACTTTGCCTTCGCGAACTGAGGGTGCTGCCACCGCAATCGAAATCACCGCTGCAGGTGTACTGCCGCCAATCACATCAACAATAAATTTCCCACTACCCGAGCCTCCGTAGGGGATGTGTACCCAGTCCAAACCGCCATCGAGGCGGAGCTGCTCGCCGAGCATGTGCGCGGTGCTACCCACCCCGGGGGATGCATAAGAGAGCTTGCCAGGGTTAGCCTTTGAATACTCGACAAGCTCTTTAATATTTTTGACTGGAACCGAGGGGTTCACGACAACGACAAAAGCGACATCTGTGAGTTTTGAAATCGGTGCGAAATCTTTGCTTGCGTTGAAGCTGACATTCTTTTGAATAAAAGGCGTAATCGTCAAGGTGCCATCAAAACCCAGCAAAAGCGTATGTCCGTCAGGCTTCGCGCGCGCCACTTCAGTGGTGCCGATGACACCGGTTGCACCCGCTTTGTTTTCGATTTGAAAAGACTGTCCAAATTCTTTAGCCAAGCCTTCACCAAGCACTCGTGCCAGCATATCTGCCGATCCGCCCGGCCCAAAGGGAACAATAATTTTGACTGGGCGTGCGGGATAGGGGTCAGTTTGAGCAGAGCCAGACACCGAATAACCCAGCATTGCAAGCACTTGAACAAGTACGAAAATGCAGCGATTTAAATTAATCAATTTAATTGGCCTTTATGTTTGTTATGAAAAACTCACACAAGCGTTGAACAACCACTTCACGATCAGCAAGGTTCATTTTTAAAACGCTACCTTCTAAAAACGTTATTCAAGCGACGCCTCAAGCCGTTTTTCTCGTCGCTTACGAACCCACGATAAGTTTGGCAAAATTAATAACAATAACGCAATCACCATCAAGATCGCTGACAAAGGTCTTGAGAAAAAAATCATGAAATCGCCTTGCGACAATAATAGGGATTGCCGAAAGTTGTTCTCCATCAGTGGGCTCAAGACCATTGCCATGATCAGCGGTGCCGCTTCATATTTAAGCTTTTTAAACAAGTAGCCAATGAAGCCAAACACGATCATCACGATCACATCAACAATACTGTTGCTTAGGCTGTAAGAGCCAATCACACAAAAAATGAGAATTGCAGGCACAAGATAGTGGTACGGGATTTTTAAAATTTTGACCCATAGCCCAACAAAGGGAAGGTTCAACACAATCAACATAATGTTGCCGATATACATGCTGGCAACCACGCCCCAAAAAATATCTGGGTGTTGCGTGATTAACAAGGGCCCCACATTCACGCCATACGATAAAAATGCACCAAGCAGTAAAGCCATCCCCGGAGTTGAAGGAATCGCGAGCGTCAGCAACGGAATAAAAGCACCGCCAATCGCCGCATTATTTGCAGCTTCTGGCCCTGCAACCCCTTCGATCGCACCTTGGCCAAATTGCTCTGGGTGCTTGGATATTTTCTTTTCAACGCTGTAAGACACGAAACCAGCAGCCACTGGGCCCGCACCAGGTAATAATCCAAAGAAAAATCCAATCAAACCACCGCGAGAAATTGGCCCGGCTGAGTCTGCCCAGTCTTTTCGGCTCGGCCAAATCTGAGAAATCTTGCCAGAAAATACATCTTTTGAAATCCGCTGCTCAATATTCAACAGCACTTCTGAGATTCCAAACAAACCCATAATGACGGGGATCAACCCGACTCCATCCGAAAACTCCACTATGCCGAACGTAAAGCGAGGCGTACCCATCACAAGGTCCATCCCGACCGAGCCAAGAAACAGCCCCACCACTGCCATCATCAGGGCTCTAACCATTGACCCCTGCGCCATGAAAGTCAACACAACTAAACCACAGCACATTAAAGAGAAATATTCAGGAAAACCGAAGATCAGCGCGACTTTTGCCAAATGAGGTGCGGCAATTTGTAGACCAATAATCGCTAAAGTCCCACCGATAAATGAACCAATCGCGCTGATACCGAGCGCCACCCCGGCGCGGCCTTTACGCGCCATTTGATGGCCATCTAGACACGTAATGACCGACGAGGCCTCACCGGGAATATTCACAAGGATAGAGGTGGTCGAGCCGCCATACATGGCGCCGTAGTAGATACCGGAAAGCATAATGACCGCAGACACAGGCGGGATACCCAGCGTGACGGGAAACAAAATTGACATGGCAGCGACTGGCCCGATGCCAGGCAGAACGCCGACCAACGTACCAATAAAAACGCCTGCAGCACAGTAGCCAAGGTTGGCGATCGTCAGAGCGATTGAAAAGCCATCGAAGATGTCCATAGCGTCGCTTAGAAGCCCAACAAGCCAATCGGCAGCGCGGTCTCTAACCACACTTTAAACACCAGATAAGTGGCCATTGACGAAAAGACCGCTCCAAACACAATGACATACCAACGTTGACGTTCGACCAGCCACAATAGAAACGCGATGAAAAGAGTCGTGCTGAGAATAAAACCTAGGTGTTCCATCGCTAGGGCGTAAATCAAGAGCGCAACGATAATCGCTGCAGCCTTTAGTGCACCCAGTCGCTTGGCAAACAGGGGTTCAACCGCCTCGGCTGAGACGATAAGCGCACCATCCGTGCGACCATCTACAGCCTGAGCGAGCGCGCGAGCGTCCCTTCGATACGCGCATGTGGTGTTCCACCACTCAACCATTGAGAGGACACAAAGAACTGCACCTGCAATAAACGGAAACAGACCAGGCCCCGGATCATTGAGCGAACCAAGGGACAGTCTGTAAGAGGCAACACAGATCGAGAGCCCGCACACAATCCAAAACCCGCTTAGCCAGTTTTCTTTTCTCGAAGCTGTGCTCATTTCTGTGACTACCTTTTATACAAAGCTATCGGGACATTCAGTACAGCAACACGACGGCTCTTAAGGGCTAATTACCCATTGATTTCAAAATCCCGCTAAACAAGGCACTCTGACCTTTGAGCCAAGTTTTATAGTCTTCTGGATTCATTAATTTAATGTCGACGCCAAACGGTTCGAGCCTCGTTGTAATCTGCGCGTTGTATTTCTCGACCGCCTTCTGTGCTGCAGCGTAGAGCGCATCCACAACGGGTTTAGGGGTTCCCTTAGGCGCCAAAATCCCGTAATACGAAGGGCTGGCGATGGTATAGCCTAGCTCTTGTAAAGTGGGGACATCAGGAAACGCTTGCAACCGCTTGTTGCCATATGCGGCGAGCGGACGTAAGGTACCCGCTTTAATATGCGGCGCCGCAGGTGCTACTGCAGTTGACGCCATATTGACGTGCCCCCCTAAGGTCGCAGTAATGGCGGGCCCACTGCCCTGTGAGGGTATGTGATTCCATTTCACACCCGCCTCTTTTGCCAAGCCTTCAGGAATCAAGTGATTGGTGCCGAAGGTGCCAGAGCTTGTAAAGGTGATTTTCCCGGGTGCCTTTTTTGAGGCATCAATCAAGTCTTTAAAGGTCAGCCAAGGCGAGCTCGCCAGCACCACAATCAACGAACCGCTCTCAACCAAACACGCGACGGGTTCAAACGAATCAAGGCTATACGCGACTTGCTTGTTGGTTAAAGGCACTACCGCAACCGATGAGTGAGAGGTACCGACCAGCACGTAACCATCGGGCTTGCTAGTCGCCACAAAACCTGCACCCACTGCGCCTGCGGCGCCGGGCTTGTACACAAGCGATAAAGGTTGACCTAAGAATTCACCCATTCTTTCAATAAAAGGTCTTAACAAATTGTCGGTATCACCTGGCTGAAACGGGATGATGACTTGCACGGGCTTCACTGGAAACTTTTCAGCCGCCACACTTTGAGACGCATGCAGACTCAAGATGCCGCCGAGCAATGAGAGTGCGCCTATTAACAGACCTCGATTTAATCGCATTTTGCTGTCATGCCTCCATCAACAATTAACTCGGTACCGGTGATGAAACGAGCCTCATCCGAGGCTAGAAACAACGCGGCGTTTGCAGTATCGCGACCGTCGCCCATGAAGGGCATCGGGATGCGCGCCTGGCGTCTTTTTAAAATAGCCTCGACATCACCACCGCTTTGATTTTGAGCCACACGCACATCCACCAAGGGGGTGTGTAACTGACCCGGTAATACAGAATTGATTCTTATGCCTTTGCTCGCGTATTCAACAGCCACCACTCGGCCAAGCTGAATGATCCCCGCCTTTGAGGCCGCGTAACCGACTTGTGCTGCGCCAGACCAACGGATCCCAGAGATCGACGCAATATTAACGATAGACCCTGAGCCCTTTTCAAGCATGACCGGCATCACATGCTTGCACATCATAAAAACAGTTTTGAGATTGAGATCCATTTGAGCATCCCAATTCTCTTCACTCAGCGAAATAGGACCGCCCGGTGAAGCACCGCCAACATTATTGACAAGGATATCAATGCCACCGTATTGTTTGACGCAGGCTGCCACCAAGACTGGTATCGCTTTGCTATCTAACACGTTGCATTGGTAAGGCGTGGCATCACCACCCGCCTCGGCGATCAATGCGAGTGTTTCTGTCATCGTGCTTAAATCTTTATCGACCGCAAAGACACGCGCGCCCTCTTGCGCAAATCTTACGGCGATCGCCCGACCATTACCCCAACCGGGGCCCACACAGCCAGCACCAGTCACCAGTGCTACCTTCCCTTCTAAGCGTCGCGTCATCTTTGTTCTTCGCAAATGTGGTTGATCGATCAAGCAGATAAACAGCTAACGCTTAGGTCCCGCTGGGGCCAAAAGTTGTATACCCACCATCGACAACAATTTCTGTACCCGTAATAAAAGCTGCTTCATCCGAGACTAAGAACAAAACCGCATGAGCGATATCCCAGCCTGTTCCCATACGACCAATCGGCACCATGGCATTACGCTTTGCAATTAACGACGCGGCATCAGATTCGGAAAGTTGTTTGGTTAAACGATGTTCAACCAGTGGCGTGTGCATCAAGCCAGGCACGACTGTATTGCAGCGGATTCCCTTTTTTGCATAGGCGCCCGCTGTCGAGCGCGAGAACTGAATAATGCCGGCTTTACTAGAGCTGTAAGCCACGTGCGTGCGCTCTTTTGAGTTACGCAAACCGGCAACGGAAGAGATATTAATAATGACGCCCTTACCCTGCGCTTCTAAAACAGGAATCACGTGCTTGCAACCGAGGAAGACAGTTTTAAGGTTGAAATCAATCTGGCGGTCCCAAGCCTCTTCGGTCATCGTCACAGGGTTGCCGGGCTCTGAGCCACCCACGTTGTTGATCAAGATATCAACACGTTTGAAACGATCAACACAAGCCTGCACCATTTTCTTGACAGCTGCTGAATCAAGCATATCGCACAGATGCGTGGCACAAACAAAGCCTTCGTCTTCAATCGTTTGCCGAGTTTGTTCAACTGCGTCTTTCACAACATCGACTAGAAAGACGGAAGCCCCTTGACGCGCAAGCAGAACTGCGGTCGCCCGGCCGTTACCCCAGCCGGGCCCGACCGACCCCGCACCCGTGACGATTGCAACTTTTCCAGTTAGGTTAAGCATGTTGTCCCCTGTTTCTTTAAGATATTTTTGATTAATTTTTGTAGTAAGAGCGCAATCACTGAATTAAGTGCTGGGTAATAAACTGTGACGTGGCTTGCGCTGATTCTTCTACCTTAACTGCAGCAACGTGATACGAATCGTCATCCAAGACAAGCATAGTAGAAGTTTGAATTAATTCACACCACGACTCTGTGTCTTGCACTGTTCCTAATCCACTTCCCGTTGTCGTAATCACCAAAGTCGGGCATTGAATCTTCGATAATCCAGGTCTCACATCTAAGGTTGGCACCATTTTCATAAAACCAAGTTGGGTCGACAATGATGTCTTGGCCATTAATTGAGTCCAGTATTCGAGCATTTTCTCAGATGCTTGGCTGCCTAGGCGACCTCGCATAGAGCCTCGCGCCCAAGGCTCGAGCCCATCTTTTCTAAGCTGCTCAACCCATAAGGCAACTGTCGGTGCCAGCGATTGTTTGGGCGATGGTGGCGCGCCGAGCACCGTCAGTGTTTTAACAAGCGCGGGGTACTCTGCTGCAAAATTTAAGGCAATCGTGCCACCAATTTTTGCAGCAACAAGATGAAATGAATCAATCTTTAAATGCACCATTAACTTGATTAAGTCATCACTCAGCACGCTCAACGACCAGGGAAAATCTTCTGGCATCGCCGACGAGCGGCCAAAACCACGAAGATCTGGTCTGATTATTTTAAAATTCCGCCCTAAATGAGGGATCCAACCCCGCCAGGCTTCTCCACTCTCGGCATTACCGTGCAGCAGCACAACCGTCTCTGCAGGTTGCCATGGGTCTGTGAAATCGTCGATCTGATAAAAGATGTCATGACCAGACTCAGTTGTTAACGTTGGCATTTTTTGCGCTCTAAGATTTTAAAAAATTAAGTACGAAAATTATTTATTGCGGCTGAACGCCCGCCGCTGACAAGATTTTTGCCCACTTAGCAATGTCGCTCTGAATATCCTGTGCAAATAATTCGGGCGACCCTCCAAGTGGTTCAAGTGCCTTCGACTCGAACCATTGTTTAACTTCCGGCTGCTTCAGTATTCGTCCCACCTCTTGATTAAGCTTTTGAATGACTGGGGTCGGGGTACCTGCTGGCGCTAAAATGCCATTAAAGCCGGCCACTTCAAAACCAGCTAAACCCGCCTGCACCATGGTCGGGACCTCTGGCAACACCGATGCTCTCTGCTTACCGGTCACTGCAAGCGCTTTCACTCTTCCAGCCTGAATTTGAGGAATCGCTGTGATTGGAACATCAAAGAAAATCTGAATATCATTCGCCAGTAACGCTGCTAACACCTGCGGTGCCCCCTTATAAGGAACATGCACAAAACTCACGGCTGCAGTTTCATTAAACAGCAGTGCGCCAAGGTGCCCCAAGCTGCCGTCTCCCACTGCACCATAATTCATTTTTTGAGGGTTACGTTTCGCTAAAGCAATGAGCTCTTGCACACTATTAGCAGGCACCGCTTGATTCGCAATGAGAACTAATTCAACATTGGTCACTTTGATGACAGGAGCAAAATCTTTTACCGTATCGTAGGGAAGACTTTTAAACAGGAACGGATTCACGGTATGGCTTGGAAAAATCCACAGCAAGGTGTATCCGTCAGGCACGGATTTCGCCACTGCTGAAGATCCAATCGTACCCCCCGCGCCTGGCCGATTCTCGATGACGACGGGTTGCCCCAAGTTTTCGGATATTTTTTGGCCTACGAAACGGGCTAACAGATCCGTGATCCCACCAGCACCGGTCGCAACAACAATTTTGATTGGTCGATTTGGGTACGAGGCGGCACTAGCGCCTGCAGGCTGAGCCGATGCCGACGTCACTACAAAAGTGACGAGCATGAAAAAGAAAACACTCAAACATTTAAATCGCTTGTACATGCCACTCTCTTTGGTGATGAGACGAAATGGTTGATCGCGCGCAAACCACCCTTCTTGACTTCAAACATTTGGCAAGCGCCACGTTCTCCGTACAATCTTGGATCTTGCGGCTTAAGAACATAAATATCTGCCTGCGCCATCAATAAAATGAAACTGTCGAATGAATCAACTCACGCGGCACTAAACACGAGCTGAGTCCAACCACCGGGCGCACTCTAGAACCTGGGGCACTCGTTGCCCATTTCCCTGTTGCAGACATTCCATTGACTGCCAGGGGATCGATTTCGCGACGAATCTTTTCGGCCTCTGAGCGTTCTGCGGTTTTGACAGCCACCCGCAAAATGACTTCATAAGGCTCGTGAACCACTGAAGGTGAAGACTCGCGATGTACGCCATTGATCCCCAGATAGTCGAAACGAATCTCTGTGGCCTGCAAAGCGACCTTCTGAAAGCGCTGCTCGAGTAAGTCTTGCGTGCATTTTGCTCGCTCAAGCGCACCAGGCCCCGCAAAGATCACCATTTCTTCGGTCATGAAGCCTTCGGTCAAGCCGACCAAGGCCTTGAGCGTTGGGGTTCGCGGCTTGCCCGCTTGATCGGCAAAGGCTTCAACCAGATCTTCGCCAACCTGCTTGAAGCTGACCTTGGTGAAGTCAACAATACAGTCTGGGCAAATGTAATTGGCGGGGTCTCCAACTTCGTAGAGCAATTGCTCTTTGCAAGTGGCCTCAGACACGACCCCACCCGAGTTCGAAAGCTTGGATAACAATACGCGATCGTCACTAACCTCTGCGATTGGGTTACCAACGTTGGCCAAATCAGGAACGTCTTTATAACCAGGATCACAGAAATAGCCGCCACTGAGTTGGCTGCCGCATTCCATCAAATGTCCGATTACCATCCCTTTCGCCATTAACTGATAGTCGTCAAAACTCCAGTCAAACTCATAAGCCAGTGGGCCTAAATATAAACAGGCGTCAGCGATGCGGGTGGTAATGACGACATCAGCCCCACCTTTTAACGCCTCAACAATTCCTTGCGCACCGAGATAAGCCTCTGCAGACACGACCGACTCAAGACTCTCGGAGATTGGCTTTCCCGTTTCGATGAAATCTAACCCCATCGTACCAATCGTATTCGTCAAAATACCGCCTGATACTGAGGCAACCCGTAAATCTTTAATGCCGAGTTTGATCGCTAAGGCCGCCACCTGTTGCGCCGCTTCTTCAGGATCTAACCAACCCTGATTAGTAATAATCTTGATCCCTTTTTCTTTACACGTTTTTAGAATTGGTTCCATCCGTGGAAGTAAATAAGGGTCGTAGGGCGGCACGCGGTCAGTTTCCATGCGAGAGACCTGAGCAGCGCTCATGGTGACCTCTGACATCGAGTCAAAACATAGATAGTTCACATTTCCGCGGTTCATCAAATCTGTCGCTGGCTCAAACCGATCTCGCGACCAACCCGCCGCAGAACCTAGACGCACCGTCTTGCCTGTTTTTTTCTGAGCCATTATGCGGCCCTCTTGACAGCAGTTGAACGTCCGACATAATCAGCAGGCATCTGCAGCGGAAGCGTCAACATAAGAGACGACAAGGCTTTGCCAGACTCTTCGAAAGCCAACGTTCGCGAACGGCCACCTTCAAGTACGTCGGTCATCACAAAATTTAGCGCGCCGATTAGCGGTACCTCGTAGCGGCGAATCACACCTTTCGTGATTGGGCCGTACACCTTACGAACCGCTTCAATCGTGACTTGCTCTCGCAACAGCGCGTAGTCATTGATGTCATAAGCAATGACTGACACCATCGAGTCATTACCTTTTTCGCCCGAACGAGAATGCGCCACTTCGCGCAAGGGGATTGTCTTCATGTTGATCTCTATGCAATTAATCGATTGTTGCGCCAGTTTCTTTAATCACGGCTGCCCATTTGGCAATATCCTGAACAAGAAATTGGCGAAATTGATCTGACGTACCAACTGCCAGAGTGAATCCTTGTCGTGAAAGCTGTTGTACAACTTCTGGACGCGCCGATACTTTGGCTAGAGCTCTCTGCAGAGTTGCCGA
>Ga0209598_10002460_pt1 | contig 14454 bp, 11 predicted proteins | sample M_140807_EF_Meta_FD_187317 | JGI IMG/M metagenome (GOLD analysis project Ga0209598, IMG submission 187317) | Freshwater microbial communities from Lake Montjoie, Canada to study carbon cycling - M_140807_EF_MetaG (SPAdes) (version 2) | ecosystem: Environmental > Aquatic > Freshwater > Lake... | reverse complement strand
GATGCCGCGCGCGAGCTCGTCCGTGACGTAGGTCAGGTTCGCCATCATGTACGCGAGCGGGTTGTTGAGCTCATGCGCCACGCCCGCCGCCATCGCCCCGAGCGCCGTGATGCGGTCAAGGTGTTGGAACTGCGCCTCGAGGCGCAGCCGCTCGGTCAGGTCGTTGAGCGCGTAAACGGTTGAGCGCTCGCCCTCGAACTCGACCTCGACGCGCTTGATCTCGAACTCCAGGTCGCGGCCGTCCGCTCCCTTGAACGCCACGAAGGGGCTGTTCGTCGCCCAGGCCTCGGGCGCCGAGCGGTCGGCGCCCGGCTCGAGCCGCTCCCGCAGCGCGCGCGCCGCCTTGTTGAGCCAGCGTGGGCCCCGAGGGCCCTCTACCCACACAGGACCAGGCAGCGCGTCCAGCAGCGCGCGTAGGTCGGACTCTTGCCGCGCCAAGCGGTCGAGCGTCTGCTGAAGCGCGGCGTTCGTCTCCGCGAGCGCGCCTGCCTTCGAGCGCGCGTGCTCCGCCTCGCGCTGCGTCGCCTCGAGCTGGTGCGTGTGCCGAAGCACCCGCAGGTGCTCCTCGGCCTTCGCCGTCTGCTGAGCCTGCCGCGACTCGAACGCGAGGCGCGCCGCCTTGAGCGCCTCTTGGAATTGACCAAGCCGCTCAAAGGCGCGGGACTGGAGCTCCGCCGCGTCCGCGAGGACCCCCATGAAAGCGTGGGTGCGCCCGAGCCGAATCGCTTCGGAGAGTTGCCGCAGTGCGCGCTCAAGGTCGCCATGGCGAACGCAGTGGCCACCGACCAGCAAGTGCTGCCGAGCGATCTGGTGCTGATTGCCGAGTGACTCGAGAACATCGTTCGACTGACGAGTCAGCGCCTCGCACGTCTCGAGGTCACCGCGTTCCCCGGCGAGCCCGCCCAAGCCCGCGAGGATGAGCGCCTCTGTATCTCGCAGCTCGAGCGCAGCGGACTGGACTTGCGCCTCGGAGTAGAGCGCCTCCGCTTCATCGAAGCGGTGCAAGCGCGCGTACGCGCCGGCCAAGTTCACGGAAGCATGGACCACCAGACGCTCGTCGCCCAGCTCGCGGGCGATCCGCAGACCCACCTCCGTAAACTGGGCGTACGGCTCAGGCTGGTCCTGATAGCCGTGCAGCATGCCGACATTCATGGTCAGCGCGAACTCGAGGTGACGGTCCTTGAGCGTCACGGCGCGCTGAAGGGCCAGGCGCGCGACCCCGAGCGCGCGCGGCAGGTCGCCCAGCTTCGCGAGCGCCCTGACTGTCTCGGACAGCGCGACTGCCTCGACCGCGAGGTCGTCTTCGAGGCTCGCCCGATCGACGGCCGTCTGGCAGGCCTCAAGCGCGTCCTCAAGGCGGTTCGCGGCGTTGAGCGCAACGCCGCGCTCCAGCCAAGCGCGTGCAGTCGAGGGCGGCGTTTCGCCCTGAGCGCTGAGCGTCGCCTGCGGGTCCGACTGAATCTCGCGCACCCGGAATCGGACGAGCGCACGCTCTGCGTTGGGGCTCTCTGTGCTGGGCACATCGGCACGCTACGGCGGCAGTCGAACGAACGCCACGACATAATAGCGCCCCACGCGGCCGACGCCCACATGGGTCCAGCGCGGATCGAGCAGGTTTCGTTTATGCCCCGGGCTCGCGAGCATCGCGGCGAGCGCCTGCCGCGGGGTCGCTGCGCTGGCCAAGTTCTCGCCCGCCTGGGTAAACCGGAGCCCGCGCTCCTTGAGCCGCGTCGTCAACGTGCCCGCCTCGGCGGTCGCGTGAACCAGCGCCCGCTGCGCCTCGAGCTCCGCGGCCCAGTCGTGCGCGACGCGCGCCAAATCCGGCCATACACGCAGGCTCGGCGCGCCCACCGCGAGGCGCTGCGCCTGCATCCCGCGGAGCAGGAGCGCCTCGGGCGCGTCGTCGGGCGAGGGCGGCTCGAGGCGCAGCGTCGCCCAATCGGGCGGCGGGGCGCCGACGTACACAAGGTGGTTGTTGAGCACGACGGGGCCGTACTGGCTGTCCGCGACGACCTCTACCCCGTAGACGCCTGCGCCGTCGCCGAGCTGCACCGTAACCTCCACACGGCGGTCATCCGTCCACGCGGGCCGCTCCCGGACCCGCCCGCCGTTGGGGGGCGCCACGAGGACCCGTGGCCGAAAGTAGCCCCGCGCGAGCGCGCCGCGCACCGGGATGATGCCGTTCAGCTCGCCGACCCGCTGGAGCGGCGCGTCCAGCTCGAGCCCGCGGTGCACGAGCAGCGCGGCCGTGGTCATCGCGCCGTTGCGGACGAACGACGCGAGGCCGTAGTGCGTCGGCGGCTTCGTGCGGTCGAGGCGCCCGACCAGCGCAGGCAGGTGCGCCGCGAAGTCGCCGAAGCGCACGTGCCGCACCGACAGCGGAAAGACCTGCGCGTCCGATACGCCTTGCACGGCAAGCAGGTGGTCGAGGACGTCCGCAGCTGCCTCGGGCGCCGCCTCCCCCGGCCGCCCCGCGACCGCCTCGGCGAGCGCGCTGGCGGCGCGGTCGAGCGCGGCGCTGCGGGTCGGCCGCGAGAATCCGTGCGCGACGAGCAGCGCCTCGAGCTCAAGCGCCGCAGGCCGGGGCGCGTCCGTCCGCGCCCCGGGTTCGAGCCGCTCGAGCGCCCTGGCCGCGCACGGCGACAGGCCAAGCGCGAGCGCCCACGCGCAGGTCAAGCCACGGCCAAGGGCTGCAGTGCGCGCGTTGCTTGCGATGGGGTCCACCCTTCGTATACTCGCCGGCGTCTGTCCGCGAACCATACCGCTTTGCTCAGCCCAGCAGGAGTTGCCCGTGATCGTCGGCGTTCCCAAAGAGATTAAGAACCGCGAGTACCGAGTCGGCATGATCCCCGCGGGCGTCCGCTCGCTCACGCAGCGCGGCCACAAGGTCTTCGTCGAGCGCGGCGCGGGCGAGGGCAGCGGCATTCCCGACGAGCGGTACGTGCAGGCGGGCGCGACGATCCTGAACACCGCGGACGAGGTCTGGGCCGTGGCCGACATGATCGTCAAGGTCAAGGAGCCCGTCGCGCCCGAGTACGCGCGCATGAAGAAGGGCCAGATCGTCTACACCTACTTCCATCTGGCGGCCGTGCCTGAGCTCGCCAAGGTCCTGGTCGAGAAGGAGGTCGCCGCCGTCGCCTACGAGACGATTGAGCTCCCGGACGGCAGCCTGCCGCTCCTGCGCCCGATGTCCGAGGTCGCCGGCAAGATGGCCCCGCAGGTCGGCGCCAAGTCGCTCGAGAAGGAGCACGGCGGCAAGGGCCTGCTGCTCGGCGGCGTGCCGGGCGTGCGGCGCGGCGAGGTCCTGATCATCGGCGGCGGCGTCGTCGGCATCAACGCCGCGAAGGTCGCCGTGGGCATGGGCGCGAACGTGACGGTGCTCGACACGAACACCAAGCGCTTGGGCTATCTGGACGACGTCTTCCTGGGCCGCGTGCAGGTGCTCTACAGCGACAGCGAGAACATCGCGCGCCTCGTGCCCCAGTGCGACCTGCTCATCGGCGCCGTGCTCGTGACGGGCGCGCGCGCGCCGACGCTCGTGACCCGCGACCTGATCTCGAAGATGGAGCCCGGCTCGGTCGTCGTGGACGTGGCCGTGGACCAGGGCGGCTGCATCGAGACCGTGCACGCCACCACACACGACAACCCGACCTACACGGTCGACGGCGTCGTCCATTACTGCGTGGCCAACATGCCCGGCGCCGTGGCGCAGACGAGCACGTTCGCGCTCAACAACGAGACGACGCGCTATGCGATCGCCATCGCCGAGCAGGGACTCCGCAAGGCGTGCGCCGGGGACGCCGCGCTCACGCTCGGCCTGAACACGCTCGACGGCACGGTCTGCCACCCCGCCGTGGCCGAGTCGCTCGGCTACACGTACCACGCGCCGCGCCTCTGACTCGCCGTGGGTTGACCGCACCGCGCGTGAATCGCTTTTTCCCGGAATAGCCGCCCCTCAGCGTCGGTTGACCGTCTCATGCTGCAACGCCTCTTCGGTCGAAAGCGCAATCAGGAGCACGCCGAGTTCGAGCGGGTCGCCTTGGCGCAGTCAGACGCCCTGTACGGCGCCGCCCTGCGCATGACGCGCGACCCCGCCGCGGCCGAGGACTTGGTCCAGGAGACGCTCCTGCGCGCGTTCCGCTTCTGGCACAAGTTCGAGCCGGACACGAACGTCAAGGCGTGGCTCCTGCGGATTCAGACCAACATCTTCATCAATAAATACCGCAAGTTGCAGGTCGAGCAGTCCGTCATAGACGGCCGCGAGGCGGACGACCTGATCGCCCGCCACGCCGCCGAGGAGAGCACCTTCATACCGCCCGACACGCGGGACGAGTTCTTCAAGGCCGTGCTCTCGGACGACGTCATTCATGCGCTCGACGCCCTGCCCTTCGACTTTCGGATGACCGTCCTGCTCGCCGACATGCACGAGTTCTCGTACAAGGAGATCGCGGACATTCTCGATTGCCCAGTCGGCACGGTGATGAGCCGCCTGCACCGCGCGCGCAAGCTGTTGCAAGCGCAGTTGCTCGACTACGCAGTGGCGCGCGGCGTCATCCCCGCCCCGCCCGTCGACGAGCACAACATCGCCCACCTCGACGCGTTCCGGCGTCGCCGCGCCGTGGGGACGTGACGTGACGAGCGCGCTGAGCTGCCAAGACTTTCGCCAGTTCGTCGACTGTTACCTCGACGCCGAATTCGATGACCGCGACCGCTCGCGGTTCGACGCGCACGTCGCGGCGTGCACCAGCTGCCGCGCCATCGTCGACCACCACGTTGCGTTTCGCCGCGCGTTGCGGCCTCACCTGCGCACCGCCTGCGGCACGCTCCCGCCCGAGGCTCGCGCCCGCCTGCGACGCGCCATCTCCCAAGTCCAAGAGCCCTCGAGCTTCACGATCTGGGCGCGGCGCCTCGCCTTGCCGGTGCCCGTGATGGCGGCTGGTGTGCTGCTGCTTGTCATGCCGACCGCGGGCTTTACCGGCTTCGTCGTCAAAGAGGCCGTCGAGCAGCACGACCAGAGCATGCCCGTCGAGGTGCCGAGCGCCCACGAGGAAGAGCTCGAGGCGTGGTTTCGGGACAAGCTGCCGTTCGAGCTCGCCGCCCCGCGGTTTCGTGATGAGCGGCTTCAGCTTCTCGGCGGTCGTTTGACGCGCCTGCCTGCGCCCGACGGCGACCACGCGCAGCGCAAGGCCGCGTGGCTCGTCTACGGGCTCGGCCGCCACAAGGTGAGCGTGCTCGTCTTCGACGCCGCGGACGTTGAGGTGCCCGACGCCCCGACCGCGCTCGAGGAGAACGGCCTGAGCGTGGCGCTCTACCGGCACGGGGGGATGGGCTACGCCATCACCTCGGACCTGGCGCAATCTGATATGATGCGGCTCGTGTCTTCGTCGTTCTGACGTGCTCTAGACGCTGCCGCGGGCCCGGGTCCGCCCCGAGGTCCTCATGTCTACGCCCTCTGCGCCGCCGCTGAGCGTCGCCTTCAGCGCGCTCGGCGTGCCCGATGCGCTCTCGCGCGCCATCGGCGCGCTCGGCTTCGACCAGCCAACGCCCGTGCAGACGGCCTGCATCCCTCCCGTGTTGCGAGGCCGAGACGTCCGCGCGCAGGCCCAGACCGGCAGCGGCAAGACGCTCGCCATGGCGGTCGGGCTCTTGACGCAGCTGGACGCCTCGCGCGCGGCGGTCCAGTCACTCGTGCTCTGCCCGACGCGCGAGCTCGCCGACCAAGTGGCCGCGGAGATCCGTCGCGTCGCCCGGTTCATGCCGAACGTCAAGGTCGCCGTGCTGTGCGGCGGAACGCCCGTGCGCGCTCAGGCCGTGGCGCTGACCCCCCGACCGCACGTCGTGGTCGGCACGCCGGGGCGCCTGCTCGACCACCTGCGCCGGGAGACGCTCACGCTCGACGACATACGCGTGCTCGCGCTCGACGAGGCCGACCGCATGCTCGACATGGGCTTTGGCGAGGCCATTCGCGAGGTCGTCGGTGCGCTCCCGAAGAAGCGACAAACGCTGCTCTTCTCCGCGACGTTTCCGTCCACGATCGAGGCACTCAGCGCGGGACTCCAGCGGGCGCCCGAGGTCGTCGAGGTCGCGTCCTCGGAGAGCGAGCTGCCCGATATCGACGAGGCCTTTCTCGTGGTCGAGGCCGAGGCCCGCGCAGACGTGGTGCGGGGGCTTCTGCTCGCGCATCTGCCGGAGTCCGCCCTCGTCTTTTGCGGTACGCGTGAGGAGACACGGGCGATGGCCCAGGGGCTCGTATCCAAAGGCTTTTCCGCGCTCGCCCTGCACGGCGAGCTCGAGCAGCGCGAGCGCGACGAGGTCATGGCGCAGTTCTCGAATGGCAGCGCGCGGGTCTTGGTTGCCACGGACGTCGCGGCGCGCGGGCTCGACATCAAGGGCTTGGCGTGTGTGATCGCGTGCGAGCTGCCGAAGGATCTGGACACCTATGTGCACCGCATCGGCCGCACAGGTCGGGCGGGCGCGCGGGGCGCGGCCTTCGCGCTCGTCACGCCGCGGCAGGTGGAGCGCGCGCAGGCGCTGATGACTTCGCGGGGCGGTGGGCCGCGGTGGCTCAAGCCCTCGCCGCCGCCGCCCGGCGCGCGGCCGACGCCACCCGCCATGGCCACGCTCGCGCTCGAGGGAGGACGCCAAGACAAGCTCCGCCCCGGCGATATCCTGGGCGCGCTGTGCGGTGACGTCGGCCTCGCGGGCACAGAGGTCGGCGCGATTCAGGTCGGCCAGACCCGCAGCTACATCGCCATCGCGCGGGCGCGGGTCGGCGACGCGCTGCGGGGGCTGCGCGCGTGCAAGGTCAAGGGGCGCGCGTTCAGGGTCCGTTCGCTGCCCTAACCCGACACGGACGCCCATGAAATTTGCGCACAAAGCCCCTTGAAGGGGCGGGGCGTCGGCTTCATAAGGGGCGCAGGTCTGCTCGCCTTCAACCCTACGCCCAAGGCCCGCACACATGCCCAACGCGCAGTCCGCCGCTCCGGAAGCCGAAGAACCTCCGCAGAGCGCGCCCCGCTCGCTGTACCCGCCCGAGTTCGAGGCGGTGGACGGCTACCCGACGACCGCTGACGTCGTCGTCAACCGGACGGACGAGCGAAAGGGGCTCGGCATCTACGCGCTGCGCCGCTTTGAGCGCGGCCACCGGATTTGCCGAATCAGTGGCGTCATCTCGCACGAAATCCGCCAGCACACGCTGCAGATCACGCCGTCGAGCCACCTACACGACCCGTGGTTTACCGGCTACTTGCTGCACTCGTGTGACCCGAACGTCTTCTTGGACATCCTGCGCTTCGAGCTGTGGGCGCTCAAAGACATCGAGGTCGGCGAGGCCCTGTCGATGGACTACGCCTCGACGGAGGACGTCCTCTTCAAGCAGTTCCCCTGCCTATGCGGCGCCGGCAACTGCCGCGGGTGGATCACGGGCCGGCGCGAGGCGCCCGACCCGGCCCTGATGGCCGCCGCCGGCTTTGGGGGGGCAGGATGAGCGCGGCGCACCCGAACGACTGGTGGCGCCGTCCGGACCTGGACTATCGCGACGGCTCGCTCCACCTCGGCGGGCAGAGCCTCGAGGCGCTCGCGACCGAGGTCGGCACGCCGAGCTACGCCTACTCGACCGCGCGAGTGCGAGCGAACGTGGAGCGCCTGCTCGCCGCACTGAAGGGCACGGGCCTGCGCCACCGCGTGCTCTACGCGATGAAGGCCAACCGGAGCGTCCCGCTCCTGACCTTCTTGCGCTCGACGGGGCTTGTCGGCATCGACGTGTGCTCCCCGAACGAGCTGCTGCTCGCGCGGCGCGTCGGGTTCGCGGGTGCGGACATCTCGTACACCGCGACGTCCGTCTCGGAGCCGGATCTGGACATCGTGGCGCGCAACCCCGACGTCCGGGTGAACGCCGACAGCCTCTCGACTCTGCGACGGCTGGCGAAGCGCTGCCCGGGCCGGCGTGTCGGCCTGCGCATCAACCCCGCGATGGGTGTGGGCTACGGCGAGAACGGCCTGCTGCGCTACGCCGGAGACCGTGTCACGAAGTTCGGCATTTATCGCGAGCACCTGCCCGAGGCGCTCGAGGTCGCGCGGTCGGCGGGCCTAGTGGTCGACGGCATTCACTTTCACACCGGCTGCGGCTACTTGGGGCCGCAGCTCGAGGCGTGGGAGGCCATCGTCCGCGAGTGCCTCAACTTCTTGGACGCCATCGACGGCCCCGTCGAGGTCAATCTGGGCGGCGGGCTCGGTGTGCCGCACGCCCCGAGCGACCGCCCGCTCGACCTGGACGCTTGGGCGGGCGTCGTGTCGCGGACGCTCGGCGGTCGAGACGTGCGCGTGTCCGTCGAGCCCGGAGACTACGTCGCGAAGGACGCCGGACTGATCCTGACACGCGTGAACACCGTCGAGACCAAGCGCGGCGTGCGGTTCGTGGGGGTCGACAGTGGCTTCAACCTGGCGCCGGAGCCCGTCTTCTACCAGCTCCCCGTCGTCCCTGTCGCGGTCACGCCGCGCGGCGGCCCGACCGCGGAGCGCGCCCCCGCTACACTCGCGGGCAACATCAACGAGGCGCTCGACATTTGGGCCGAGGGTGTTCACCTGCCCGTCGACCTGCGCGAGGGCGACCTGATCGCCCTGCTGAACGCCGGCGGGTACGCGCAGGCCATGGCCTCGGACCACTGCATGCGGGGCGGCGCGCCCGAGACGCTCATCTGGTGACGCCGGCGAACGTCGCGCCGCCGTGGCTGCGGGCGGCCGCGCGGGCGGCGCTCGCGCTCGAGGCGGACGCCCTGCTCGCGCAGTGCAACGTCGACGTCTACACCGGCGGCGGTCCCGGCGGTCAGCATCGCAACAAGACCGAGAGCGCCGTGCGGCTCACCCATCCGCCCACGGGCGTGACCGTGACCGCCACAGAGCGGCGCAGCCAGCACGAGAACCGCGAGGTCGCGCTCGAGCGGCTGCGGGAGCGGCTCGTGGCGCTGACCTATGTCCCCAAAGTGCGGCGCGCGACGCGGCCAACCAAGGGCTCTCAGGAGCGGCGCCTCGCGGGCAAGAAGCGCGACGCGCGGGTCAAGGCCGACCGCAGGGGGGGCGCCGACTGAGGCCGCGCGTGGCTACTCCAGCAGCGCGGCGCGGACGGCGAGACCGACGCTCGTCGAGTGGACCACCGAGGTGTTCCGCCCCCAGACGGTCCGCGCGTGCGCGACGTTCAGCTCGACCTCGGGCGTAATGCGCGTAATCAGGCCAACGGGGACCACGAGCCGGTCGCGGTCGAGCGTCACCTCACGCAGGTCTAGGTTATTCGTGCCGACGTAGTCTTTGGCCGGGAGCTCCGGGTCGATCGCCGCGACGCTCACGCCAATGACGCGCCCCCGCTCGATCGCGTAGTCGAAGTCGGCGCCTGCATAGGGCAACAAGCGGCCCCAGAGGAGCTGACCGAAGCGCAGCGAGCTCGTGACCTGGTCACCGGCGCCGTCGAAGCGCAGCACGTAGCCCGCGTCGAGGCGCGCGAAGGTGCCCGTGGAGAAGGCGACGCCGAGCAGGAGCCGCGCACTCAAGTCGAGCTGTCCATCGCCGAGCGTCACGTCGTCGCGCACGTTCTCGGGCTTGACGAAGCGGCCGGGGTCGCTCAAGAGCTGCTCGCGGGTGCGAGGGCGGTCTCCGAAGGTCCCCACAGGCGGGTCATAGCCTGTCGGCGTCTTGAGGCGCCCCTCGAAGGCCACGGGCATCGAGCCCCCCACGAGCTGGTAGCGCGCCGCCAAGGTAAGGTCGCCGGGGCCGAGCACCGAACGATTCAGGTTAATGATGTTCTCTTGCGCGCTCTCGAACTGGGCGGGGGCGTCGTCACCGCCGGGCAATAGGATCACGGGGTCGGCTGTGTACGTGACCTGCTTAATCGGGAGCTGACCCTCGAGCTCGAGGCGGTCGGTCAGGCCGACGCGGACAGTCGGCGTAAAGCCCACCGCGCGATATCGGCCGTTGAGCGAGAACGGGATCTGCGTGTTGTCCTCTTGGACCTCTTCGGTGGCCTGCTCAAAGTCGAAGCGAACGCCCGTGACGACCTCGCCGCGGTGGAGGGTCCAGGGCGAAGCGACGGCGACTATGGGCGCCGCGAGGGTGAGCCCGAGGGCGGTCAAGTGTGCGGAGTTTCGGAGCGTGGGGCGCATGGCGTCACCTGTACGGTCGGGGTCAGAACGTGACGAAGGGCGGTCGGGTCGGCGCCGCGGTGGGCGGCGGCGGCGGGCGCGTGGCGGGCGGTTCACGGCTCGCGGGCGCAGGTCGGGTCGCGGGCGCCGCGCTGGCCGCCGTCGCAGGTGCGGTCGGCGCAGGCGCGACAGTCGCCGGCTCAGGCGGCGCGGTCTCCGGGGCCGGCGGCGCTGCGCTGGCGGGCGTTGTCGGCATCGGCGTGGGTGCGGTCGCAGTGCCTGTGGTCAGACCGGGGCGGCGGCGCGCCGAGAGTCCTGCAGGGCGTGCGCTCGCCGCGTCTTCGGGGCGCGCGCTCACAGACGACGCGCTCACATTCGGGGGGCTCACCGGCGCATCAGCGACCTGCGGGGACGCGGTCACGGGCACGCTCAACGGCGCCGTGGGGGTCGCCTCGACCGGCGCCGCGCTCGCGGGGACACTGAGCGACGATTCATCGACCTGGGACCCCTGCCAGGGCTGCGTGGCGACCAGCCCTAAAACGACCACCCCGAGACCCAGGGCGACGAGCGGCCACAGGCGTCTGCGGTTCTTCCCCGCGCTCGAATCAGGCGCCGCCTGCGTCTCCACTTCGACGGTGGGCTGCGCGGCGGTCGATGGGGGCGGGTCCACGACTCTATGGGTGGGGGGCGGTGACGTCTGCGCGAGCGTCTCCGCCCGCGGGACGACCCGCAGCGGAACGGTCATACGCTCGTAGAGTGGGGGCAGCTCCAGCTCAAGCGCGTCCCACAGCTCGGCGACCGCGCGGGCGTCTGCGGGGCGCGCGCCCGGCTGCTTCGCGAGGCACGCGTCCACCAGACCCCGCAGGGGCTTCAGCCACGCGGGCAGATCGGCGTCGAGCGGCTTGTGGGTCTCCTGCAGCGCGGCGAGCCAGATGGACGCCGGGGACGGCCCGTCGAAGGGCGGCCGGCCGCTGAGCACCTCGTAGAGCATGGCCCCGAACGACCACACATCCGCTGCCGGCGCGCACGAGCGCGGGTCCATGGCCTGCTCAGGGCTCATGTAGAGAGGCGTACCGAAGGTGATGCCGGTCTGCGTCGCGGAGACTGCGTCCTCGTCCCGCGCGATGCCCAGATCGAGGAGCTTTACGCCCCCCTCGACGTCCTCGGAGCTCACCAAGAAGATGTTGTCGGGCTTGATGTCGCGGTGAATGATCCCCGCGGTGTGCAGCGCGGCCATCGGCTCGAGCACCGAGCGCAACACCCGCAGACCGCGCGCCAGCCGCTCGTGCGTCTCGGGGCCGTTCGCGTCGAGCCAGTCTGCGAGGGACGTCCCCTCGAGCAGCTCCATCGCGATCCACGCGGCGTCGTCGCTCTCGCCTGCGTCGTAAAATCGGCACAACCCAGAGTGGGTCAGCGAGGCGGCGAGGCGGGCCTCGCGCTGGTAGCGCGCTCGCAGGACCGGCGAGGCCAGCACGTGCGGATGCAGCAACTTGACCGCGGCCGGCGCGTCATCGACGAGGCGTCGCGCGCGAAAGACGCGCCCCGAGGCGCCCACGCCAATGAGGGCACCGAGCGCCCAGCGCCCGGACAGCACCGTCCCCTGCTCCATGCCGCGCACCTCTCTTCTCGATGAGGATGCACGGACGCGCAGCGGGTTGCACAAACTTTATGCAAAGATTATTCAGAGACTCAGGCGGCGTGCCCCGTGAGCTTCTCGAGGGGCATGGGCCGGCCAAGGTGGTAGCCCTGCAGCCACCGCACGCCCAAGTCGCGGCAGGCGGCGGCCTCTTCGGCGCGCTCAATGCCTTCGGCGACCGTCGCGATGCCGTTGCGACCCGCGTACTCGGCCAGAATCCGCACCAGCTCGCCCTTGCGGACGTCGCCGTCCACCCCGCTGATGAGCGAGATGTCGATCTTCATCACCTCGGGCTGCACCGCCGCGACTGCGCCCAGCGAGTTGTACCCCGCGCCCACGTCATCGAGCGCGATCCGGAAGCCCTGAGACCGCAGGTGCGCCACGATGGTCTCCCACCCCGGCTCGTGCGAGAGCCGAACGCGCTCCGTGAGCTCCAGCACGACGCCGCTCGCGACGCCGTAGAGCGGCCCGAGCGCCTCGTCCACGTGACGCAGGCTCCGCAGCACGATCGGGTCCGCGTTGACGAAGAGCGTCACGCCGCCCGGCAGCGCGTCGCGCAGGTCGCGCGAGAGCTCGGCGAGGAGCCTCTGCAGCTCGAGCTGTCGGTCGCAGTGGCGCGCCGCGTCCAAGATCTCGAGCGGCCCCTTGAACCCCGGGTGGCTGCTCCGCAGCAGCGCCTCGCAGGCCACCAGGCCGCCCGTCCGCGCGTCGTAGATGGGCTGCACGTGCAGCACACAGCGCCGGCCCGCGATCAGGTCGCTCAGGTCCACGCGCACCTTCTCCGCCTCGGTCGCGACCTGGCCGCCGACTCGCCCGCGCGCCCGACGCTCCTCGACGATCGTCCGCAGCACGTCCTCGAGGCCGTGCGACGCGCCGTCCTTGCGGACGAACCGCTGCACGGTGCCGCGGTTGAACGCCTCGACGACGGACGGACCGGGCGTGTGCTCGGCGTAGAGCACGCGCGCCGAAGTGGGCGACATGCTCCGCACGCGCTGGAGAACGTCGAGGCCGCTCATGCCCGGCAGCTCCGCGTCGGCCAGGATCAGGTCGGGTGGGCGCGCGGCGTCGGGCAGCGCCTCGACCAGCTCCGCGCCGCGGTCAAACAGCCGAACCTCGTGGTGCAGGCCGTTGATGAGCCGCTCGGCGTCCCGACGAACCTGCGTCTCGTCGTCCACGAGCCAGATGTTCAGCCGCTCGCTCGGCGCGGGCGTGGGCGACGGCGCGGTCATCACCGCTCGGTGCTCCAACACAGGGCCCAGCTCGACGCGCACGGCGGGCCCGCCTCCTGGGGTCGTCGGCTGGCGCAGCGAGACGCGCGCGCCGGCGCCCTTGAGGACGCCCCGCACCGCGTCGAGCACCCCTTCGCCGGGCATCCCGAGGCCGCGCAGCTCGATGGCGCCGGGCGCCTCGAGCGGCGTGTCCACCTCGACCACGCCCACATCCGCGGTGCGGCGGCGGGTCTCGGCCAGCAGCACCTCAAGCGCCTGCTGCAAGAGGCCCGGGTCCGTCACGACCACCGGGTCGACCTCGCCCTGACGCCAGCGCACCGCCGTCGTCGGCCCGCCCGCCGTCGCCATCGCGGCGTCGACGACGGCGCGCAGCGGCGTGGCGCGGCTCTGGGTCGGCCGTGGGCGCAGCGCCACCAGCCCGCTCTGGTCGTGCAGGGCGCTCAGGCGCGACCGCGCGCACTGGGCCGCCGCCGACAAACCCTCGATCTCGGGCCGCAGCGCGGGGGGGGTGTCCTCGAGCGTCAAGCGCTCGGCCACCTGCGCGACCGCCAGCACCGGCAGGTCCAGATCATGCGCCAGCGCGCCCTGGAGCGCCTGTACTTGGTCTTCGAGTCGGCGCGCCTCGAGCGTGAGTCGGTGAACGCGCTCGAGCAGCTGCACGCAAGTCCGCAGCTCGGCGGGGGTGTAGCGCGAGGGCAGCGCGGCGTCCGCCGCAGCGTCGGGCTGTCCGCCCACCTGGACGAGCAACGTGCTCCGGTCGCCCATGCAGGCGTGCACTTGGACCAAGTCCTCGACCCCCAGGAACGCCAACGCCAGCGGCGCCCCACGGAGCAGCGCCGCCATCAGACCCTCGGCCGACGAGTACACCTCGACCCGATGCCGATGCGCATTCAGGCTCTCGCAGAGCCGCGCCGCCACCGTCGCGTCGTGGTGCACCACCGCGACGCTCAACGGCGTGTGCTCGGTCGCGGGCGTAGGCTGCGGGTACTTCATCCGACCTCCGGCCCTCACTCTACGGCGCGACGGGCCACGCCGCTATATGGGTGGGTCAACTTTAGGGAGGCAGGTCATTCGACTCTCCATGGGTTTGCGTCGCCGCGTGACCAGAAGATCGCGTCGATTTTCGACCCGCGGCCGCAGTAGGGTCCTACGCGAACAGGTCGTCCAATGTAGCCGCGGTCAGGATGCGCTCGATCCAGCGCTGAAGCTCCGGTTTGGTGGCCGCCTCAATGCGGGTGACTGCTTCGGGCGGGATCTCGCGAAATCGAAGCCGGGCTTGCACGAGGACAACGGCCGCGAGCGCGGCGCGCTCACCTTCTTGTCGGCCTTCTTGACGGCCTTCTTGACGGCCCTTCTCAAGGCCTTTTTCCATCCCTTCGAGCATCCACTCTTGCGCAGCGGTCATGAACGTCTCCTTGGTCGGCTCCGGCAGCACATCGGCGGCGGCCGCGAGGTGGGG
>Ga0209598_10002457_pt1 | contig 14459 bp, 10 predicted proteins | sample M_140807_EF_Meta_FD_187317 | JGI IMG/M metagenome (GOLD analysis project Ga0209598, IMG submission 187317) | Freshwater microbial communities from Lake Montjoie, Canada to study carbon cycling - M_140807_EF_MetaG (SPAdes) (version 2) | ecosystem: Environmental > Aquatic > Freshwater > Lake... | reverse complement strand
TAGTTTTTTTGATCCTATTACTAAGGGTGCCATTATATATACACCCGATAATACCCATGGCATGACACGTACCGAAGTGCAATGCGGAAAATGTAAGGGACATTTAGGACATGTGTTTGAAGATGGTCCGCCACCTACAGGTTTGCGTTATTGTATTAACGGTGTGGTTTTGGCCTTGGAGAAAAAATAATACATCGCATAAGCTGTTATAAAAACACCAACGAAAGAAAGTATCATTACGCTTTGTGAAAAAAACTGTGTCCACTTTATTTGTAAACTCATGCCTTCTTTCATCAACATAACGCTTACGCTTCCCAGATAACCCACGGCGTCCGCAACATAAATAAAGAAGCCTGCATTACCCTTCATAGAAAATGCAGCAATCAATCGGTCAAAGAAGATGGAGTTAAATGGTATATACACTAGGTATAATCCCAACCCTACCCAAATCATCCACCAAAAAGGGTCTAACAATTGTTGGGTAAAATAATAAGTGGAAACACCTGCTAATATAAAGCCCAGCAATATAAAAACATGTGCGACCATTAATGCTTTAAAACTATTTTTAATTAATACAACAGCGCCGATAATTACTAAAATAAAAATGGTAATGGGGATTTCTGTTTGGGTAAAAATCGCTGGCTTTGAACCATAGCCCATTTCCTTCCACATATCTGCCGAAAAATTATCTCGTATATCTCTGAAGATAGTAGCGAATAAATAAATGGCTACAAAGGCGATAATACCTGGTAAATATTGTTTTATTAATTGCTTACGATCTAGTGCAGTCATAGGTATGCGCTTGGTTCTGAGGGCCTCATCTTCTGCGGAGGGTGGTGGTACTTTTTCTAAACCATACACACAAATAATTAATGGAACTGCGAATACCAATCCGGTAAAAAACGGAACCCAAAATTCGGTAATATGATATTGTTCCATTAACCATGCGCCTACCGATTTTACCCAACCCGATGAAAAAATAAAACTCACTGCTAAGGCAGCACCAATAAAATCGGTACTTTTTCGTCCTTCTACATAGGAAAAAACAACACCCCATAACATGCCCAATGGAAATCCATTTAAAAATAAAAACATTACATTATAAGGTGCAGGTACAACGGCAAATAATAACCAAGCCAACCAGGAAATACCCGTGAGTAAAAAAATAATTTTATATCGATTTACTTTTTGCAATCCTGAAATAAATTTAATGCCATAAAATTTGGCTAATAAATAACCCAACATTTGACTAATGACTAGGGCTGTCTTAAACGCAATGGGACCAAAGCTGAGTCCATCAAAAGTGCATACCGTAAAAGATTTTCTAAAGCCAAAAATAAATACATAGGTACCAAAGGACACAAGGGCAGCGTAAAGTGCAATGGATTTATCTTTTGACAGTAATGACATATGATTCTTTATTGATGGGCAGCAGTACCAGCTATATTGATGGCCTTTTTCCCTTAACCAAATTTACATTTTATACATGTATAATAATGACTAAATTAGTGCTTTATGAATAAGGCCAAAATTTGTATTTCACCCATTGATTGGGGTTTGGGGCACGCCACTCGGTGTATTCCCCTTATTCAGGCCTTGGAAAAATTGAACTATGAAATATATATCGCCACAGAGGGATACCACGAAGCCATCTTACGAGAAGCCTTACCCAATGCCCATTTTTTACATTTACGAGGCTACCGAATAAAATATGCAAAAATAGGCGCCCTTTTACCACTGGCTATTTTTTTTCAAATACCGCAAATTATTTACAGCATTTACTATGAATATAGGTGGCTACAAAAAAAGCAAAAGGAATTTCAGTTTGATATAATCATTTCCGATAATCGTTTTGGTTTTTATCATAAAAATGTACCTAGTGTATTTATAACGCACCAACTTAATTTTCAAATGCCTTATGCCTGGGCCACCCCTGGATTTCAAAAAATACAATATGCCTGGTTCAAAAGATTCTCTGCTTGCTGGATACCCGACATGGAAGGAGAAAATAATTTATCAGGCATTTTAGCAAATACAAAATTAAAACCCAATATCCCCATTTGGTATATGGGTTGTTTGTCAAGATTAAAACAATACGATCATAAAGAGATTGCTGCCCATCAAGAAGCAATTAGTTTTTTAGGAATCGTATCAGGCCCTGAACCTCAAAGAACCTTACTTGAGAATTTATTATGGTCGAAAGGAAATCAATTAAATTTAAAATTTACAGTGGTAGCCGGAACGCCAAAAGTAAATGAGGCGTTTGAACAAAATAATAATGCCACGAAGTACCCACATTTATCAGGCGCTGATTTGGTAAAGGAAATTAATCGTGCTGAGTATATTATTTGCAGAGGGGGATATACAACTTTGATGGAATTAATCCCATTTGAAAAAAAATTAATTCTTATCCCAACACCAGGGCAAACCGAGCAAATATTATTAGGAAAAATATGGCAAGAAAAAAAATGGGCGCTTTGTTATGATCAAAGTGATTTTAAATTAAGTGTTGCCTTAAATGAAGCAAGTCAATTTAATTATATCAAACCGCCGTTTACAAATTTTTCTATAGAAGCACTTGAAACTGCTTTAAAGCAATTAACTTTATAATTATGGCGGTACAAAAAATAGATATAGTTGACTTTTTAATTCAAGCGCCTAATTCTCTCATTATTGATGTCCGAAGCCCCTGCGAATTTGAACATGCACATATTGTTTCGGCTTTAAATCTTCCTTTATTTACCAATGAAGAACGTGCCATTATTGGTACTACTTATAAAAAACAAAGCAGAGAGGAAGCAATAAAAGTTGGCTTACCACTTTTTGGAACCAAGCTACTTCCCATGATTGAAACAGTAGAAAAATGGGTAAGTGAAAAACAGCAAGGAGCAAATACAATAAAGCCAACCATTCTCGTACATTGTTGGCGGGGAGGCATGCGAAGCGCAGCGGTAGCTTGGTTATTAGACTTATATGGTTATAAGGTATATCAGCTAACCGGTGGTTACAAAGCCTACCGAAATTGGGTGTTAAATCAATTTATAAAAGAATACCCGATCAAAGTTTTGGGTGGATTTACCGGTTCAGGTAAAACAGAAATTTTACACGCATTACAACAAAGAAATAATACGGTCATTGACTTGGAGGGATTAGCCAATCACAAAGGATCTGCTTTTGGTGCCATTGGACAAGCGGTACAACCTTCACAGGAAATGTTTGAAAATAAATTAGCTGCTGTGCTATTTAATAATAAAACAGATCAACCTTTTTGGGTGGAAGATGAAAGCCAGCGCATTGGACTCGTGATGATCCCGACGCCATTTTTTTTACAAATGCGTAATAGTATTTGTCATTTTATTATTATCCCTTTTGAAGAAAGATTAAATTTTATTGTACAAGGCTATGGCGGTTTTGAAGTGCAACTATTAATTGATGCCACAATTAGAATACAAAAAAGATTAGGCGGATTGGAAACTAAAAATGCGGTACAATTTTTTAATGAAAATAATATTATTGCAGCATTTGCTATTTTACTTAAATACTATGATCGCTGGTATGAAAAAAATACCCTTAGTGCTTCGCCACCTAAACTACTGGTGCAGCAATTCAATGCCAAAAAGGTAGATCCATTGAACAATGCCATTTTAGTGGAGAAAAGGTAAATTAACTGCCATTAATCCTATTTAGAATACCCAAGATGAAGTATCTTTATTGGGTTATAGCATTTTATTTATTGGGGAGTCATAACATTAAATAAATCAGAACATTTTTTGAAGCCCGCGCGATTGGAGCTGGAATCATTTTTAAGTTATAATTTATGCAACAACTACTTGCTTGGTGGTTTTTCACAGTGAAAGGATGGCAAATAAAAGGAAGATTCCCTTTTGAACTCAAAAAGGCAGTTTATATCGTTGCCCCGCACACCCATAGTACCGACTTTTTTTTAGGATTGGCAGTAAGAAAAAAGATGCATTTCCGTTTTCTTAGATTTTTAGGCAAAAAAGAACTTTTTATTCCTCCTTTTAGTTGGATTTTAAACTACTTGGGTTGCTACCCAGTAGATCGCTCAAAAAATAATAATTTGGTAGACCAGGTGGTGAAAATATTTAATGAAAAGGAAACCTTTCACTTGGCTTTGTCACCTGAAGGCACCAGAAAGAAAGTGTACAAATTACGCTCTGGATTTTACCATATTGCCAAAAAAGCAAATGTGCCGGTGGTCATGGTCGCCATGGATTTTTTCAATAGAACAGTTGTTTTTACCGAACCATTCTATTTATCAGACGACGAACATGCTGATAAACGAAAAATTATCGACTTTTTTAAGAATTTTAAAGGATTCGTTCCGGAATACAGCATTACAGCAGATATTGATTGTTAAGAAAATGCAGAAATTTCAAAATAGTTTTTAGATTCTAAACTATATGCTTATTTTTATGATGGCCATTGGCTAAATTATATAAATTAATAAAAAACAGATAGAGTATGAAAAGTAAAATTTTTTTAGCGCTTGCTATTATTAGTCTTGGTGCTTATTCTTGCGTTAGCCCTAAAAAATTACAAGAGGCTGAAGCAAAATATGGTCAATTGAATGGTGCTTATGCCGATTTACAAGGTAAATACCGTGATGCTCAGGATCAAGCTGCAAAAGCAAAAAATGAAACTGACAAATCAAACTTCATTTCTAAAACAATGCAAGGAACGATTGATGACTTAAATAAGCAAATTGAGTTTTTGAAGAAGAACAACAATGTGGTTTTAAATCAACTACAAGATATGTCAGTAGTATCAGGTGCACAAGCAGAGAGCATTAAAAAATCTTTAGAAAATATTGGTTCAAAAGATTCTTATATCCAAACTTTACAAGGATCTATGGCACGTAAAGATTCAATGAACATGGCATTGGTAATGAACTTAAAAGGTGCAATTGGTGATTTGAGTGACGGAGATATTAATATCAAGGTTGAAAAAGGAGTGGTATACGTTGACATCTCTGATAAATTATTATTTAAAAGTGGTAGCTTTTCAATAACTGACAAAGCAACAGTAGTATTAGGTAAGGTTGCTAAAGTATTAGCGGCACAGCCGAATATTGAATTCATGGTAGAAGGACATACCGATTCTAAGCAATTATTAGGATCAGACAATAAGATGGAAGACAACTGGGATTTAAGTGTTAAGCGCGCAACAACCATTGTTAGATTATTACAAGAAAAATATGGTATTGATCCAAAGCGCATGACTGCAGCTGGAAGAGGTGAATATGTTCCTTTAGCTGAAAATAATTCTGCTGAAAACAGAGCTGCTAACCGCAGAACAAGAATTGTAATTTTACCTCAATTAGATCAATTCTTTAAATTATTAGAAACAAAATAATTACATAAAGAATGGGCTTTTAGTATAAAGCTTGTTTTATATATTATTATCAATATTTGACCCCTACACTTTTTCGGTGTGGGGGTTTTTTATTTGTTTTTGTTTTTCCCCATCTTTCATAAATGTAGTAACTCGTCGTATCTTTGTATGATGCAAGCGTATTTACAAGGTTTAAATGAACAGCAAAAAGAGGCAGTAATTCATATGAATGGTCCATTAATGATTATTGCTGGCGCGGGCAGCGGCAAAACAAAAGTATTAACAAGCAGGATTGCACACTTAATGAATAGTGGCGTAGATTCTTTTAATATATTGGCCCTTACTTTTACCAACAAGGCCGCTAAGGAAATGAAGGAGCGTGTCGAAAAAACCTTAGGCAATACCGAAGCGCGTAATTTATATATTGGTACTTTTCACAGTGTATTTGCAAGATTACTGCGTTCTGAAGCAAGTAAGTTGGGTTTCCCGCAAAGCTTTACCATCTATGATACAGACGATTCTAGATCGGTATTAAAAGCAGTCATTAATGATATGGGCTTGGACGACAAGCACTACAAACCCAATATAGTTCACAACCGCATCTCTTCTGCAAAAAATGCATTGATTGGTCCAGTGGAATATAATTCCAATACCATGATTCAACAAGAGGATGCAAGATCAAAGCGTCCTGCGATTGGTGAAATTTATGCTTCTTATGTAGCGCGTTGTTTTAAAAATGGGGCAATGGATTTTGATGATCTATTATTTAAAATGCATGAACTATTACGCGACTACCCCGAAGTGCTTCACAAATACCAACATAAGTTTAAATATTTATTAATTGATGAGTATCAGGATACCAATCCGGTGCAGTATCAAATTGCAAAACTATTAGCAGCAGTTCATGAAAATATTTGTGTGGTGGGTGATGACGCACAAAGTATATATAGTTTTAGAGGTGCGACCATTGAAAACATTTTACAGTTCCAAAAAGATTATGATGACGTTAAATTGGTGAAGTTGGAACAAAACTATCGCAGTAGTGCTTCCATCTTGGAAGTAGCGAATCATGTGATAAAAAATAACCAGGGACAAATTCCAAAAAATTTGTGGACTGAAAATGAGGAAGGTGAAAAAATTAAGTTGGTTAGAACCATGACTGATAACGAAGAAGGAAAATTTGTTGCAGATGCGATTCAAGAAAATAAATTAAGAAATCATTTTTACAATAATGACTTTGCCATTTTATATCGAACCAATGCACAGAGTAGGTCCTTCGAGGAAAGCCTTAGACGCACAGGTATCCCTTATAAGATATACGGTGGGCTTAGCTTTTATCAAAGAAAAGAAATTAAGGATTACATTGCTTACCTAAGAATTATTGCCAACACCAAGGATGAAGAGGGATTAAAAAGAATTATTAACTATCCTGCAAGAGGTATTGGAAAAACTACGATGGAAAAATGTTTGGTCATTGCTGGTGAACAAAATATTACTTTTTACGAAGTATTAGAAAAAGCAAAAGCTTTTGGATTTAAAGCAGGCACGCTCACTGCGATTGAGGAGTTTGTGACGATGATAAAATATTTTCAAAATCAACTCACCAAGCACAATGCTTATGATGTTGCGGTTCAGGTAGGAAAGCATACCAATATTGTTAAAGAATTATTTAACGATAAATCAACTGAAGGTTTAGCGCGTTATGAAAATATACAAGAGTTATTAAACTCTATTAAAGAGTGGACCGAAAGTCCAAGCAATGAAGATGGGGAACAAGGCGATAAAGGTTTAGGCGCTTACCTGCAACAAATTACTTTAATCACGGATGCGGATAATGATAAGAATGAAGCCGATTCCGTAAAATTAATGACGGTGCACGCAGCGAAAGGTTTGGAATTTGCTTGTGTGTTTGTAGTGGGTTTAGAAGAAACCTTATTCCCTAGTGGTATGAGTGTAAATACAAGGGAGGAGCTGGAAGAAGAAAGGAGATTGTTTTATGTAGCGGTTACCCGCGCAAAAAGACACTTGTGGTTAAGCCATGCGAATTCAAGGTATCGTTTTGGACAATTGGTACAAAATGATCCAAGCCGATTTATTGAAGAGATGCCCGAGGACAAAATTGACAAGTCAAGTGCAGGTGGTGGCGCACGTAACCAAAGTTCTGGCTGGGGCAATGCCTATGACCGTATGCATGGAGGGAATACCAAAGGATGGAGCGAGCCTAAGCCTAAATTAAATACCGACAACAAGCCAAGCAAACCCAGCTATATGCCGGTAGCGCCGCCAAGTACATTAAATAAAAACCATATTCCTTCGGAAAACTTCACCGCAGCCGACCCTTCTGACTTAGAAGCAGGCATGAAAATAGAACATCAAAAATTTGGGTTTGGCGTCATCAAGGAAATTGAAGGCTCAGCGCACAACCCAATCGCATTAATCCTTTTTGATAAAAACGGTGAAAAGAAGATCATGCTGAATTATGCCAAATTGAGCATCATTCCATAGGTTTTACCCTTGTCGATATCGGAAAAATATAGTCCAATATTGGGCAAACGCCTTGTTGACCCTCATTTTTGATTATTTTTGTATTCAATTTTACCAAAAAGCGCAACTATGATTACTACAGGCAATACCATTGTAAGCATTTATACCGAAATGACACCCAACCCGGAGACGATGAAGTTTGTCGCAAACAAGCTTTTATATCCAGGAAAAAGTATCGATATCGCCGAGGAAAGGTTAGCGATTGCATCACCTTTGGCAAAAGAATTATTTAGCTTCCCTTTTATTAAAAGTGTATTTATAGCGAGCAATTTTATTACATTGACCAAAAGTGCGGATACGGAAGATTGGCAGGACGTGATACCCACCATTAAAACTTTTTTAAAGGAGTATTTAGAAAACGGTGGTGTGGTAGTGAATGAAGAGGAAGTAGCTAAAATAAAACAAGAAGCCACGAATACAGTTCACGCAGATGATGATGATATTGTGAAGAGAATAAAAGAATTATTAGAGAACTATGTTAAACCCGCAGTAGAAATGGATGGCGGTGCAATACAATTTAAAAGTTATAATGACGGTGTGGTAAATTTAATGTTACAAGGTTCATGTAGTGGATGCCCTAGTTCAATGGTCACTTTAAAAGCAGGTATCGAAGGAATGATGAAGCGTATGATTCCGGAAGTAAAAGAAGTAGTGGCAGAAGCGGAGTAATTTATAAAGCGGAGTATAGTATTTTAAAAAAGTCTTACTTTTTTAAATAAATCATAAGAGATAAAAAAAATTGGCCTTAAATTTAATTAAGGAAGCGGAGCATAGTATTTTAAAAAAGTCTTACTTTTTTAAATAAATCATAAGAGATAAAAAAAATTGGCCTTAAAATTAATTAAGGCCAATTTTTTTATTCGTGCTATTTGATAGTTTCTTTTATAAAATCAGCAACATCTTTTTTAAACTGTTTCCCTGATGCTGGATCTGTATACATCATATGACCCGCTTCGTAATATTTTAGTATAAAATTATTTTGAATGCGTTTTTCTAAACCCATATGTGTAAATGTGTATTCAGCCGCATAAAATGGCGTAGCTAAATCATAATAACCGTTTATTGCTAATACTTTTAAATTAGGGTTACGACTCATCGCTTCAGCCAAATCCACTGCTGTATTGGCTGGAACCGCATCGTTATTGAAATTTTTATTGTGTTTCCAATCCCACTTAAATCCTGGCGTTGCATATGCTGATGTTCTATAAGTCAGCATTTTATTTACCTTAAGTTCATTATAATAATAATCTGTAAATGCAGAAATATAAGCAGGGCTTATGCTTGTACTTTGCGGGTCGTAGGATGATCCTTCGCTTAATAAGTTTTGATTAATCCCTTTGTACCTAGAATCTAGGCGACCTACTGTCATATGTTCACTTCTCAATAATTCTTCTGTGAATTGAGGTTCTTTAATACGCAATTTCGCTTTTAGTACATATTCTGTGCTAAGTCCTGTGAGTGCAGCATATTGTGACGCAATTTTTTCATTTTCCGCATCAGATAAATCTGCACCCTTCATTAATGCGGTTGCATAATCACCCGCTGCAAATTTTCTGGCTTCTTCTGCAAATGCCGCTAAATCCTTAGATTTATTTTTTAATTTATTATGATACCATGCCGATACTGCGTAAGAAGGTAAATGTAAAATATAAGAAATGTCATCGCCTTGAAAAAAACGAAGTGTACGCATATCCAAAACGGTTGAGACTAGTATAACTCCATTTAAAGTAATGCCTAAATTATCCTGTAAATAATTTGCAACACCTGCACTTCGCATCGTACCATAGCTTTCCCCTAAAATAAATTTAGGTGACTGCCAACGATTATTTTCATTGATATACTGTTTAATAAATCCACTCACTGATTTTATATCTCCATCTACGCCCCAAAAATCCTTGTTGTTTGCTTTTCCGACAGCCTTACTTATTCCAGTACCAATAGGATCAATCATTACAATATCACTTATATCCAAGGTTGAAAATTGATTGTCTTCTATTTTATAGGGAGCAGGTCCATTATCATTAGGATCATTAACGATTACACGTTTTGGTCCCATCACTCCCATATGCAACCATATAGAGGAAGAGCCTGGACCTCCATTGTAAGAAAAAGTAATAGGTCTTTTACTTACATCTGATTGCCCATCTTTTGTATAAGCAGTATAACCATAAAATGCAATGGGCTCATCTAGATCATTTCTTAAAATGAGCGCGCCTGCCGTTGCCGTATACGTTATTAATTTCCCATCAATGGTTACCGAGTGACGGGTGACTGACTTTTCCTCTTTAGGAATTGATAATGAGTCCTTTACAATAGTCTGTGCCATTAATGGCGCAAAAGAAATTAGTAAAGCAAACAAGAAAACAGGGAGTAATAAAGTTTTTTTCATACTATTTATTTTAGCAATATAAATATACTATAATTGTAACTTAAAGTTTATTAAAATTTAAAAGTATGTTTGGGTGTTGAATGGTTTCTTTATTTCAATTAAAATAATTTAATGAAAACTAAATTTATAATAACTACGATTGGTGTGTTTTTTTGTTTGTCTTTTTTTGCTCATGCACAACAAACACCCTCTCCATTAATAAATTCATTTCGAGCCTATAAAGAAATGAAAGAAGAAAGTAAATTCAATTTAAATTGGGTACCATTAGGGCCCATGGTAAATAGTGCAAGGGCTGATGTAGTCCAAGTAGATACTGCACATCCGGGAACGATGTATGTTGGTTTTGGTTCGGGTGGATTATGGAAAACAGTGAATAATGGATTAAGTTGGAATTCAATATTTGAAGATCAAGCGGGTTTTAGTATTGGGGATTTTGCAATTGCGCCCTCTAATCCAAATATACTTTACTTAGGTACGGGCGAACATCTTAAGAAACCTAGAAATTATACATTACCAGGTACGGGCATGTATCGATCCAATGATGCCGGAAAAACTTGGGAACATATTGGTCTTGAGGATTCTTGGTCGATTGCTGAAATTGCAGTTGATCCAACCAACCCCAATATTGTGTTGGTTTCTGTATTAGGTCATTTATGGACTACAAATAAGAATAGAGGAATTTATAGAACCATAGATGGTGGAAAAACATGGGAGCATGTATTATATAAAAATGAATTGACGGGTGGAAATGATATTGTGATATCACCAAATGATCCAAAAATAATGTATGCTTCTCTATGGGAGGTTTATCCAGGTATTAGTGGTGAAAATAGTGGTGTATATAAAAGTAATGATGGTGGTAAAACATGGACCCCTTGTAAAAATGGATTGCCTACAGGACCTAATGTTGGAAGAATTGGCCTGTCGGTTTCCTTTACAAATTCCAAAAAAGCATATGCATTAGTAGATAATCTTAATAATCCCAAAAACCAAGCTGCTGAACTTTATAAAACTGAAGATGGAGGACTTACCTGGAATAAAACACATACAAGTCCTTTTAAAATATTTTCGGCATATGGTTGGTACTTCACCAATGTTTATGTGAATCCCAAAAATGATGAAGAAGTTTTTTGCTTAGGTATTAGATTAGCACATAGTATGGATGGTGGTAAAACATTTACATTTATTGGCGGCAACGTAACTCGAATGACCCCAAGCATTGCACAGGGATTACATTTAGATCAATGTGAGCTTTGGGTAAATCCCAACAACCCCAATCATATTGCCCTAGGTAATGATGGCGGATTATATGTTTCTATGGACAAGGGTTTAACATGGATACATTATAATAATATACCCACTGGAGAATTTTATGACATAGCTATTGATGCAGCTAATTATACCATATATGGTGGAACACAGGATGATGCAACGGTATACGGACCTTCGAAAGAATTAAATACAAATTTTAGTGACCCATGGAAATATGTGTGGATTGATCCATGGGATGGTGGTGATGGATGTGTGTCGCAAATAGATCCAGAAAATAAAAATATTGTATACTATAGTCAGCAGTATGGCGACGCCACTAGATTAGATAGAAGTGCAGACACCGCAGTTTCAATAAAACCTAGATTACCAAAATCCATTCATGATACTTTAATCTTTAATTATATTACGCCTTACTTTATTTCTTCCTATCAAAGTAAAACACTTTATCATGGCGGAAATTATATTTTTAAAACAGCGGACAGGGGTGATTCTTGGAAGGTAATTAGTCCAAATATTGCGAACTCGGCAATGAAAGAAAAAAAGTCAGTCGCAGCGGGTGCGCTAGTGGAATCAACTATAAAAAAGGGATTGCTTTATGTTGGTACTGATAAGGGCGCCTTTTGGGTATCGCAAAATGATGGCGGTGTATGGGAGGAGAAGTCGGTTGGTATTGCAAATAATTACATTCGTAGTATTTCCCCTTCCAATTTTAAAACAAGTAGGGTGTATATGTGTATGACCGGTATTAACTATGATGATTTATATCGTTATTTATATGTTTCCGAAAATTACGGAAGCGATTGGAAAAATATATCTGCAGGGTTGCCGGATGAGCCTATTAATGTTATTAAAGAAGATCCTACCAATGAAAATATATTATACGCTGGCGGTTTAAGAACTGTTTACGTTTCAATGGATAAAGGGAATACCTGGTCAACACTTGGAAAAGATATGCCACAGGTTGCCATTGCTGACTTAGAAATACATACACCTACTATGGACCTTGTTGTAGCTACCCATGGAAGAGGTATTTATAAAATCAATTTAAAGCCTATTCAAAAATTGATGAATCTGCAGCGACCAAAGGAGCAAGATTATTTATTTGAAGTTGCAGAAATACAAAGACCCTGGTTTAACTCTAATGGCGGCGAACCCGATTATCGTAGTTTTGAGAAAGCTAATTTTTCATTTTGGCTTACAGAGGCGCAACCCATGCAACTTTCCATCACTGATAAAGCAAACAAAGAAATTTGGAGCATGAAAATTAATGGCAGCAAGGGTTTGAATGAGTTTCGTTGGGACTTAACCCTAAGCAAAAGAACAAGCGATGAGCCCTACTTTGTGCATTACGAAAAATTTATAGATGCAGGAAAATATAAGCTGAAGGCGACTATTGGAAACAAACAATTGGAACAACCTATTAATGTAATTAAAGGAGTATCTCCTTATATACAGTAGGCTTTATATTAAGGAAGCGGAGAATAGTATTTTAAAAAAGTCCTACTTTTTTAAATAAATCATAAGACGAAAATAAAACAGGCCTTAAATTTTATTAAGGCCTGTTTTATTAAGCTTCGTCAAGTGGGGATTCCTTACTAAATGCCTTGTGCATTTTTGGATGATCCAATAATTTTTCTGTGTGCGATATAAAAATAGTCGCGATGCCATTTCCTATGAAATTGGTGATTGCTCTAGCTTCAGACATGAATCTGTCAACGCCCAATAATAAAGCAAGTCCTTCTACAGGAATCATATTAGTAGCCGTTAATGTGGACGACAATACAATAAATCCACTGCCTGTAACTCCTGCTGCTCCCTTTGAGGTAATCATCAATATGGCAATGATGGTAAATATTTGTTCTATGCTTAAGTGAATATTAAACACCTGTGCTAAAAAAATAATCGCCATGGATAAATAGATGGATGTGCCATCTAAATTAAAGGAATAGCCTGCCGGTATCACTAATCCCACCACCGATTTTGAACAGCCCATTTTTTCAAGCTTCTCCATTAATGATGGAAGTGCGGCCTCCGAGGAAGAGGTACCTAAAACAATCAGCAACTCCTTTTTTATATAATTTAAAAAGGAAAATATATTGACTTTACAATATTTTAAAACTGCGCCTAGTATAAAAATTACAAATAGTGCCATGGTAATATAAACGCATGCCATTAGCTTCATCAATGGTAACAATGTACTTACCCCATATTTACCAATAGTATAAGCCATCCCACCAAAAGCTCCTATGGGAGCGAGATACATAACAAAATGCAATGCTTTAAATACATATTTACTTGCCCAGTTAATTTTTGAAATGATAAATGCACGTTGTTTTAATTTACTTATCACTACACCAGCTATAATCGCAAATATTAAAACCTGAATAGTAATATTACTTTTGAAAAAACTTGACCAAGAAAATGTAGCTGCCCCTTGTTTGTATGCAGAAATATCCGCTTTTTGAATATGCGAAGTATCCACATGTGCACCTGGTTGTATTACATATGCCACCACTACGCCAATAACTAATGCGATGGTTGTTACAATTTCAAAATACAATATTGCTTTACCCCCAATCTTTCCCACTTTTTTTAAATCACTCATTCCGCAAATACCAGTAATAATGGTCAATAAAATAATAGGATTTATAAACAGTTTAACAACATCAATAAAATACTTACCCAAGGGTTGCATCGCAACACCTGTGCTAGGCGATATATATCCCACTAAGATACCGGCAGTAATAGAGGCCAATACCCAAAAGGTAAGATTTTTAAAAAGTTTTTTCAATAAATTTATTTTAAATAATTATTTACCAACCTGCTACAAAAAAGTATATCACTTTCTGATACCTGCATTAATCGAATACTTTCATTATCAATTGCTGGATAATTATAT
>Ga0209598_10002454_pt1 | contig 14473 bp, 15 predicted proteins | sample M_140807_EF_Meta_FD_187317 | JGI IMG/M metagenome (GOLD analysis project Ga0209598, IMG submission 187317) | Freshwater microbial communities from Lake Montjoie, Canada to study carbon cycling - M_140807_EF_MetaG (SPAdes) (version 2) | ecosystem: Environmental > Aquatic > Freshwater > Lake... | reverse complement strand
GTGTGGGGGCTAACTAGCCGTGCACCTTTTTCATTCAAAATGTCATATTGCTCTAGAAGAGTTGTTACTCCGCCGATTCCTGATGCAACCACAACACCTAATCGCTCCTTATCTATCTCAGGAGATCCTGCATCTTTCCAAGCCTCACGTGATGCGATCAATCCAAACTGCTCAGAACGATCTAGGCGTCTGATTTCAACGCGCTCCATTTGCTCACTTGGCTCAACTGCAACTCGCGCTGCGAAGGTCACTGGGATTGTTTGTGCCCAATCCTCGGTCAGAGAGCGCACACCACTTTTGCCAGCCAAAAGGCCAGCCCAAGTGGTTGCTACATCTCCACCCAGAGGAGTGGTTGCACCAAGACCTGTGACAACAACGCGACGACGAGTCATTGTTTAAAAACTTACTTTGATGCGTTAACTATGAAATTGACTGCATCTCCAACAGTTACTAAATCTGTAACACTCTCATCAGGAATCTTCACGCCGAAACGCTCTTCAGCTGCAACTACAACCTCAACCATGCTGAGTGAGTCAACATCTAGATCGTCAGTGAAGTTCTTGTCTAACTCAACCGATGCAGCAGGAATACCAGCTACTTCTTCAACGATTTCCTTAAGTCCTGCTAGTACATCTGCTTGTGCAAGTGCCATTGTCTTTATGTCCTCTTCTATGTAGATCGGGCGTGCAAGGTCATTATTGTGTATCAAGTGAGCTCTTACTTACGAGTATTGCACGCCGTAAGTGGCATAAATCTCAAGAATTCTTACGGCGCAGGCGGAAGTTCAACAACCTGTCCCGCATATACCAAACCTGCGCCATAGCCGATGAGTAGAGCCAATTTTCCATGCAACTCTGGATGCTCTTCTAAGATTCGATCCATCGCTAACGGGATTGATGCAGCAGAAGTATTTCCGTTGGTGCGTATGTCATCGGCAATCAAAACTGAATCAGGAATCTTCATTTCCTTTGCCATAGTTTCAATGATTCGAATATTTGCTTGATGTGGAATAAACGCACCAAGTTCATCAACAGAGACTCCTGCAGCTTCAAGTGCCTGCAAACCAACTTTACTCATCGAATAGACAGCCCAACGAAATACAACTTGACCCTGTTGGGAAATATTTGGCCAACCAAGTTCGCCAACACCTTTATCTGGATTTTTCTTAAAATCTAGAAAAGAAGGCGTCAACATGATTGCATCGCGAGAATCCGCATCCGAGCCCCAAATAGTTTGTCCAATTCGAGGTTGATCACTTTGGCCAATAACTACTGCGCCTGCGCCATCTGCAAATATGAATGCAGTTGCTCGATCATCAGGATCTGTGTAGTCGGATAACTTTTCAACACCAATTACTAAGACATTCTTTGATGTTCCAGAACGAACTAAATCACTTCCCATTGCAACGCCATAGCAAAAGCCCGCGCACGCTGCACTGATATCAAAAGCAGCAGCTTTTGGATTGCCAAGTTCATTGATTAACTCAGTTGCCGCACTCGGTGCCTGAAAAGGATATGAAATCGTAGAGAGAATAACTGTGTCGATATCTGCAATCGTTAACTTGGCCCGCTTTAATGCCATCTCACATGCAGCTTTTGCCATCGAGATAACTGTTTCATCATCTCCAGCAAAGCGGCGTGATTCAATTCCTGTGCGCTGCACAATCCATTCATCAGTTGAATCTATGCGATCTACGATCTCTGAGTTTGGGACCTGGCGCTTTGGACGGTATGTGCCAACAGACAAAATTCTGCTGTGGCCAACGGGTGCAACTGTGATGCTCATATGTGCCTTCCTGCAAACTCTCGTGCTGCATCTAAATCTTCTGCGCTCTTTAAAGCAAAGGTTTCAATTTCACTAGCAGCGCGCTTTAGCAAGCCAACCAGAGTTCCGGCCGGTGGTAGTTCAATGACACCCGTAACGCCCAGTGATTTCAAAGTCTCCATGCATAGATCCCAGCGCACTGGGTTTGCGATTTGATTAACGATTCGATTGAGTACTTCTGCACCATCTGTTACAACCTGGCCATCTTTATTTGAAACCACCTGAATTGAAACAGGATGGGTTGTGACAGTTGTGGCTAACGCGCGAAGAGGTTCTACCGCGGTCTGCATAAACTGTGTGTGGAATGCTCCTGCAACAGCTAAGGCACGTACTCGAGCACCTGCTGGGGGAGTCTCATTTAATGTTGCAAGTGCCTGAAGATCTCCCGCAGCAACAATTTGTCCAGCACCATTGTCATTTGCTGCAACCAATTTAAGGTCAGCAATTGCTGCTAAGACCTCTGTGCGATCTCCGCCAAGAACGGCTGACATTCCAGAAGGTGATGCTGCAGCAGCTTTAGCCATTTCAATTCCGCGCGCGCGAACAATCATTAGCGCATCACTCTCAGAGATTGCTCCTGACAGGGCAGCAGCTGCTAACTCACCGACGGAATGGCCAGAAGTGACGGCAAAATTCTTTAGACCGAGAGCGTGAGCCCCAAGTAGTGATGAAGCAACAATTAGCGGCTGTGCATTAGCGGTGTCTTTTATCTCTTCAGCATCGGCAGTTGTTCCAAGACGCAATAGATCCAAACCGATTGCTTCTGACCAAGAAACAAGTAGTGCTTTGAGTGATGGGTCTGCAATCCAGCTGTTAAACATCCCTGGAGTTTGAGAGCCTTGACCAGGAGCGATGATTGCGAGCACGTGTAGATATTAGTGCGCTTACATACTTACTCTCTAGTACGTGAGCCTTGCTTAGGCACAATGCGCCTGACTTGAATGAGAGTTAAGAGACTCTCTCTTCATTAACTTCCTGAAGATCCCACTGCGATTGTGGCGAGAACTCTGGGTAATACATTGTTCCCGCCTCTGAACTCTGTTTTACAAAAACGAGCTTGAATAGTTCAACGGTCATCAAAATAATTGCAGCTGGAAAAAGATCAAAAGATCTCTTGAAAAACCACGGGGTTCCATTACGTAGCATCCAGACTACAGAATCCTTTTTGGATTTTTTTGGAGTTTCTTCAAATTCGATTGGATCAATTCTCCAGTTTTTTCGTATGAGTAGTTCACGAAAATGTTGTGCCATTAGTTGGTGCCCATACTTACTTGGGTGCATGCGATCTATGTGCCAAACCTGACGATCATAAATATCTTCTATCGAACGGGTAATTAAAATTTGAGCATTAAATTCTCGGGCAGCTGAGTGAGTAACCCTGTTCACTGCATCAATGCGGCGCCGCAATACTCTTCCAAGTAACCGTGGCAGTGGAACAATCTTGGTTGGATCATGAAGTTGTAGAAGCAATACATCTGAACCTGCTGCCTTTAGCTGCGAAATTGTCTTTCGTAGGTTTTGGTGTAGTCGATCAGGATCAAAACCATTTCGTAAGGCATCATTTCCGCCGACTATCACTGCCGTGATGTCTGGCTTATGTTCTAGTGCTTTAGGCAATTGAACTTCAAGGACTTCACTTGATTGTGCCCCTGGTCGTGAAAGATTCACATAGACAAGTGGATCTTGAAAATGTTTAGCGAGGTAGTAACTCCATCCCCTCGTTGCTCCGGTTGCGTCGGCGTCGCCAACTCCTGAAGCCGCGCTATCTCCTAAAACTGCAAAGGTAGCAACGTTTGTCATGGTTACGCCGCTCTCAGCCTTTTTTGATTGATAGTTACTTCGCGGCCTGCACCATGCAAGCGAAGCATCATCATCAATGTAGAACTCCAGGGATAATTCTCTGCTTGATGCTGGCAACGAATCGGCATTCCCTTATCGTCGGCGCTGTATGTAAGAACCTTTTGGATAGCTTCTGCAAAGGACTTTGGATTGTTCTGAGCAACTGCTCCAACAGGCTGATTGGAATCTAGCAACAAGAATTCACCAACCGCGCTCGTTGATGAGGCAACAACCGGTGTTCCTGAAGCTAGAGATTCAAGTGCAGCTAGACAAAAAGTTTCGATCGGTCCTGGCGCAATTGAAACATCGGCACTCGCAATGATTTCTGCAAGCATTTTTCGATCAACGATGTAACCCATGAATGTGACAGGTAGATCCTTAGAAATAGCCTTCAAATTCTTAAACATCGGGCCCATACCGACATAAATTAGTCGCGCATTAACCCCTGCTGCCAGTAACTCTTTTAGAGCCAATATTGAGTTTTGAGGATTCTTTTCCTTTGACATGCGACCACAATGCAAAAGCAATACATCGGCACCCTTGAGAAGTTCATTTCTTAGGGTTTCATTCCGACGATAAGGGGAGAAGTTTTCTAAGTCAACGCCAAGAGGAACATGGGTGAGATTAGGAGTCTTAATTTCACGGAATTCTCGGGAAGCAAACTCGGTTGTTGCAATAACGTTGTGGAAGCGAGTTGCCAATCTAGTGTTGTGCCAGTTTACAAACCACTTAAATTCAAACTTAAAGAATGACTTCACCAACCCAGAGAGAGTTTCATGGCTAAACACAACTGTGTGAATGCCTCGCTTCTTAGCCCAGAGCCCCACCTTAGACAAAGTAAAACGATCAGAGACTTCTAATGCATCGGGCTTGAGAGTAATGAGCAATTTCTTAATGTCACGATTATTTCGAATGATTCGGTATCCACCACTAAATGGCAAAACAATCGAAGGAACAGTTATCTTCTTACCGTGCAAAGTTTCTTCACAAAAGAAGCCATTGCCAGGAACTATGTATGTAAACTCATGACCGCGGGCGATGTATCCAGATCCAAGTTCATGCAACGTTGTTCTAATCCCGCCAGATTTTGGTCCATAGAAATTAGCAATGTGAACAATCTTCATGCGACTCTCTCATCCTGCTTGGCCTGGCTCAGCACCAAATCCTTGTAGTGAGAAACGAGCTGACTATTTACTAGCTCCCAGGTGCGATGAATTACGGAGCCTCGAGCACGCTCGCTCATTAATCGGTGTTCAGAGGAGTACAGAATTTGATTGACGCTGTGGTTGAGGGAGTAAGTGTTGGAAGTATCAATCAGGAAACCAGTCCAGCCATGCTTAACTAAATCGGTTGGGCCACCAGAATTTGGTGCAATAACAGGAACACCTGAAGCTAAGGCTTCTTGGATTGCTTGGCAGAAAGTTTCATGCTTTCCAGTGTGAACAAAGATGTCGAGTGATGCGTAGTAACGAGCGAGATCTTCTCCACCTTGGTAGCCAACAAATTTAGCGTTAGGTAGTTCACGTTCAAGTTTCATGCGAGATGGGCCGTCACCAACAATAACTAGTTGGATGTCATCACGCTTATCTAGAACAGCTAGATCATCAATACGCTTTTCATTTGCCAAGCGACCGACATAGCCAACAAGTTTTCTGTCTGGACGATTACCTAGTAGTTCACAACGTAGATTGATGTCTCGCTTATCAGGTGAAAACTTCACTGAATCAACTCCGCGCTGCCAAAGATGGACGTTCTCCACGCCTGAACTCTTGAGATCTTCACAAGACCAATTAGAAGGTGCCAATGTTCTTGTTGTGCGTGTGTGAATTCTTGCAACCCACTTCTTGAGTGAGTCATGGGCAATCGTTAAACCGTAGTGACGAGCAAAACCGGCTACATCCGTTTGATAGATTGAAAGAGTTGGAATCTGAAGTCTCTCTGCAACTCGGGCAGCGTAATTTCCAAGGAAGAAGGGAGAAGCTAGGTGAATAACATCTGGAGAGAATCCATCAATTAGTGGCTCTAAGGTTTTGTGAGGAAAACCCACAGGCAACATGCCTTTCATTTCAAAACTAGGAACACGCTTGACGCGATAACCTGCGTACTCATTAACGCCACCGGCACTTTCAGGTGCGATAACCAAAGCTTCATGACCTTGACTGCGCAGATATTCGAGAACTCTCAAGACTGAGTTAGTAACGCCGTTGATTTGGGGGAGAAAGGATTCGGTAACGATAACTACCCGTAGCGGCGTACTCATGACGCTAGATTGAGGCAGTTCTCAGACTTCAAGTAGAAGTTGAGGTTACAAGTTGGCAAACCCCACGTGAAATCTGCCTTTAGGGTGGTTATTGGGGTTACTGACCAGTAACATTTGCCCCATGAAGATTGCCGTATGCGTAAAGCAGGTCCCGGACTCTTGGGCTGAAAAGAAAATGGTCAATGGAATTCTAGATCGTGAAAATGTTGATGCTGTTCTTAACGATCTTGATGAGTACGCAGTTGAAGAGGCGTTGCGTATCGCTGAAGCACATGGTGGAAATGAAGAAGGTGGCAGTAACACCATCACAGTGATTTCAATGGGACCAGAGCGCGCAACTGAAGCGGTTCGCAAAGCGTTGTCAATGGGCGTTAATGATGCGATCTTGGTGACTGATCCAAAGCTTGCAGGTGCAGATGCGCTCGCAACATCAGCTGTGTTGGCTGCGGTAATTGAAAAGAGCGGTTTTGATTTAGTTATTTGTGGAACAGAGTCAACGGATGCTCGCATGAGTGTTGTACCAGCGATGTTGGCTGAACGACTAAATGCAGCTCAACTTACCTTTGCATCAAAGGTTGATGTAGATCCTGCAGCAGGCAAGGTTTCAATCACTCGTGTCACAGAAGCAGGCGTTGATGAAATGCACGCCCAGTTCCCTTGTGTTATCTCTGTCGTTGAAAAGATTAATGAGCCTCGCTATCCATCATTTAAAGGAATTATGGCTGCCAAGAAAAAGACGATTGAAAGTAGAGATTTAGCAGCAGTGGGAGTTTCGGTAGAAGGTGCCTGGTCACTAGTTGCTGATGCAACACCGCGTCCAGCACGTGCAGCAGGAATCAAAGTTACAGATGATGGAACCGGCGGAGAACAACTGGTTTCATTTTTAGCAGAAAAGAAATTGATATGAGCACAGTATTGATTCTGGCTGACTTTGTCGGCGCTAAGGCAACTAAGACAAATGCTGAATTAGCTACTGCTGGCGCACGTATTGGCGAGGTAACAGCTGTTGTGCTTGCTCCAGTTGGACAAGGTTCAACGTACGCGGCTGCGATTAATCGTGGCCCTATTACAAACATAATTGTTGTTGAATCTGATGCATTTGTGGCAAATGGAGTTGCAGCCGTAGCCGATGTCCTGGCTCAAGTCATTTCCGCACAATCTCCAGTAGCAGTACTTGTCGCATCTCATGCATTTGGTAAGGAAGTTGCTGCCCGCACGGCGGTTAAGACTGGCTCTGGGATCATTACCGACGCCGTAGATGTTTCGGCAGATATCACTGCAACCCAATTGGTATTTGGTGGTTCTACAACAGTGCACTCAAAGATTTCACACGGCACACCAATTATTACAGTGCGACCAAATTCAGTGGATGCAAATACAACTGAATCAACTCCAAAAATTGAGACGATGTCATTTTCTGTGGCAGATGCCTCCAAGAAGGCAACGGTCACATCTTCACAACCTCCGGTTCAAGGCGGTCGTCCAGAATTAACTGAAGCAAATATTGTTGTTTCAGGTGGTCGTGGCACAAATGGAGATTTCAGCGCGGTCGAAAACTTTGCTGATTCATTAGGTGCTGCAGTTGGTGCATCACGCGCAGCAACTGATGCGGGTTGGTACCCACACTCTTATCAAGTTGGTCAGACAGGCAAGACTGTTAGTCCGCAGCTCTATGTTGCAAATGGAATTTCAGGTGCGATCCAGCACCGCGCTGGTATGCAGACCAGTAAGACAATCGTTGTTGTAAACAAGGACCCTGAAGCACCATTGTTTGAAATTGCAGATTTTGGCGTAGTTGGCGATCTATTTGCTGTGCTGCCAAAGGCAACGGAAGGCATCAAAGCCCACAAGTCATAGACTTAGGCCCGTGCCTTCGATCTACGTAGACCATGCCGCAACGACTCCTATGTCGCCTGCCGCTTTTTCGGCTATGTCAGAGCAATTACAACAGCTCGGTAATCCTTCAAGTCTGCACACACATGGTCGTGCAACCCGTAAAACCTTAGAAGATGCCCGCGAGGCAATTGCAAAGAAGATTGATTGCTTGGCATCTGAAGTCATCTTTACTGCCTCTGGTACTGAAGCAAACAACATTGCACTTAAAGGTTTGTTCTGGAACGGTAAGAAAACCGGCAAGAATGTTGTTGTCATTTCTTCTGTTGAGCACCATGCAATTTTGGATCCTGCGCACTGGTTACATACACATGAAGGTGCAGAAATTGTACAAGTTCCAGTCACTACCGATGGTGTGATTGATTTAGAGTTCTTGAGCACACTTGTCTCTGATCGCGGATCTGAAATTGCCGTTATTTCGATTATGCATTCCAACAATGAAACTGGCGTTCTGCAACCTGTCCAAGAGATTGTTGCGATCGCAGGTGATATTCCGGTTCACACCGATGCTGTTCAAAGTTTCACAAAGACTCCGCTTTCATACAAGAAGTCAGGCGTTACAGCCTTAACCCTTAGTGCTCACAAAATTGGTGGACCACTTGGTATCGGTGCTCTTATTTTGCGTCGTGCTTTTGAGATTCCAGCCCTGCTACATGGCGGGGGACAAGAACGAGAAATCCGAAGCGGAACCCTAAATGCTCCAAGTATCGTGGCCTTTGCAACAGCTGTGAATGATTCATATGATGCTAAAAAAGTTTGTGATTTAAGAGATTCATTTATTGCTGGTGTTAAGCGATTGATCCCAGATGCCTATATAAATGGTGAAAAGAGTGATCGCTTGCCCGGAATTGTAAATGTGACTTTTCCTGGAACTCAGAGCGATACCTTGTTATTACTTCTAGATGGCGCTCACGTTTCTGCCTCAACTGGATCAGCGTGCAGCGCGGGTGTGCATGAGGCAAGCCATGTGCTGCTTGCTATGGGTCACACTGAAGAAAGCGCCCAGTCTTCGCTTCGATTCTCCTTTGGTGCCACATCTACACAGGCAGATGTTGATTTCGTTTTGTCAGTATTGCCCGATGTAATTAGCCGAGGACGGGCAGCGCATATCTAATGAAAGACATGAATCGATGAAGCTAATTGCGGCAATGAGTGGTGGAGTTGATTCTGCAGTTGCTGCTGCTCGCGCAGTAGAGGCTGGCCACGAAGTAATTGGAGTGCACTTAGCCCTTGCCGCAAATCCACAGAAGTATCGTTCAGGTGCCAGAGGTTGTTGCACAATCGAAGATTCACATGATGCCCGTCGAGCAGCAGATGTAATCGGAATACCTTTTTATATTTGGGATATGGCTGAAGAGTTTCATGATGGTGTTGTTGAAGATTTCTTAGCCGAGTATGCAGCTGGCAGAACTCCTAATCCTTGTTTGCGTTGTAATGAAAAGATTAAGTTTGCAGCTGTCCTCGATCGCGCACGAGCGATGGGATTTGATGGCGTTGTTACTGGTCACTATGCCAGAACAGAGATTGGCGAAAAAGGAAAGACATTACATCGCGCAGTAGATCACTCCAAAGATCAGTCGTATGTTTTATCTGTCTTAACCATTGAGCAAATCCAAGGCGCAATATTTCCACTGGGAGATACAACTAAGGTCGATATTCGTATCGAAGCAGAAAAGCGCGGTTTAGCGGTTGCACAAAAGCCAGATAGTCATGACATTTGTTTTGTTCCATCAGGAGATAATGCCGGTTGGTTACGTGATCGCCTCGGCAGTGAAGTTGGTCCAATTGTTGATCAAGATGGAAAGAAAATTGGCGAACATAAAGGTGCGTACACATACACAATCGGACAGCGCAAGGGATTAGGTCTTACAGTTCCAACATCTGATGGATCTCCACGGTTTGTATTAAAGATTGAACCGGTTACAAACACTGTTGTGGTTGGAGCGCGTGAAGATTTAGCAATCACAACAATGCGTGGAGAACGTCCAGTGTGGTGTGGTCCAGCTGTAACAGAGCAAGTAGAGCAGGGTTTTGTGCAGATTCGGGCCCATGGCGCAGCACTTCCGTGCACTTATTACTTCGATGGAACTTTACTCGTTGCTACCTTAGAAGAGCCTTTGTTGGGACTAGCAACAGGACAAGCAATGGTTATTTATGATGGTGATCGTGTAGTTGGATCAGCAACAATTAGTGAGACTGAATGAGCACTAACCCGCGTCATGTGATGACCGAGTTGATTAATGAGATTCGGGACCATCAATTTAAGTATTACGTCTTAGATCAACCAACAATTACAGATGCTCAGTTTGATGAGCTATTGCGCAAATTACAGGCGTTAGAAGATAAGAACCCTGAACTTCGTGAGTCAGATTCACCAACACAACATGTGGGAGGTGGATTTTCCACCCTGTTTGAACAACGCGATCACATTGAAAAGATGATGAGCCTTGATAACGTCTTTGATCTAGAAGAGCTTGCTTCATGGTTTGATCGAGTTGAAAAGGAAATCGCAGATCCACAGTATTTGTGTGAGGTAAAGGTCGACGGCTTAGCGATTAACTTGACCTACGAAAATGGTCAGCTGGTTCGTGGATTAACGCGAGGCAATGGCGTAACCGGTGAAGATGTAACTTTAAATGTTAAGACAATAAAGAATTTGCCTCACACATTAAAGGGGGACAAGCTCCCGTCTTTAATCGAGATCCGCGGAGAAGTGTTCTTTCCGATTGCAGCATTTAATGAGCTCAATGATTCTTTAGAGGAGTCCGGTAAGCAGATGTTTGCCAACCCCCGCAATGGTGCAGCTGGTTCGCTACGGCAAAAAGATCCACGTGTAACTGCCAGTCGCCCGCTCTCAGTAGTTGTGCATGGAGTTGGAGCAAAGGAAGGCATTTCCTTTGATTCCCAAAGTGGGGCATATTCTGAATTAAAGAAACTAGGCTTGCCAACTAGCGATCGATTTAAGGTGTGTGGCACACGCAAAGAGGTTGAGAAGTTTATTCAGCACTATGCAGACCACCGCCATGATGTTGAGCATGAGATTGATGGAGTTGTAATCAAAGTTGATTCTCTGTCACAGCAGCAACAGTTGGGTTTTACCTCCCGAGCTCCTAAGTGGGCTATTGCTTTTAAATATCCTCCCGAAGAGGTAACAACTAAATTGTTAGACATCAAGGTAAGTGTTGGTCGCACGGGGCGAGTAACACCTTTTGCCTTCATGGAACCTGTCAAAGTTGCAGGATCAACAGTTACAAATGCAACCTTGCACAACGCCGAAGAAATTGTTCGTAAAGGCGTCTTAATCGGTGACACTGTTGTAATTCGAAAAGCTGGCGATGTAATTCCAGAAGTTTTAGGCCCGGTCATTGATAAACGAACCGGCAAAGAAACTGCTTTTGTAATGCCCACGAACTGTCCAGATTGTGGCTCAGCACTTCGCGCCATGACTGAAGGTGATGTTGATATTCGTTGTCCAAACACACAAAGTTGCCCTGCGCAGTTACGTGAGCGTATCTATTACATTGGCTCTCGCGCTGCCTTAGATATTGATGTGCTGGGTTATGAAGCAGCTGTTGCACTCTTGGATTCAAAGATAATCACAGATGAATCAGATCTGTTTGATTTAACGGCTGACAAGTTAGTTACATCTGAATTTTTCACAAAGAAAGATGGAAAGCCTGCAGCAAATGTTGACAAGCTACTTGCTGCATTAGATGAAGCAAAAACCAGACCGCTATGGCGCACATTGGTTGCACTCTCTATTCGACACGTTGGGCCAACTGCGGCGCAAGGATTGTCCGCTGCATTGGGTTCTATTGATGCAATTTCAAAGGCAACAGCGGCAGAACTTGCTGATGTTGATGGTGTTGGTCAAATCATTGCTGATTCAATCGTCGAATGGTTTAGCGTGGAGTGGCACCAAGAGATCATCCGAAAGTGGAGCGCTGCAGGCGTGAGAATGATTAATGAACCCACACAACTACTGCCTCAAACTTTGGCTGGATTGACCTTTGTTGTTACAGGGGGACTTGAATCATTTAGCCGTGATGGAATATCAGAAACCATTACCGCCCATGGTGGAAAAGCAGCATCGGCGGTTTCCAAGAAAACAGATTACGTTTTAGTGGGTTCAGACCCAGGTTCAAAGTTAGCTAAGGCACAGGAATTAGGCGTGCCAGTCATCGACGAGGCGAAGTTTAAAGATCTACTAGCAGGCAAGTAGTAGTATTTCACCCATGATTAATCTTGCATCCGAAATCCAGCGCGAACTTCCAGCATCACCACTTGCTTTTGGTGTTATGTCACTTGTGGTTTTTGTCGCACTTCTTTACTTAGTACTTCGCCTAGACCGAGACTAATTTGTCCCGAGTAGGTATTTACGGAGGAACTTTTGACCCAATTCATTTGGGTCATTTGCATGTAATTACCCAACTAATTGAAAAAAAGATTGTTGATCAATTATTGGTTGTTCCGGCAGGTGAGCCGCTACTTCGTAGCCAGGCACCTCGTGCCACCGCCCAACAACGCAGAGCGATGTGCCAGATAGCACTGACTGATTTAGCAGCAGATGTTGCAAGCAAAGTTCAGGTTAATCCCATTGAGGTGCTTCGAACTGGTCCAAGTTATGCCATCGATACAGTTGAAGCGGTAGCTCAAAGTTACCCCGATGATTTAATAGTTCTAATTGTGGGACAAGATGCAGCTGACAAGTTAGATCAGTGGCACCGAATCGAAGAGCTACGAACAATGGTCGAATTTGTAGTTATTTCGCGCCCTGGATATGAGGGAAATGGAATTGAGATTGGTGCTTTGCCAGTGGCAGCGACCACAATTCGAGAAGGTTTGAGCGCAGATGTTTCGTCATCGGTAGCAGCATTTATACGAGAGAATAACCTCTATGACAATTAGCAAAAGAACCCACGAGATCACTCAGATTGCAGCTCACGCCGCCATCGACAAGATTGCAGTAGATGTTGTTGCCCTCGACCTTTCTGATCAATTGGTTCTTAGCGAAGTCTTCTTGATCGTTACTGGTCAAAATGAAGCACAGGTTGATTCGATTGCAGATGAAGTTGAGCGCAAACTTGCCGCAGTAGGGGATAAGCCAATTCGTCGCGAACATGGCGCGGAATGGATTTTGCTAGATTACTCAGATTTAGTTGTGCATGTGCAAAGCGCGCAACTGCGTAAGTACTACATGTTGGATCGATTGTGGAATGACTGCCCGACAATCGAGTTGGAGGCTGTTAAAGAGGCTGCAGCTAATGGCCGCTAACAGAGTTGTTCTTTGGCGACATGGCCAAACAGATTGGAATGTCGTTAATCGTTTTCAAGGTCATTCAGATATTGATCTAAATGAAGTAGGTGTTTTTCAAGCAAAACATGCTGCTCAAATTCTTGCAGGGATGAATCCGACTGCAATTATTTCAAGTGACTTGGGACGTGCTCGCAATACCGCCCAGGAACTTGCTAACTTAACTGGACTAACGGTTGAGATCGATGCAGATCTTCGTGAAACAGATGGTGGCTTATGGGAAGGTAAAACTGGTGCAGAAAACCGCGCAGATGATTTCCAAAACTTTATTCGCTGGATTGATGGAGAAGATAATCCTGCCGGCACTACCGGTGAGCGACGAAGTGAAGTTGCAGAGCGAGCCATTCGTGCAATCAAGAAAGCACTAGGGGAAAAAACTGATCAAGTTTTAATTGTTACGACACATGGTGGAACAGCCAGATGTATTCTCGGTTCACTTTTGCAGCTCCCACTATCTCACTGGGGTGTTATTGGTGGGCTTTCAAATGCATCGTGGTCAATCCTGGAACGTAATCCCCGTCAATGGAGTTTGGTTGAACATAACGCGGGATCTATTCCAGAACCTGTTTATGGCGAAGAAAGCGGTGCGACTTCGGCTTAAGCCCAACGCTGGGAGATGCGGTAAGGTCTGCACTCGCACGAAAATCGGGGCTATAGCGCAGCTGGTAGCGCACCTGCATGGCATGCAGGGGGTCAGGGGTTCAAATCCCCTTAGCTCCACACATGAATAACAACGTGAATGACGAGCGCGAGCACGCGGCATACGACTTTGCCTACGTGCAGGAAAAATGGCTGCCCGTTTGGGATGAGTTGCAACCATTTAAATCTGGCGGCGCAGATGACACACGTGAGAAAAAATATGTTTTGGATATGTTTCCTTATCCATCCGGTGATCTTCACATGGGCCATGCCGAGGCATATGCACTAGGCGATGTAATTGCTCGTTACTGGGCACAAAAAGGTTTCAACGTTATGCACCCAATTGGTTGGGATGCCTTTGGATTGCCAGCAGAAAACGCAGCAATTAAACGTAATTCAGATCCTCGTATTTGGACTTATGAAAACATTGAAGTTCAAAAGGCGTCTATGCGTCGGTATGCCTGCTCATTTGATTGGGATCGAGTCTTTAATACATGCGATCCTGAGTATTACAAATGGAACCAATGGTTATTCCTAAAGTTCTACGAACGAGGCTTGGCATATCGCAAGGATTCAGCGGTTAACTGGTGTCCTGGTTGCCAAACAGTTTTGGCAAACGAACAGGTTGTTGCAGGTTTATGTGAGCGTTGTGATTCAACAGTGACCAAGAAGAAGTTGAATCAGTGGTACTTCAAGATTACTGA
>Ga0209598_10002453_pt1 | contig 14476 bp, 10 predicted proteins | sample M_140807_EF_Meta_FD_187317 | JGI IMG/M metagenome (GOLD analysis project Ga0209598, IMG submission 187317) | Freshwater microbial communities from Lake Montjoie, Canada to study carbon cycling - M_140807_EF_MetaG (SPAdes) (version 2) | ecosystem: Environmental > Aquatic > Freshwater > Lake... | reverse complement strand
CGATCGGCGCTGCGCACGTCGCCACCGGGCACTACGCCCGGCTCGAGCAGGAACCCAGCGGCCCTGCGCTCCGCCGCGGCCTCGATACGGCCCGCGACCAGTCGTATGTGCTGTTCGACATCCGCCCAGACCGGCTGCGACGAATGATGCTCCCGGTCGGCGGCCTGGCAAAGGCCGACGTACGGACCCGGGCCGCCGCGCTCGGCCTCGTGACGGCTGGCAAGCCCGACAGCCAAGAGATCTGCTTCGTCGCCCCGGGCGAGCACGCCCGGCTCGTGGCGCATCGGCTCGGCGGCTCGCGGGCGGGCGAGATCGTCGATTCAAGCGGCCGCGTCCTCGGCCGCCATCCCGGAATCGAGCACTTCACCGTCGGTCAGCGGCAGGGATTGGGCATCGCCGTGGGCACGCCGCTCCACGTGATCCGCATCGAGCCCGAAACATGCCGCGTGGTCGTAGGCAGCAGGAGCGAGGTGCCAGAAACACGCCTCGTCGCCGGCAGCGCCACATGGCTTGAAGCGCCGCCAACCGGATCCTTCGACTGCCTCGTGCAGTGCCGCGCCCAACGCACAGCCGCCCCGGCCGTGGTCACGCTGCTGTCGGCAGACCGCTTCACGGCGGAGTTCACCGGCGGCCCCGACCATTCCCCGGGACCGATTTCCCCGGGCCAGCCGGCGGTCTGCTACGCCGGTGACCGCCTCCTCGGCGGCGGCTGGATCGAAGGCTGAGCCGCATTCGATCCGAGAAATGGCTGATTTTACCGCGGACGATCCGCGAACTAGGCTTGAGTCGGTCTCGTCCCACAGCCGCCCCGTCCGGAGCCGATCGCATGAACCCTCGCCCTGCAGGCCTGCCGCCTGAACTGCTCGTCGGCGCTTCGATCATCATCGGGCTCGCCGTGCTCACGATGCTGCTGCTCGTCTTCAACTACGGCCAACTCTGGTTTCAGGCCTACTGGTCGAAGGCGCGGGTGACATTCATGGAGCTGCTCGGCATGAGCCTCCGGAAGGTCAACGCCCGCACGATCGTCCAGGCCAGGATCATGGCGACCCAGGCTGGGCTCGGGCCTGACATCACACCGCGGCGGCTCGAGGCCCACTACCTCGCCGGCGGCGACGTGCCCCGCGTGATCCGGGCGCTGATCGCGGCGCAGCGGGCCGACCTCGACCTCGACTTTGACCGAGCCTGCGCGATCGACATCGCTGGCCGCGACGTGCTCGACGCAGTGCAGACCAGCGTCAATCCCAAGGTGATCGACTGCCCCGACATGGCCAGTGGCAAATCGACGCTGTCGGCCGTCGCGAAGAATGGCGTCGAGCTCAAGATCAAGGCTCGCGTCACCGTGCGGACGAACCTGCAGCAGCTCATCGGGGGCGCGACCGAGGAGACGATCATCGCCCGGGTCGGCGAGGGGATCATCACCTCGATCGGTTCGTCCGACAGCCATTTCGAGGTGATGGAGCATCCCGACACGATCTCGAAGGCGGTGCTCCAGCGGGGCCTCGACGCCCAGACGGCGTTTCAGATCGTCTCGATCGACATCGCCGACATCGAGGTGGGCGAGAACATCGGGGCGCGGCTGCAGGCCGATCAGGCCGAGGCCGACACCCGCGTGGCCCGCGCCAGGGCCGAGGAGCGGCGGAGCGTGGCGATCGCCCGCGAGCAGGAGATGAAGGCCGCCACAGCCGAGAACCGAGCCCGCGTGCTCCAGGCGGAGGCGCTGGTTCCCAAAAGCATCGGCGAGGCCTTCCGAGCAGGTCGGATGGCCAACGCCGGGCAACCGGGAGGAAGGGCCTGAGGCGGCGCTGCGGCCTCTCGCCGAGCATCCCCCCACTCTTCGCCAAACGCTCCAGAGTGCCGCCCGCCGCCTGCCGCGGCCCTCGTATTCCGTGTAGGTGGGGAAATCGGCCAAACCCTGACGGCCATTCCTGCCGATATCAAAAAAAGAGAGCGGTTGACCGTCAGGATGACGGTCGGGCGAGAGCCCGAAAGCCGCCCTCGTGATGCCCACGGCAAAGGAGAATGCCCATGGCGATGCGACAGTTGCGGGTCTACACCGAGCCCGATCTGAAGGTCCGCGAGTTCGCGGCGGTCGAGGAATCGGCCGATCAGGGCGTGCGAGTCTCGCTCGGCGAGATCCTCCCGCTGCTGGCCGACGCCGTCGCCAGCCATCGCACGTGGCTCTCGGACTTCGCCGACGACGAGGTCACGATCTCGTCGGACCTCCACGACGTGCTCCAGTCGTACCGGCACTTCCGTCGCCCCGGCGCCTGATCAACGCGGACCCGGCACACGAAGCTCAAAGGCCGCGCGTGCTTCTAGCTGTCATCCTCACGCTCGGGGCTGCCCATGCCCGTCGTCGGACGTTCACGGCGGCCCTAAAGGCCTCCGTTCACGGCGTGTCCGCTGCGCTTCGCCATCGATGGCTTCGCTTGCTCCCACAGCCCGGCTCTCGGGCACGGTCAGCCCCGCGCGGCCTCTCGTAGCACAGGTTGGCAACCTGTGTGTCTTTCGCGGTTCGCCTTGGGATCGGATGCGATTCCGTCTCCGGCTTGCTGCGGCGCACCGCCAACCCGGCCCTAGCCCTCCACGCTCAGACGTCGAGGTTCTTGACGTCGAGGGCGTGCTTTTCGATGAAGTCGCGGCGGGGCTCGACCTTCTCGCCCATCAACACGCGGAACAGGTCGTCGGCTGCAGCCGCGTCAGTCATCGTGACCCGCAGGAGCGTGCGATTGGCAGGGTCGAGCGTCGTGTCGCGGAGCTCCTCCGCATTCATTTCGCCGAGACCCTTGAAGCGGGTGATCGACAGGCCCTTCTCCCCCGCCCGCCGCACGGCGGTGAGCAGCCCTCGCAGGTCTTCGAGGCCGATCTCGTTCTCGCCTCGGCGGAGCGTGTAGCGGGAATCCTCGCTGCCTGTGCGGTCCTGCGGCAGGAGCGACTCGATGCCAAAGCCCATCGCCTCGAGCTCCTTGAGCCCGGCGTTGATGCTCCGCACCTCGTGCAGGTCGACGACCACGAGTTGGTCGTCGCCGGTACCCGGCGCCGTGCCGGGAGTCGTGTCGCCGACAGCCTGCGCCTCCTCGACGCGGCCCACGGCCAGTTCGCCACCAGCCGCCTTTTCCTTGCCTTTGACGAAGGCCTCGAAGTCGTCGCGGCTGGTAAACCACTTCTCCTCAATCCCGTAGTAGACGTGGTACATGGGCAGCTTGCCCGTCTTCGAGTCGCGACGGGCGGCATGGTCGCGGAGGCTGATACCCCGCTTCTCGAGCGCGACGAGCGCGTCCTCGAGGCCGGCGAGCGTGCGGCAGAGCTTCTGCATCTCGTCCCCGGAAATCTCGCGGCCGCCACCCGGCAGAAACACGCCCTCCCCCAGGCCCTGGTCGAGGAGCTGCGTCTTCATCTCCTCCTCCGTCTGCACGTAGTAGACGTGCTTCTTCGACCGGACGCGGAACAGGGGCGGCTGGGCGACATAGACGTGGCCCTCGGCCACCAGCCGGTACATCTGCCGATAGAAAAACGTGAGCAGCAGCGTGCGGATGTGCGAGCCATCCACGTCGGCGTCGGTCATGATCACGATCTTGTCGTAGCGCCGCTTGGACAGGTCGGCCTCGTCGCCGATGCCGGCGCCGATCGCCGAGATCACGCTCCGGACCTCCTCGTTGGCAAGCACCTTGTCTTCGCGGCTCTTGTAGGCGTTGATGATCTTGCCTCGCAGCGGCAGGATCGCCTGATACTCGCGATGCCGACCGCCCTCCGCCGACCCTCCGGCGCTGTCGCCCTCGACGAGGTAGAGCTCGCACCGCTCCATGTCGCGGCTGGTGCAGTCGCGGAGTTTGCCCGGCAGGCCGCCACCAGAGAGGGCCCCCTTCCGCTCGCGGAGCAGTTGCTTCGCCTTCTTCGCGGCCTCGCGGGCCTCGGCGGCCAGCACGCCCTTCTGGACGATCGCCTTGGCACTCTTGGGATTCTCCTCGAGGTATTTCGAGAGGAAGTCGCCCACCGCCGAGTTGATGATCCCTTCGACCTCGCCGTTGCCAAGCTTCGTCTTCGTCTGACCCTCGAACTGCGGGTGGGGCACCCGCACGCTGATCACGACCGTGAGCCCCTCGCGGACGTCGTCGCCGGTCGGCACCAGGTCCTTGTAGATGCCGGTCTTCTTGCCGTAGGCGTTGAGCGCCCGCGTCAGCGCCGAGCGGAAGCCCGACACGTGCGTACCCCCCTCGGTGGTCGAGATGTTGTTGACGTAGCTGTGAAGGCTCTCGGTGTATTCGCCCGTGTACTGCAGCGCGATGTCCCAGCTCACACCGTCGCCAGAGCCCTTGATCGTGATCACGTCGGCATGAATCGCGTCACTCGCCTTGTTGAGGTGCTCGACGAACTCCTCCACGCCCCGCTCGTAGAAATACTCATCGGCGTTGCCGGTGGCGGCGTCGGTGAAACTGATCCGCACGCCCGAGTTGAGAAAGGCGAGTTCGCGGAGGCGGCGGGAAAGGATGTCCCAGGAGAACTTCGTCTGCGGAAAGATCTGCGGGTCGGGCTTGAACGTGGTCTTCGTTCCGGCCCGTGTGGTGGTGCCCATCTTGCGAACTGGACCGGTCGGTTCGCCCCGCTGGTACTCCTGCTGCCAGACGTGGCCCTCACGGGAGACCTCCACCTCGCACCATTCAGAGAGGAAGTTGACCACCGTCACGCCGACGCCATGGAGGCCGCCAGAGGTCTGGTAGGCCCCCTTCTCAAACTTGCCGCCGAACTTCAAGACCGTCATCACCCCCTCGAGGGTCGAGACCTCCCGCTCCATCTCCTCGGAGAGCTGGGGGTGGCGATCGGTGGGGATGCCACGGCCATCGTCCTCGACGGTCACACTGCCGTCGACGTTGACCGTCACGCTCACGTGCTTCGCGTAACCCGCCATGCACTCGTCGATCGAGTTGTCGACCACTTCGTAGACCAGATGGTGCAGGCCGCGGGACGTGTTGTCGCCGATGTACATGCCGAACCGCTCGCGGACATGCTCGCGGTCAGAGAGGTGCTTGAGGTCCGCCGACGTGTAGTCCTGCTGCGGTTGATCTGATGCCATGGTGTTTCTCCTGACGGCGTGATCGAGGTTGTTCGGTGTGCTCAGGTCGTGCGCTGGCCGTCGGCGAGGAGCCGACACCGGATATCGGAAATCCCCGCGTCGGGGACGAGTTGCTTCAGTCGGGCCACGATCGAGTGCTTGTGGAATCCGAGTTCCTGCACGTGGGCGGAATGGCTGACGAACACGTCGAGGACACCGCGGCGCACGTTTCCGGGCTGTGACGCGTCTCGGAAGCAAGGAGGCGCGGCCTCCCGCCAGGCATCTGCGACCGCCGACGTCGACTGCTCTCGGTCATATCCCGTGCGGGCCATGAGCCGCGACATCAGCCTGCCGACCGAGAGCGGATCGGAGGATGTCTGCGAGCGGCGTTTCATGATCGTGCTGGCCACAGGTTCGGTCAGTCCGCGGCCAGCGGCATGATCACATAGCCGTAGCCGTCTTCGGTCGTGCAGACGCAGGCACTCTGGGCGTCGGTCAGTTCCACCGTCACCGCGGCGCCGGGATCGAGCACGCGGAGGAAGTCCGACATGAATCGCGGATCGAGTTTGATCCGCACGGTCGCCCCGGAATGATCGATCGGCAGTTCCACCCTGCTCTCGCCGCTCTCGGCAGATCGGCCGGTCAGCACGAGTTGCCCGGGCTCGAACGAGAAATCGACCCCCTTCGACTGTTCGCTGGTGACGATCGCCGCCTGACGGACCGCAGCGAGCAGCGGACCTGCGACGAGTTGCACCCGCATGGCATCGGGCCGATCGGGAAACACATCCCGCCACCTTGGAAACCGACCATCGACCAGCCTCGCTGAAATCGTCGTGCCGCCGGTCTTCACCAGAATCTCGTTGCCCCGCACGGCAAGGTGTACTGGCTGGTCGGCCCCCCCGAGGCACCGCTCCACGAGTTGCATGGCCCGGGCGGGCACGATGGGCTGGGCGTCTCCAATCCCCCCTTCCCTGTTCTCCGCCGGCCCTTGCATCCGTGCCAGCCGTCGGCCGTCGGTGCCGACGGCGATGACGGCGGCGGGTGTCATCTCGATGAGCACGCCGCCAAGGGCGTAGCGACTCGACTCGCTATCGGTGGCAAACACCGTCCGCCGAACGAGCTCGCGAACCAGGGGCGTCGCCAGTTCCACACAGCCACCGGCAGGGAAGGTTGCCACCGCTGGAAACTCCAGCGGATCCTCTGCGGGGAGACGGAACTCGCTCCGCGGCGCCTTGACGAGGGCAGCCGTTCCATCGCAGTGGATGTCGAATACGGTACCCGCCGGACTCTCGCGAACGATCGCCGTCAGCCGTCCGCTCGGCAGGAGCACAGCGCCTGGGGCGACTGTTTCCACGCCCTCGAGTTCGATTCGAATACCAACCTCGAGATCGGTGGCCATGACAACCACCGCATCGCGAGTCGCCTCGACCTTCACATTCGTGAGCACGGGCTTGGGTGACCGGGACGGCACCACCGCCGACGCGCTCTGCAGGGCGGCGAGCAGCGACTCCTTGGGACAGCGGATCTTCATCGTCGGAAAGAGTCCTCGGGGCCGGTCGAAGGCGTTCGGAGAGGCCCCTTACTGTACCCGAAAAATCATGCTTCGAAACGGGTCGCCATGCCTCCCGTGCGCCACGAACCTCCCGGGCAAATGGCTTGATTTCTGTTTTCTTTATCTTTGAAAGAGAGAATCGTAAGCAGGAAGAGAAGAGTATCAGGAAGGGGGCTCCCCAGGAGGTGAGAAACGACGCTCGGGATCACGGGCTGTCCCCAAGCGAACGGTCACCAAATGGGCGACTTTGGTGTCATGGAGACCAAATCTGCAGCGGTGCATAACTCGTCGAGACTTTGTCGGATCAATGTGGAAAACACCGTTGAGATGCTGACGGATAGGGGCCGAACGTGATGCTGACTGGCGTGAAGTCAGATGAGGATTTCTCGTTCGCGGTCGGTCGTCCGAATCGTCGGCTGGGCGATCGCCACGGCGCAGTGCACCAACCAACATCATGCCGACATCTGACTGGCGAGGCTCATCCGCCCACCCGCCGCCGCGATCGCCCAACAGAACTCGAACGCCGGGGGTGCTTGGAATCGGCCAGCAACTGTTCAACGTCGGCCGCAAACGTGGCATCCGTCGTCATCCGCATCTCGACTGCCCGCACGCCGCGCATCACGGTGGTGTGGTCGCGACCACCGAACGCTATGCCGATCGCCCCGAAGCTGCTTCCAGTGAGGTGGCGGGCCAGGTACATCGCCAGATTACGGGCCTGCACGACCCCATGGCAGCGACCGCTCCCGGCGAGCGACGCGGCCGGCAGACCATGGCAGCGGGCTGTGGTGCGGATGATCCGAGCCAACGACCCTGTGGTTCTCAACTCGGTCGCGGTCTCGGCCGGTCGGCCCGGGACATGGATTCGGCTCGGGACATGGATCACAAGTCCCGCTGTCAGCCGTGATCGGAGTGCTGGATCAAGGCCATCCGCGAGAGGTGACCTCGCGACCGTCACGCAGGTCGATACGCCGTGGCGGGCGAGATCATCGAGAAGTGCGGCGGCGGACTGCTGCCACTCGTTGTCACCCACCTGATCGATGCGTTCGATGATGACCAGTCGCAGGGAGGCATTGTCACGAAGGATGCCGGGGGTGCGGTCTTCGATGACGCGGCCGAGTTCAGGGCCGGTGAATCGCCGAACGGCCACGGACGACGCCGTACCAAACGCCTCGAGATCGTTGAGCAGGGCCGTCAGGTCGACCGCCGACACCAGCGTCACCGCCGGCGGAAGGTCGTTTGCCGTCGTGGTTGGCTGGACGAGCAACGAAAACGCTTCTCGCAGCAACCTTGCCCACGTCGGGAAGGTGGTGCGGTCGTGCGGCCGATAATCGCGACGGGAAGCCGGCATCGAAAACCCCTGCGTCACCCGGAGCCCAGTCGGCGGCATCCGTGCCACGCTCATCCCTGCGGCAGGCTATCCGGCGCCCCGCTCAGCGTGAAGCCCCGCCGCCGCAATCCCGCGAAACACACCATCGAGTCGGTGAACGGCTTCCGCGATATCGGTCTCCGTCGTCGAGGGGCCGACGCTCGCGCGGATGGCGGACTGCGCCACCCACCCCGGCAGGTCGAGCGCGACGATGGCCGGCGCCGGATCGCTCGATCCGCTCGCGCAGGCGGTGCCGGTCGCCAGGGCGATGCCCGAGAGGTCGCAGGCCATCATGACCGCCTGCCGGTCACAGCCTCGCACCGCGATGGTGGCGATGTGGGGCGCACGGTTGGCGCCCTGTCCGACCACCACCGCGTCGAGCCCGTGCCGGCTGGCCGCGGCGACGAACTGCTCCTCGAACCGGTCGCGGAGGTGCGCCGCCCGCAACCGTGCCCCTTCGCGGGACGCGGCGGCGAGTTCCAACGCCACGGCGAACCCGACGGCGAGCGGCACCGCCTCCGTGCCGCCCCGCAGTCCGAGTTCCTGCGGCCCAGGGGTGAGCGGCATCACGTCGAGGCCGCCGCGGACGAGCAGGCCGCCGATTCCCCGCGGACCGCCAAACTTGTGTGGAGCCAGCGCCAGGCTCGTCACCGGAAGGCTGCCGAACGAGAGGGAGTCCCACGCGGCCGCTTGCGTGGCATCAGCGTGCACCAACAGCCGCCCTCCGATGTCGTCTGTGGACAGCGCAGCGGGTGACTCGCGGATGCCCGTCTGGCCGCAGACGAGCGTTGTCGAGACGAGCACGCGGCCCGGTTCCGCGGCGGCGAGCCCAGCGGCCGCGGCCATTGCTGTTCCGTCCGCCGCCAGTGGTAGGTGCTGGAGCCGCCAACCCCGGGCCGCGAGGTCTGCCGCCGCGGCGATCACGCTGCCGTGATCGCGGGGCGAAATGCCGACAGTGCCCGGCTGAGGGCCCGCCGTGCCCAGCATCCCGAGGCGGTTTGCCTCGGTCGCTCCGCCGGTGAAGATCAGCCGGTCTCGCGAGTTGCCCGACGAGCGGCCGCCGAGCAGGGCGAGGATCCGGTCGCGGGCATCCTCGAGGGCGGCGCGGGCGCGGCGGCCCGCGGTGTGAGGGCTCGAGGGATTGGCGAAGGCCTCGACGGCTGCGCGACGCATGGCCTCATCGACGCGGGGGTCGAGCGGCGTGGCGGCGGCGTGGTCGAGATAGATCGACGTCCCGGCTGGCGAAACGGCGGTGGCCATGGCGTCCGGCCCGGAGGTTCCGTCACGCGTTGTCGAGGAATGCCGCGATCCGATCGAGGCCCGCGGCGAGTTTCTCCTCGGAGGCCGCGAACGACATCCGCACGAAGCCCTCGGCGCCGAAGGCGCTGCCGGCCACGAGGGCGACGTGGTGCTTTTCGAGGAGTGCCTCGCACCACGGCATGCTCGTGCCGATGCCCCGCGTCGCCATCCGCTTCAGGGGCTCGCGGATGTCGAAGAAGGCGTAGAACGCGCCGCCGATCTCAGGAATGTGGACGCCCGGCATGGCTCGAAGCCGCTTCGCCACGAGGTCCCGCCGCTGTTCGAATGCCCGGAGCATCTCGCCGACGCAGTCCTGCGGGCCAGTCAGTGCCGCGATCGCCGCGTGCTGGCTGATGCTGCAGGGATTGCTCGTCTCCTGGCTCTGCAGGTTGGCGATCGCCTTGGAGAGCGGCTCGGGGGCGATCGACCAGCCGATCCGCCAGCCGGTCATGGAGTAGGTCTTGCTTACGCCCGCCACCACGACCGTGCGGTCGGCGAGTCCGGGACGCAGCGTGGGGAAGGAAACACTCGGCCGGCCGTCGTACACGAGTTGGTCGTAGATCTCGTCGGCAACCACGGCAAGATCCCGTTCGATCGCGACGTCGGCCAAGGCGCCGAGTTCGGCGGCGGTGTAGACGACACCCGTGGGATTGCTCGGGGAGCAGAGCAGAAGCATCCGCGTCCGAGGCGTCAGGGCGGCCCGCAGAGCCTCGGGGTGGAGTTTGAAGTCGTCCTCGATCCGCGTCTCAAGCAGGATCGGCTTCGCCCCGGTGAGTTTGATGAGTTCCGCGTAGCTCACCCAGTAGGGCGTGGGAACGATCACCTCATCCCCCTCGTCGAGCACCGCAGTGAACACGTTGTGGAGGGCATGCTTGGCGCCATTGGAGACCACGACCTGGGCGGGCGTGATCGTCAGCCCGGTGCGGCGTCCGTAGTCGTCGGCCACGGCTTTTTTGAGCTGGGGGATGCCGGCGGCCGGGGTGTATTTCGTCTTTCCGGCACGGATCGCCTCCTCTGCAGCCCGGCAGATGTGGAGGGGCGTGGGGAAGTCGGGTTCGCCCACCGAGAGATCGATCACGTCGATCCCGGCGGCCGTCATGGCCGAGGCACGGGCGGCCATCGCCAGCGTGGCGGACGGCTCGAGGGCCCGCATGCGGCGGGCGGTGGTGAGGCTCTTCGACTCCATGGAATCCATGCGGCGCAAACTTTCCGCTGCGGGTTCTTCGGGAGGGTCAGTGACGCCGCGGAGGAACCCGCCATGGCCGCGGTCGCTTGACGCCCTGCAGAGGGCATCGAATGATACCACCCGTTGAACCGTTTCCCAGTCGCTGGACCACGCAAGTATGGCCAATCGTCGTGTCGGAGTATGGCTTGTAGGAGCCAAGGGGGGCGTCGCCACCACGATGATGACCGGCCTGGCAGCGCTTCGCACGGGGGCGATCGATCCCATCGGCCTGATCACCGAGACGGATCCGTTCACGCGGCTCGGTCTTGTGGGGTTCAACGAACTCGTGGTCGGCGGCCACGACATCCGCTCCGGCCGACTCGGCCACGAGGCGCGGCGGATGTGGAGTGAGAGCCGCGCGATCACCCCAGACCTCATCGATGGCGCCGCCGGGTTCTTCGCCGAGGTCGAAGAGCGGCTCAGGCCTGGGACGCTCGTCGCGTCGGGCGACCGGATCCGCAGCCTCGCCGATCCCGGGGCCGCTGCCGTCGTGGAAACGCCACGGGCGGCCGTCGAGCGGATCCACCGCGACATCGTGGAGTTCACCGCCGCCGAACGGCTGGACCACGTCGTGGTGGTCAATGTGGCCTCAACCGAACCTCCGCCGTCACTGCCGATCCCGCTCAGCTTTTCCGAGGTCGAGCCGCTGCTCGACGACCCAGCTCGCTGCCCGCTGCCCTCGAGCAGCCTCTACTTCCTGGCGGCAGCCGACGCCGGAGCCAGCTACATCAACTTCACCCCCTCCACCGGCGCGACGCCCGCCTGCCTCCAGAGCTTCGCCGTCGAGCGGGGCATCGCCCATGCCGGCTGTGACGGCAAGACCGGCGAGACACTGCTCAAGAGCGTGCTGGCCCCGATGTTCGCCGCCCGCCACCTCCAGGTGATGAGTTGGGTGGGCCACAACATCTTCGGCAACATGGATGGCAAGGTTCTCGACGACCCGCGGAACAAGGCCGCGAAGGTGAGGAGCAAAGACCACCTGCTCGCCGCGATCCTCGGCTACCCTCCGCAAACGCACGTGTCGATCGAATACATCGAGAGCCTCGGCGACTGGAAGACTGCCTGGGATCACATCCACTTCCGCGGGTTCCTGGGCACGCCCATGACGCTCCAGTTCACTTGGCAGGGCTGCGATTCGATTCTCGCGGCTCCGCTGGTGCTCGACCTCGTTCGGCTGGTGGAGCGGGCCCACCGCAGCGGCGAACGCGGGGCACTCGACTGGCTCGCCTGCTTCTTCAAGAGCCCCATCGGCGTGGCGGAGCAATCGTTTGCCACGCAGGTGTCGATGCTGATGGAATGGGCGACGCGAAAGCTCGCCGACGACAGCGCCGGGGTGTGACGACGAGGTCGCGAGCGAACTCGACCACGATCAAAGCGGCGAGGGTCGCGATCAGCGACGGGAAAATTTCGGGATTTTTTCCGGAAGTTCTCTTGACAGTTTTCCCCATCATCATCCACAACTCTCTATCGATACGTGGTTGATGGTGAGCAATCACCTTCAACACCGCATCGAATCGTCGTCCGCTCCCCTCCCAGAGCATCCGGGGGAGTGGATGTGAGAACCATGCATGGGTGCTCATGGTAAGGAGCCATTTCCATGGCGAAGAAGAAGAAGAAGGCTGCCAAGAAGGTCGCCAAGAAGAAGAAGGGCCACGGCTGAATCTGACGTCGGGGATTCGCCTCGTGATTCGCCTAATGGTGCGTCTCGGGGAGTCGCTCCGGCGCAGATTTGATGCCGGGATCCCATTTGGGGTCCGGTGGGTCGCCTTGTGCGGCCTGCGTCCCTTCGCTCTGGCCTCTCGCACTTGGGGGTTCGCCTCCTGGTGCGGTTGATCAGGGCGTCCACGCTCAGACGAGAAAGGCCGGCCCGGGCCCTTGGGCGCCCGGGCCGGCCTGATTCGTTTCGGTGGTACGATTTCGGGCCATGCCCTCCCCGAAACCACCCGTTTCTTCAACGCCGCCGATCGTTCGGGGGGGCTTCATTCTCTGCCCGTGCCATCCCGGGGCCGAGGCTGCGCTCGCGGGGCGACAGGCCGAGGCGTTGCCGTCCTTTTCGCGGGGTGTCTGGCGGCGTGGGCTGGCGACGTTCAGGATCGGGCCGGAAAGCTTCGACCCGCCAGACGACTTCGCTCCCGACTTGGTCTTCGCCCATACCGTCGTCAGGTCACTCGGCCAGGTGTCGGGAGATTCGGTCGCCGAGCTTGCCGCCAAGACCTGCGAGCTGGCAGGGCCGGTGTCATGGAATGCGATCCATGTCTGGAAGCGCGACGAGCGGCTCGACATCGTGGCTACCGATGTCCGCGCGGCGGTCGCGGCGGCGTGTGGCGTCGCGGTGCACGATGACCCGGTGGCGGCGGCCGACGACCTCGTGCTCGACTGCGTGCTCGACTCCGCCGACCGCTGGTGGGTTGGGTGGCACCGCGCGGCATCGCCGGCGAGCCGCTGGCCGGGAGGCGTTTATCCGCATCCGCTCCCGACCGACAAGGTCTCTCGGGCCTGGCTGAAGCTCGACGAAGCGATCGCGTCGTTTGGTGTCACGCTCCAGCGCGGTGAGCGGGCGATTGAACTCGGTGCTGCGCCCGGTGGAGCCTGCCAGCGGCTCCTGGAGGCGGGCCTTGATGTCGTCGGCGTGGATGCCGCCGTGGTTGATGCCACAGTCGCCGCGCATGCGCGATTTGAGCAGTGGCGGATGCGGGCCCGTGAGGTTCCGCTCCGGCGGATGAAGGGCTTCGATTGGCTGCTCACCGACATGAACATCGATCCTTCGAGCACCATGGCGGCCCTCGAGCGAGTGCTCGGTGGCGGCGTGCGGCCCACCGGCGTGATCGCCACGCTCAAGCTCCCCGATTGGTCGCGGGCGGCCGACCTGCCGGGGTGGCTCGACGCCTTTCGGGGCTGGGGCTACGCACCGCGGGTCCGCCAGTTGTCGACCGGCGGCCGTGAGGTCTGCGTGGTCGCCACGGTCCGGCCCGCTGGTCGGGTCACGCCCCCGAATCGCCGCCGCGCCACTCGCCGCCAGGGGGCGTGAGGCTCCCCGAGCGGACGACGGTCCGCCCGGTTTCGGTCTCGATGATGAGACCGCCTCCGTCATCGATACCCCGGCAGACGCCCGCGTGGATCGTGTCGCCGACGAACACCCGCACGTCGCTGCCGGTGAGGCTACAGAGCGGCCGATAGCGACGGCCGAGCATCCGCGGCTCGGCCGCCAGTCGCCCCAGCACATCGAGCAGCCGTGGCACGAGCGCCGCGAGCAGTCGCTGGCGGGGCATGGTTCGTCCGGTGACGTCCGGCAGGGTGATGACGCGATCCCGAAGCGGCTCCGGCGCGTCGCTGGCCCGGCCTGACGTGTTGACGCCGACACCGAACACGGCCCTGCCATCGGCGGCAGTCTCGACGAGAATCCCGGCAAGTTTCCTGCCGGCCACCTCAACGTCGTTCGGCCAGCGGACGCGAGCCGCCACAGACGGCTCGAGATCGCGGATGGTCTCGGCGAGGGCCACGCCGCAAGCGAGCGACCAGGTGGGCGTCACCCCGCCGGCCATCGAGGAACCGTCGATGACGAGGCTCACCGCAAGGCTGCCTGGCGGCTGCCACCATGCGGCGCCCCGCCTACCGCGGCCGGCAGTCTGCCGGTCGACGATCACGGCCGCTGGCAGCCTCGCCAGCGGGTCGGCGGCGATCTGGCGGGCTCTGTCCATGGTCGAGTCGACCTCCGCGAGCAGTTCCACGGTGGCCACTCCGGCCGCGGCGCGGAGCCACGCCTTGTCGATCGGGTCGTCGCGGAATGGCGTGTTCATCGGCAAGGTGGGAGGGCTCCACAGGCCACGGAGTCTAGACGGCACGGGGTGCCTCGGCACCCCAATGGCCGGGCGTGCGGACTTGATTCCCGCGTTGTCGGCGCGGTACCCCCCCGGGCCTTTCTTTTCAGAAGGGTCGATTCCTCCCGGGCTGGCGGCAGTGCCAGCGGCGGGCGTGGAGCATGCA
>Ga0209598_10002452_pt1 | contig 14495 bp, 10 predicted proteins | sample M_140807_EF_Meta_FD_187317 | JGI IMG/M metagenome (GOLD analysis project Ga0209598, IMG submission 187317) | Freshwater microbial communities from Lake Montjoie, Canada to study carbon cycling - M_140807_EF_MetaG (SPAdes) (version 2) | ecosystem: Environmental > Aquatic > Freshwater > Lake... | reverse complement strand
CATTTTTGACGTAGAGCGGGCGCTCGGTGGACTCGTCGAACACCACCACCGTGCGCGAGGCCACTCCGGGCTCGGCAGCTGAAACGTCGGAGCCTGCCGGTCGGCTGAATTCTGGCTGCCGCAGGCTGGTGCGCTGCAACGCGGCTGCGTGCGCGACCTTGCCCGCCTTGGCGACACCCGCCTTGACTGCGCTCGCCTTGGCGACCCGCGTTGGTTTTTTGCTAGCGACCTTGGCGCTGACGTGTTTGCGCGACTTGTGCTGAGCGGCCTCAACCGGCGCAACCACCAGACTCGACGCAATCACCACAACGCCGAGCGCGCGAACCAGACGGCTCAGCCGTGCGCTGGGCAGTGCGACGATCCCTGCGGGCATCGAAAGCGTGGCCTTGGGCATGGTCCGGCATCTCCAAAAACAGTCAATTCGCTGTGAAAATACAGGCTTGCGCGATCAACATCAAGTCGAATCGCAAAATTGGGGGAATCAGTGGGATTCGCGCTGCTGGCGCTCCCACATCCTCGCATAGACGCCGTCGAGCGTCAGCAGCTGCGGGTGACTGCCGCGCTCGACGATGCGCCCCTCTTCCAACACCAAGATCTCGTCGGCGTCGACGATGGTCGACAAGCGGTGCGCGATGACCAGCGTGCTGCGGTTCTGTGCCACGCGCGCCAGCTCCAGTTGGATGGCAGCTTCGGTGGCCGAGTCCAGGGCCGAGGTGGCCTCGTCGAAGACCATGATGCGCGGATCTTTGAGCAAGGCGCGGGCGATTGCCACACGCTGCTTCTCGCCGCCCGACAGCTTGAGGCCACGTTCGCCGACGCGCGTCTCGAACCCATCGGGAAGGGACGCGACGAACTGGTCGATATGTGCCGCCCGGGCGGCCTCGATCACGCGCTCGGGCCCGGCGCCAGGTGCGCCGTAGGCGATGTTGTAAGCAATGGTGTCGTTGAACAGGACAGTGTCTTGCGGGACGATGCCGATGGCTGCGCGCAGGCTTTTTTGCGTCACCTGACGGATGTCCTGTCCGTCGATGCGGATGACTCCGTCGCCAACGTCGTAGAAGCGGAACAGCAGCCGCGATAGCGTAGTTTTGCCCGAGCCGGAGGTGCCCACAACGGCCACCTTCTGACCCGGCTCGATGACGAAGCTGACCTCGTGCAGAACCGGTCGACGCGGGTCGTAGGCAAAGCTCACGCGGTCGAACTCGATGCGTGCGCCAGCCACTTGCAAGGGTGGCGCTGCGGGCGCATCGGCGACATCCGGATGCTGGCGCAGCAGGTCGAACATCCGCTCCATGTCGGCCAGCGCGTTCTTGATCTCGCGGTAGACGAAGCCGAGAAAGTTGAGCGGCAGATACAGCTGCAGGAGGAATGCGTTGACCAGCACCAGGTCACCCAGACTCATGCGACCCGTGACCACACCGTCGGCAGCCAGCGCCATCAGGGCCGTCACTCCAGCGCCGATGATGAACGCCTGCCCGGCGTTGAGCGCCGCCAGCGAGGTCTGATTGCGCACGGCAGCAGTCTCCCAGCGGGTCAGGCTGTCGTCGTAGCGCTGCGCCTCCCAGTCCTCGTTGCCGAAGGTCTTGACCGTTTCGAAATTGAGCAGGCTGTCGATGGCACGGGTGTTGGCGTTCGAATCCATGTCGTTCATGGTCCGACGGAAGACCATCCGCCATTCGGTGACGAACAGCGTAAAGGCGATGTAGACCGCCAGCGTGGCGACCGTCACCGCGCCGAAACGCCAGTCGTAATGCCAGAACAGATAGCCCGCCACCAGGCCGATCTCGACCAGGGTCGGCAGGATGTTGAAAATCATGAACTGCAGCAAAAACGAGATGCCGCGGGTGCCGCGTTCGATGTCGCGCGAGACGCCGCCGGTTTGCCGCTCGAGGTGGAACTTGAGCGAGAGTCCGTGCAGGTGGCGGAACACCCGCAGCGCCACCCGGCGGATCGCCCGCTGCGTGACCTTGGCAAACACCGCGTCGCGGATCTCGCCGAACAGGGTGGAGGCGAAGCGCAGCGCGCCATAGCCGAGCACCAGTGCCAAAGGCAGCACCAACACCACGGGCTCACCCGAGCCGGTCAGTGCATCGACCACAGCCTTCAGCATGACCGGCACGCCGACGTTGGCGACCTTGGCGGCGACCAGCAAGGCGATTGCGGCGGCGACTCGGCCTTTGAATTCGCCAAGGTAGGGCAGCAGGCTGCGCACCGTATTGAGATCACCCGGGCGGGGGTGCGGCGTGGATGGGGAACCGAGTGAGCGCATCCCGCTATTGTCGGTGATTACGTGGCCGCGTGCCGAGCCGACAAAAATGGCGTGCTGGGCTAAAATCAGCGCCCCTTCCGCCACACGCCGCGCGATGGCCCGCCCACAGCGGCCGACCGTGGCACGGCCATGCAACCCAGGACACCCCGTGACCGCCCGACCGACCTTCCTCGAACGCCTTTCGCAACGCGTGCTGCTGTGTGACGGCGGCACAGGCACGCTCATTCAAGCCGAGGACTGGGACGTCGAGAAGGATTTCATGGGCCTGGAGAACTGCTCGGAGATCCTTGTCGCCACCCGGCCGGATTTCGTCGAAAAGGTGCACCGGGCGTACTTTGAGGCTGGCGCGGATTGCGTCGAAACCAACACCTTCGGCGCCAACAAGGTGGTGTTCGCCGAATTCGACCTGGTCGAGCGCACTTACGAGCTCAATCGCGACGCCGCCGCCATCGCGCGCCGCCTGGCCGACGAATACAGCACGCCGGAGCAGCCGCGTTACGTGCTCGGCTCGGTCGGGCCCGGTACCAAGCTCGCCAGCCTCGGCCACGCCACCTACGACGTGCTGGAAGACAGCTACGCCGAGCAGGCGCGTGGCCTGATCGACGGCGGTATCGACTGCTTTTTGCTTGAGACCAACCAGGACCTGCTGACCATCAAGGCGGCCATCAACGGCTGCAAGATTGCGCGCCGCGAGAAAGGCCGCGAGGACATCCCGATTTTTGTGCAGGTGACGATTGAGACCACCGGCACCATGCTGGTCGGCTCCGACATCGGCTGCGCCACAACCGTATTGGATGCGATGGACATCGACGGCATCGGGCTGAACTGCGCCACCGGGCCAGCCGAAATGGCCGAGCACGTCAAGTATCTGGGCGAGAAGTGGCGCAAGTTCATCTCGGTGATGCCCAACGCCGGCCTGCCTATGCTGGTCGACGGCAAGACCGAGTACCCGCTGCTGCCCTACGAGCTCGCCGAGTGGCAGGGACGGTTCGTCGAAGAAGACGGCATCAACCTGATCGGCGGTTGCTGTGGCACTACACCCGAGCACATCCGCCAGCTGCGCGCCATGCTCGATGCCCGTCCCGACCAGGCGCCAGTGCACCGCGACCCGCAGTGGGAAGCGTCGGTCGCCAGCCTCTACACCAGCGTGCCGCTGCGTCAGGAACGCGCGATCTTCGCCATCGGCGAGCGCAGCAACGCCAACGGCAGCAAGAAGTTTCGCGAGCTCCTGGCGGCCGAGGACTGGGATGGCATCACTGCCATGGGCCGCGACCAGGTGCGCGAGGGCAGCCACGCGCTGGATGTGTGCACCGCCTATGTGGGCCGGCCGGAGGTGAGCGACATGAGCGAGGTGGTCTCGCGCTACCGCGGGCAGGTCACCGTGCCGATGGTGATCGACTCAACCGAGTTCCCGGTGCTGGAGGCGGCGCTCAAGCTGATCGGCGGCAAGGCCATCATCAACTCGATCAACTTTGAGGACGGCGAGGAGAAGGCGGCCAAGGTGCTGCAAATGGCCAAAAAGTTTGGCGCCGCGGTGATTGCCCTGACCATCGACGAAGACGGCATGGCCAAGAGCGTCGACAAGAAGCTCGAGGTCGCGCACCGCCTCTACGACTTCGCCGTCAACCAGCACGGGCTGCCCGCCGAGGACCTGCTGTTCGACCCGCTCACCTTCACCATCTGCACCGGTGTGGAGGACGATCGCGAGCACGGCATCGCCACGCTTGAGGCCATCGAGCGCATCCGCGCCGAGCTGCCCGAGTGCCAGGTCATGCTGGGCCTCTCCAACATCAGCTTTGGTCTGAACCCGGCCGCGCGCCACGTGCTGAATTCGGTGTTCCTGGCCCACGCCGAGAAGGCCGGTATGACCGCCGCGATCATTCATGTGGCCAAGATCATGCCGCTGCACAAGATCGCCGAGGACGAGCGAATCTCTGCCGAGAACCTGATCTTCAACCGCTGGGACCTGGGCGATCCGCTGCTGACCTTCGTCGACAAGTTCAAGGATCGCACCACCGCGGCGGTGGTCAAGTCGCGGCCGGACACCATCGAAGAGGTGCTCAAGCTGCGCATCATCGATGGCGACAAGCAGGGTTTGAGCGATGACCTCGCCGAGGCGATGAAAACCTACCCGCCGCTGTCCATCATCAACGACCTCTTACTCGACGGCATGAAGGTGGTCGGCGAGCTGTTTGGCGCTGGCGAGATGCAGCTACCGTTTGTGCTGCAGAGCGCCGAGACCATGAAGGCCGCGGTGGCCTTTCTCGAGCCGTTCATGGAGCGGATCGAGGGGCAGGAAAAGGGCATCTTGGTGCTGGCGACCGTAAAGGGTGATGTGCACGACATCGGCAAGAATCTGGTCGACATCATCCTCACCAACAACGGCTACAAGGTCATCAACCTCGGCATCAAGCAGCCGCTGATCAACATGCTCGAGGCGGCCAAGCAGCACAAGGCCGATGCCATTGGCATGAGCGGGCTGCTGGTCAAGAGCACGGTGATCATGAAGGACAACCTCGAGGAGATGGCACGCGAGGGCTACGACATTCCGGTCATCCTTGGCGGCGCAGCGCTCACCCGCAAGTTCGTCGAGCAAGACTGCAGTCAGGCCTACACCACCGCGCCAGATCGCGTGTTCTACGCCAAGGATGCGTTCGCCGGCCTGCGGCTGATGGACGAGATCGTCACGGCGCGTGTGGCGGCACGCAGCGCTTGAGCCGGAACTAAACCCGTCAACGTGCTTCTGAAACCTGCGTCCGCGATTGAAGCGCTAAACCACCGAACAACGCCGACCGGTTACCGGTTGGCACCCAGAGGAGTTTCTACATGAGCAAGACCCTGATCGCTGTCCTCGTTGCTATGCCGGCACTGGCCCAAGCCGCTCCGGCCGACTTTCCGACCATCGACCGTTACTTGTTCGTCAACGAGTGCATGCAGGAAAACGGCGGCTCACTGGACAACATGTACAAGTGCTCGTGCGTGATGGACAAGCTCGCCGAGAATCTGACTTACGCCGAATTCCAGGACGGTGACACTGCCACGCACGGCGCCAACACGACTGGCGAGCGCGGAGGCCTGTTCCGTGACCCGGAGAACATCAAGGCAGACGCCCGGAAGCTGGCGACCGTCAAGGCTGAGGCTCAGAAAGTCTGTAACTTCACGCCGAAGAAGCGCTGAGGTCGGGCAGCAGAGTTTCCAACAGCGCGTTGAGGTGACGCTGCCCCAGCGGCGTCGGCCCGACGTGATGTGCAGTGACGTCGACCAAGCCTTGGTCGCGCGCCCGGGTCAATCCCGCGATCAACTCGCCAACGGGTCGACCCGTGTGTTGAGCGTACAGCGACGGCGCGAAGCCCTCTGTTAGACGCATAGCGTTCATTGCAAATTCGAAGGGCAGGTCGGCGGGGGATACGTCAGTCGACGCTTCTATCGTCGACGCTCCAGCAGCAGCGCGCTCCAGGTAGGCCTTGGGGTGCTTCAAGCGGGACTGCCGGACAATGCGGTCGGGCAGCGACAGCTTGCCGTGGGCGCCGGCGCCGATTCCCAGATAGTCACCAAATGTCCAGTAATTGAGATTGTGCCGACAGCGCTCGCCCGCGCGGGCATGCGCTGACGTCTCGTAGTGCTCAAGACCCGCGGTGGCCAAAGTGGATTCCACCGCCTCGGCGATATCGGCAGCGGTATCGGCGTCTGGCAGGTGCTCGGGCGGACAGGCCGCAAACGCGGTGTTCGGCTCCAGGGTCAACTGGTAGGCCGAGATGTGCGGCACCCCCAGTGCGACCGCCCGCTGCACATCGGCCATCGCCTGCTGCGGCGTCTGCTGTGGCAGGGCGTGCATCAGATCAACGTTGACGCTGGCGAAATGCCGCAAGGCGGCGTCCACCGCCCGCGTGGCGTCGTCGCCGGCGTGGATGCGACCGAGTCGCGCCAGCATTGCATCGTCGAAGCTCTGCACGCCGATCGAGACGCGGTTGATGCCCGCTGCGGCGAGGTCGGCAAACTTCGCCTCGTCGACTGCCCCCGGATTCGCTTCGAGCGTGACCTCGCTGCCGGGCAGTATTTTGAGCCGCGCGCGCAGAGCATCCAACAAGCGTCCGATAGCCGCTGCTGGGAACAGCGACGGTGTCCCGCCACCGAAGAACACGCTGACCACCGGTCGCCCCCAGATCATCGGTAGCGCGGCCTCGACGTCGGCGATGAGGGCGTCAACATACGCATCGAACGGAAGGTCGCCACGCGCTTCGTGCGAATTGAAGTCGCAGTAGGGGCACTTGCGCACGCACCAGGGCAAGTGGATGTACAGCGACAAGGGCGGCAAGGTGGTGAAGGCGATGCCCTCGCTGATGACCGCCGTCGGCGCGTGGACCACCGATGCGCTGTGAATCGGGATGGTGCGTCCCGCCATCAGCTGCGCTGCGGCAGTTGCGCTAGCAGCGCCCGCAAGGCTTGTCCGCGGTGGCTGAGCGCCTGTTTGGTGGCCAACTCCAGCTGAGCGCTGGTGCAGGCGTGGTCAGGCAGCCAAAAGATCGGGTCGTAGCCGAATCCGCCATCGCCGCGCGGTTCAACGGCGATCTCGCCGTGCCAGCTGCCCTCGGTGATGAGCGGTTGTGGATCGTCGGCGTGGCGCACCAGCACAAGCACCGCGTGATAATAGGCACGCCGGTCGGTGACGCCGTGCAAGACGTCGAGAAGGCGGGTGTTGTTGCGCGCGTCCGAGCGCGGCTCGCCAGCGAAGCGTGCTGAGCGGACGCCCGGGGCGCCACCCAGTGCGGCGACACACAGGCCGGAGTCGTCGGCCAGTGCCGGAAGGCCACTGGCGGCTGCCGCGTGACGGGCTTTGGCCAGCGCGTTCTCGACGAAGGTGATGTACGGCTCCTCGGCCTCAGCGATGCCGAGTTCGCCTTGCGCGACCGGTTCGATGCCCAGCGGCGCCAGCGCATCGCGCAGTTCACGCAACTTGCCGGCATTGTTGCTGGCCAGCACCAGACGTTTCACGCGGCCCTCCGTGGCGGAGCCGCCAGGTGAACCGCTAGGTTGGCAAGGATCTGCCAGACATCGTGCAGCGGTTCCAAACCCTTGCCGCCGCGCTCGGCCAGCGCCAGGGTGCGCAGGGCGGTCTCGACCTGGCGTAAGGACAGCCGCCGTGCCGCGGAGTTGACCAGCGTCTCGCGCTCGCCGTAGAGCCGATGGGCGCGCCTCAGGGCATCGTTGGCCCGCCCGCCCGCTGCCAGTACAGCCCAAACGGCTTGGAGATGGTCCGCCAGTTGCCAGACCAAGGCCGGCACCGCGACCGACTCGCCGGCCAGACCAGCCAGCACACGCGTGGCGCGTTCTGAGTCGCCCAGCAGCAGGGCCTCGACCCACTGCTGCGGGTCAAAGCGTGCGACATCGAGTACGGCTTCGCGCACCGCTGCAGCGTCCAGAGGACCGGGTGGGAACAGCAGTGCCAACTTGTCCAGCTCCTGGCGGGCCGCCAGCAAATTGCCTTCAACCCTGGCCGCCAGAAAGTCCAGCGTCCCGGCATCGGCCTGCAAGCCGCGTTCGCGCAGCCGTCCGGCGATCCAGGCGGGCAGTTGTTCGGTGCTGGGTGCACGGCAATCGATCACCGTGCCGGCAGCCCCAAGGGCCGCGAACCAGCCGGCTTTGCGGGTTTGCCAATCGGCATTGCCGATGCTCACCAGCGTCACCGTGTCGTCGGGTAGGCGCTGGCAATACCGCTGGATCGCGTCCGCGCCCTCGGTACCGGGTTTGCCATTGGGCAGTCGCAACTCGATCAGGCGACGTTCGGCGAACAGCGACAGGCTGTTGGCGGCGTGCAGCAACTGCGACCAATCGAAGTGACTGAGCACCGTCAGCACGGTGCGTTCGGAGAAGCCTGCGGCCCGGGCGTTGCCGCGCACCGTGTCACCAGCCTCCAGGACCAGCAAAGGCTCGTCGCCGAGTACGGTCCACAGCCCCGAATGGCTGCCCGCCGTGGCACTCACTTGCGGATGGCGTAGATGCGCCGCAGTATCTGCGTTGCCGCGTCCTGCTGCATCGACTCGATCAAGGCGGAGATCTCCGCCTCTTTGCTTAAAACCAGCGAATCGTCGTACGAGACGGTCTGGCGGAACTGAATGTCGTTGGCCGGGATGATGTAGACGCCCTTGTCGCGCACCGCAAAGCGGACGTTCAGCACCAGTTCGAGTTCGCGCACCCGACCGGCACCCGACAGCGCGAGGATTCGGCGCTGGGTGACATCTGCCAGCATCACAATGTGCAGCTCGGCGTCGTCGGGCTTGTCGCGAACCGAAGTCCCTTTGGTAAAGCCCAGCGTGTTGGCCAAGATGCCCGATGTTCCCGCGCCACCGGTACCGCGTGCGCGTTTTGTCGCGTCGCTGACGCCGGCGTAGCTCTGCGTCAGCGTGCTGACCACCGGCTGCACACCTTGCAAGTAGACGTCGCCCAGCGGCTTCTGATCGAGGCCGCTGCCGGCCAGCCGCCAGCCACAGCCGCTCAGGACCGCAAGCAGCAGCGCTGCCAGCAGTAGCCGAACGCCGTCGCCCCACCGCGTCGTGTAAGCCATCACGCTTCCCCAGTCAGACATCGAAGACTAGCCGACCACATTGACCAGTCGTCCCGGCACCACCACGACCTTTTTGGCCGGGCGTCCCTCAAGGTAGCGCGCCGTGATCTCGCTGGCCAGCGCCACCTGTTCGATCGCGTCTTTGGCGGCGTCGGCGGCTACTCGCAGGCTGCCGCGCAGTTTGCCGTTGACCTGCAGCACCAGCTCGACCTCGTCCTGCACCAAGGCGCTTGCGTCAGGCTCAGGCCAGCCGGCAGACAGGATGTCGTCGCCGAAGCCGAGCTCGCGCCACAGCGTCTGAGCGATATGCGGCGTAATCGGCGCCAGCACCTGCAGCAGGATGGCCAGACCCTCGCGGGTCACGGCGTCGGCCGCAGGCGTGCCGCACGGCAGCTTCTCGAGCGCATTCAGCAGCTTCATGCAGCCCGAAGCCACCGTGTTGAACTGCTGGCGGCCCAAGTCGAAATTGCACTGCTTGAGGGTGAGGTGGATGTCGCGACGGGCATCCGCCAGCGCGGTGTCCAGCCCCCCCGGCACCGGGCCGGCGGCCTGAATGGCGTCGGCACTCGCTGCGGCGTAAGCCCAGACGCGCTTGAGGAAGCGGTACGCGCCCTCGACGCCAGCATCCGACCACTCCAAGGTCTGTTCCGGTGGGCTGGCGAACATCATGAAGAAACGCGCGGTGTCGGCGCCGTAGGTGTCGATCAGCCCCTGCGGATCAACACCGTTGCGCTTGGACTTGCTCATGGTGCCGATGCCGTCGTAGCCCACCGCGCTGCCGTCGGCTTTGGACGTGGCCCCCGTGATGCGACCCGATTCGTCGCGCACGATGTCGATCTCATCCGGCGCGAAGTACTCGATGCCGCCTTTGTCCGTCCGGCGCGAGAAGATGTGGTTGAGCACCATGCCCTGCGTCAGCAGGTGCGCGAAGGGCTCGCGTTCGCGCATCAGGCCGAGGTCGCACATCACCTTGTTCCAGAAGCGCGAATACAGCAGGTGCAGGATGGCGTGCTCGATGCCGCCGATGTACTGCTGCACGGGCATCCAGTAGTCGGCGCGGGCGTCGACCATGGCAGAGGTGTTGTCGCGAGCGCAGTAGCGGGCGTAGTACCAGCTGCTGTCGACGAACGTGTCCATGGTGTCGGTCTCGCGCTGCGCCGCGCCGCCGCAGGTGGGGCAGGTGCAGTGGAGGAAGTCCGCACGGTTGCGCAGCGGGTTGCCGGAGCCGTCCGGCACGCAGTCCTCGGGCAACACCACCGGCAGTTGCTCATCCGGCACCGGCACATCGCCGCAGCTCGGGCAGTGGATGATCGGGATCGGGCAGCCCCAGTAGCGCTGGCGGCTGACACCCCAATCGCGCAGGCGCCACTGCACCTTCTTGTCGCCCAGCCCGCGGTCGGCCAAGTCAGCGGCGATCGCATCGACCGCCTCGGCATAGCCCTTGCCGTCGTAGGCGCCGGAGTTCACGCAGCGGCCGTCCTTGCTGGCGTACCACTCGTCCCATTTGTCCGTGGAGAAGGCCTGTCCGGCCAAGTCGATGACCGGCTTGATGGCGAGGCCGTACTTGCGGGCGAAGCCAAAGTCGCGCTCGTCATGCGCCGGCACCGCCATCACCGCGCCTTCGCCGTAGCCCATCAGCACGTAGTTGCCGACCCACACCGGCACCGACTCGCCGGTCAGCGGGTGGGTGACGTGCAGGCCGGTCGCGACGCCTTCCTTCTCCTGCGTGGCGAGCTCGGCCTCCTGCTGCGTGCCCTGGCGGCATTTGTCGACAAATGCTGCAACGGCTGGATCCAGCGACGCCGCGTGCAGCGCCAGCGGATGCTCGGCGGCGACCGCGCAGAAGGTCACGCCCATGATGGTGTCGGCGCGGGTGGTGAACACCCACAGCTTGCCGTCGCCAATCGATGCGCCCGAGGCATCCCGAATATCGTGGGTGAAGGCAAAGCGCACACCAGTGCTCTTGCCGATCCAGTTGGCCTGCATGGTGCGCACGCGCTCCGGCCAGCCACCGAGCGTATCCAGACTCGCCAGCAACTCCTCGGCGTATTGCGTGATGCCCATGTAATAGCCCGGGATCTCGCGCTTCTCGACCAATGCGCCGGTGCGCCAGCCACGGCCGTCAATGACCTGCTCGTTGGCGAGCACCGTCTGGTCGACCGGGTCCCAGTTCACCGTCTGGGTTTTTTTGTAGGCGATGCCCTTTTCGAGCATGCGCAGGAACAACCACTGGTTCCAGCGGTAGTAGTCCGGCTGGCAGGTGGCGAGCTCGCGTTCCCAGTCGATGGCCAGGCCCAGCGCCTGCAACTGGCCCTTCATGTAGGCGATGTTGCTGTAGGTCCACTGCGCCGGCGGCACCTTGTTCTGGATGGCGGCGTTCTCAGCTGGCAGACCGAAGGCGTCCCAGCCCATCGGCTGCAGCACATTGAAGCCGCGCGCCTTGTGCCAGCGCGTCAGCACATCGCCGATGGTGTAGTTGCGGACGTGCCCCATGTGCAGCTTGCCCGAGGGATAGGGGAACATCGACAGGCAGTAATAGCGGCGCTCGCGCGGGATCGACGGGTCCTCGACGGCACGAAAAGCGTTGTGCGAGGCCCAGTGCTGCTGGGCGGCGGCCTCGACGGCGTCGGGCTGGTACAGGGGCTGCATGGAGGCACCGGGCTTCAGGCGAAGCCGCGATTATAGACGGCGAGGGGAGTCAGCCGCGCTGACTACGCCACTCGGCGAGCGCGTCCGACGCCGTCGCGATTGGACCGAGAATCCTGACGCCATCAATGGTGTGGCGCTGGCTCAAAGCTCCACCACCGGCCCAGATCTGCACGTGCGACGGCAGGCTGCTGCGCAAGGTCCGTAGGGCGTTGCGCGCACGAGTCGACGGGAACGACAGGCTGAACGACAGCGCGACAATGTCGTAGCCGCCGTCTTGCACCACCGCCGGGATATCAGCGATCGGGAACTGAGGCCCCAGCGAGACGCAGGCCGCACCCTCGGCGGTCCACAAAGCCTCGGCCATCAGCAGGCCGAGGGTGTGGGTCTCGCCCGGCACGGTGGTCAGCACAATGCGCGGGCTGGCGGCTCCGGCCGGTTGTGCCGCAATGATTCCGTGCAGCACGGTTTGCACGCACTCGGTGTACAGATGCTCGTGCGCAACGGTGAGTTCGCCGCGCGCCCAGCATTCGCCAATGTGCTGGTTGAGGTGCGCAATGGTCTGCCCGACAAACGCTTGCAGGCCTTGCTGCAGCATCAGCCGTTGCAGTAGCACGCGCAGCTCGCTGGCGTGGTGGCCGCGAATCAGCTCAAGAATGCTATCGGCGGTTCGCTGCTCATCCCCGGTCAGGCTGCGCACGGGCATGGCCTGTGCCATCGCCTCCAGTTCAGACAGCGGCAACCCGATCAGCTTGCCCGGCCGCATCCCCTGGTCCATCAGGCGTTTGATTGCGCGCAGGTGCTCCAGGTCGTTTGCCGAGTAGGTGCGCTCGCCGTTGCCGTCGCGGCCTGGCTGCGGGAAGCCGTAGCGGCGTTCCCAGATGCGGAGGGTGTCTTTGGCGATGCCGGTGTCACGCTCGACAATCGCGATCGGGATGTTGACGACCTCGGCGGTCGCGGAGGCCACCGGCCCGGTTGCTGCGGGCTGAACTGATGCGGGATCAAGCATCGGCGTCGGCTAGTCGTGGACGGAATGAGACGACGCAAAGCCTACAAGGCGATCTGGACTTTGTCTATGTCAGGGCCAGGCACGTCGATGCGGCGGAATCCGAACCAATTGCCGCTCACCAGACTCTCATGCGAGTCGATTTAAAAAATCTTCTGCCCTTGGAGCGTGATGATGAACCGCCCGTTTTTGCGCCGCCACCGCGGCCTTATCACCACCGTATGTATCACTTTGAGCCTGCTCGCCATGACCGATTCCGCCAATGCCGCCTGTTCCCCCTTGCTCAATTACACGTTCAGCCAACTGCAGGACAAATCGCCTCAGCCGCTCTGCCAATACCAAGGCAAAGTGGTTCTGGTGGTTAACACGGCGAGCTATTGTGGCTACACCCGCCAGTACGACGGACTCGAAAAGCTCTACGCCACGCTCAAGCCCAAGGGCCTGGTGGTGGTTGGCTTCCCGTCCAACAATTTCGGTGGGCAGGAACCTGGCAGCGAGAAAGAAATCGCCGACTTTTGCCGCCTGACCTACGGCGTGCAATTTCCGATGATGGGCAAGACCGAGGTGGTCGGGTCTGGTGCCAATCCTTTTTTCCAGACACTGGCAAAAGCCACCGGACAATCGCCGAAGTGGAATTTCCACAAGTACCTGATCGATCGCAGCGGCACTAAGGTGAAAAGCTTCGGCAGCAGTGTCGAGCCCAATAGCTCCGAGCTACTCAGCGCAATCAACGCCCTGTTGGCTGAACCCACGCCCTAAACCAGTCGGGCGCTGACGCGGCGCAGCATCACCCGCCGCGGCAGCGGTTTGAGGCATCATTCGGCGTCTCATGAACCCGCTCGATCCCAACTCCCAGCCTGCATCCCCGAACGGCGCCAGCCCCCAACGGCAGCGCATCGCCGTCGTTGGCAGCGGCATCGCTGGCACCGGAGCCGCTTGGCTGCTGTCGCGGCACCACGACGTCACCTTGTTCGAGGCGGATGGGCGTCCGGGTGGCCACACCCATACTGTCGATCTGACGCTGGACGGCGTCACCTGGCCCGTCGATACCGGGTTTCTGGTGTTCAACCGCAAGACTTACCCGAACCTGTGTGGCCTGTTTGAGCATCTGGGCATCGAGATCGCCAACGCCAGCATGGGCTTCTCGTTCTCTCGCGAGAAACCCGACCTGGAGTGGTCAGGCACCGATCTCTTGACCCTCTTTGCCCAGCCGTCCAATCTGCTCAAGCCCGGATTCTGGAACATGACGCGCGACATTCTGCGCTTCAACCATGAGACCACCGCACTGGCGGAGCGGGGCGCGTTCCCGGACTGCACACTCGGCGAGTTTCTGAAATTGCGCGGCTTTGGCGCTGGTTTTCGCGACTGGTACCTGTTGCCGATGGCGGCGGCTATTTGGTCGTGCCCCAAGGCCACCATGCTGGCCTTCCCCTTGCAGAGTTTCGTGCAGTTCTGCCACAACCACAGCCTGCTGCAGGTGGAGGGACGACCGCAGTGGCTCACGGTCTACCGCGGCGGACGCGAATACGTTCAGCGCATGCACCGCGACATCGGCCGAGTACGCACTGCCAGCCCGATCGAAGCCTTGCGGCGACTCTCACGCGGGGTCGAGTTGCTGGGTCGCGGCATCAAAGAAACCTTCGACACGGTGGTGCTGGCCTGCCACAGCGATCAGGCGCTCGCACTCCTGGGTAACGACGCTACCGCTGAAGAGCGCGCCATTCTCGGCGCGATCCGCTATCAGCCCAACCGTGCGCTCTTGCACTCCGACCCAGCGTTGCTGCCGCGCCGCCAGCGGGTCTGGTCGGCTTGGAATTACCTTGCTGCCGACGCCCGTGACGGTGATGGCCCGGTGGCGGTCAGCTACCTCATCAACCTGCTCCAGCCACTGCCCTTTGAGCGGCCGGTCGTGGTGACGCTCAACCCGTTCCGCGAGCCGGATCCCGCGCTCACCTGGCGCGAGATCGAGTACGCGCATCCGGTGTTCGACACCGCCGCTATCGCGGCCCAAC
>Ga0209598_10002445_pt1 | contig 14527 bp, 18 predicted proteins | sample M_140807_EF_Meta_FD_187317 | JGI IMG/M metagenome (GOLD analysis project Ga0209598, IMG submission 187317) | Freshwater microbial communities from Lake Montjoie, Canada to study carbon cycling - M_140807_EF_MetaG (SPAdes) (version 2) | ecosystem: Environmental > Aquatic > Freshwater > Lake... | reverse complement strand
GGGGTCATCGAACTTCAGGCGGAAGCGGCTGCGGTCCAGCTCCTCCACTTCGCTCGCAGCGATCAGAATGCCCTTGGACATGAAGTGGAAGATGTCTGCCTGCTTCTGCATGCTCTCCTCGATACCATCGGTGACGCGGCCCGTCTTAGACAGACGGGGGTTGGCCTCGAGGTTCACTTCGGTGAGCAAGTCGACCAGGCTTTCCAGGCTGACTGTGCCCAGAAGCTTGTTGAGACGGTGGCTCTGGCGCGACGCGTCTTGGATCTTCAGGATAACGTTAGACATAAAAAATACCTCTCTGCTTTGCAGCAAGAGGCTGGGAGGCGCGGATTCTACGCTTTGGGCGTTTCGTCTACATCCAACCAGCCGTCCGGCTAGGTTTACCGCCTTCCCGTCCGGGTCAGCTCCAAACTCACTACGAGTATGCTAGAGCGCTGTCTATCAATAAAATACGGGTATGCAAAAAATCTCGCGGCCGATTCTATCGCGGATGGGCATCGACAATGCGAAGGAGTCCTGTCTTTGAACCGGTCGATGGCAACCGGTGGCGCAAGGCGAGACACATTGTGCTTGAGGGCGGCAGGCGTTCGGCTGGCCCCCTAAAGCGCCGCCCGCCTATTTCCGCTTCTGCTTCCGGGCGACGTAGCGGAGGTCGCGGGCTTCCTTCTGTCGGGCGCGGAGGTCCAGGTCGCGGGCTTCCTGGGTGATGGCCTCGTCCTCCAGGCGCAGGCGCTCGGCCTCGGCGGCGGCGATGCGTTTGGCGTCGCGCTCGGCGCTGCGGGCGGCGCGGACGGCCTCCAGCTCGGCGGCGGCAGCGGCCTTGCGGGCCTCAAGATTGGGATCAATGACGTGGGGCTTGGGTTTGAAGCGTTCCAGCATCGCCTTCTTGGCGGCGGCTGCCGTCTCCTGGCGTTCTGCGCGCTCTGCGAATTTTTTCATGCTTTTGGGTTCGAACCTTTGGTCTCAAATTTCCGACTTCGGGGTCCGGTTCCGGGCCGCCGCCAGCTTCCCCGACAGGAGGGGACGCAAGGCCTGCGGGTCTATCGACTTTCTGGAGCGGGCGAGGCGATTCGAACGCCCGACCCCAACCTTGGCAAGGTTGTGCTCTACCCCTGAGCTACGCCCGCGCTCCGTGAGGCCCCTTGCGGGACCCCGATGTTCGGGAGCCGGCTTATGGCAGAGGGCCGGCGGCTTGGCAAGACGGTGTCAGCCCAGGAACCGGGGGGTCTTGAGCCGGCGCTTGTTCACATGCTCCGTGGGGGCGGGGCCGGTCTCGTCGGGCAGTTCACCGCGGAAATAGAAGCGTTGCCAGGCCTCCTTGGTGGCCTCGGGGTCGAAACGCATGATCCGGCGGTTGAACTCGGCCCGGTGCTTTTCCCAGGCGTCATACTGGCCGCGCAGCTCGGGGTTGCGGGACATGGAGCGGATCACCGGCTGGAAGTCGGCCAGCTCGCGGTCCTTCATCAGGGTGATGAAGCAGAAGGGCTCGCCCTTCTCGAACCGCACCCGGCCCGGGCGGGTGAAGATCCAGTTCATGGTGAAGGGGAAGGGCAGCCAGTCGGTCTCGACCAGGCCCGACAGGGGCTGGATGCCGTCCTTCACATGGTTGGGCGGGCCCTGGGCCAGGACCGACCAGCCGGGCGGGGTGCGGAAGAGATAGCCCGGGTGCATGGTGACGACGCCCGAGGAGAAGTGGCTCATGACGAAGCGGTGGAACTCCGGGTGGGGCCGGTCGGGGGTGAGGGTGATGTCCGCCTGCATGGCCCCGCCGTTCCACTCGGCGGTGAAGCTCATGGGGCAGAGGATCTCCCAACCCGTGGTGTTGGCCATGGACAGGGGCAGGCAGCGATAGGGGTGCCGGGAGGCGAAATTGTCCATCCAGGCGCGCTGGGGCCGGCCGGGCACGATCTCCGGCGGGCGATCGGCGGTGGGATAGCACTCAAGCTCCATGGCGGGCTCCCGGTCCTTGTGGTTTCCACCCCTTCCATTAGCGAGGGCCCGCGCGCAGCGTCCACCGCTATTCCGGCGGGCGGGGGAAGGGTAAGGAGCCCCATGCTCGACCGCGCCGGCCTTCTCGCCCTCTTCGACAAGCTGGGGATGGCGCATGCCACCCTGGACCATCCGGCGGTGTTCCGGGTGGGAGAGGGCGGGGCGATCAAGGCGAAGATCCCCGGCGCCCACACCAAGAACCTGTTCCTGAAGGACGCCCGGGGCGACCTCTGGCTGGTCTGCGCCAAGGACGACACAGCCATCGACCTGAAGCGGCTGCACGGGGTGATCGGCTCGGCCCGCCTGTCCTTCGGCCCGGCGGAGGTGATGGCCGAGACCCTGGGGGTGACGCCGGGCTCAGTGACCCTGTTCGCCCTGGCCAATGATCCCCTGCACCGGGTGCGGCTGGTCCTGGACCTGGCCCTGGCGCAGGCGGAAGCGGTCAGCTTCCATCCCCTGGAGAACACCGCCACCACCACGGTGGGCCAGGACGGGCTGAGGACCTTCCTCGACCACCTGGGCCGCGAGCCTCTGGTGGTGGATTTCCCTCGCCTGGCCCTTTGTTCGCTTCCGACGCGTTGAAGCCGAGGCCCGGAAGGTCCATCTTGCAGCCTCAAGTCCAGCATGGAGAGTCCCATGGCGCTGATCGGTGAAAACTCGGGCCCCCCGGCGGGCGCAGCGCCCGCAGGTCTGATCAAGGACGGGACGGACGCCGGCTTCATGGCCGACGTGATCGAGGCCTCGCGGGAGACGCCGGTCATCGTCGACTTCTGGGCGCCCTGGTGCGGCCCCTGCAAGCAGTTGGGCCCGGCCATCGAGCGCGCCGTCACCGCCGCCCGGGGCAAGGTGAAGCTGGTAAAGATCGACATCGACCAGCATCCCCAGTTCGCCGGCCAGCTGCGCGTCCAGTCCATTCCCGCCGTCTTCGCCTTCGTGGACGGCCGGCCCGTAGACGGCTTCACGGGCGCCCTGCCGGAGAGCCAGATCAAGGCCTTCGTGGAACGCCTGGCCGCCCAGGCCCCCGCCGACGCCGGCGACGAGCTGATCACCGTTGGCCGCGAGGCCCTCGAGGCCGGCGACCTCAACACCGCGGCCCAGGCCTTCGCCCGGGCGCTGCAGGCCGACCCCCAGGACGTCCGCGCCCTGGGCGGCATGGCCCGGGTCTATCTCGACGGGGGCGACCTGGAGCGTGCCGCCGAGATCGTCGCCATGGCACCGGAGGGTGCCAAGGACCCTGGGCTGGAAAGCGTCCGCGCCGCCCTGGCCCTGGCCGAGGCTGCCCCTGCCGAGACCGCCGTCTTCGAGGCCCGCCTCGCCACCGATCCTGCCGACCACGAGGCCCGCTTCGAGCTGGCCCGGGCCCTGGGAGGCACCGGCCGGCTGGAGGCCGCAGCCGATCACCTCCTGCAGATCATCGCCGCCGACCGCGAGTGGAACGAGGGCGCGGCCCGTGCCCAACTCCTGACCGTCTTCGAGGCGGCGGGTGGGGCCTCCGACCTGGCGCGCCAGGGCCGGCGGCGCCTCTCCGCCATCCTGTTCTCCTAGCCATGGCGCGCCGGGCCCCTCCCATCGACCTGCCGAAGACCCTGCCGGTGTTCCCGCTGGACGGGGCCCTGCTCCTGCCTGGCGCGGAGCTGCCCCTGCGCATCTTCGAGCCGCGCTACCTGAACATGCTGGACGACGTCATGGGCGAGGCCCGGATGATCGGCATGATTCAGACGTCCGGAGGCGGCCCGGCCCGGCCCGGCCTGGCCCGCATCGGCTGCGCCGGCCGGGTGACTCGTTTCCGTGAGGGCGCCGAGGGCGACTACCTGATCACCCTCACCGGGGTTTGCCGGTTCCGGATCGCCGAGGAGCTGGCCCGGCCGACCCCCTACCGCCAGGTACGGGCCGATTTCGGGCCCTTCTCAGAGGACTTGACCCCTGGGCGCCGGACCGGGGGCGAACGCACCCGTCTGGCCCGGGCCCTGAAGACCTATCTCAACCGGCGCGAGATGGACGTGGACGACCAGGCCATTGAAGCCGCCCCGCTTGACGAGCTGGTCGCGGGACTGGCCATGAACCTGCCCTTCTCCCCCGCCGAGAAGCAGGCCCTCCTGGAGGCACCCGACCGGTCCGACCGGCAAGACGTGCTGACCGCCCTCCTGGAGATCGATTCCCTGTCGGACGACGACGGCCCGCCGGTAACCCTGCAATAGGACCTGACATGACCGATTCTGCGCCGGACACGCCGCTTCCGCCCCTCGACGCCGGGCTTGACCCCCGCCTCCTGGAGATCCTGGTCTGCCCGGTGACCCACGGGCCCCTGGAATATGACCGGGCCGCCGGCGAGTTGATCAGCCGCAAGGCCAGCCTGGCCTATCCAGTCCGGGATGGCGTTCCGATCATGCTGCCCGAGGAAGCCCGGGAGCTCTGAGGGCCTGTCAGGGCGCTTCGCCGCGCAGCAGGCGGGGCAGGTCGCCGACAGCGCCACCCGCCTCCTGCATGAAGAAGCGCCGGGCGGGGCCGATCCGGTTGACCGCCGACAGGCCCGCGCCGCGGACCGCCCTCAGCAGGGGATTGTCGTTGGAGAAGAGGCGCACGAAGGCGTCTGCCGCCACTGCCAGTCCGATATTGTCGACGCTGCGCCAGCGGGCGTAGCGGTCGAGCACGACCTCCGAACCGAGGTCCTCGCCCAGGCGCGCGGCCTCCGCCAGAACCTGGGCCAGGGCGGCGGCGTCTTTCAGGCCCAGGTTCAGGCCCTGGCCGGCGACCGGGTGAACCCCGTGGGCGGCGTCGCCGAGCAGGGCGGCCCGGGGGGCAGTGATCCGCTCGGGCAGGTGCAGGGACAGGGGATAGGTGAAGACCGGCCCGTCCAGGCGGGCGCCGCCGAGGAGGTCGCCGAACCGGCGCTGGAGGTGGGCATGGAATACCTCGGGCCTGGCCGACTGCAGGGCCTCGGCCCGGGCGGGGGACTCGGTCCAGACCAGGCTCGCCCTCTGATCGGTCAGGGGCAGGATGGCGAAGGGACCCGAGGGCAGGAAGTATTCATGGGCCATGCCGCCATGCGGCCGATCGAGGCGAACCGTAGCGACGACCCCGGCCTGTGGATAGGTCCAGCCCGTGCTGCGAATCCCCGCGCCGGCGGCCACGGCGGAGGCCCGGCCCTCTGCACCGACGACAAGAGGGGCGGCCAGGACCCGGCCGTCCTCCAGGCGCACAGAGGCCGCACCCGGGCTGAAATCGACCCCAATCACGCGCGCCGGCGCCTGGACCTCTATGCCTTCCCGCCGCACCGCAGCGGCCAGGGCCGCCCGGATCCGTCGGTTCTCGATCATGTAGCCCAGGGCCTCACCCTCTGACCGGTCAGCGATCTCGGCGGCGTCGAAGCGGAGGAAGGCCGAGCTGGGCCGGCCCGCCGAGGCGCCAGGCGTCCGGCCGTCCGTGACAAGGATTTCACCGATCCGCTCGGCGTACGGCTCCAGGTCGCCTGCGAGGCCGAGGACCCGCCATTGGCGGAAGCTGGAATAGGCGATGGCCGAGGCCCGACCGTCGAAGTCAGGCGCCACCCGGGCCTCGAAGGGTTGGGCATCCACCAGGAGGGGCTTCATGCCGCCCCGGGCCAGGCCCAGGGCGAGGGTCGCGCCGGCCATGCCAGCCCCGGAGATGATCACGTCTGCGTCCATGCCGCGATATGCCGCCGCCGGAGCCCTGGCGTCCAGCCCCCTCTCGCGCCGCACCCAGAGCTGTGCAGAGATCGGGGTCTACCGGGATTCATGGACGTTGCGGTCCACCCGGAGTTGTGCCCCGCGGCGTTGCGGCCCAAGGTGGAGTCAAGGGAGACGGGAAGCTCCCGAGTAAAGTTGAGGGGGGAAGTGATGGGCAGCAGGCGTCCACGGCGACCGGGAAGTCGTGTCGCGGTCCGGTTGGCGTCCGGAGGGTGTCTCTGATGCCCCGGCGCATGGGTCAGGTCGATGAGTCCAAGGGGCTCGCCATCCTGGAAGCGGCGCGCGAGGCCCTTGCCGAACGCGGCATGGGGGCCTCGATCGAGGATATCGCCCGACGGGCGAAGGTGTCCAAGCAGACGGTCTACAACCGGTTCGGCTCGAAGGCCGAGCTGGTCAGGGTGCTGATTGAGCGCCGGGTGGACCAGATCACCGCCCACCTGGACAGCCCCGGGGCGGGTGCCGGCCCGGAGGCGGCCCTGGCGGGCTATGCCCGGGTGGTGCTGGAAAGCATCGCCACGCCTTCGTCCATTGCCATCCTGCGGATCCATATCCAGAGCGCGGCGGAGCTGCCCGACCTGGCCCGGACCTTCTTTGAGTCCGGGACCCGGACCTCCCGGGCCCGGCTGGCCGCCTTCCTCGACGGGGAGACGCGGGCCGGACGACTGCGGATCGACGACTGCGCCCTGGCGGCAGAGTTCTTCGCCGGCATGGTGATCGGCTCGCACCAGACCGGTCGGCTCCTGGGGGTGGACTCCGACTTGAACGCGCCGACGATCGACCGGATCGCCCGGGAGGCCGCCAGCCGTTTCGTCCGCGCCTACGGCCCCTGAGAGGGGCGGAGCCTCAGCCCGCCTCGCCGTCGTCCGGCAGGCCCATCATGTGGAAGCCGGCGTCCACATGGACGACTTCACCCGTGGTGGACCGGCCAAGGTCCGACAGTAGCCAGAGGGCGGCTCCGGCCACGCCCTCCATGCTGGTATCCTCCTTGAGGGCGGACAGGGCCCGGCCCTGGGCCAGCATGGACCGGCCGCCGGAAATACCCGCAAGGGACAGGGTGCGCATGGCGCCCGCGGAAATGGCGTTGGCCCGGATGCCCTGGGGCCCGAGGTCCCGGGCGATGTAGCGCGTGGCAGCCTCAAGAGCGGCCTTGGCCACACCCATGGTATTGTAGTTGGGGATGGCGCGCTCGGAGCCCAGGTAGGTCAGGGTAATCAGCGACCCGCCGTCCGGCATCATGTGACTGGCCCGGCGTGCGCAGTCGACGAAACTGTAGGCCGAGATATCCATGGCCGTGCGGAAACCCTCCCGGGTGGCGTTCTCGACGAAGGAGCCCTTGATTTGGTCCCGGGGGGCGAAGGCCAGGGCATGGACGAAGAAGTCGATCTTGCCGAAAGCCGATCCCACGGCAGCGAAGCCAGCGTCCATGCTGGCGTCGTCGGTGACGTCCACGGCCTCGATCACCCGGGCACCAACGCCTTCGGCCAGGGGTCGCACCCGGCGCTCCATGCCCGGCAGGTGGAAGAAGGCCATCTCTGCCCCCTGGGCGGCCAGCTGGCTGGCGATGCCCCAGGCGATGGACTGGTGGTTGGCCACCCCGGTGATGATCCCGCGCTTGCCCTTCATGAGCTCGCCCACGGGCATGTTGTAGTCGTCGGCCACTTCGCGTCTCCCGATTTGTGCTGGGCGGGACGGGCTCGTCCCGTCAGATCCTGGACATGACCAGGCAGCCGTTGGTGCCGCCAAACCCGAAGCTGTTGGACATGACCGTCTCCACCTGGCGGTCCTCGCGGCGCCGCAGGATGGGCAGGCCCTCGAAGGCCGGGTCCAGGGTCTCGATATGGGCGCTCTCGGCCAGAAAGCCGGAGTTGAGCATGATCAGGGAATAGATCGCCTCCTGGGCGCCGGCGGCCCCGAGGCTGTGCCCGGTCAGGGACTTGGTGGAGGAAATGGCGGGCGCCTGGTCCCCGAACACCTCCCGGACCGCCTGCATCTCTTTGATGTCACCAACCGGGGTCGAGGTGCCGTGCGGGTTGAGGTAGTCGACCCTGCGGCCCCCCGCCCGGGACAAGGCCAGTCGCATGCAGCGCACCGCGCCCTCGCCCGAGGGGGCGACCATGTCGAAGCCGTCGGAATTGGCGGCATAGCCGACGATCTCGCCGTAGATCTTCGCGCCACGCGCCTGGGCGCGCTCGAGGTCCTCGAGGACCAGAATGCCGGCGCCGCCGGCGATGACAAAGCCGTCACGGGCCACATCATAGGCCCGGCTGGCCACCGCCGGGCGGTCGTTGAAGTTCGAGCTCATGGCGCCCATGGCGTCGAACAGGACCGAGAGGGCCCAGTGCAGTTCCTCGGAGCCGCCGGCGAAGACCACATCCTGGTTGCCCATGGCGATCTGCTCGTAGGCCGCGCCGATGCAGTGGGTCGAGGTCGCGCAGGCCGACGAGATCGAATAGTTGATCCCGCGGATCTTGAACCAGGTCGACAGGACGGCGGAAACGCCCGAGCTCATGGCCTTGGGCACGGCGAAGGGGCCGACGCGCTTGGGGCCCTTCTCCCGGGCGATGGCCGCTGACTCGATGATCACCTTGGTCGAGGGCCCGCCCGAGCCGACAATGAGGCCGGTCATCTCGTGGGAGACCTCGGCCTCGGTCAGGCCGGAATCTGCAATGGCCTGCTCCATGGCGATGTGGCCGAAGGCCGTGCCCTGGGCGAGGAAGCGGCCGGCGCGGCGGTCGACGGCAGCCTCCCAGTCGATGTCGGGCGCGGCGTGCACCTGGCAGCGGAAACCGAGATCGGCGTATTCGGGCGCCGCGATGATCCCTGACCGTGCGTCGCGGAGCGAAGTCCGGACGTCATCCAGGGTGTTTCCAATGGATGAGACGATGCCCATGCCCGTGACGACAACGCGCCTCATGTCCCGTTCTCCTGATACGCCGGTGTCAGACCAGATCCTTGGGGTCGTATAGGCCGACCCTCAGATCCTTGGCTTCATAGATGACCTTGCCGTCCGCCTCCATGACGCCGTCGCCGATGCCCAGCACCAGCCGGCGCATGATCACCCGCTTCAGGTCGATACGGTAGACAACCTTCTTTACCTTCGGCGTGACCTGACCGGTGAAGCGGACCTCGCCGACGCCCAGGGCGCGGCCCTTGCCCGGTGCGCCGGACCAGCCGAGGAAATAGCCCACCAGCTGCCACATGGCGTCGAGGCCGAGGCATCCGGGCATGACTGGATCATTGATGAAGTGGCAGCCGAAGAACCAAAGGTCCGGCTGGATGTCGAGTTCTGCGATGACCTGGCCCTTGTCATGGGCGCCGCCGGTGTCCGTGATCCGGGTGATGCGGTCGAACATCAGCATGGGAGGGATCGGAAGCTGGGCATTGCCCGGCCCGAACATCTCGCCCCGGCCACAGGCAAGGAGCTCTTCTCGGGAATAGTGGTCCTTGGCCTTGGCACCGGGGATCATGTTTCGACCTTCCGCGGGTCACTGGAACGAAGCTGGCCGGCGACGCGCGCCGGGCGGGGACAATCCGGTCTATCAGACGCTGAGGGGGCGCTCAACGGGCGGTGGGGGGGACGACGCACTGGGGCCGGTCGTCGGTTCCCCAAAGACCCCCGGCCCGGACCCAGCCCGAAACCCCGTCCGCCTGGATCCGGCACCAACCCGACTCGCAACGCTGCAGGGCCGCCAGGGACCTGGGCTGGAGGAGGGCCAGGGTCCGGGCGTCCGCATGGGGCGAGGACAAAACCGGGTCAGCAGCGCCGGTCGTCCGCATAATGTTTCGGCGGCCGTCGGTAGTGCGCATGTGGACCCAGGCGACGCCGCCGTCCGGATCACAGATCCGGCGCCATTCGGACGACTCGGCGATCACCTGGACCGGCATTCCGCGCACCCGGTAGACCCACAGGGTGCGGTAGTCGTCGCCGGGCCCGGCCCGGGCGTTGACCGATCCGAACTTCAGGGTGACATAGCGCGGCACCGGCAGGCCCGAAGGCGTCGGCCGGGCGTCGGCAAGGGCGGCGGACGCAAGCGCGCAGGCCGCCGCCGACAGGATCAGGACACCGCGTCTGCGCCCGGAAGGCTCACCTTGGCCGTTCATGCCCTCTTTGCTAGAGGTTCAAAGACGAAGGCGCCAGAGCGTGGTTTCGTTGGACACTGAAATTCAGGACCCCGCCGCTGATGCCGACGACCAAGCCGAAAGTGATCGTGACCCGCCGGCTGCCGGACGCCGTCGAGACGCGCCTGCGGGAACTGTTCGACACAGAGCTGAACCTGTCGGACGCGCCCCTGAGCCGGGAGGCCCTGATCGACGCCGTCGGGCGCTGCGAGGTTCTGGCCCCGACCATTACCGACCGGATTGACGCGGGCGTCCTGGAGCAGGCGGGTGATCGGCTGAAGCTGATTGCCAACTTCGGAGCGGGCGTGGACCACATCGACGTGGCGGCGGCCACAGCCCGCGGCATCACCGTGACCAACACGCCCGGCGTCCTGACGGAGGACACTGCCGACCTGACCCTCGCCCTGATGATGACCGTCTCCCGCCGGATCGTGGAGGGCGCCCGGTCGATCGAGGCCGGTGAGTTCAAGGGCTGGGCCCCGACCTGGATGATGGGCCGGAGGCTGTCCGGAAAGCGGCTTGGGATCATCGGCATGGGCCGGATCGGCCAGGCAGTGGCCCGCCGGGCCCGGGCCTTCGGCATGCAGATCCACTACCATAACCGCACGCCGGTCAGCCCTCGGATCGCCGAGGATCTTGAGGCTACCTATTGGGAGAGCCTCGACCAGATGCTCGCCCGGATGGACATCATCTCGGTCAATTGCCCGCACACGCCCGCCACCTACCACCTGCTCTCCGCGCGACGGCTGAAACTCATGCCGGTCCACGCCATCCTGGTGAACACCGCCCGGGGCGAGATCATCGACGAGTCCGCCCTGGCCGACCTCCTGGCGAGCGGCGGTATCGCGGGCGCCGGGCTGGACGTCTTCGAGTTCGAGCCCGAGGTGAACCCCCGCCTGCTCGGCCTGCCGAACGCGGTCCTCCTGCCCCACCTGGGCTCTGCCACCGTCGAGGCGCGCACCGAGATGGGCGAGAAGGTGATCATCAACATCCGCACCTGGATGGATGGTCACCGTCCGCCGGACCGGGTCCTGACCTCAATGCTCTGACGAGGCCAATCCGCAGGCCGTACACCGGGGGTCGGCGGCGATGCGGACCGTCCGGGTAACGGCCGCCAGGGCGTCATAGACCAGAAGGCGGCCGCTGAGGCTCTCCCCCGCCCCGGTGATCAGCTTGATCGCCTCCAGGGCCATCATCGACCCGACCACGCCCGCGAGGGCTCCGATCACGCCCACCGCCTGGCAGGTCTCGGCGTCGGGTGGAACCTCCGGGACAAGGCAGCGGTAGCAGGGCCGACCCGGGAAGACTCCGACCTGGCCTGTCCATCGACCAATGGCCCCGGAGACCAGGGGAACGCCCGTCGCAACGCAGGCGTCGCTCACCGCCAGCCGCGTGGCAAAATCGTCCGTCCCGTCGAGCACCAGGTCGAAGCCCCCGATCAGGGCGACGGCGTTGTCCGGCCGGACGGCCAGTTGGAGGGCCTGGGTCTCCACGTGGGGATTGAGGTCGGTGAGCCGACGGAGCCCGGCGTCCACCTTGGACCGCCCCTGGTCAGAGGATGTGAAGAGTACCTGGCGCTGCAGATTGGACAGTTCAACCTGGTCGGGATCGACAATCACCAGGCCGCCAACACCGGCGGCGGCCAGGTAGAGGCTGGCGGGCGCGCCCAGACCCCCCATGCCGATCATCAGGATCCGGGCGGCTTTCAGCTTCTGTTGGCCGGGCCCTCCGATCTCGCGCAGGACCAGATGACGCGCATAGCGTTCGACCTCGTCGTCGCTGAAGGCCGCCGGGCCGCTCACCAGGCTCCCGTCCGGGAACGCCGGGCCTCGTGGAGGGCCGCCTCCAGGGTGCGCATGAGTTCAAGTCGTGCCTTTGGGCCCAGGGCCTGGCCGACCGGGGCCTCGCGCCCGGAGACGGTCAGCCTCAGATCCACGAGGCGCTCGTCCTCCTCCCGCGAGGTGAGACGGGTGAAGGCGGTGGGGCTCTCCCAGACCAGCGAGGTTCGACGCCGGGTTTCCTCGATGAGCCGCACCCGACTCTGCGTCACCACGAGGCGCTCGATCCGCCGCCCCGAGGCGAAGCTGGCGGCGAAGGCGATCACCAAGGCCAGGACATCGAGCCCGAGGAAGATGGGGACCAGGCTGGCGCCCATCGCGAGGAAGACGGCCGCAGCGGCGCAGTTCAGGGCCGTGACAATGCTGATGAGAATGATGAAGCCCCGGTCGGAGAGGGACCGGTGGGGTCGTATCTCAACATTCAGGAACTCGATATCGGTCATCCCCAAAGGATCTACCGCGCCGGGGCACCTCAGGGAAGCCCTCAGCCGCCGTAGCGCCTGCGGTTCAGGTCGAGGCGCACCCGCTTTAGCAGGGGAAGAGCGGCGGCGAGGTCCGGTTCGGGAAAGGCCGCAAGGAAGGTCGCGAGGAGGGGATCAAGGGCAGCGACGGCGTCGTTTCGCGCCTGCAGGCCGTCCGGCGTCAGGGAGACGATCTTGCCGCGCCCGTCGCGGGGATCCGCCGACAGGACGACAAGGCCCCGGGCCTCCAACCGCTTGAGCATGGCGGTGATGGCACCCTTCGTGACCTGGAGCGCCTGGGCCAGGCGCACGGGCGAATCCGACCCGCCCTTGCTGAGAAGATGGTTCAGGAGGCTGAACGACGCCATGGAGACGCCGTCCGGCAACACGCGCGCCATCTCTGCGCTGACCAGCTGATCGATGACCGCGATCTCGACGAAGAAGTCAAAGGCGATGGGATGCCGGGAGGGCGTGGTCATCCAAACGGGCTCTGCGGCGCCTCCGACAGGGCGCGGATTGGCTGTTAGCCGGATTGTGGAGATACGGCAACTTGGAAGGACCTCAGTCTTCCCGGTGGCGGTCAAGGTCCTCCCGAACGCCGCGGAGCGCCGGATGGACCCTGCGGATGGCGTCAAGGTCCATTCGAGCCTCGAACTCCGCGACAAGGGGCGCCATCCCGGCCAGGGCCGCCTCGTACGCGGCCAGGCCCTCGGGCGTCAGCCGGACCTTCTTCCCCCGACCATCCTTTGGGTCAGGCTCGAGGGTCACGAGACCCTCGGCGGTGAGCTTGTGCAGGACCCCGGTGATCGCGCCCCGGGTAACCTGCAGGGCCCGGGCCAGGGCACCGGGAGAGGCGGTCTCCTGCCCGGTCCGCACCATATGGTTGATAAGGCCGAAGCCGGCCATGGAGAGGCCCGGTGGCAGGCGGCGCTCCATGAGGGTGCGCACCAACTGTTCGATGATCGCGATGTCGGTGAAGAAGGCGATCAGGTCTGGGTCGCGGGGGGCCATGCCCAAATGCGCATCACGAGAGGATCAGATCGTCAAGCTTCCTGCGTGGGGAGGGGTCGGAGACCTTCTGGACCGTGCCCATCCTGACCAGCATCTGGACAGGCGCATCCGGCCGGGCACCAAGCAGCGCCTGGACCTGGCGGTAGGGACCGGCCATCTCGGCGAATTCCTGCAGGGCCATGCTCCAGGGATGCAGGACGAGACCGTTGGCGGAGGCGGCCAGCTGGGCTCGGGCATAGGCGCGACCGGCGTCGAGCTGGGCCGAGCGATCGGCCGTCTCGCTGCGGATCCAGAAGAAGCCCGGGGTCGCGTCGATCATCTCGCGGTACATGTCCACGCCGGTCCGGCTGGCCATGGAGTTCGGGTCCGAGAGGGCCTCGCGGGTCATCACGCCCACGCGTGCCAGCACCTCCATCATGCCCCCGGAGATATCGATGCCGTCAGGATTGCGGGCGACCTCGGCCTTGCCGATGCGCATCAGGCGGACCGACTCCAAATGGGTCCTGGGTGTTCCGGTCTCGATTTCCCAGGCCTTCCAGCAAATGGCAGCCAGTGGGTCCCGGAGTCCGGGATCTCGGGTCTCCCCGGCGATAAGGCCGGGCCCGGTTGCGGCGGCGAGGACTTCCCGGACGGCAGCGTCTGAGGGGCGCTCGGGAAGGAAGGGAGCCTTTTCTGTTCGGCGGCGGACGATCTGGTCGAACAGGGGCCCTGCCTTCGCGGCGGGATCCGGCCTCAGGACCACGCGGGCGAAGGGCCGGTCATCGAGACCAGGGCCGGGGGCGCCCTTGGGCCAGGCCTGGATGTCGGCGGCCAGACCGAGGCGGGGGGCGGACAGGGCGATCAGCTCGAGGAAGGCACCGCAGCCCAACACGATCTGGCGGTGGAACGGATCTGTCTCGGGGAGGAGGCGGGTCCGGTCCACGTAGAGGGACATGGCGTCGGCACCCTCCAGCCTCACGAGCCAGGGCTGGCGGTTGTGAGGGTTGGGGGCGAGCAGGCCATGGGCCAGGACGAAGCGGCGGGGATCGGACTCCCCCTGGCCGGGCTGGCGCCAGGCGGCGTAGGGATCCTGCCTCGCGTCGGGGCCGGAGCAACCGGCAGCCGTGAAGACGGGAGCGGTGGCCAGAAGTTGGAGGATGTGGCGTCGGTTGGGCATGGGTCTGCACTCCTGCTTAGACCTCAACTATATCGCTTAGGTCTAAGCGATTAGCAAGCCCTTGTCGTTCCCGCAGGGTCCGGGGATGATCTGGCATGCCGAAAGCCCCCGCAAAGCCACGCGCACCGTCCCGAAGGTCCCCCGCTGAGCGCGCCCGGATCGAGGCCCTGTTCGAGCGGTTCGCGGCAGCAGAGAGCGATCCTCGCACCGAGCTAGACTATTCGAGCCCCTACACCCTGCTCGCGG
>Ga0209598_10002443_pt1 | contig 14533 bp, 7 predicted proteins | sample M_140807_EF_Meta_FD_187317 | JGI IMG/M metagenome (GOLD analysis project Ga0209598, IMG submission 187317) | Freshwater microbial communities from Lake Montjoie, Canada to study carbon cycling - M_140807_EF_MetaG (SPAdes) (version 2) | ecosystem: Environmental > Aquatic > Freshwater > Lake... | reverse complement strand
ATCGGTGCCGGCCTGGCGGGCACCGAGGCCGCCTGGCAAATCGCCCAGGCCGGTGTGAGGGTGAGGGTGGTGGAGATGCGCCCCGTGCGCCGCTCCCCCGCTCACCACAGCGGTGAGTTCGCTGAGCTGGTCTGCAGCAACAGCTTCGGCGCCCTCAGCAGCGATCGGGCCGCCGGACTGCTCCAGGCCGAACTGCGCCGGCTTGGATCCCTGGTGATCGCTACGGCCGATCGCCACGCCGTGCCCGCAGGTGGTGCCCTGGCGGTGGATCGGGGCCGCTACAGCGCTGCCCTCACCACCGCCCTGGAGGAGCACCCGCTGGTGACGGTGGAACGCAGGGAGCAGAGCGAGCTTCCGGGCCCTGCGGACATCACCGTGTTGGCCACCGGCCCCCTCACCGCCGATGCCCTCGCCCAGCAGCTGCGCGCCTTCACCGGCCGCGGGGAGTGCCACTTCTTTGATGCCGCCAGCCCGATCGTCGAGGGCGAATCGATCGATCTGGGGGTGGCCTTCCGCGCCTCCCGCTACGACAAGGGCGATGCCGACTACATCAACTGCCCGATGGACCGGGAGCAGTATCTGGCCTTCCGCCAGGCGCTGCTGGAGGCCGAACAGGCCGACCTCAAGGACTTTGAGGCCGAATCAGCTCACTTCTTCGAGGGCTGCCTGCCGATCGAGGAGTTGGCCCGCCGCGGTGAGGACACCATGCGCTACGGCCCCCTCAAGCCGATCGGGCTCTGGGATCCCCGCTGGGGCGACGTCAACGACCGTGACGTGCGCCGCGCCAACCGCGCCTACGCCGTGGTGCAGCTGCGCCAGGAGGATCGGGATGGCCGCCTCTGGAACCTGGTGGGCTTCCAGACCAACCTGAAGTGGGGCGAGCAGAAGCGGGTGTTGCGGCTGATTCCCGGGCTGGAGAACGCGGACTTCGTGCGCTTCGGGGTGATGCACCGCAACACCTTCCTCGAATCGCCCCAGCTGCTGGATCCCACCCTGCAGTTCCGCGCCCGGCCCACCCTTCTGGCGGCGGGCCAGATCACCGGCACCGAGGGCTATGCCGCGGCGGTGGCCGGCGGCTGGCTGGCCGGCACCAATGCCGCCCGACTGGTGCGGGGCCTCGAGCCGATCACCCTGCCGCCCACCACGATGATCGGGGCCCTCACCCACTTCATCGCCACCGCCCCCTGCGGTGGGGAGGGGAAGCGCGGCGGTTTCCAACCGATGCCCCCCAACTTCGGCCTGTTGCCGGAGTTGCCGGAGCGCATCCGCGACAAGCGCCGCCGTTACGGCGCCTACCGCGACAGGGCCCTCGACGACCTGGGGCGGACCCTGCTGGAGTGGGGCCTTCTGCAGCCTGCGGCGGCGGCCATCCCCCAGCCCGTGTGATGTCCCAGGGAGGCTCCGCTTTGCCTGATTCCTGGCGCTTGCCCCAGCGGCTGGAGCTGGAGATCGACCCCGATCTCGATGCGCGCCTTGAGGATCTTTCCCGCCGCAGCGGCCGCTCATGCCCTGCTGAGGCGCATACCCTCAACGGTCTGCTCCGGGCACAATGATGGCCGCCACCTCCCCTTCCCCCCTGCTTCAGGCGGCCGCCGGTGGTGGTGCGCTGCTCTTCCGCCAGCTGTTCGACGCCCCCACCGGCACCTTCACCTATGTGCTGGCCGATGTGCTCTCCGGCGAGGGGGTGCTGATCGATCCGGTGTTCGAGCAGCATGAACGCGATCTCTCCCTGATCCGCGAGCTGGGCATCCACCTGGTGGTCTGCCTCGACACCCACGCCCACGCCGACCACGTCACCGGCAGCTGGCTGATGCGGCAGGCCACCGGTTCGGCCATCGGCCTGGCCGCCGCCGCCCGCGCCGAGAACGTCACCCAGCCGCTGCACCACGGCGATCGGGTGAGCTTCGGCAGCCGGGCTCTGGAGGTGCGCAGCACACCGGGCCACACCGATGGCTGTGTGAGTTATGTGCTGGACGACCATTCGCTGGCCTTCACAGGGGATGCCCTGCTGGTGCGGGGCTGCGGCCGCTGTGACTTCCAGCAGGGCGACGCCCATACCCTCTGGACCTCAATCACCGAGCAGATCTTCTCGCTGCCCGATGGCTGCCTGCTCTACCCCGGCCATGACTACACGGGCCGCACGGTCACCTCGGTGGCTGAGGAAAAGGCCTTCAACGCCCGCCTCGGCGGCGGCGCCACCGAGCGCGACTTCGTGGGCCACATGCAGAACATGAAGCTGCCCCATCCCCACAAGATCGCCGAGGCCCTTCCCGGAAACCTGCGCTCCGGCAAACCGCGCGAGGGCGCCGCTGGGGTGAGCTGGGCACCGCTGCAGCGCAGCTATGCCGGCCTCCCCGAGCTGCCCCCCGACTGGGTGGCTGAACACCGATCGGAGCTCGCCATCCTCGATGTGCGCTCCGCCGAGGAGTTCGAGGGGCCCGATGGCCGTATCGCCGGCAGCCAGTGGATTCCTCTCCCGGAGCTTGATGAGCGCAGCGGTGAGATCCCCATGGGCCAGCCCGTGGTGGTGGTCTGCCATTCCGGCAGCCGCTCGGCGCTGGCCACCCAGAAACTGCTCAAGGCCGGCCGTGATCAGGTGGCCAACCTGCGCGGCGGCTTGCGCATCTGGGGCGATGAGGGTTATCCGCTCGAGAACCATCTGGCCGGCCGCTGATCGGCACTGACGCATGGGGCGGGAGCTTTCACCCGGTGCTTTCCTGCGGCGGCAGTCCATCGGAGATCAGGTGCAGGTCGATGCTGAGGCCGCGCAACTGGTGCTGAAGCCGCTCCGACAGGGGCCGGCGCACCAGGGCCTTGAAGCGCGAGCGCATCGTCTGGCCCAGCACGATCTGGGTGATGCGTTTCTCCTGGGCCACCCGGGCGATCGTGGCCAGGATCTCGGCGCTTTCCTCCCGCAGGAAGGTGCCGCCGATGTCGTCGCAGAGTTGGCGGCATTCCTCCTGAATCAGCGCCTCCTCGCGGCTGAGGAAGCGGTGGGGATCGTGCACCGTGAGCGCCACCAGGGGGGCATCCATGGCGGCGGCCAGACGGGCGGCGCGGCGCAGCAGGCGCTTGCTGCTTGCGTAGTTGGCCAGGCACACCATCACCCGTTCCCGCAACGGCGCCGTCGAGGGGAGGATGTCGTTGTCCACCCGGTCGGCCACCTCCCGTAGCGAAAGTTCCCGCAGGGCCACCAGGTGGCCGCGCTGAAAGAAGTTCGCCAGGGCCTGGCCCACCTTCTCCGGGGCGTAGATCTTGCCTTCCTTGAGCCGTTCCTGCAGCGTCTCCGGGGTCACGTCGACGAGCACCACCTCATCGGCGAGTTCCATCACCCGGTTGGGAATGCGTTCCCGCACCACCACGCCGGTGAGTTCAGCCACCAGGTCGTTGAGGCTCTCCAGGTGCTGAATGTTGAGCGTGGAATAGACATCGACGCCGGAGAGGAGCAGCATCTCCACGTCCTGCCAGCGTTTCTCCCGCTCACTGCCGGGCACGTTGGTGTGGGCGAGTTCATCGACGAGCACCAGCTGGGGATGGCGGGACAGGACCGCCGCCACATCCATCTCCTCGAGGTCCACGCCCTGATACAGGAGGCGTTTGAGGGGGATCCGCTCCAGCCCCTCCGCCTCCCGGGCCGTGTCCACGCGGCCATGGGTCTCCACCAGGCCGATCACCACATCGGTTCCTTCCCGCAGCGCTTCCTTGCCCTCCTGAAGCATGCGGCAGGTCTTGCCCACCCCCGGCGCCATGCCGATGAACACCTTGTGGCGCCCGCGGCGGTGGGTGGAGCGAATCATCGTCCGCCGGTGCCTGCCGTTCCCGCTGCGGCGGACGCCGCACTCAGCTGATCGAGCGCCAGGTTGAAGGCGAGCACGTTCACCACCGGCTCGATGGCCTGCAGGCCCATGGGACCCTCCTCGCTCTGGCGCAGCAATGCTTCGAGCCGGTCCTCGGGGAGCTGGCGTTCGCGTGCCAGGCGCGGCAGCTGCGCTCGCGCCGCCGCCAGGCTGAGGTGGGGATCAACGCCGGAGCCGGAATCCTGAAGCAGATCGGCGGCCGGCCGGGTGAGGCCCTGCTGTTGCCAGGCGCTGGAGGCGGCTGCCACCCGCTCCTTCAGGGCCGGGTTGCTGGCTGCCAGGTTCGGGGCGCCGGCGGGGCGGCCCTGCAGATAGCGCGCCGATTGGAACGGCTGGCCAACCAGTCGCGAGCCCACCACCTGGCCATTGCGGCGAATCAGGCTGCCGCTGGCGGCATCGGGCGCCACCAGATGGGCCAGGCCGAGCAGCGGCGCGGTGATCACCACCACCGTGAGCAACCACAGCACCAGGGTGGCGCGCACTCCTTTGAGCAGTTGGGCTGTGAAGGTCATCAGAACTTCTCCGGTTGGGCGATTACGGCGAAGAGGTAGCCCGAAAGGGCCAGCGTGCCGCTGAGCAGCAGGGCGAGGGCATGGCTCTGCAGGGGGGGCTGAACGCCACGGAACAGGGGGGCCAGGGCGATGGTGCCCGCCACCAGCAGCAGGGGCAGCCAGAAGCGGGGGTGGAGGAGACGGGCCATGAAAGCGCTGAGAACGGGGATGGCGGAGGACGGGGATCCTGGAGCAGATCGCAGGAGTTGGATCAACGGATCCGAGGAAATTCCTCAGACGAGGCGTAGCGCTCCGATGGCCAGATCGATCAATTTGATCCCCACGAACGGCGCCAACACCCCACCGGCACCGAACACCAGGAGATTGCGGCGCAGGAGCTGCTCGGCGCTCAGGGGTCGGAACTGCACGCCCTTGAGGGCCAGGGGAACCAGGGCGGGAATGATCAGGGCGTTGAACACCATCGCCGAGAGAATCGCCGAGCGGGGTGAGGCCAACCGCATCACATTGAGGGCCTCCAGTCCGGCGCCGGCAAACAACGCCGGCAGGATGGCGAAGTATTTGGCGATGTCATTGGCGATCGAGAAGGTGGTGAGCGCGCCGCGGGTGATCAGCAGCTGCTTGCCGATCGTCACGATGTCGATCAGTTTGGTGGGATCGCTGTCCAGATCCACCATGTTGGCCGCCTCCTTGGCAGCCTGGGTGCCGGAGTTCATGGCCACGCCCACATTGGCCTGGGCCAGCGCCGGGGCATCGTTGGAGCCATCGCCGGTCATCGCCACAAGCTTGCCGAGCTTTTGCTCCTGCTCGATCACCTTGATCTTGTCCTCCGGGGTGGCCTCGGCGATGAAGTCATCCACGCCGGCCTCGCGGGCGATCACCCCGGCAGTGATGGGGTTGTCGCCGGTGAGCATCACCGTGCGGATGCCCATGCGCCGCAACTGCTCGAAGCGCTCGCGGATGCCGGGTTTGATGATGTCCTTGAGGTAGATCACCCCAAGCACCTCGCCGCCGCGGCACACCGCCAGGGGAGTTCCCCCCAGCCGCGACACCTGCTCAAAGCAGCGATCGAGTTCTTCGGGAACCGTGCCGCCACGGGAGCGCACGAATCCCTTCACCGCATCCACCGCCCCCTTGCGGAACTCGATGCCCTCGGGGCTGTCGGATCCGCTCATCCTGGTGCGGGCCGAGAATTCGATGCCGCTGGCTTGCGCAGGATCGAAGGGCAACGCTGCACCCTGTTTTTCGGCCAGCCGCACGATCGAGCGGCCCTCCGGCGTCTGATCGAAGCAGCTCGCCCCCAGCGCCGCCGTCGCCAGGTCGGCGCCGCTGTGACCGCCCACCGGCAGAAACTCCTCAGCGAGGCGGTTACCCAGGGTGATGGTGCCGGTCTTGTCGAGAATGAGGGTGTTCACATCGCCGCAGGCCTCCACAGCCCGGCCGGAGGTGGCGATCACGTTGAACTGGGCGACGCGGTCCATGCCGGCGATGCCGATGGCGCTGAGCAGGCCACCAATGGTGGTGGGGATCAGGGCCACCAGCAGGGCCACCAGCGTCACCACCGAGGGGGCCTGCCCCAGGAAGCCCGCCACCGGCGCGAGGGTGGCCACGGCGATCAGGAACACCTGGGTGAGCACCGCCAGCAGCACGGTGAGGGCGATCTCGTTGGGGGTCTTGCTGCGCTCGGCCCCTTCCACCAGGGCGATCATGCGGTCGATGAAGCCCTTGCCCGGATCGGCGCTGATCCGCAGGGTGAGCTGATCGGAGAGGATGCGGGTGCCGCCGGTCACCGAGCCCGCCACATCCGAACCGGCCTCCTTGAGCACCGGAGCCGATTCGCCGGTGATCGCCGATTCATCCACCGAGGCCACCCCGGCGATCACTTCGCCATCAGCGGGAATCACATCGCCGGCCTGCACCAGCACCAGATCGCCGCGGCGCAGGGTGGAGGAATCCACCATCTCCGTGGAGCCATCCGGCCGCTGAAGCCTCGCTTCGGTGCGGGCCTGGGTGCGGCGCAGGGCATCGGCCTGGGCCTTGCCCCTTCCCTCCGCCAGCGCTTCAGCGAAGTTGGCGAACAGCAGGGTGGCCAGCAAGGTGAGGCTGATCAGCGCATTGAAACCCCGCTCCTGGGCGGCGGACTGGGCATCCAGCAGACGGGGAGCCACGGTGAGCAGCAGGCAGAGCACCGTGCTGCACCACGCCACGAACATCACCGGATTGGCCACCGCCAGGCGGGGATCGAGCTTGCGCACCGACTCCACCATCGCCCGCCGCACCAGCCCCTGCTGGCGGGGGCGTTCGGTGTAGCGCCGCTCCTGACGGGGCCCCCGGGGCATGCGGGGAAAGGGAACGCGCATCGTCGTCGTCGTCATGGTTTCGCTCATCACGCCAAGGAGAGGGCCTCGGCGATCGGCCCGAGGGCCAGCACCGGGAAGAAGGTGAGGGCGCCCAGGATCACCAGCACCACGGCGGTGACGCCGGTGAACAGGCCGGTGTCGGTGCGCAGGGTGCCGGGGCTGGGCTCAAGGGCTGGCTTGCGGCGGAAGCCATCGGCCAGGGCCAGCAGCGCTGCGATCGGCAGGTAGCGGCCGCCCAGCAGGCTGAGGCTGGTGGTGAGGTTCCACCAGGGGCTGGCGTTCGCCAGGCCGGCCAGACCGCTGCCGTTGTTGGCGGCGGCGGAGGCGTATTCGTACACCACCTGGCTGATGCCATGGGGGCCGGGATTGCTGATGCCCGCCAGCGCCTGCCCGCCCGCCAGGGTGAGCGCCGCCGGAATCAGCACGAAGATCGGGTGGATCAGCAGAATCAGGCTGGCCCACACCACCTGGGCTTTCTCCACCTTGCGGCCCAGGAGTTCCGGGGTGCGGCCCACCATCAGGCCAGTGAGAAACACCGCCAGCAGCACGAACACCAGCAGATAGGCGATGCCCGTGCCCTGACCGCCCACCACCACCTGCAAGAAGAGGTTGAACAGGGCGGTGAGCAGGGTCAGCGGCATGGCGGAATCGAGGGCACCATTCACGGCGCCGGTCATCGTGCCGGTGGTGACCACGGCCCACAGGCCGCTGAGCACCGGACCGAAGCGCAGCTCCTTGCCCTGCAGATTGCCGCCGCTCACCCAGTTGGAGAGCAGCGGATTGCCCGCCTGCTCCGCCGCCATCGCCACCACGGCGCCGATGACCAGCAGGGCGAACACCAGGGCCAGCAGCAGAGCGCTCTGGCGCCGGTTGCCCACGAACCGCCCAAAGGCATCGATCGTGGCGGCTGGGATGATCAGCATCGCCCAGGTGCTCACCAGATTAGTGAGCAGGGTGGGGTTCTCATAGGGGTGGGCTGAGTTGGCGCCCACGAAACCGCCTCCGTTCTCGCCCAGCTGCTTGATGGCCTCGAACAGGGCGATCGGGCCGCGGGGAAGCAGCTGCTGGGCTCCCTCCAGCGTGGAGATCTCCAGGGGTGGGGCCAGGGTCATCGGCACGCCGCTCACCAAGAGGAACAGCGCCAGGAGCAGCGAGCCAGGGATCAGCACCCGGGTGAGGGCGCGCAGCAGGTCGCGATAAAAATTGCCGATCGGCCGGCCGCTGAACCCCCGAATCACCGCAAAGCCCACCGCAAGTCCGCTCGCCGCCGAGACAAACATCAGGAACTGGATGGCTCCCAGCTGGGCCAGATTCCCCAGGGCCTGCTCCGGCACCAGGTGCTGCTGATCGGTGTTGGTGAGGAAGGAGATGGTGGTGTGCAGCGCAAGATCCCAGCGCAATCCGCCGAACCCCATCGGATTGAGCCAGCCCGGCTGCACCAGCAGTAGAGCCAGCGCCGGCAGGGCGAACAGGACGTTGCTGATCAGCAAGGGGGTCAGGTAGCCCACCGCCGACTCGGCGCTGCGCCCGGTGTCGCCGATCCAGCGCAGCAGGCGCGATTCGATCGGATCGAGCCAGCGGTCCCAGGTGGGCTGGGGCTGGCCATCAAACACCGCATACAAGTGGCGTCCCAGGGAGGGGGCCATCAGCACAACGGCCGCCAGGGTGAGGGCGGCCAGCAGCCAAGGGAGCATGCCTAGAACGAAGCGGGCCGCATTATGAGCGGTTTGGCACCGGGCTGGGGCACCCTTGCCCCCCCTCGATTGCCCGGCGCGGACTGGCCGCGCCGGTGGTTCCGATGTTGCTGCCGGTGGTGCTGAGCGTCCCTCCGCCGCCGGCCTCAGCGCACGAACAGCAGCTCCTGGTAGGTGGGCAGGGGCCAGAGGTCGTCGTCGACCAGGCTCTCGAGGCCATCGGCGGCCTCGCGGAGGCTGCCCATCAGGGGCATCAGGGTGTCTGCGCAGTGGCGCAGGTGGCCATGGGTGTCGTGGGGGGGATGGGCCAGGGCTTCCTCCAGGGCGCTGCAGCGCTGCAGCAGTTGGCCGTTGAGGGAGGCGATCGTGCCGGCCAGGCTGCGATCGGGTTCGAGACCAATCGCCTCCTGATCCCGCAGGGAGCGGGCCAGCCGCTCCAGGCTCTCCATGGCCACGGGGTAGATCTGGGTGCGGGCGATCCGCAGGGCCAGGCGCGCTTCCACCTCGATGGCGAGGATGTATTGCTCGGCATACACCTCGAAGCGGCTTTCCAGCTCCACGGGGGTGAGAACCCCCTGCCGCTGGAACAGGTCCCGGATCTCGGGCCTTTGCAGCACCGGCAAGGCATCGGCACTGGTGCGCAGGTTCTCCAGGCCCCGCTCCTCCACCGCCATGCGGTGCCATTCGCCCGAGTAGCCGTCGCCGCCGAACACCACGGCGCCATGCTCATCCATGGTGCGTTTCAGCACGGCGAAGGCGGCCTCCTCCAGGGGCACGCCGCCGCCCAGCTGTTCCTCGAGCCGATCGGCGATCCACTGGATCGAATCGGCCAGGATCGTGTTCAACACCACCAGCGGCCCCGCCACCGACTGGCCGGAACCGACGGCCCGGAACTCGAAGCGGTTGCCGGTGAAGGCGAAGGGGGAGGTGCGGTTGCGATCGCCAGGGTCCCGGTTCAGCTCCGGAAGCGTGTCGACCCCGAGGGACATCAGCGCGGCTTCGGCGGAACCCTGCAGCTGGCCGCTGCGGATCTGGTTGAACACATCCTCCAGCTGGCTGCCGAGGTACACCGAGATGATCGCCGGCGGCGCCTCGTTGGCCCCGAGGCGGTGGTCGTTGCTGGCGGTGGCGATCACGGCGCGCATCAGGGGGCCGTAGCAATGCACCCCACGGATCACCGCCGCGCAGAAGATCAGGAACTGGAGGTTGGCATGGGGGGTCTTGCCGGGATCGAGCAGGTTGCCCTGGGTGGCGTTGCCGATCGACCAGTTCACGTGTTTGCCGCTGCCGTTGACGCCGGCGAAGGGCTTCTCATGGAGCAGGCAGGTGAGGCCGTGCTTTCTGGCCGTGCTCCGCAGCACGGTCATGGTGAGCTGCTGGTGATCGGTGGCCACATTGGCGGCCTCGAAGAAGGGCGCGATCTCGAACTGGCCCGGCGCCACCTCGTTGTGACGGGTCTTGGCCGGGATACCGAGCCGGTAGAGCTGGGCCTCCACGTCCTGCATGAACACCTGCACCCGCTCGGGGATGGCGCCGAAGTAATGGTCGTCGAACTGCTGCCCCTTGGCCGGCGGCGCACCGAAGAGGGTGCGGCCGGCCAGCAGCAGATCGGGCCGCAGGGCGGTGTAGGCGGAATCGATCAGGAAGTACTCCTGCTCGGCGCCACAGCTGGCGTTCACCGTGGCGATCTCGGTTTCGCCGAGCAGCCGCAGCAGCCGCTGGGCCTGCTTATTCATCGCGGCATTGGAGCGCAGCAGCGGCGTTTTTTTATCGAGTGCCTCGCCGGTCCAGCTCACGAACACGGTGGGGATGCAGAGCGTCACGCCGTTGGGGGTGCGCATCAACCAGGCGGGGCTGGTGACATCCCAGGCGGTGTAGCCGCGGGCCTCGAAGGTGGTGCGCAGGCCGCCGTTGGGGAAGGAGGAGCCATCGGGCTCACCCTGCACCAGCAGCTTGCCGGAGAACTCGGCGATCGCCGTACCGTCGGACTGGGGCGCGATAAAGCCGTCGTGCTTTTCGGCGGTGAGGTTGGTGAGGGGATAGAAAACGTGGGCGTAATAGAGGGCGCCGCGGGCGCTGGCCCAGTCCTTCATCGCCTGGGCCACCACATCGGCCACCGAGGGGTCGAGCTTGCTGCCCTCGCGGATCGAACGCTGGATCGAGCGGAACACCCCCTTGGGCAGCGCTGAGCGCATGGATTCCAGGCCGAAGACATCGCTGGCCCAGATCTTCTCCAGCGGGGCCGCCGGCTCCACCGGCGTGGCTGGCCGCTGAAGGATCGTTTGAAGGGCCTGGAGGCGGGCTGCGGATGGCATGGCGGCTGGCGCGAGATCACTCGGGTCAAGCCAACACAACGGCTGCTGCCCCGTGATGCCATGGTCGCTACACAACCCGTCAGGGGGTGGCGTCCAAATGGGAAAACAATCAGCGGGCGGCGGCGCTCCGTTCACCGATTCACCCCGGCCCCGGCAGCGCCTTGGGCGGGCCTGGCGTGAATCCCGGACGCCGCGGCCCTCGCAGCGCCCGCAGCCCTTTTGAGCCACAATCGCTGCAACAGTGGGCTGGTTTCCCTCCGCTGATTCCGCCACGCTCCAAGCTTCTGTGCCCCATCCGCCCGACCTCCAGGCCGCCCTGAGCCTGCTGGCCGACCACACCAGCGAGGTGGCTTGCCTTCAGGACGCCGGCGGCCGCATCTGCTGGATCGCGCCCGCGGTGCAGGCCTTGTTGGGCTTCTCGCCGGAGGCGCTGCAGGGCCGAGGCCTGGAGACGCTTGTCGCCCCGGTCGATCACCCCCGTTTCCAGGCCTTGCTGGCCGATGGGGCCGCGGCCGGCCCCGCCTCCAGCACCCTGCGGATGCTCAGGGCGGACGGCGAGCACCGCTGGATGGCGCTCACCCTCCGGCCCGCGGATCCCCAGGATCCGGCGGCCGGCCTGGTGAGCCACTGGCGGGATAGCGCGGTGGAGGTGGAGCTGCGGCGGCAGCTTGAGCTGGCGCTGCGCACCGATCCCCTCAGCGGCCTGGCCAGCTGGAGGGAGCTGATCGCCGCCCTGGAGGAACGGTTGGCCCGGCCCGATGCCGGGGCTGCGGCGCTGTTCAGTGTCGGCATCGATCGCCTCTCCCAGGTGAATGATGCCCTCACCCATCGGGCCGGTGACCTGCTGATCGCCACCCTCGCCGCCCGGCTCTCCGGCGTGGTGCAGGCTCCCGATCTGGTGGCCCGCGGCACCGGCGACACCTTTCTGGTGCTCCTGGCCGGTTGCGCCAGCGTGGCCGAGGCCGGTGCCATGGCGGAGCGGCTCCGCCTCGCCTGCAAGGGGCCGATCGCTTTTGAGGAACAGATGCTCGAACCCACGGTGAGCATTGGCCTGGCGATCGCGGCGCCCGGTCGGAAGGCCGAGGAGCTCCTGCGCGATGCCAGCCTGGCGATGCGGCAGGCGGCTGCCCAGGGCCGCGATCGCTGCGTTCTGGCCGATCAGCAGGTTTCCGATGAACCCCGGCGCGCCATGGCGCTCCAGGCCGAGATCCGTTCGGCCCTGGAGGCCGATGGCTTCGAGGCCTGGTTCATGCCCCTGGTGGATCTCGCCACGGCGGAGCTGTGTGGCTATGAGGCCCTGGTGCGCTGGGTCCAGGCCGACGGCACCGTGGTGATGCCCGATGCCTTTCTTCCAGCCGCTCGCCTCGGCAATTTCGCGGTGGCGATCGATCTGAGGGTGTTGCGCCTCAGTATCAGCGCCCTCGCCTCCCTGCCGGCCGATCGGTTCGTGGCCGCCAATGTGACCCCCGCCACCCTGGGCCATCCGGACCTCGCCGAGCTGGTGAGCCGGTGGCTCCAGGAGGCTGCCGTGGCTCCGAACCGCCTGCACCTCGAGATCACCGAAACCGATCTCCTCACCCTGGCGCCGGGGGTACGGGAGCCGATCGACCGTCTGGCGGCCCTGGGCGTGCGCTGGTGGATCGACGATTTCGGCACCGGCTTTTCCTCGATCAGCCATCTGCGCGATCTGCCGATCCATGGCATCAAGCTCGATCGCTCCTTTACCGCCGCCATCGGCGACGGCGATCTCAAGAGCGTGCGGTTAGCCCAGGCCCTGGCCGGCCTGGCGGAGGGCCTGGGTCTGGCCACGGTGGCTGAGGGGGTGGAAACGATGGCTGAGGCGGCGGCCCTGCGGGAGTTCGGATGGCAGAAAGCCCAGGGTTGGTTGTATGGCAAGGCGGCCCCCCTGCAGGACGGGGCCGACCCCCCGCCACCGCTGCCGGCCCCCCCTGCCCGCAACGGCGCGGCCGCGGAAGCGCCGGCGCCCCTCAGCCGTCAGAGCTGGGCCGTGGCGGTCACCGAAAGCGTGCCGGTGGGTCTCTATGCCCTGCGGATCACGGCTGATGGTGCGATCCAGTTTCTGTTCGTGAGCCGCCGCTGGCTGGAGATGTTGCAGCTCAGCCGGGAGGCGGTGCTGGCCGATGCCACGCCGGTCTTCGAGAGGATCCACCCGGAGGATGCCGATGTCTTCGAGCGGAGCTGGCAAGCCAGTGCGTCCAGCTCCGAGCGGCTGCTCTGGGAGGGGCGCTTGCTGGTGGAGGGCATCACCTCCTGGGTTCGCATTGAGGGCATCCCCCAGCGCCAGGCCGATGGCAGCAGCGTCTGGCAGGGGGTGATGAGCGACATCACCGAGCCCAAGCGGCGGGAGCTCGATCTGCAGCGCAGCCTGGATCACGCGCCGATCGCCATCGTTGCCCTGGCGCTCACCGATCCGGATCCTGAGATCACCTATGTCAATCAGGCCTTCCGCCGCACCTTCGGCTACGACCGCAGCGCCATCCCCCGCCGCTCCGACTGGATCCGGCTTTCGTTTCCGGATCCCGCCTACCGCGAAGCGCTGCTCACCGCCTGGCAGACCGAACTCGAAGGCTTGAACGGGGAAGAGGACCTGGTCTTCAACCAGGAGATGACGGTATGCACAGCCGATGGCCGCCGTCTTGATGTGCTCGGGAACTGGGTCGTTCACGATGACGTGCTGCTGGTCTCCCTGCTCGACATCAGCGAGCGCCGCCAAGCCGAACGGGATCTCCTGCAGGCCCGCTCCGCCCTGGCCGAATCGGCGCTGGCGATCACCGAGGCGATTCCGGTGGGTACTTACACCATGGTGCTGCCACCCGATGGCGGCATGGCCTCCTTCTCCTTCATGAGCGAGCGCTTCCTGGAGATCACCGGCCTGGAGCGGGAGGCCGCCGCTGCCGATCCGTTCAACGCCTTCGCCTGCATCCATCCCGACGACCACGACGCCTGGGTGCGGCGCAACACCGAAGTGTTCGCCGCCAAGCTCCCCTTCTATGGCGAGGCGCGGATCGTGGTGCGCGGTGAGGAGCGCTGGATCAGCGCCGAATCGGTCCCCCGCGACCTCTCCGATGGCAGCACGGTCTGGGAGGGCGTGTTGATCGACATCACCGATCGCATCAGGGCCCAGGAGGAGCTGGGGCGAGAGAAGGCGCGGCTCGCCACCACCCTCGAATCGCTGCTCGATCCCCATCTCTCCCTGAAGCCGCTCCGCAGCGCCAAAGGGCGCGTGGAGGATTTCCTGATCGTCGATGCCAATGCCGCGGTCTGCGCTGAGCTGCGGCTTCCGGCCGACCAGCTGGTGGGTGCCACGCTTCGCGAGCGGTTGTCAGCCCATGTCGAGGCCAATCTGGTGGAGCGGTATGCCCAGGTCGTCGACACCGGGGAGCCGTTGGCCCTCAACGACTTCTCCCTGCGCCACGATGCCGGCGAAGAGCCCCACATCCTCGACATCCGCGTGGTGCGGGTGGGCGAGCTCCTCAGCTGCACCTGGCGTGACGGGCGTGAGCGTTTTGAGGCGGCACGGCAGCTGGCGGAATCGGAGGAGCGCTACCGGCTGCTGGCCGAGAACTCCTCCGATGTGGTGATGCAGCTGGGCAACGACGGCACCATCCGCTGGGTGTCCCCCTCCCTCACCGCCATGCTCGGCTGGCAGCCGGCCGAGTGGATCGGTCGCCCCGGCACGGAGTTTCTCGAGCACCGGGGTGACACCGAGAACTACCAGGCCAACCTCGAGGCGCTGCAGGCCGGCCGTTCGGTGGTCGCCCGGGATCGCATCCGCTC
>Ga0209598_10002442_pt1 | contig 14534 bp, 13 predicted proteins | sample M_140807_EF_Meta_FD_187317 | JGI IMG/M metagenome (GOLD analysis project Ga0209598, IMG submission 187317) | Freshwater microbial communities from Lake Montjoie, Canada to study carbon cycling - M_140807_EF_MetaG (SPAdes) (version 2) | ecosystem: Environmental > Aquatic > Freshwater > Lake... | reverse complement strand
GCCATTCGTTCGGCACGATGGATCGAACCCAAAAGGCGGTCGACCTGTTTTTCGTAGGCGCTTGGGGATTTGTCCGAAAGAAACGCCTCCATCTCGGCGGATGTAGGAACGAGGCCGGTCAGGTCGAGGGAAAGTCGACGCAGCAGTGTTCGCTTATCGGCCTCGGGGGCAAATCCGATTCCTTTTGCGGTTAGTTTTTGCAATAAAAACGCGTCGATCGGATTTCCCGGCACCGAATCAGGCACCTTGACTTTTGCCAAGGGACGAAGTGACCACCAATCGGTTCCGTTGGACTTGTCCGTGGCACCGGGCCAATTTGCCCCGGACTGGATCCATTCGCGCACAAGGGCCACTTCCTCCCCGGTCAGCTTTTTGGCTTTTTCGGGAGAAGCGGAAGCTGGCGGCATATCCATACCGGGTTCCTGACCGGTGAGGACCCGATAAAGCAGGCTCTTATCAGGCTGGTGAGGAACCAGAAGGGGACCGGAGTTCCCCCCAGCAAGTGCCTTGGCTCCATGCGAGAGGTCCAAGCCGCCTTTGGGCTTCTTGGCTCCATGGCATGAAAGACAGCTTTTTTCCAAAACCGGGCGAATTTGCCGATCAAAATCGACTTTTTGGGTTTCTTGGCCTGGGACCTGGAAAAGCAGAAGAAGTGAAAGGAGCAAAAGTTGGCTCCGAAAATAAGCTGTGAAGGGGCCGAATCAGCCCAAGGGGGGTTTTAACCCAGTATATAGCGTTGCTATACCCAGGGTAAAGTGGCGATAAGTGACATCCAACCACCCGGCCTCCCGGATCCAGCTGCAAAGTGCCTCATCCTGGGGGAAATTATTCACACTTTGGGGAAGGTAGGCATAGGCGGCATCCGGGCTTTTGGAGAAAAGCTGTCCGATGCGAGGAAGGACCGCACGGAAATACCAACGATAAAGCCCACCAATGATCGGCCATTTCGGCATGGAAAACTCAAGAATAACAAGGCGCCCACCCGGACAGGTCACACGGAGCATCTCGGCCAAAGCCAGGTGAGGATCCTGGGTATTCCTGAGCCCGAACGCAACCGAAGTCAAAGCGAAGTGGTTATCCAGAAGTGGAAGCGCCAGGGTATCGGCCTCAAGGAATACAGGGCCCATGTTCTGGTCGGGAGTTTTTGCGCCTTTGGTGTCTGCATACACAAGCATTTCACGGCAAAAATCGGTTCCAACAATCATGCGGCCAGGGTTCTTGCGCTTGTAGGCAAGGGCCAGGTCGCCTGTCCCGGTACACACATCCAGTAGTGGTCCCTCCACGGTGGGTGGGGCCAAACGGACGGTGCAACGACGCCAATACGTATCTACCCAACCCGAAAGCAGTCGATTCAACAGGTCATAGCGGTGAGCAATGCCCGCAAACATGCGACGGATGTCGTTTCCCTGTTTTTGGAGAAGGGGATTTTGGTCGGCCATGGAAAGAATCACCTTTAGGAAAAAGCCTCACGATTAAGTTTAGTTTCCGGGTTGTTCGGGAAAGGAAAAATCGGCCAAATGGTCTGGGAAGTCCAAAAAAACAGGCACCCATCCCGGGCAACTTTCGGAAAACCAAAGGTTATTTTCATGGTGCCGCCTGGAATGTGGGAGATTCAATTGTCTGCCACGGAAAGCCCTAACACTGACGGATCGAACATAAATCTTTGTGTATCTGACAGTTGAGATTCACGAAGTTTGATGCTTCACGAAGTTTTTGGGCTATCCCGTTCGGACATTTTGGGGGGATTGGTGAAAATCGATAAAGCCGTCAAAACCGTAATTGCACGAAATTTGCCGTTACATTTTGCCCGCCTATTGCTTGACACCCAGATTCGCTGTTTTACCATAACAGGGTATACAAGTGGACGCTCCTTCCGAGGGTTGCAAGCGGGCAACCTAAGGAAAGCTGGTTCGGGTTAACTGAACTAGGTCAACGGGGTTTCCCCCCATTGGGTTGGGTGTGGCCACTCGACTTGTTCCAGGCCTAACGTGGTGTTGGGGCTGGCGGCTCGAAGTAATTGGTTGGTTCCTACATCTGTTTTGGAGGCTTGTGAGTTATGTTTAGCGCTATTCTTATGGTTGCGGTTTCTGGCGGCGTCGAAGCTCCTGCCCTCGGCGGCGAGCTGAAGAGCAAGATCAGCAACATGGGTGGAAACCTCAACTTGCGTGAACGCCTTAGCGGCCTTCGTGGCAAGCTCGGCAATGGTTGCGACAAGTGCGAAGAAGTGACCACCACCAAGGCCGCTGGTGGCAAAACCCAAGCCGCTGGCAAGGGTCAAGACGCTGGCAAGGGCCAGGCTGCTGGCAAGGGCCAAGCCGCTGGTAAGGGTCAAGAAGCTGGCAAGGGCCAAGCTCCTAAGGCTCAAGCCGCTGGCAAGGGTCAAGCTGCTGGCAAGGGCCAAGCCGCTGGCAAGGGTCAAGACGCTGGCAAGGGCCAAGCTCCTAAGGCTCAATCCGCTGGCAAGGTCAAGGGTTAATTCCCTTTCGGTCATACCAGTGGCCGAGCATGATTTTCGTAAAGACGGACGATTCATCGTCCGTCTTTTTTCGTTTCACCAAACTCCGAGTTTTTGCCAAACAGATCCTTTCAGCGCAGATATACGCAATCCAAAATACAAGATTCCCATGAACCTATGGGTTCCAAAGGCTGGAACCCTTCCTTTGAAGTGAAATCACACGCCCCTGTTTGATCCATTTCCATTGGGAACCAAGCTGGGCGCTCTTCAAAACCTTTTCCCATCTGTCCGAAGCGGACTGTTCAGTAAAAATCCACTCTGCTCGCAGGTTCCCTGCCTCTTCCCAAAGCCCAAAAACGCCCGAATCTGACGGGAAATCTACTCCCTTTGCGGTCCAATCAGGAAAATGGCCCAAAAGGATCAACGCGGCATGTCTTGAGGCAATTCCGCCCCGGGCAGCCAACCAGGCGGGCGCGTCCGGCGGAATGCGCCCAAGCCGAAGCTCCAAAAAATCAGGAGCAAGGGTGCCGCCATAATCGTTAGTTATCTCGCTGGTTTGCAAATTTGGCGCAATCGAAGTCCCCATAGCCGCCAGAAATTTCCCACCAGCTTCGTTCCACTCCAGAAATCCCTCTTTTTGGTGTAACCGGATTCCCGGGATTCCTGGCCCCGGAAGAACAACCTCGTTGTTTCCAGAAGGATTTATAACCGAGTTGGTCGATTCCAGCTGAAAGGCAAGGCGAACCCATCCACCTGTATTGGGATGCTTTTCTCCAAATTTTCGTGATACAGCCCACTGACCTGTTTTGCCTATGCCAAATGCTTGGGGAATTGCCAAGAAACGACAACCGGATATCCCGGAGTCATATTCCTTTGAAATTGCTATTTTGTTGTTTCCATTGCTTTGGACCTGTCCACCTTCGGCATGGTTTTCCTGACCATCAAGACTTTCGGGAAGGAGATTCAAAAGGCAATCATTCCCAAAGGGAAAATCACCCTTGCCCCAAACCACCAGGTCCGAACCTCGGGCTACATTCTCCACAAGGCGGTCAGTAGCCGCAAAACGGTTGGGGAGGTCACGGGCCCTTCGTTGCGACTGGGTCCATAGTGCCAATCCAAGCCCAAGTGCCCCCATTAGCATCATCACACCCAATACCCCCAATCCCGTGAGCCATTGCCCACGCCTCGAGGGAATGTGCGGGGCCTTGTAATCCTTTTCATTTGGGAGGGAATGGTTTGGGGAATTGTGGGTGGGAACAGGATTTTGGGTTGGCATGATTTTTTCCGAAATGGGGAACCTCTCCATCATGGCCGAGATAGGAATTCCGCGTAAAGCCTTGCCTAAAAGCCACTGCGGGCGCACGATGACAAAATGGATAATAAACTCGGGCATTTTTTCCTCGGAAAGGTTGAAACCATGCGAAATCCGATCCTTTGGGGCAAGCCGATGGCTGCGATTGTTCTTTTTTCCGGACTCGCATTGATCGGGGGTATGGTCCTTGCGGAGGAAATCGACGCAAGCCCCAAGGCTTTGGCGGCCCAAAAGGTCCTAAAGTCGAAAGTCACGGTCGATTTCAAGGATGTTCGGCTCGAAGAGTGTCTCGATGAATTCAAGGATCAGGTCAAAGGCTTCAAGTTCATGGTCGACAGCAAGGGAGGAGTTTCCCGCAATTCGAAGCTTTCCTATACCGGAAAAGATGTCCCACTCAGCGACGCACTTGACGGGCTTCTCAAAAAGAACGGCCTAGGTTACCAAATCATCTCCAACAAGGGGAATGCTTACGACGGGTTGATCAAAATTGTCCAGGGTGCGGATCGTGGCAAGTTGGTGAAATAGGTGGACTCCCCGTTTTTGGATTCCATTGATTGGGAACCTTTTTATCCCCCACATCCAGCGGATCCGTTGGGTGTGGTGGGAGTCGGCGAGGACCTGCACCCGGAACTATTGCTTGAGGCTTATGATCTGGGGATTTTCCCCATGCCAGAGGACGATGAAAACCTGGTCTGGATGTGCCCTGAACCCCGGGCAATCCTTAGGCTGGAAAAAATGTTAAGTCACAAACGCCTCGCAAGGCGCATTCGTTCGCTTCAACTCGACTATTCTGTGGGCTTGGACTTCACGCGAGTGATGCGTTCCTGCGGAGAAAACCGCGCCGAAGGGACCTGGATTACGCCGCGAATGGTGGACGCATACCATTGGCTGCACAGGCTTGGTCGGGCCCAAAGCCTGGAGGTTTGGCAAGGATCGGACCTTGTCGGTGGGGTTTATGGGGTCTTGGTTGGGTCCATTTTTTGCGCCGAATCGATGTTTTCCAGGATTTCCGACGGCTCCAAAAGCGCACTCTATTTTCTTTGCCAACACCTTTTAGCTCAGGGCTTTCGTTTTATCGACTGCCAATTGCTCAATCCGCATACAGAATCGCTTGGGGCCGAGGAAATTCCACGCGAGGAATATTTGAAACTTTTAGCCGTCTATCGGAGTGACTCTCCTTCGCTGATTCCAGGCAGATATCCGGCTCTTTGAATTTCCTGAATTTTTTAAAACCAATCGCAAGATAATTTTGATTACATGTGCTTATGGGTTCAATATTTATTTTATTTACCCGTCATTCTGGTCATGGTTGGATCGGACATCCAAAGATACCAGAAGCCTCCCTGACGGGTTCGCTCGAGTCCGGGAATCGAGATGGGAAGCACTGTCCCCTGAAGCGGCTGATTGGCGACAGTGTCATAGACCGATCGAACCGTCTCCTGGCCCCGGCGATACATCATGATCTCAACGGTTCCCGTCGATCCACTTTTTCCTTGTTGCCCGGCGGCGACCCCGACCGCGTCCTCAAGCGAGCAGATTTCATCGACCAAACCACCCTTGAGGGCCATCGTGGCGGTCATTACCCGGCCATCAAGCAGCTTTTCGGAAACCTTTCTTGAAGCACAAACCGCGGTTTTGAATCGATCGTGGTGTTCCCGTGCCATGACTTCGATCATTTCCCGTTCCGCAGGATCCATCCGGCGGCTGGCAGTTCCAAGGTCAATATGGTCGCCCGATTTGATGCTTTGATCCGCAATGCTCAAAATGTCGAGCATTTTTTCGAGTACCACCACCGGAAAAACTACCCCGATACCACCCACGGTAGCCGCCGGGGAAATGGTAATCCGGTCACAGGCAGAGGCGGCAAGGTACGCCCCGCCTGTCCCGGTTTCCAGAATATGGGCGACCACCCGTTTGGATGTTCGTTCCCTGAAACGGTGGATTTCGTTAGCAATTAGGTCGGACCCACCAACAGTTCCCCCGGGACTATTAACCCGGAGAACTACACCGACAACCGCTTGGTCGTTTTCCGCCGCCTGGAGTTTTTCATGGAAAAGTGCTACCGGATTGGATCCTTGGGAGCCCAGGCCAACGAGAGATTCCTGAACCAATAGGCCTTCCAGCTCAATGATGGCAACGCGATTGGCACCCGAAGTTCCAGGCAAAACCACAGAATGCAGAGGTTCAGGCGAATTTTGAGGAGAAAGATTGGCGCGAATGGCTGCTTCGATCGGTTTGGAAGAGGTAAGCTGCCCGTCAAGTGCTACCGAAATAGGCGTGATACAACCCGTTGCGCAAAGCAACAAACAAAGGCAAAGGAGATTCCCAAACCGCCAGAACATGATTTATGGAGCCTCCCCTAAGTCCTCACAACCGCTATCGGCCTTACACATTCTCCATCTTGACTATAATTTTCCCCAACGGTCCTCAAAGGTGACGGGTTATTGTGTTATCACGAGGAAACCAAATCATGGACATCACGCAAACATCCTTTTCCAAATTCCGCCTTTCTTTGCTGGTATTGCCCCTGATCCTGCTTTACCTTCCCGGCTGTTTAAATGGGGAAATGCCCGATGCGACCTCTAACCTGGTCTCCTCGCCTGAATTTTCCCCTCCTTCACCAAAAGCCGCCACGAGTGATTTTTTTCGATCCACCAATCAGGAAGGCCGTCCCGGTTCGCAAAATTCCGCCGGGCTAGCCCAACTTGAAGATTCGGCCCCGGTCGCATCACCATCGGACGGTTTGGGAGCAGCAGCGGGGCAAAATCTCCCGGCCCGAAAAATCATTCAGAACCACAACATTGAGGTTGCAATTGAGGATCTGGAAAGTGCGGAAAAGCGGTTGATGGAATTGGTTCAGGCCAGCGGCGGTTATATCTCCCGGTCAGAAGTGGGAAGCATTCCGGGAGCCAGGCGCCAGGGTTCCTGGACCTTGCGTGTTCCCGGGAACAAGGCCTCGGATATCGCGGCCAGGATATTGACACTTGGCGAACCCATACGCCAATCATCCGATGCCAGGGATGTTTCCGAAGAGTTTTACGATCTGGAAGCACGCATTAAAAACAAGAAAATCGAAGAGGAACGACTGATTCAGCACCTCAAGGATTCCACAGGCAAACTGATTGACATCCTTGCCGTGGAAAAAGAACTCACCCGCGTCCGGGGGGAAATCGAACAATCCCAAGGCCGATTAAACATGCTTGCGAATCTGACAAGCCTGGCCACCATCCAGGTTAGCCTGGTCGAGCATAAAAACTATAAACCCGAACCTGCCCCAACATTTTGGACCAAGGCAGCCCGAACCTTTCATCAATCCCTTGAGGGCCTGTTCGAGTCCTTTGCGAAATTGACCCTCTGGGTGATTTCCTGGGCACCTTGGTTGGTACTTTGGGGAATATTCATTGGATTCGGCAGGGTAATCTGGATCGTGCGCAAAACAATCAAAAAAGGCTGATTGCTGGCTGACCCGGGATTTACCTTTGGGAAAAGGGGGCATGGGTTATAATAATGGATAACGGTGTCCAAATTTTTGACACCTTCTCCTCCCCCTTCCCCTCGGGAATACCATGATCCACGAAGTCTCAGGAGATATCCTCCTCACCAAGGCCCAAGCCATCGCCCACGGCATAGCCCCAAACGACCACTTCGACCACGGACTGGCTCTTCATCTCCGGGAAAAGTGGCCTGCGATGGCCAAAGATTTCCGCCACTACGCCCACCAATCCCACCCAAAGCCAGGCGAAATATGGGCTTGGGGCGGATTCGGTTTTCGGTTTTTCAACCTACTCACCCAAGAGGGTGAGCATGATGGCACCAAACCCGGGAAAGCCTCCATTCCCAATGTCAACCATTGCCTCAAGCGTCTGCGCCACGAACTCGAAAAAGGGCAGGTCACAAGCCTTGCACTCCCCAAATTGGCTACCGGGGTTGGTGGTCTGGATTGGGAAGAAATCCTTCCCATCATCAAGCACCACCTGGGCGATCTGAAAATCCCAATTTTCATTTATAGCCAATACAAGCAAGGGGTACAGGCGGAAGAAATCGGACTCTAGGTAAAATACGGAGGGTTGCCCGCCCACCGCCTTTGAATCCCAAAAAAAGATGCGTTTGTCAGGGGGGCGATTGGCGCCCCCCCCTTTCTTCGTTGGCTTATTTGCTGGCATTTGACATTTCATGCGCATTTTGCTTTGCGCTTGCAACCAAAAAGCAGACTGGTTTAGGATTTGGTCAGAATCGGCGGAGTACCTTTTCCGAAATCCGGGCTCTAGCAGGTCAGGGAGGACCAATATGAGCGGCACACCCCAAACCAATACATCCATGAAATCCATGCGGCCCTGGCTTTGGGCCCTCGGTCTCACCGCAACTTTCGGCATCATCTCCTGGAACACCAGGCAGCCACACGCCGCGGCACAAGGTCCAAAGCCTGGACCAACCGTTCCCCAGGCAAGCGCAGGCGCCACCGCTGGCGGCGCAACCAGCGACTATTCCAGTCGGGTTGTGGCTTTTGTTTATGACTCAATTCCCGTGACCCGCGAAGATCTGGGCGAATACCTGATCCAGCGCTTGGGCTCCGAGCGTCTCGAAGCGCTTGTGAACAAGCGAATCATCGAAATTGAATGCAAAAAAGCCAAGATCGAAGTGACCGAGGCCGAAGTCGAAGCCGCCCTCGAAGAGGATATGGCCGGTCTTAATGTCGATCGCAAGGTGTTCGTCGACAAGGTACTCAAGGGTTACAAAAAGACCCTTTATGAGTGGAAAGAAGATGTACTCCGACCCAAACTGATGCTCGGCAAGCTTGTCAAGGGTCGTGTCAAGGTGTCGGAGGATGATCTGAAAAAAGCTTTCGATGCCTATCACGGCGAAAAACTCGACTGCCGCGTTATCATTTGGGAAAAGGGATCGGAAAAAGCGGCGATGTCCGAATATGCGAAGATCCGTGATAGTGAGGACGAATTCGCCCGCGCCGCCAAAAACCAAAAAAGCCCTACCCTGGCCTCGGCAGGCGGCAAAATCCGCGCCATCAGTCGCAACACCACGGGTAACGAAGACTTTGAAAAGGCAGCCTTTAGCCTTCAACCAGGCGAAGTAAGCGCGCTTGTTGGAACCCCTGAAGGGCTTGTTGTGATCAAGTGTGATTCACGCGTCCCAGCGGACACAACCGCCAACTTCGAGGCCATGCGCCCCAAGCTGACCAAGGAAGTCCTTGAAAAGAAAACCCAAGCCGAGATTCCACGCCTCTTTGCCGAAATGCGTGAAAAAGCGGCTCCGAAGCTACTTCTTTCTGGCGCCTCGGGACCGGTTAATCTTACCGAAAGCACACGCCAACTCCTCAATCAGGAGGAGAATATTCCCGGTCGACCTGGCAATCAAAAGCCAGGACCTAACGGTGGAGCCGCACCCAAAAAGCTTGATCCCTCGGTAGGTGGCAATCCGTAATCAACGGGCCTGAAACCAAAATCCGAAAGGGGATGGCCAATTTGGTCTTCCCCTTTTTCATTTTAACAGGTTTTTGGCCGGGCTAATCCGGATAAGGATTTGCAAACGAATCCAGATATTATCCGGCCAATTCTATCCGGCCGCTTCTTCCACCCGGGGAAGATCCCTTAGGGTGGAAATACCAAGGGCTTCAAGAAATGCGGGTGTGGTGGAATAGGCTCGCCCTGCCTGGGTTGTTTCCATCCGGACAAGACCCAACTTGAGGAGCTGTCTTAGTGCCCCAGCCGAATCTGCTCCGCGCACAGAGTCGATTTCTTCGCGGGGAATAGGTTGCCGGTACGCAATCAGCGACAACACATCAAGCGCATCCTGGGCAAGGGACACCTCGCCGGCCGGAGCGATGGGGGCCGCACTCCGCTCGGGTAGGGCTCCAGCCATTAGCCTGAGAACCCAACCGCCTGGTTCCCTCACCGCCCGACCCGGTCGCCCCATTTGGCGAAATCGGTCGTTCAGTTCTCCCACAAGAGCATCGATATCACTGGTGCGCCACCCGGGAAAAAGTCTGGCCATGACCAAAGTCCCCAGAGGCCTGGAAGAGCAAAAAAGCGCTCCTTCCAAAAGGCGCAAGGGAGGAGGTGGCGTGTCCTCCTGGGAGAATTGCCCGGAATTGCCATATTTCCTTGTAAAAAGATCCCAATTTCCTTCAACTTCCTCGATTTGTGAATCGCCCCGACCGGGAGAATCCCCGGGGGATCGCGAATGACCCAAATCTTCTGGAACTCTACTCATGGCCCCCACTTTTCACAAGGTAACCAGATACAAATCAGGACCTTAATTATGTGGCAAAAAGAATATTCCCGTGATAAATGTCCCTGCCCAAAGTACCAGGAACACCATGCCCAGACCGATATGCGCACGCCGATTGTGCTTGAGCCCTGACCATAACATGAGGGGCATCAAAAGCGCAGAGGGCACAGAAAATCCCAAATGAATTCGCAAACTTTGCAGGAGTTCAGGCTTGCTTTTGATGTATTCAAAAACTTCCGGATTCCACATCCGGATGATCCCCTCGAACACAAAAAGCGCCGCCAGGGTCAACACAAAAAAAGCGAGGTTGATCCGACCATGAAGGGCGATTTTCCCCTTGGCCAGTGCGATCATACTTGCCGCAAGGAGAAGCGTGACCAACAATACAGCGACTTTGAGACCCAATATAACCTGCGGCCCCGTCATTTTTGCCTCTCCCCAATCCTCGAAATTTGCTGGCGAATGAACTCCCAATAATACTTTAGGCGACTTCACCGGGTCACCCTCAAAATGTGACCCCGGACGATCAGCAGAGAGCCCGCTTGGACTCTTTCCAGACAAAAGGAAACGAGCAGCCTGAATTTTCCTTGGAATTGGCGATCGAAGTTTACGCCAGAATCGGTTTCACAAGTTCTCCCTTGATATCCGTCAGGCGAAAATCACGGCCTGCATGTCGATAGGTAAGGCGAGTGTGTTCAAAGCCCAAAAGGTGCAAAATGGTGGCGTGAAGGTCGTGAAAATGAACCTTTCCATCAACGGCATAGTAACCATAGTCATCGGTCCCACCGTACCGAAAACCGGGTTTGACCCCTGCCCCAGCAAGGAAATGGGTGAACCCATGGGGATTATGATCCCGGCCATCACCACCCTGTGCAACCGGGGTCCGTCCAAATTCACCTCCCCACCAGACAAGGGTGTCCTCAAGCAAGCCGCGGGCCTTGAGATCGGAGATAAGCGCGGCGATGGGCTGGTCCACCTCTTTACAGTTACGGGTCAGATCCCCCTTAAGATTCGAATGTTGATCCCATTTATAGCTGTGGGACACTTGCACAAACCGGACTCCCGATTCGATAAAACGCCTCGCCATGAGGCAAAGTTTCCCATAATTCTGCGTGGTCGGATCGTTTAAGCCATAAGCCTCCTGGGTCGCTTTGGTTTCCTGGTTGAGGTTTTGAACAATGGGCGCGGTCGCCTGCATCCGAAAAGCCATCTCCATCGACGCGATCTGCGCCTCAAGCCGCGAATCTGGGCCGGCAGCGTTCATATGCATGGTGTTTAGCCGATTGACCAGATCAATCTGGGCACGCTGGGCCTCACGGCTAGGCCCACCCTCGATGTAAGGAATCCGGGCCTTGTCCGCAGGGGTTGCGGCGGAACCGATCGGCACACCCTGATGTACTGCAGGAAGGAACGCGCTTGACTGGTTGTTTACCCCGCCATGACTCAAAGTGGGAGCAAGTGTAATGAAAGCAGGAAGGTCACGACATTCCGAGCCAAGCCCATAGCTGACCCAGGACCCAATGCTGGGACGGATAAAAGTATCAGAGCCCGTATGCAATTCCAACAAGGCGCCTCCGTGACGACTATTGGATCCATGCATGCCATGGAGAAAACAAAGATCATCCGCAATATGCCCAATATGCGGAAATAGCTCGCTTATCCAGGCGCCACATTGCCCCTTTTGCGAAAAGGAAAAAGGCGATCCAAGCAAATTCCCCGTTTCGGCCGAGACCACCCGTGGCTTGGGCAAAGGACAAGGTTTGCCACTGTCCCTATTGAGGATTGGCTTGTAATCAAAGGTATCCATGGGGCTGGGGCCACCATGCATAAACAGGAAAATCACACGCTTGGCTTTGGCCGCATAGTGGGGAAGCGGAAGCGGGCTCTTTGTCCCTGATTCGGACGAGGCAAGAAGACTTTTTCCGGCAAGCCATCCAAAACCACAAGCGGACGACGCAAGAAGATCCCTGCGACTGAAAAGCCGGGTACTGGCTTGATCAAAACTCTTCATGCAAGACCCCGCTAGTCCAGGTAAAGAAATTCATTGGAGGAAAGTAGCGCCCGGGACAGCCCATGCCAGGGATCGCCGGGATGACTTTCCAGAAATTTTGTAATCTCAACGAATTCGGTTCCGGAGGGTGCCCGGCCCACGGTTATGTCATAAATCCGCTGGATCGAGGCCTGTTCAGCTTCCTTCGAGTGCTTACCACCCTTGTCCGGGATTTGTGGCCGAACCCGATTTGCAAGGGATTTAGCCGCCTCATCAAGGAGTTTGCCATTGAGCAAAAAGAGCGCTTGTGTTGGAATCACGGTGGCGGTCCGTTCCCCTTTGAGAGCGCTCGGATCGGCAAAATCATATACCTGAAAAAACTCGAAAAGCGCGCTTCTTACAATTGGAAGATAGACGGATCGCCTCGGACCATTGTGGCTGTCGTAGGCAAAACTTGCCGTGCTTGTGACATATTCGCGATCGGGAATGGTCAGGAGGCTTCCTCCCGCCTTGAGATCCAGGGTTCCCGAAACCTGAAGCATGGCGTCCCGAAACTCTTCCGCATCGAGTCGACGACGATCAAAGCGCCAGAGCGTACGATTGTCCGGATCCTTGCGAAAGGATTCCTCATCGTATTTGGTCGATTGCTGGTAGGCTGCCGAAGACATAATGAGTCGGTGCATAGCCTTGATTGACCAACCCGACTGGACAAATTTTGCTGCCAGCCAATCGAGCAATTCCGGATCCGAGGGAAGTTCGCCCAGGTTTCCAAAGTTATCCACCGAACGAACGATTCCCTGACCAAAATGCCCCTGCCAAATCCGGTTGGCCATCACCCGTGCTGTGAGGGGATGGTTCGGCTGGGTGATCCACTTTGCAAGATGGAGTCGACCACTCTGGTCCTTTGGCATGGGCCCCTTGGAACCCAAATTCAACACACCGGGAAATCCGCGTGGAGCATCTTCACCCAGGGTCAAATGACTGCCCCGGATATGAACACGCAGGTCGGTTGGTTTCCCATCGCGGACCGCCATGACCTGTGGTACCGAATTGAGCTCGGCAAGGCTTTTATCGATATTTGCGATCTTTTGATTTGCGCTTTCCAGGTCCTTTGCAGGTATCAGCCCATCAAGCGCGGGATCATCCCTGAGGGGCCCCTTGGCCTGATCCTTTAGGGCAGCGGCCTGTTCTTTTGGGGATTTTTCGGCGACACCTTTGAGGGTTTCCGCATACCTCGCCAGGAGCAGGGGATGAAGTCCTTTGGCCTCGGCTAATGCGTCCAGGGTTTGGGTTTGGGCAACCTCTCTGGAAAGAAATTCGATACCGAATTTGTCGATATGGGGAACGGGGCCTGGACATTCGATTTTGAGAGAAACCTTTCCCTTATCGGCTTTGGTTACCGCAGCCACAAACCAACGCTGTCCATCCGGGTTCCACGATCCTGTCACCTGGGATGCTGCAGATTCCGTGAGCAATTTGTCATTTGCAAATAGCTTCACGGGACGAGAGGCTTGGGCCGCATGGCGAACCCAAATTCGCACCCAGCCGGTTGCGGATCCCATTGGAAAAGAGGTCTCAATGGGCGAGTATTCGGCCCTGTTGGGCAATTCGCCTTTGTTGACCAAAACACCGATTCCGGCACCATAGGTTGTTTTGTCTTTCAACAGATTCCCGGTGACAAAATCCTCCGCCTCGATGATGCGGGCATATTTGGGAGGCTCCTTGGGCTGGGTGGATTGTTGGTCGTTGAACTCTTTTGCGGACTGAACATAGGCATCTTCCCGACTTCTTTGCTTGTCTATTTCGGCTTTACGCCAAGCCGCTTTTTGACCAATTACCGCCTTCTTTTCCTTGGCAAGGGCTTTCTTTTTGGCTTGATGGACTTTCTCCTCCTCGGGAGAAAGAAGGGGCCTTTCCATCCATTTGGCCACAACCGAATAGGTCTCCATGGTATCGGTCCCATAGAAGATCCCCGCAAGCCCATAATATTCCCTGGATGAAATCGGATCAAACTTGTGGTCATGACATCGAGCACACCCCAGCGTCAAACCAAGGAACGCCTGACCCAGGGTGTCGACCTGTTCATCAATAATGTCCATCCGCATTTTTACCGGATCGTCTTCAGCGAGCATTTTGGGTCCAATGGAAAGGAACCCCGTGGCGACCAAGCCATCCTTCGCCTCTTCACCTCCTTTTTGGACCCCGATGAGATCGCCCGCAAGCTGCAACGCGACAAACTGGTCATAAGGGAGATCGTTCTGAATTGCTTTGATGACCCAATCGCGATACTTCCAGGCAAGGCCATGGGAAAGGTTCTCATCCATGCCGTTGGAGTCGGCGTACCTGGCAATGTCGAGCCATTTGCGGGCCCACTTTTCGCCATATGCGGGGGAGGCAAGCAACCGTTCGATCTGCCTGGAAACCGCATCAGGAGATTTATCCGCCTCGAATTCACGAATTTGTTCGGGAGAAGGCGGGAGCCCGGTTAGATCGAAGCTCATTCGCCTTAAAAGAGTCCGGCGATCCGCCAACGG
>Ga0209598_10002439_pt1 | contig 14542 bp, 17 predicted proteins | sample M_140807_EF_Meta_FD_187317 | JGI IMG/M metagenome (GOLD analysis project Ga0209598, IMG submission 187317) | Freshwater microbial communities from Lake Montjoie, Canada to study carbon cycling - M_140807_EF_MetaG (SPAdes) (version 2) | ecosystem: Environmental > Aquatic > Freshwater > Lake... | reverse complement strand
CAACAACAACTCTTCTTGTGGATACAACGTCCACTAGAAAAATTGTTTTTTTGCCCGTTGCTTCAACTGTTGGAGCGGGGCGACTCTTATGGATAAAGGATATCTCTGGAAATGCAGCGACATCATCAATATTTATTTCAACAATTGGCATGGACCGTATTGAGAATCGTTTTATGCCATCTACGATTTGTGCTATTGTCTCAAGTTCATATGGTTCTGTGCTAATGACAACAGATGGTATTTTAAATTGGTATTTCTTACAGCATTATTACAGAAATGCGGTTTTATCTGATACGCGTTTTGCATCAAGTCCTAGGCTTTCTCTTCAAGCAACAACATACAGTGGTTCAGGAACATGGTATGACTCTTCTCCAAATGGATTTAATGCTACACTTGAGAATGGAACTATTGCAAAAAATGCAGAAGGAAACGGAATTGTTCTAAATGGATCCACAAACTGGATTTTAAGTGATATTGCTGCTGGAAATCTCTGGACATGTTGTGTTTGGTATAAGAATACAGGTTCTATTGTTGGCAGCAATCCTTGTATTTTTACTCAAATCTACATCGGCAACCATATCAATATCAATCTTGGTTACGGAGCAAATATTGGGTATAGTTTTCACGTTGGAGGATATGGTTGGGCCCAAGGAACAACTATTTCTATTACTAATTCCGCATGGACAAACTATTACGGAGTTTGGAACGGAACTACACTTTCTACATATATTAATGGTGCTTTTCAAGGATCTACTACACCAGGTCAAACATCTTCAAGTGCTGGAAGTCAATATCGAATTGGTCGCCGTTGGGATTCCGCAGATTATATGGTCGGCCAAATTGGCGAAGTTGTTGTTTTTAACACAACTGCTTTTACTGCAACACAAGTAGCAAATGATTATACATTTAGAAGATCAACGTATGGAGTTTAAGTTAGATGGGTTGCGTCCTACAGCACAGAGAATTTTATATCGCGATAGCAGAAGAATGGGAATTACTGCTGGACCCTACACAACTGAAGAGGGATTTACAATTCCCACCGTATATCTGAGCATTGACTGTTTTCGTCTTTTAAAAGCACTCGGCTCTTCTGATTTTGGAACCTTATTCGTTGTGAATGCGTATCGTAGTCGCGCGGATAAGCTGGCTGGCCGTCAAGCACTTCGCATGCCTGCGTATTTGACGAATGTTGAAATGTTCTTGTCCCCTGACGATTTCTACAAGCAGACTCTATATGGCTACGCCTATGATAGAATCAAGGCTGTCTGGACTGCTGCTGGATACACTGTAACAGATATTCACGAAGCGGGGCAGCTAACTCCTACAACATTTATCTACGACGCTTCTGGATTTAACTTTGCTGGATTCAATCACTTGGGCTGGGATTCTGCCGGATATGGGGAGGACGGTTTTAATTTGGCTGGGTGGGACCGTGAACACTATAACCGTGAAGGATACAACGCAGCGGGCTATAATCGTGGCGGCTTTGACAAGGATGGCTTTAATGCGGAAGGATATGATATGATGGGCCTGAATGCGGCTGGATGGGATAAGGATGGATATGACCGTAATGGCTTTAATGCTGCGGGATTCAATCGTGCCGGATATGATAAAAATGGATATAATGCTGCTGGTTTTAATTCATTGGGCTATGATAAAAATGGCTATAATAAAGATGGGTATGACTACCAAGGGTATAATTCATCTGGAGTTAACGCTGCAGGTGAATCACGGCCTCCTTACATGAGTACCAGCATGGGTGTTATGACAATGCCTAGTTCGTAGTAGGATAGAGTAATGAACTTCCCAACTCAACCATAATTTCTTGAACGACTAATTTATCGTCTTTATAATGAACCCGATGAATTACTGCTTCTCTATTTGATATGAATAACATAGCATCTAGCAGTGTTGCTACGACTTTTACCGGTTTATTGTCAAATAGCACAACAAAATATTCCATATAGTATACTATCTGGCGTCTACTTTAAACAAAATAACTGCTGAAGCCTAATTCGTTCCATTAATGACTTAAATAACCCGCTGAAAAGATAGGAGATGTCTGCTACAAAACCGGTGGGTTCGCTCAATACGATTGAGCAATCGCCCCCGCAAACTCGTTTGCCGGTGGGCGAAATGAAACGCCTTGTTTCACTCGTTGATCGCGGCCCAATTGATGATTATTTCTATCCAGCAGATTCCAAGGAAAGTGTTGTTCAGCCCAGTTATCAAAAATACCACAATTTCTCATCGGAAGTGCTAGAAAGCAACTATACCGGCGATGCTACCTGGGGCTCAAGGATTTCTTTCACTGTTCCCGTTTCCGAGCATGCTGACCTCTTGCAGTGGTGTGCTCTTGTCATCAAGCCCGGAACTTGGATTCCGCGCCCTATAACAGACGGACTCCGCCGTGATGATAAACACTGTTTCTTACCCAGTGATATTAGCGGATCGTGGATTTATACAGACCGCCTCGGTGCCATTATTATTGAGAAAGCCGAATTAGAAGTGGGTGGAATTACGATTGATACAATTAACGGAGATTGGGCCACGGTTGTTAGCGCAGCCGGTCTAACAGGCGAAAGACTAGCAGCATGGACCGATAGTATTGTAGGTTCAGCGGCCCCAACTGAACCCTTCCGTCGTCAGATGTTAATTTCTCCCACTGAAGATGGCTACATTTATTGCTGGCTTCCCTTCTGGTTTGCTCGGCGCAAAAATACGGCATTTCCTCTTTGTTCTATGCGTGACAAGCCTGTACGAATTCATATTACATTGCGTCCCTTCTTGGATTGTGTTCGCATGTGGGATACTCCACGTATTTCTTGTACTGATGGTCCTCTCGGGAAAACCAATGCGTATCGCGATTTTATTTATGAATGGCCCGTGTTTGATTCATGGACAAATCTGGGGTCTGCGCCACTCTTTGAAGATGCGCGCATGATGTTTGGTGTTTCATATTTGGATGATTCTTTAAGACCCGCATATCAGCAACCTCATGAAATGCTAATAGAACAGGTTATGACGATGAATTTTGCCGAGCCGCTCAAGTATGCGATTAATACTCCCTCCGCAGATAGTATTCTTGTTGGATTACCTCTTACCTCCTTGAATAATCCTTGCCGGCGGCTATTCTTTTTTCTACGACGCAAAGCAGTTTTCCGTTATAATGAATGGACCAATTTTGGCTCTCGGTTAGAAGATGAAGTAGATGCGACTTTTTCGCCGCAAAAACCCATGCTTCGCCGAGCAAAACTCCTAGTTGGTACAGTGGTTCTAGCAGATCAGGCTGAGCGATGGTGGCGTTCTGTAGATACTATAAATCTCCCTGGTGCTGCGGAGCTCTACAATAAATACATTTACTCAATTGGATTTGACGGAGACCGTGATACTTTCGGCCCTCAAGGCGGAACTCTGAATGCTAGTCGCGCGGATATTCGGTTGGATTTGGAAGTTGAACCGCCCAAATCAGCGGCGGGTATTAATACTGAATGGGAAGTGGTTGTATTCGGCGTAGGATATAATTGGCTGCGGTTCCAAAATGGAATTGCAAATTTAATGTACACGGATTAAAGAAAAGGGGCTATATTTCATGTATCGGGATGAGTGAAATTAGTTTACCTGTAAGTCTCGGAGAGGCTCTTGATAAACTAACAATTTTAGATATCAAGTGTTCCAAGATTGCGGATGCAGAACGTTCTGCTTCTGCTAAAAAAGAATATGATATTCTATACGCTATTTTGAGGGAATTTGTTACTAAATATGCGTGGCACTATAAAGTATTGCGGGAAGTCAATCTTGCCATTTGGGACCAGCAAGATAAGTTTCATGGGCAGGCGGATGGAGTGGCCAAGCCTACAGAAGTTGAATTAGGTCAAATCTGCTCAGTAATCTTGGATGAAAATGATCGGCGATTTCGCGTAAAGGCAAAGATTAATCATATCACATCATCCACACTAAGAGAAGTCAAGGGATATGCTAAGAAGAAAGCGTTTTTCTATGGGCATTTGGGCCTCGGTGATGTGTTCTGGTTGAATGGTGCTGTTCGCTGGCTGGCAACTTGTTATGATGAGGTGCTTGTTGTTTGTAAAGAGAAATACGGTGTAAATGTTGCGGCTCTTTATGCGGATGACCCCACTATTAAGTTACACTTGATTGATGATGATGCTAAAATGGAGCCTTTCTTTTTATTCCATCGTGGCGTTTGGGAACGGAAGGGATATACAGTGTACGCCTGCGGAAATCATTTGATTAATCCCCACCAGATTCCAACAAAACCATGGATTTACGATTTCCCATACTGTTTCTACGATGACTTGAAGATTCCTAGGTCAGTGCGACAGGATTATTTCTATATTCCCACGAATCCTGAATCAGATGCGCTCGTTCGTCTAGTAAAGAATTGGTCATCTCGGTATATTGTAGTTCACCAGCAGTCGCAGAATAAACGCTTGGAAATCTGGAATAAAGTAAGCCAGCAAACACAAGATCCCATTTTTGATTTAAATGAAAATCATTATCATTTCGGTCACCCCTATTACATTCTAGCAGAGATGGTTGTAAATAAGCCGCTCTATATGTATAAAGGATTACTGGAACAAGCAGCAGAGATTCATTTGCTAGAAAGCAGTGTGTATTGTATGGCTTCTCATTTGGACTTATCGGGAGTTGCGGTGAAGAAGTGTTATGATGCTTTTGATTCATCAAATACAAGAATTGGCGTCTTTGAAACGGCGACTTTATAGTTTAAAGTCAGGCAAAATAAAAATAACAGGATACAGGAAATGGTTCGTGTTGCTTTTATTACAGGAGTTTCAGGTCAAGACGGTTCATATCTAACTGAACTTCTGCTAGAGAAGGGATATGAAATTCATGGATATGCGCGACGTTCTAGCAATCATCAGAATTTAACACGGATTGCGGAAGTTGTAGATAATTCACGATTTCATCTTCATGTGGGAGATATGACTGATTCAACGTCAATACAGAATGTACTAACTGAGATTTGGTCATCTATTAAGAATAGAGCTGAAGTATTTGAACTCTATAATTTGGCAGCGCAAAGTCATGTGGGACAATCCTTTTCAATGCCCGAATTTACTGCTAAAGTGGATGCACTGGCTCCTCTATCTCTCTTAGAATGGATGCGAACTCAACCTGAAGAAGATAGACGGCGTATACGTTTTTATCAGGCTAGCACAAGTGAATTATATGGGAAGGTTATGGAAGTTCCGCAGAATGAAAATACGCCATTTTACCCACGGTCACCCTATGCTGTGGCTAAGCTGTACGCTTATTGGATTGTACGAAACTATCGGGAATCATATGGGCTCTATGCCGTGAATGGTATATTATTCAATCATGAATCGCCTCGGCGGGGTGACGATTTTGTAACACGCAAGATTACACTGGCACTGCGGGATATTGGTCTCAAGAAGCGCGAAACGCTTGAAATTGGCAACATTGATGCTTTGCGCGATTGGGGTCACGCCCGAGATTATGTGGAAGGTATGTGGCGAATTTTACAGTCAGCTAATCCTGAGGATTTTGTTCTTGGAACTGGGGAACAGCATTCTGTGCGGGAATTTATTGAAATTGCTTGGCGCACGGCATTTCAAGAAGAGTTGACATGGGTAGGGGAGGGAATAGATGAGAAGGGCCTAGACCCGTCGGGAACTATTCGTGTACAAATTGACCCCCAATTCTTTCGCCCATCCGAGGTTCAAACTCTGCTGGCAGATCCGACGAAAGCATTTGAACAGTTGGGATGGAAAGCTACAACTTCATTTGAGAAACTAGTGGAGGAAATGGTGGCCGCTGATTTGTGTTAAGTTTATATTTTGTAATTTAATAATTCATACTATATATGTATTATTATTTTGGAGAACTTGGATTTTTCTCAGATATAATTTTAGGTGAATTGGAAAAATATACAAAAGAACATCCGGATATGGCAGGGAAAATTACAATTTATAGTTATACCAATTTTTGTAAAGTGATTGAAAACCTATTTCCTGGTTTTTTTACATTTCAATATCAAGATTATCTATTTCCAAATAGGTACGGGCATATTTTTAAGGATACCACTTGTGATAATGAAAAATATAAAGGAATGAAGCGACTTGAGGAATTATTTGAAAATGTTCCTAAAGATATTTTATGTTCATTGGAGGAAGCTACCGCTAATAGCTGGAAATATTTAGGAAAATCAATAAGTAAGAAACTTGAAGTAAATAATGAAAATGCTCTACAAAAAATGTCAGAATATCCTAAAACAATTGTATATTTTTTTAGACATCGTAATCGTATTGATACACATAGAAATTTTTGGCATACACCCGATATTGAACAGTATATAAATCAATTTGCTGATCGTACTGATACACTACATGTTGTGTATATGTGCTCGGATGAGTGTTATTATCCTCCTTTTTTGAGTGCTAGAACTATAACATACTATGCTCAAAAAAATATTTATGTATGTGAAAACTTTGAAGAGTCAATTACTTTTTTTAATAAATGTAATTTATTTTTATCAAATGATTCTGGATTAGCCGAATTTGCTAAAATCTGTGGAGTAAAGGAACTTGTTATTTTACCCAATTATATGTGGCTTGATATTTGGCCGGGATTACATCTCATTAATCCATTTGGAACTAAAATATCATGGTGTGTTAAAAGGGAATGATCCGATTCTTTTTATTAATCATTTTAACAATTGCTTCTTTACTTGCTGTTTTAATTGCGACTGATGCTATAAAAGAGGGATTTGCTGCTACATCACCGGGTACAATGTTACAACTTCGGACAAGCCATGTTCGTACGAAAGAAGATGAGGACTATGAACAAAATGTATTACCGCATATAATTAATCAGGATCTAATTCATATGACTGGTTCTGGTCTTTTTTAACAAAAATTGACCCTTTTTTTGTTATGGTATATAAATAAAGATGCCACGTTTTGTCCGCATTGGTAATGAAGTAATCCATATTCCTTCACTAGCAAATGTATCTATGAGCACAACATGTTTAGGTGCGCCTTTCTTGTGCTTCTATTATCATAATCAGAAGAACCAGACTATGTCATATGGATTTGGTAAATGGGCCGCATGTGAAGCAGACCTTATTCGGGTGAAAACCGCAATGATTGAAATAGAGAAGGTAGTAGGGGTGATTCCTCTAACTGAGGAAAAGGAGTCCCTGGTCTTTCCGACACAGTCGGGAAACCATGGGTTAGTGGCTCCGCCACTTGCCCCGGTCTTAGTGCCTGTTGTACCTCCTGCGACACAGACACTAGTGGCTGAGCAGTAGGTCGGGGCGGTGTTGGATTTCTATTCATAAATAATTTTTGATACCAAGGCGTTGCTTCCACCATGGCAGCAATTTCTGCGTGTGTTTTTTGAGGAAACTCTGTTAGAAAAGTGGCAACATAACTAAAGCCACCATAGGTATTCAGTTGATCTCGGTGTTTATATTTTAAGGTCCATTCTTCAAATCGGTGAAGGTTTTCAACACTCGGTGCCCCTATTACATCAGCAATATGCTTGACGAAGTAGATTCCTCCTAAGCATCGCCACCAAAAGAGGAAAGCGCTGCTCATGATTTCATAGAATTCAAGACGTTTTGTTTTGGAAATAAAGTAGTGGACTAGATGTTTTGCAAAGATGCTGCCATAGGAGTACCCGCGGAATTCATGGTAGATTTCAAATTCATTAAGAACTATGGCATCCTCTTCCTCATAGATTGAGCAGAATCCAACACATATCCCTTCATATAATAGCAGATAATATTCACTAGTGAAATTACTAAGTAGTTCTTTATTGTAGCCCGCGCCTTCATAAATATCAATGGGACCTTTTAGCAATCGCTGATAACCGGGATCTTCTGTGTTACACTCTTGAAGAGGGATAACGCAAAGATGGAGGTCCATTTCTACTTTATGGGTCTAAAGAAAAACCGCTGTAAAAGATATAAACATGTTGATGATTGCGGCGACTGCGTTTTGGACTGCTGTAGTATCAACACCTGCTCCTCTTTCACTCTGTGGCTCTTATCCGACATTCCAGCAATGGTCCATGGCGAATGGACGCGTTTACGCGCCGACTGAACGCGATTACCGGGAGACAGTCTATTATGCCAACGTGGCTAAGATTGATAACCATAATGAGGGCAACTTCTCATGGACGATGGATGTAAATCAGTTTGCTGATCTGACGGCGGATGAGTTTAAGGCTTCTGTTTCAAGCAGATTTAGCCGCTCTGAGCACAAGAACACCACAACCTCACTCCGGGGTCTGTACCGCGTGGACATTCCTAGCAGTGTCAACTGGACGGCAAGGGGCGCAGTTACACCCGTCAAGAATCAGGAGCAGTGCGGCTCATGCTGGGCTTTTTCTACCACGGGTTCTCTTGAAGGTGCGTGGTTCTTGGCGAACAATGTACTCCCCTCTCTATCCGAGCAGCAGTTGGTAGACTGCTCTACGGCTGAGGGTAATCAGGGTTGTAATGGTGGCTTGATGGATTACGGTTTTGAGTACATTGTCAAGAATAAGGGTATTACAACGGAGGCTGCGTATCCGTATACGGCCACGGGACCTAATGCTTGTGTGGCTGCGGGCAAGCCGGTCGCTGCGACAATGCTGGGTTACAAGGATGTCCCGGTCAATTCCGAGACAGCTCTTGAGACGGCTATCGCTCAAACTCCGGTTAGTGTTGCCGTAGAGGCGGATCAGTCTGTTTTCCAGTTTTACAGCGGCGGTGTTATGGATTCTGCGTGTGGTACGCAGCTTGACCACGGTGTTCTAGCAGTGGGCTATGGTACTCTGGGCGGCAAGGACTATTACTTGGTGAAGAACTCTTGGGGCGCCTCATGGGGTGCGAACGGCTACATCTTGTTGGGACGCGGGGCTAAGTTTAATCCGGCGGGCCAGTGCGGAATTCAGATGGCGGCCTCTTACCCGGTTGTGTAAATTCCAGCAGATTAAGTAGGGATGAAATTCAATGAAGCAAAAGCACAAGCAGTTGCTTTATTCAATTCGGCTGAGTTCAAGGAGCGTGTAAACGAAGAAGATGCTTTAATGTTGCGGCAACTTGCTATCTTACAGGAGATTAATAAACATGGATTTATTACTGTGAATAGTCAAGCAGGTAACAAGAGCAAGGGAAAACACTATATAACAGGCAAACCCTACGAGAATATGGAGCGGGCGTATCTCATGGGATTTATGCTAGAAACCGAGGCTGCTTTGTTTATTAAAAATATGGGCTTGAAAACGGATAAGAATGCTATTTACGTGCCTGCGTGTAGCGATGATATTCTGTTACCTTCAGCGTTAGATATTCCTTTAACTGTGACTAAAAGTGGTGGCCCAAATGGAACACGCATAGATACACATTTCTCAGTCGCACTACCAAAATCTGCGTTTGAAGGATTCAGAAAACAGGCCAAACTTAGCAAATCCGAGAAGGTTGTGTTTATTTTTTGCTGGGACTCTGAGTGGGGTCGTAAAGGATTGTTTAAGGATGTGTTGCGGGTTCTTAAACTTGACGCATAAAGTAGGAGATGGTGTGTGTAGAAATTAAAGATAAAAAATATCAAACACGAAAATCGCCCACATCTCGCAGAGATGGGGTGGATGCTCAAAGAAAGTTGAGCGTACCTGCTTTTCATGCGGGAGACTGTAAGGGAGTCATTAAACAGGGAAAGGATGGATATTACATATCCACGCCTGATAAACGCGGTATTTACAAATGGATTCCGGCTAATCAAGAAGGAAAGGCCAAGCATCTAGCAAAGACCCAGAAGGTTAAGGGTGCTAAGACTTATATGATTCATGATAACTACTCGGTGCCTTTTATCGTTGATGTCGCGCCTGGTAAAGCAACTGTCTTCAAAACAACATTTGAGGACAATAAAGAGTTTAAAAAAGCGGGCATTTTCAAAGAAATCGCATACAAGCAAATCTGGATTGGAGATAATATCCTGGGAGGAAAGTATTATCCTAAGAAGGGGGTATATAAGGGCAATTCCATTTTAATCCAGGCTGCCGGTGGAAAGTATGTGTATGTAGGTCATAAAATGATGGAGTTTTCTTTACAGCCTGGCGACACGGTTGTTCAGTATAATTCGCCTGTTGGAAATAATGATGTACCATATCCATCCATTGTAGGTAAGGACTTTATATACTTCATGTGGGAAGTAGTAAACAATGGACCGGGATATACTCCTGCTGCACCATTTGATAAGAAGAAGAATGCCACTAATCAAATGCTGGTAGATATTAATGTTGAAGTAAAGCCTCTAAAACATAAGCTTCTAAACTAATTATTACTTAAGTTTGCGTGTAATACTATTTCGTTTTTGATATTTACGCGTGCGACGATTTTGATACATTTTTCTAGATTTTCCTATGGCAGGCTGAGAATATGAAGATGAAGATGATGAACCTGGACTTTGAAGATAGGCGTTAGGATTAAATAAGGAAGCACCAGCTGCCGCAGCACCACCAAGAACCCTTGCTAGTAGACCGGGTCCTTGTGGGGGAGGAGGTGGGCTCAATAATGATCGTGCTGTACCTTGAAGAACTTGTGGAGGAGGAGCCTGAAGAGCAGGTACAGGAAGTTCTGGTTCGGCTTCAATTGCTTCGTCTTCTGATGGTTCTGCTACTGCGCCTTCTACTTCTGGAAGTTGAAGTTCTCTATGTAATTTTTTTGCTCTTCTTAATGCTTTGCTCGGTCTAACCATTGTTGTTCGATGATTATTATTAGAAGCATTTGTACTTATTTTTCTAGTAGCATTATGATATAGCCTTGGATCTCTTTTATTTACCCGACGAGGTTGTGCTCCGATTCCATTATTTTTCGTGTTTACTTCTTCATTTTCTGCTCCTCCCACTACTTCAGCCTCTTCATCATATTTAAAAGCACGTTCTCTTGCTTTAGGATTGATCTTTATTCTTCTCTGCCGTTCTGGATTCCTATTAGCATTTTCAAGTTCAGCATTAGCATTATTTTGAAAATTACCATTTCCCTGTCTATTTACACGCTGTGCTGGGTTTCTAATTCGTAATTGAGCAGGACCGCGTTGATTATTAGGTTGTCCGTAAAAACCTAGAGCAGCATCTCCGAGAAGACCCGCAGCTAAAATGTGTGGATTTCCTAATCCTGCTCCAGCAACCATTGCTAGATTAGCAGCCCTTCTTCCTACTTGCGGAGCAGGTAGTCTTTGTCCTTCGGGATGTACTAATCCAATATTTCGCAAATGTTGTAAATATGCAGGATCTTGCCCTCCAGCTGCTCTAATTTGTGCTCTATCATCATTATTGAACGGAGCATAAAAAGCCTGCGCACCTAGCGGAGCACCAGGTATTACTGGACCTCCTAAACGAGCACCACGACCCCAAACATGGCCAAACTGCCCGCCGGCGTTTCCCGGATTAGGAATTCCAACAACAGGACCAGGTCGTCCCGCAAACTCAAGAAGTTGTTGTTGTTGCATACCTACTTTTGAGTTTGAATATTTTACAAAATATGTTGTTAATCACATTTTACTTTAACACCAATCATTGTTAGAAAAGCAGTTTGGGTGCCGAAAGCATAGTGGAGGATTTCACCAAGGACAAAAAATCCAATAAATGTCCATAAGATGGGGTATCCTGTAAAAAAGGTGATTAGTAGGGCGCCAAGAAAAGTTAGAACTGTATCAACAATTGACAACCCTAAAAACCTAGGTGCGTGGGCACCTTCTCCTGGTTTGCCGAACAAATAACGATAGGGGCAGGCCGACATTCTATGGGTGCGCGTCATTTTTTCTAGCAAATGATATTTGCTGGAAGTAATGGCTTCTTGCCGGATTTGTCAATTAGATCCGAAAAATCATAATTTTGTACATTTTGGTACAACGGTGGGAGGAGTAGCGTTATATTACACAAATCCCGCCAAGTCTAAGGAGTTAATTGATACACCAGAGAAGTTCGTTTTCTTCAAGACGCACTTAGATGATGCGAAGGGAAAGGGAAAGTGGATTTGGATATTTGATTGTGCTGGAATGCGGACGGAACATTTTACATCCTATCAGTTCACCAAGAGCCTCATGCAGGAATTGTCCAATGACCAATTGGAATCTATTCAAGGTATGTGGATTCTACATCCTAATACCTGGATGCGTGCGTCAATTGCTTTTGTTAAACCCCTCTTCAAGTCGGAACTTGTACAAAAAATCCGCGTATTTGAGAACAAGCGCGAAGCGTTAATGATGGATCTACAGAAGGCGGGATTTACTGCTCCGGCGGGTGAATGGATTGCGAAGGAGACTGTTATGTTGCCCCTACCTGTGAAAGAAGGAACAATCGTAAAGGAGAAAAAGAAGTCAGTGTTTTAGATGACTGGTAACCGGTGAATTTCAATATGAATTCCCTTTTCAACATACATAAGCGACATACCTGTTGGACTTTCTGGGGTAAACAGATCATTTACTGAATATATTCCATCTGTATCATCATCAATTACTTGCTTATACTTTGCCCTTACCGCTTCCGCAGCTTTATCATATGTAGTATAAGCACATGGATACGCGTCGCCATTTTCAATTACAACATACACGAACATCTTTATCTTGGCCTTTTTAAGGCGCAGATAAAAACTTTCAATTTTTTAATTATTTTTACTCTATGATACCACAGTAAATTCGGGGAAAGGGAAAATGAGACCTCCTCCCTGCTTTAAAAACTCATTTTCGCGTTGAACAATTTCAGTACGAAAGTGCCATGGAAGAACAAGAAGATATGCTGGAGGAGATACACGCATTGTTTCTTCACTAATAATCGGAATACCCGTAGCTGTCATCTTTCCAATCTTCTGAGGATTGCGCTCTACCGCATATCGCAGGGAAGATTCTCCGAGATTCGCATACTGAAGAAGGCAGTTGCCTTTCGTAGATGCGCCATAAACCCATGTCTCTTTCCCCTCCTTTCTAGCAGACTCAATAAATTCAGTTAGTTTATTTACTTGTGTATTTACACGTTCCATAAAATCAATAAATGCATTGATGGTATTAAGACCAGCGGCTTCCTCCTTAGCTAATATAGCATCAAGTGCTGCTTCCTTATGCTTAGATGTCTTCTTGGCAAAATACACGCGACTGCTGCCGCCATTACAGTCATTGAATGAAACATCAATAATCTTAAAGCCCGCCTTATCCGCAATCTCCTTTATCTGCCTGATGGCGTAATACTCTAGATGCTCGTGGCAAATTGTATCAATACTATTTGTTTCTAGCATACTTAGAAGATAACTTTGTTCGCATGTCCAAATTCCCTCATCTTCCAAAATATCGTGAATATCAGTGGCAAACTGAACAGGGTCGGGCAAATCATAGAACATGCTGATGGATGAAACAATCTTACAGCGGAGGTTACCGTATACTTCTTGGAAATTTGCCTTTGTAAAATATGTGGGAACAAGTTCAACTGCACCATAATACTCCTTAAACTGATTTCCCGTAGGATCCATTCCAATTCTTTTCAGGTTGGCATTATAATACTGGAGCATCGTTGAATCATTGCTGCCGATGTCCAGCACGACATCATTTTGTTTAAGATTTACTTTTCCGAGGATTTCCTGCTGATATTTTTGAAGATGAGCGCGCATTGTATTGCTAATGCCACTACGATAACCATATTCATGCTCATACATATCGGCCGCCGCGGTTGTTTGCGATGTTTGAATTAGAAAACAATCATTACACCGACTGAGAGAAATGGCAATTTTAGGAGTGGACCAGTCGCCGTAGTTAGGAAAACGCGAAGTAATATATTGTTCTCCTAGGTCAATCACTTGTGATAAGGCGGCAGATTTACATAGCCGACACTTAATAAGACTCGTCATTATACTATTGATTACAGGATTCTTTTAGGCAGTGGCTAAATATCTGCTTTTTAGTAGAAAGAACAGGATGCGTAAGACAAATCTATATATTCTCCGGCTAATAAATGGTAAATATTATGTGGGTATTTCGCAGAATCCGCAGAAGCGGATAAAGGATCATTTTGCTGGAAGGGGGGCGGGTTGGACGCGAACACATAAACCAGTAGGTGTGGAGATGGTGCTGAATGGTGTGGATATTTATGCTGAGGATATGTGGACTAAGCGATACATGAGTGAAAAAGGGATTGAGAATGTTCGCGGAGGGTTTTATGTTCGCGATGAAATTCCGGAGCCCGAGCAGAAAATGATTCAGCGGGAAATTTGGTCGGCGGAAGCAGTTTGTATGCGATGCGGCTCTAGCAAACACTATGCCGCTCAGTGTAAAGAGGAAAAGGATGTGAATGGGCGAATTATTACAAGTTGGGAGACATGTAATATATGTGGGTTCTGGCGCGACGGGAAATTTGATAAGTTAAAGTAGGGATGTCTGCCTATTATCCAAGCCAACGAGAAATAGAGGAAGAGTATCTAGCAAGAAGTAAATCTGTTAGTCCTTCAACTATCTTGTTAAAACGGCCTGATTTACTTTCTGTAAAAAGGGAAAACTTCAAATATGCT
>Ga0209598_10002437_pt1 | contig 14551 bp, 8 predicted proteins | sample M_140807_EF_Meta_FD_187317 | JGI IMG/M metagenome (GOLD analysis project Ga0209598, IMG submission 187317) | Freshwater microbial communities from Lake Montjoie, Canada to study carbon cycling - M_140807_EF_MetaG (SPAdes) (version 2) | ecosystem: Environmental > Aquatic > Freshwater > Lake... | reverse complement strand
CAGGATTCGAACCCACGACCCCCTGGTTCGTAGCCAGGTACTCTATCCAACTGAGCTACAGCCGCCCGGACAATTGAAGATCATAACATCTGGGTTGGAAGGTGATCAAACTCGCCGCGGGATTGTCGCGGTTAGAGCCCTCCGCGGAGGGCGGTTTTCATGAGCTCGGCCATCGAACGGGCTTCGAGTTTTTCCATTAGGTTGGCCCGATGCGCTTCGACGGTCTTGATGCTGATGCCAAGATCGTCCGCGATTTGCTTGTTGAGCCGGCCAGCCACGATGCGCTCGAGCACTTGCTGCTCGCGTGCAGTCAGTCGCGATAGCCGAACATCGCGTTCACGTCCGACCGATACCGCATCCTGCTGCCCTTGATTCTGTTCCAGGCAGGCTGAAACGGCTTGTCGAAGGGATGCCTCACTAAAGGGCTTTTCGATGAAATCGAAGGCTCCCTTCTTCATGCTTTCGACTGCCATGGGCACATCGCCATGTCCCGTCACAAAGACGAGGGGAAGTTTGGAACCACGTCGGATCAGGACGTCTTGCAATTCGAGACCGCTCATGCCGGGCATTCGAATGTCGGCAATCAGACATCCCCCACTCTTGGGGTCAACATGCTCCAAAAAATGTTCAGCGCTCTCGAAGGCTTCGACGTGATACCCGTTGCCCTCAAGCAACCATCGCATCGAATCTCGAACGGCCTCGTCGTCCTCGACGACAAACACGGTGTCTTCGTAAACATTCATAGTGCAACCCGCATGGATTCTTCGATTTCCTGATAAGCCTCCGCGAGCGGCAGGGTGAACCTGAACACACAGCCTGTGGGCTCAGCGGGTTCAACCCACAGGCGCCCCTCGTGGAATTCCACAATTGTGCGACAAATGTTGAGACCCATTCCCATGCCTTCGCTCTTGGTGGTGTAAAAAGGCTCAAATAATCGATCCTGCAGCGCTTGCGAAACGCCCGGGCCGGTGTCGGCCACCATAAATTCGAGCTGATGTCCGACCACGCTAACGGCCAGACGCAACGAAAGTTCACGAGGCAACTGAAGGCTCTGACCATCGCTTCGCATTGCCTCGATCGCGTTTTTCATCAGATTTAGTAAGACCTGAGCGATCAGAATCGGATCGGCCCAAACGTTGGGTAGATCGATGAGCGGCTCGACTACGATCCGTATACGGTGGCGCCCAGCATCGATCTCGGCGAGTCCCACAGCATCGGCAATGATTGTGCGAACTTCGCAGGATTCACGCGATGGCTCGCTGCGTCGGACAAACCCTCGAATTCGGCGGATCACCTCGGCGGCCCGCTCAGCCTGACGCCCCGTCTTTGCCAGCGCATCGATGAGCTGCTCGCGATCCATCGACTGACCCTTGAGCGCGCGATCGCGAAGGCGCGCCGTGAGCCCCGAGACATAATTCGAAATCGCGGCCAGGGGTTGATTGATCTCGTGCGCAAGCGAAGACGCCATCTCGCCCATGGTGATCAAGCGGGATGTGTGGGCCAGCTTCTCGTCTTGCCGTCGCTGTCGCTCGAGATCAAATCGCCGATTGGTAATGTCGGTCGCGACCTGAATCTCAACTTGTCGCCCATCCACCCATCGGATCGGACGGGTCCGCACCTCGAACCACCGCTGGGTCTCATGACTCCAGATTTCGGTGGCGGACTTATCAGTCGGAGGGGCCACGTTCGCGGCGCGCAGTGACTGATGCCCGCGGGGGTCAGAGCCAAAAAGCTGACGGTACATCGGGTTGGCGAATAAGAGGGTTTCCGCACTCCCCTCTTCTAGACCCAGGACGGAAACCGCCGCATCCAATTCGTCCAGGACGGTTGTGAATCGATCCTGGGCAGCGGCGAGTTCGGCACGGATACGACGGGGTTCGGTGATGTCGGTGACTGAGGTCATCCAGCCCACCTTCTCGCCGTTGTGATCGATCAGCGGGGACACGTACATCCGAGTATCGATCGCACCGCCATCACTGCGCTTCAGGCGGACCTCGATTCCACCCGGAGAAACCTGGCCAGCCAACATCTTTTGAAGAGCGGCTGCCTGATGGATGATCTCGTCGTCGGTCCAATAGGGAAATGGTGCAACTTTGCCAATGAGCTCTTCTGCATCAAATCCAGTCATCCGGCAGAAGGCCCGGTTGACATAAGTGATGCGCCCCTGGTTGTCGAACGCCCGCATGCCGGTCAGCATCGAGTCTTCCATTGCGCGGCGAAATGCAGCCTCTGCCAGGGTTTGTCCTAAAGAGTGGTCGCGCTGTGCCTCGGCCAGCATGCGCAATCGCACCGCACGCCAGAGCAACCCCAGGCTGGCCAGAATGAGGATTGAGAGTGTCATGACTGCGCCGTAAAGAAGGCGTTCTAAACGTTGCGGCTTCGGCTCGTAGCCATAGGCCTTTAAGCGCAGTTCATGCCCCGGAGGTTCAAGGAGAATTTCGTGTTCGAGCGTCGGATTGCCGGCCGAACGCATCGATGTGCTGGCGAGGACCTGGCGCTCGGAGTTGAGGAACTCAAGCTTGTATCGCTGCCTTGATTCGTCGGCCATCGCAATCGAAAATAGCCGATTCAGTGGGTACCCCACGAAGATCGATCCGCTAGCGACCCCACTTCGCACAATGGGAATGTGCAATTCAATCAGAACATTGCCGTCCCCAAGATTGAAAGGTCTGCTCCAGGCGACCCCGCGGCGAACAAGGGCGCTGCGCCATGCCTGCATGCCGATCGAATCTTCAAGGGGCATGCCGGGAATTCGAGTGTTCGGGGGGGTAATCGTCGATTGCGAGAGCACCCACTGAACCCTTCCCTTGGGATCAATCGCTCCGACCCATGCAACTTCGGGGTTGCTCTGAAGAAATTGGGTTGGGGCGCCGAGTGTCGCCCCGGGCGGCGCGGCCTCTCCGAGCTCTCGATACGTAGCTCGGGACCATTCCGATGCGGCGGCTGCGACGGACTCGGTATGGGTTTGCCAACGGGTCTTGAGTGCCTGCTGAGCCCATTCGAGATCTCGGATCAGGGCTTGTTGCTGTTGCGCCCGATCGCTTTCCTGCGCATAAAAAAACGCGGACGTCATCAAGCCCAGAAACAACAAAAGTCCGATCGTTGGCGCGGCTAGCCATCGCCTGAGGGACTGCAGCTCAGGGGCACCTCCAATCTTGGTCTCGATCGGCAAGGGCAGCGCCGTTGGGCGTCCGTTATACATGTTCAGAGTTGTTCGAATTTCGCATTATGAAAAACCGTTTTCCAATCTGAAAATATATCTTGCAAGTTCTCTTAAGCACCCTGAAACTTTGAATCATCGCGCGTCGTTCCGTTGGCAGGAGACAACTATGAATGCAGTACCCGAACATTTCGCTGGTTCAACCCATGATCCAGACCCCCAGGAAACCCAGGAGTGGCTCGATGCGCTCGAGGGGGTTATCCAGCGCGAGGGCCCGGAGCGTGCGCACGCGCTCTTGGAGCAGCTGATTGAGCAGACCCGTCGATCGGGTGCGTACGTTCCATTTTCTCCCCACACGGCCTACGTCAATACCATCCCGACCCACCTCGAAGTGCCGTGTCCTGGCAACATGGAGTTCGAGGAGCGGATCCGCTCCTACATTCGCTGGAACGCGATGGCGATGGTGGTTCGTGCGAACAAGCATAACCCACCTGATGGCGGCGATCTGGGCGGTCACATCGCATCATTCGCGTCGCTCGCGACGATGATTGGTGCTGGCATGAACCACTTCTGGAATGCGCCCCACGAAGGTCATGGCGGTGATTTGGTTTATTTCCAGGGGCATGCCGCGCCGGGGCTTTATGGCCGCGCGTACCTGGAGGGACGCTTAAGTGAGGCACAGCTCGATCATTTCCGGCAGGAGGTGGACGGCGTCGGATTGTCGAGTTATCCGCATCCGAAGTTGATGCCGGAGTTCTGGCAATTCCCCACGGTTTCGATGGGCCTCGGGCCGTTGATGGCGATCTATCAGGCCAGATTCCTCAAGTATCTCCACGCCCGCGGATTGGCAGACACGAGTAACCGGAAGGTTTGGGTGTTTTGCGGGGATGGTGAAATGGATGAGCCCGAGTCTCTGGGTGCGATTGGTCTTGCCGCGCGCGAGAAGCTCGATAACCTCATATTCGTTGTGAATTGCAATTTGCAACGACTCGACGGACCAGTCCGGGGCAACGGCAAAATCATTCAAGAACTCGAAGGCGATTTTCGTGGTGCTGGCTGGAACGTTCTTAAACTGATCTGGGGTTCTTATTGGGATCCGTTACTGGCGCGCGATAAGGATGGGATTCTTCAACGCGTCATGATGGAGACTCTCGACGGCGAATATCAGGGCTTCAAAGCCAATGATGGCGCCTATGTGCGACGGAAGTTTTTTGGCAAGCACCCCTTTCTGCTCGAACTCGTCAGCAAGATGACGGATGCCGATATTTGGCGGCTTAATCGGGGCGGCCATGACCCTCATAAGGTCTATGCCACGTTTCATAGCGCCACCCACCATCGGGGCCAGCCGACCGTCATCCTGGCCAAGACGGTCAAGGGGTATGGCATGGGCCGGATAGGGGAGGGTAAAAATACGACGCACCAGCAGAAGAAGCTCGATCACGTTTCGATCAAGGATTTCCGCGACCGTTTTGGCATCCCGATTCCGGACGATCAGCTCGAGTCCCTGCCGTTCTACAAGCCAGCCGACGACACGCCTGAAATGCTCTATATGCACGAGCGTCGGGCTGCACTGGGCGGATACCTGCCGCAGCGTCGCATGCGCTCCTCGGAGACCCTGATCGTGCCGCCCTTGGCAGCATTGCAGGCCGTTCTGGAGCCGACGGCCGAGGGACGCGAAATTTCGACGACGCAAGCGTTCGTTCGGATTTTGACGACTCTGGTTCGCGATCAGTCACTCGGTCCCCGGGTCGTGCCAATCGTCCCTGATGAGGCACGGACCTTCGGAATGGAGGGGATGTTCCGTCAGCTCGGGATCTATGCGCCCGAGGGTCAAAAATACGAACCGGTCGATCGTGATCAAGTCATGTACTACCGAGAGGATAAGCAGGGCCAGATTCTGGAAGAAGGGATCAATGAGGCCGGCGCGTTCAGCTCCTGGATTGCCGCGGCAACTTCGTACTCGACCAACGATCGGGTGATGGTGCCGTTCTATATTTATTATTCGATGTTCGGCTTCCAGAGGATCGGTGATTTAGCCTGGGCGGCTGGTGATATGCAGGCGCGTGGATTCTTGCTTGGCGGAACGGCTGGGCGGACAACCCTCAATGGCGAGGGCCTGCAGCATGAAGACGGGCACAGCCATATTCTGGCTTCCACCATTCCTAATTGTGTCTGTTACGACCCGACGTTTGCCCACGAGCTGGCGGTGATCATTCACCATGGCCTCGAACGCATGGTGACTCGTCAGGAGAATGTTTATTACTACCTGACCGTGATGAACGAGAACTACGCTCATCCGGGGCTCAGTGCTGGTGATCAGGACGGGATTATTCGCGGCATGTACCGGTTGCGCGGATCGCCTCTGAAACCGGGCCGGGGGGCGAACAAAGCGAAGGCAAGCGTCCAGTTACTGGGATCTGGAACGATCCTTCGCGAGGCACTGGCGGCGGCAGACATTCTTGAGAAGGACTGGCAAGTGGCTGCGGACGTCTGGAGCGTGACGAGTTTTACTGAACTGCGTCGAGATGGTCTTGACTGCGACCGGATTAATCTCCTGCATCCCGATGCGGAGCCGAGGGTTCCGTATGTGACTCAGGCATTGGCGACCACTCAGGGTCCCATCGTGGCTACGACCGATTACATGAAGCTGTTCGCCGACCAGGTGCGGCCTTTCATTCCGAAGGGTCGCGACTACCGCGTACTCGGTACGGATGGCTTTGGCCGCTCAGACTTCCGCGCTAAATTGCGCGAGCATTTTGAGGTTGACCGCCGTTTCGTGGTTCTGGCGGCGTTGCGCGCCTTGGCGGACGAGGGCAAGGTCGATCGGAGTGCTGCAACCGAGGCGATTGTTCGTTACGGGATTAACCCCGCGAAGGTCAACCCACATAGCGCATGAACAAGGACGGGGGAAAATCCATGAGTGCGGTTATTGAACTGAAGATACCCGACATCGGCGATTTCGACACGGTCGAGGTGATCGAGTTGTTGGTCAAGCCTGGCGATTCAATTCGGGTCGAACAGAGTCTGATCACGGTCGAGAGCGACAAGGCTTCGATGGAGATCCCGGCGTCAGCCGCCGGTATCGTTCGAACCTTGCTGGTCAAGGTCGGAGATAAGGTGAGGGAGGGCAGCGTCGTCCTCGAGCTTGAGACTTCGGAGGCAGTTGCCGCGGTGGTCCCTTCGGGACCTGCAGCCGCTCCTGTTGCTGCGGTCGAAGCGCCAGTGTCAGCCCCTGCGGCTCTGCTGGCGCCAGCACCAGCGCCAGCCGCCGCCACGACCCCAACGATCGTCGCGGAGACCCACGCGCCTGCGGCTGCTGGTGTAGTCAATCAACCGCATGCGTCCCCGTCCGTGCGCATGCTGGCTCGTGAGCTTGGCGTCGACCTGCATCGGGTCACCGGGAGTGGTCCTAAGTCAAGGATTACGCCTGATGATGTGCGGGCCTATGTCAAACAAGCCGTCGCTCGGTCGCTCGGTGTGTCCGTTGCAGGCGGCAATGGCGGTGCCGCTGTAGAGGGAGCAAGTGGCGCAGGTGCGATCCCGTTCTCGGCACTGGGGGGACGAGAACTGGCGGCATGGCCAAAGATCGACTTTGCCAAGTTTGGTGAGATTGAAGCCAAGCCGCTCTCGCGCATCAAGAAGCTGTCGGGCGCCAACTTGCACCGCAACTGGGTCGCGATTCCTCATGTCACTAATCATGACGATGCAGACATTACGGATCTTGAGAATTTTCGGAACATTCTCAATAAGGAAAATGAGAAGCGCGGAATCAAGATCACGATGTTGGCTTTTCTGATCCACGCCTGCGTTGCTGCGCTGAAGAAGTTCCCCGAATTCAATGCGTCGCTCGACGGCGATCAGTTGATCCTCAAACGGTATTTTCACATTGGGTTTGCGGCAGACACCCCAAATGGCCTGGTGGTTCCGGTGGTCCGGGATGCAGACCGTAAGGGTGTGCTCGAGATTGCACAGGAGACGTCGGCTTTAGCAGCCAAGGCCCGTGATGGCAAATTGTCACCAGCCGAAATGCAGGGCGGTTGCTTTTCGATCTCTTCGCTGGGTGGCATCGGCGGAACCTACTTCACGCCCATTATTAACGCGCCTGAAGTCGCGATTCTTGGAGTCTGCAAGTCGCAAATGCGCCCGGTCTGGGATGGCAAACAGTTCGCGCCGCGCCTGATTCTGCCACTCTCCTTGTCGTGGGATCACCGGGTCATTGATGGCGCCGCAGCGGCTCGATTCAATGCCTATTTGGGGCAGTTACTGGCGGACTTTCGCCGTACTTTGCTGTAACCCGGCGCTGGACCATTTCATTCTTAAGCGGAGCAGAATTTGATGTCGAACACCTTGGAAGTCCGGGTTCCGAACATCGGCGATTTCGATGCGGTCGAGGTGATCGAGGTGCTCGTGAAGGTCGGTGATTCCGTGTCGGTTGATCAAAGCCTGATTACCGTCGAGAGCGACAAGGCGTCGATGGAGATTCCGAGTTCACTAGCGGGAACGATCTCGGAGATCAAAGTCAAGATCGGCGACAAGGTGTCAGAGGGCTCGGTGGTCGTTCTTCTCGCGGCCCAATCCTCGACCGTCGCAGCGGCACCCTCAGCACCCTCAGCACCCTCAGCCATCATTGCGGATGCATCGGTCGCGGCTGACCATGAGTGCGATCTGATGGTGTTGGGCGCAGGCCCTGGGGGCTATTCGGCAGCCTTCCGCGCGGCGGACCTTGGGCTGAGTGTGATTTTGGTCGAGCGGTATCCGACCCTGGGTGGCGTCTGCCTGAATGTGGGCTGCATCCCGTCGAAGGCGCTGCTTCATGTGGCCGCGGTGGCGGACGAGGCACGAGCGCTTGCGGATCATGGCATCGGGTTTGGACCCATGCAGGTGGATCTCGATCGTTTGCGGGGCTGGAAAGATCAGGTGGTTGGGAAACTGACTGGTGGACTCGCCGGAATGGCGCGTGCCCGCAAGGTCAAGATCGTTCAGGGCCGTGGCGAATTCATCGATTCGCATCATGTTGCGGTCGAGGCTGACGCGGTCCATGCGTCTGGCCAAGGGTCAAAAACGATTGTCCGTTTTCGGCAGGCGATTATTGCGGCGGGTTCTCAGGCGGTCAGTTTGCCGTTCATGCCAGAGGATCCCCGTGTTGTGGATTCGACGGGTGCGCTCAAGCTCTCCTCAATTCCAAAGCGTATGCTGATTGTGGGGGGTGGAATTATCGGCCTCGAGATGGGTACCGTCTATTCGTCGATCGGTACACGCCTTGATGTGGTTGAAATGCTGGACCGGCTGATGCCGGGTGCTGATCGAGATCTCGTGAAGGTCTGGGAAAAGAAGAACGCGCATCGCTTCGATCGGATCATGTTGAATACCAAGACGGTTTCGGCTCGTGCCGAAGCCGACGGTATCCACGTTTGTTTTGAGTCAGTTGGGGATCAGGGATCGAGTGCGAAGGCCGACGAACAGGTCTATGACCTGGTCCTGGTCGCAGTGGGTCGGCGTCCCAATGGCGACCGGATCGGTGCGGACCATGCGGGGGTTTCGGTGGATTCCAGGGGTTTCATTGCCGTTGACAGGCAGATGAGGACCAATGTCGGTCATATATTCGCGATTGGGGATCTCGTTGGACAACCGATGCTGGCTCATAAGGCGGTTCATGAGGGGCATGTGGCGGCTGAGGTGGCTGCCGGTCAGAAGCGTTTCTTTGATGCCCGGGTGATCCCGTCGGTGGCCTATACCGATCCGGAAATTGCATGGGTGGGCATTACCGAAGAAGAAGCTAAAAAGGAAGGGTTGGCAGTGCGCAAGGGCGTCTTTCCATGGGCCGCCAGTGGCCGCGCGATTGCGAACGGTCGGGACGAAGGGTTTACGAAGCTTCTGTTTGATGAGAACACGCACCGCATCATCGGTGGTGGGATCGTCGGGACCCATGCCGGCGATCTGATCGGCGAGGTCGCTCTGGCGATTGAGATGGGTGCCGATGCCGTTGATATCGGCCGGACCATTCATCCACATCCAACCTTAGGCGAATCGATCGGCATGGCTGCCGAGGTGTTTGAGGGCGCCTGTACCGACCTGCCGCCTGCCCGAAAATCGACCTGAAACTGGGTCTTGTCGGTCTGATCGACGCTCAACTCAGCATGTTGGTGTCGCCGCAAACCGACAGTGCCTGCCCTGAGATTGTCGAGGCTCGTGGGCTGGCGAGAAAAACCGCATAGTCCGCGAGTTGCTCGGGGCTGACGTATTCCTTAATGGAAGTCGCAGCAAAGGCGAGATTTTCCATTTCAGCGAACGAGATGCCTTTGGCCTGAGCTTTTGCACTGAGCACACGGTGCTGTCGCTCGCCGGAAACGACCCCCGGCAGGAGTCCATTAACTCGGATCCCATCGCCGCCCAACTCGATCGCAAGCGATTTCATGAAGCCAATCACACCCCACTTGGCCGCAGCATAGGGCGTGCGCAACGCGAATCCGAGGCGCCCTGCAAGCGAGGAAACGTTCAGGATGCTGGCGTTGCTGGAGTGCCGCAAAGCACCGACGGCCAGTCGGGTGCAATTGAATTGCCCGGTCAGATCCACGGCGAGACAGCGATCCCATTCTTCTGGATCGATTTCGTCGACCTTACCCGTGGGCCCAGCAATTCCCGCGTTATTGACCAGGCAGTCAAGCCCACCGAGGTGTATCAAGGCCAGATCGAACCACTGCTTTACCTGGGCCCGGTCGGCCACATCGCAGACCAAGGCGTGGATGGCTGGGTCGGATTTTCCGAGTGCGTCGACGGCCGCTCCATTGACGTCACAGACCGAAACGAGTGCGCCTTCGTTGACAAATGCCCGGGCGACGGCGAGGCCGATGCCTTGTGCACCCGCAGAAATCATGACCCTTAATCCCTTAATGCCGAGATCCATAATTGCTCCTGAGATGGGGTTTACCTTGGTTGACTGGGTTCGGAATTGACTTCACGATCTGATACGGTTTTATCAATTCCAAAACGAAGCTGGAGATAATCAGTTATGAGCTCATCCGTCAATCAGGGACGACGCACCGCATTGGCCGGAGCGTCTGTCGTTGCAGCCTCCCTTGGATTTCCAGCGATTAGTCGCGGGCAATCCGATGTCATCCGCATCGGTCATTTAACGCCCCGCACTGGTTTTTTAGGGCCGCTGGGAGAGTATGCGGTCCAGGCTGCGGATATGGCGGTGGCCGAAGCGAACGCGGCGGGCGGCGTCCTTGGACGGAAGATTGAGCTCTTAAAAGAAGACTCGGTTAACCCTCAGACCGCCTCGACTAAGGCCGAGCGAATGATCGAGCGCGATAAGGTGGCTTGCATCATTGGTGAGATTTCATCCGCATCCGCCTTGTCGCTGAGCCAAGTGACCGAACGTGCGCGGACGCTGTTTATCAACACTGGTGCGAATTCGGATGAGCTGCGCGGCAAGGGCTGCAAGAAGTACATGTTCCACATCGAAAGCCAAAATTCGATGTACGTAAAAACCTGCGGCCGCTCACTCATGGCACAGGGGCTGGTGAAGGGAAAAAAGTGGTTTTCTTTAACGGCCGATTACGCCTTCGGCCACGACCTGCTGCGGGTTTCCAAGCGGTTCATGTCCGCCAACGGCGGCGATTTTTCAGCGGACAAGCTGGTGCCGACCGATGCAACCGATTTTTCGCCCCTGTTGCTTGAGATCCGAAATGCCAAACCAGATCTCGTGATCTCCAACTTGGCTGGTAATCAGATTACGAACTTCCTCAAGCAGTACTCGGAATTTGGACTCGCATTTCCCGTCGCCGGTTTTGGATTTGACACGGCGTTGGCCTGGGGTGCCGGTCGTGGGAATTTTCTGGGGACCTGGCCAGTCGTCTGGCATCACTTGATTGAAACGGCCGAAACCAAAAAATTCGTTGCCGAATTCACCAAGCGCTACGGGCGGCCCCCCGAGAATCAGGCATGGGGTGATTACAACGCGATCCGTTTGACGCTACAAGCCATGGCCGAGACCAAATCAACGGAATCCATCAAATTGGTCGAACATTTTGAAAAAGGTGCGAAGTTCGGCCTCATGAAAACGCGGGAGGGTTATTTCCGCAAGGCCGATCACCAGATGATGCACGAGATGTACACGGTGCAGGCCCTGCCCGTGAATGAGATCAAGAACAACTACGACATCTTCCGCTCATCTGCCCCCGTGCCCGGGCCGAACGAGTCCCTGGAGGTCATTGCGACCACCAGCGAAGAGAACGAGTGCAAGATGGCCTGATTGTGCTTTTTCTTCAACATCTGCTGAATGGGCTTCTCGCTGGAGCCTATTACCTGCTGATCGCGCTGGGTTTGTCGCTGATCTTCTCGCTCGGCGGTATCGTGAACCTGGCGCACGGAGCCTTTTACGCTATTGGCGCTTATCTGGCGCTGACCATCGGCAATCAACTCGGATTCACCAGTGCGGCGATTCTTTCGCCCCTGGTGGTCGGTGCTCTAGGCGTCGTGATTGAGCGCGTCCTTTTCCGTCGGTTCTATAAGAGTGATCCAGCGCTTTCGTTGTTGCTCACCTTCGGATTGGCGATGGTGGCGGAGCAGGTTCTGCGGATGGTGTTCGGCGCAGCCCCGCTGTCTTGGTCGATTCCGCCCGAGCTGCGTGGGCAGGTTTTTATTGGCGACTTTATTTATCCGCGCTATCGCCTTCTCATTTTGAGTGTTGCGGTCCTATGCGTGGCTGGGCTTTGGGTGTTGTTGCAACGTACCCCCTTTGGGCGGGTTGTTCGCGCTGGGGTTCAGAATCCGGAGATGCTTGGCGCACTTGGGATTTCGCTCCAACCCTATATGGCTGCGGTTGCTTTTCTGGGTGTGGGCTTGGCGGGGTTAGCCGGGGTGATGCTCGCGCCGATTTTTTCGATCCATCCGGCGATGGGGGCAGAGATTATTACCTCCGCGTTTGTCGTTGTCGTCATTGGCGGTTTAGGGTCTTTTTGGGGCGTGGTACTCGCGGCGATCATCGTGGGCGTCACTAAGGGTGTTGTAACCGCATTGGGGTACCCGGAACAATCCGAGGCTGCGATCTATTTGCTGATGTTGTTGGTCTTGTTGATTCGCCCTCGTGGTTTGTTTGGCGAACGTATTCAGCGTTTTGAGTGAAATTGATGCCCCAGAAACGCGACCTCCTATATCTGGCCATTGGTTTGGTCGCGTTGCCCTTCCTGTTGACATCACTTGGGCTAGGCATCAGTTCCGCAACTGAAGTCGTAATTTTTGGCCTCGCCTGCATGGCGCTCAATGTGCTGGTAGGCACAACCGGTCTGACGTCTTTTGGTCACGGTGCCTGGTTTGGACTGGCTGCCTATGCGACTGCGCTGGCCCAGTTGCATTGGTTTCCAGGCGACTTTTTCGTCCCAGTCCTTGTTGGTCTCGGTACGGTGATCGCTGTTGCTCTCACCTTCGGCTATTTGATCCTGCGAAGGCGCGGAGTCTATTTTTCGTTATTGACCCTCGCGATGTCGGCGATGTTGTACTCGGTGGCCTTTCGATGGACCGCATTGACCGGTGGTGAAAATGGATTGGGCGGTATTGTCCGCCCCGCACTATGGGGGTTCGATCTGGAGACTGCGCAGGGCTACTACGTTTTGGTTGCAGTCATCACGATGCTGGCTGGCGCAGTACTTTGGCGCTTTCACCGGTCTCCGCTCGGAACGGTACTGGTTGCCATCCGCGAGAACGAGCAACGGGCGCGCTTTCTTGGTTATTCGACGGATCAATACAAGCTGATTGCCTTTGTGCTCTCGACCTCCCTGACCGGTTTGGCTGGCGTGCTGTTGCTATTCAAGAACCGGATGACGTCCGCAGAACCAATTTCGGTCGCCTTCTCGGGTGAACTTTTGGCCATGGTGATCATCGGCGGAATGCGCTCGTTTATTGGCCCCGCCATTGGCGCCCTGTTTTTCGTCATTTTTCGGGATTATCTCTCGAGCGTGACTGAGAATTGGCTCTTGGTTTTTGGGCTCCTCTTTGTCGGATTCATTGTTTTTTCGCCTGACGGACTGGTCGGTCTCTATGCGCGGCTCACGGCGCCATTTCGTCGGAAGCGGGTGGGCGAGGCCGCAATGTCCGCCCGTCAGGCAGGGAGCACCGCCTTGCCAGAGTTCCTGAAACCGTCGGTCGCTGGGTCCCGTCCGGTACTTGAAGTCCGGGGTCTACGGAAAAGTTTTGGCGGTATTCGGGCCGTTCAGGGTGTCGATTTTACGGTCACGGATCGAACGCTCCATGCGCTGATCGGACCGAATGGCGCGGGCAAGACCACCGCGTTTAATTTGATCTCGGGGCAGTTCAATCCGGATGAGGGGGCGATTACCCTCGAGGGGCAGTCGATCGCAGGCATGTCGCCAGAGGCTATTACGCGAGCGGGTGTCGGCCGTTCATTTCAGATTACCAATCTTTTCCCGGCTCTGACCGTGGCCGAGAACGTTCGACTTGCGGTACAGGCGCGCGATCCCAATCGATTTGGTTGTTGGGTCAACGCGGAGTCCCTTAAGGAGGTCAATCAGCAAACCGAAGCCATCGTGCGCACCATGGGGCTGGCTGGCGTGGAGGGGGCCGAGGCTTCGTCTCTGTCTTACGGGGGTCAGCGTTTGCTGGACATGTCGTTGGCGCTGGCAACAAAGCCTCGCGTCTTGCTTCTGGATGAGCCACTGGCAGGGCTAGCAGCGCTCGAACGTCAACGTGTCGGGGACTTGATCAAGCAGATCTCGCAGGACCTTCCTGTGTTGTTGGTCGAACATGATATCGACCGGGTTTTTGCGTTGGCGGACGCGGTCACGGTGATGAATGAGGGGGCGGTACTGGTCGATGGCGGTGTGAATGATGCGCGCGACTCCAAACGCGTTCAGGAGGTTTATATTGGTTCGGGATCGGAGGCGTTGGCCGGTAAGCACCGTGAATCAGCCGCCATCGAACGTGAACTTCTCCGACTGGATCAAGTCAATACCTACTACGGTAAGAGCCACATTTTGCGTGACGTGAGCTTCCACGTCGCTGAGCATGAAATCGTCGCCTTGTTGGGTCGAAACGGCGCCGGCAAGTCAACTTTACTCAAAACGATTGTGGGTATCGCGCCGCCAGCGAGTGGGGATATTCGTTTGGGTGGGATTCCCTTGGCCCGAGATCCCTCAGCCGAGATTACCCGCCGTGGCGTCTCTTACGTACCCCAGGGTCGGGGTTTGTTTTCCGGAATGTCAGTCGCAGAGAACCTTGAACTCGGTCGGATGCGACGGCGTAACGGCCAGGGGGTGTTTTGGGAAGAAGAGCGCATTTTCGAGTTTTTCCCAAGAATTCGGGAACGCTGGCGGTCACCTGCTGATTATTTGTCCGGCGGTGAGCAGCAGATGGTTGCGGTCGCCAGAGCTTTAT
>Ga0209598_10002435_pt1 | contig 14557 bp, 13 predicted proteins | sample M_140807_EF_Meta_FD_187317 | JGI IMG/M metagenome (GOLD analysis project Ga0209598, IMG submission 187317) | Freshwater microbial communities from Lake Montjoie, Canada to study carbon cycling - M_140807_EF_MetaG (SPAdes) (version 2) | ecosystem: Environmental > Aquatic > Freshwater > Lake... | reverse complement strand
CGCTTGAGGGTTGCAAAGATTTCATCGGTGCTGAGCACCGAGCGCTGCACCGACACCGCATGGGCGACCGTGTCGAGCACGTCCTGGCCCACCAGAATCACCTCGACACCACCCGACAGCGCAGCCACCTGAGCCTGGCAGGCGGTCTCCAGGGTGTACATCGCCTGAAAGGCTTCGGCCATGGTCTTGCCGACGGTCAGCAGTCCATGGTTGCGCAGGATCATGTATTTGGCGCCGCCCAGATCAGACTGCAGGCGTGCGCGCTCGTCGTCGCGCACCGCAATGCCTTCGTAGTCGTGATACGCCAGCGAGCTCAGGATGATGCTCGATTGCTGCGAGATCGGCATCAGACCGTTCTTTTGGGCCGATACACCGACACCGGCGCGGGTGTGGGTGTGCAGCACGCAGCCTGCATCTTCGCGCGCCTCATGCACCGCGCTGTGAATCACGAAGCCCGCCGGGTTCACCTTGTAGGGCGTGGGCAGCAGCGGCTTGCAGTCCATGTCGATCTTGACCAGCGACGACGCGGTGATCTCCTCGAACATCAGGCCGTAGGGATTGATCAGGAAGTGATGCTCCGGCCCGGGAATGCGGGCAGACACATGGGTGAAAACCAGGTCATCCCAACCGTACATCGCAATCAGTCGATAGACCGCGGCCAGATCAACACGCAGTTGCCACTCCTGCTCGCTGACCTGCGCGCGGATTGAAGTCTGGGGTGCATTCATGAACGTCTCCTTGTAAACCGGGGGGCGGCCGCTCAGGCCGATCCCCCATTGTGGTCCTGTCTCAGCCCAGATCAACCAGCTGTTTGCCGAAATTCTCGCCCCGAAGCAGGCCGATGAAAGCCTGCGGTGCCGATTCCAGTCCCTTTGAAATTGTTTCGCGATACTTGAGCGATCCGTTGGCCACGCCCGCGGCCAGCGCAGCCAGCGCCTCGGGCCAGGCGTCGGGAAACTCCGAGACGATGAAGCCCTGAATCTTGAGGCGGCTGAGCAGGACCGCATTGAAGCGGGTCACCGGCATCGGCTCGTCGTTGTAGCCAGCAATCAGACCGCAGACGGCGATCCGTCCGAAGGCATTCATGCGACCCAGCACCGCATTCAAGGTGGGGCCACCGACGTTTTCGAAGTAGCCGTCGATGCCGTTGGGCGTGGCAGCGGCCAGATCGGCTTCGAGGTTCCCCGCTTTGTAGTCCACGCAGGCATCAAAGCCAAACTCATTGATCACCGCTGCGCACTTGGCTGTACCGCCTGCGACACCGACCACGCGGCAGCCCATCGACTTGGCCAGCTGACCGACGACAGACCCCACCGCGCCGGAAGCCGCCGACACGACCACGGTTTCGCCTGCTTTGGGCGCAATGATCCGGTTCAATCCCACCCAGGCGGTGACGCCCGGCATGCCGGCCACGCCAAGATAGGCCTGCATCGGGACTTGGCGGGTGTCGACGGTGCGCAGACCGGCCCCATCGGAGACGCCATGGGTCTGCCAGCCGAAGCCGCCGACCACGACGTCGCCGACCTTGAAGCTCGGATTGCGGCTTTCGACCACCTCGCCGACCGTGCCGCCGACCATGGTCTCACCCAGCGGCTGCGGCTTGCGATAGGACTTGCGATCGTTCATCGCACCGCGCATGTAGGGGTCCAGCGACAGGAAGCGGTTGCGCACCAGCAGTTGGCCTTCGCCCACCGCGGGCAGCGCCACGTCCTCGAGTTTGAAATCTTCTGGCTTGACCGCGCCTTGCGGACGAGCAGCCAGGACGATGCGTCGATTGAGTGTGCTCATGGTCAGGCGATCTCGAAGAGGCCGGCTGCGCCCATGCCGCCGCCGATACACATGGTGACCACACCCAGCTTGGCGCCGCGGCGCTTGCCTTCGATCAGCAGGTGACCGGTGAGACGCTGGCCCGACAGACCATAGGGATGGCCCACCGCGATCGCGCCGCCATTGACATTGAGCTTGTCGTTGTCGATGCCCAGGTGATCACGGATGTAGAGCACCTGAACCGCGAAGGCCTCGTTGAGCTCCCACAGATCGATGTCAGAGACTTTCAGGCCGTGGCGCTTGAGCAGCTTGGGGATGGCATAGATCGGGCCGATGCCCATTTCGTCGGGCTCGCACCCGGCGACTGCGAAGCCGCGAAACACGCCCATGACCGGCAGGCCGCGCTTTTCGGCCAGGCTGCGCTCCATCACCACCACGGCTCCGGCGCCGTCCGAAAACTGGCTGGCATTACCGGCCGCGATCACGCCGCCCGGAATGGCTGGCTTGATCTGCGAGACGCCTTCATAGGTGGTGTCCGCGCGGATGCCTTCGTCGCGATCCAGGGACACTTCCTTGACGGTCTCGACGCCGGTCTGCTTGTCGACCACCTTCATGTTCACCGTGATCGGCGCGATTTCATCGCGAGTCTTGCCTGCGGCGGCGGCCGCAGCAGCACGCAACTGGCTTTGCACGCCATAGCGGTCCTGGGCTTCGCGCGAAATGTTGTAGCGCTTGGCAACCGTCTCGGCGGTCTGCAGCATCGGCCAGTAGATCTCGGGCTTGTTCTCCTTGAGCCAGGGATCGAGCGCGTCCTTGGTGTTCTTGTCGTTTTGCACCAGAGAGATCGATTCAACGCCGCCGGCGACATAAACATCACCCTCGCCTGCCATGATCCGCTGCGAGGCCAGCGCAATCGTCTGCAGACCGGATGAGCAGAAGCGATTCACTGTCAGCCCCGAGACGGTCACCGGCATGCCGGCGCGCAGTGCGATCTGGCGGGCAATGTTGTTGCCGGTCGCAGCTTCCGGATCGGCGCTGCCCATGATCACATCCTCGACCTCACCGGCTTCGATGCCGGCACGCTCAAGGGCTGCCTTGACCACATGGCCGCCCATGGTGGCGCCATGGGTCATGTTCAGGGATCCGCGCCAGGACTTGGCCAGGCCGGTGCGGGCGGTTGAGACGATGACGGCTTCACGCATGATGGGTTTCCTTCAAAAAATTTGAATCAACAAAAATCGAACGACAGTCGGTTCCAAGGCCAGCGAACCGGCCTGCCCACGACAGGTCAGCCGTTGAAGCGCTTGCCCTGCGCTGCCAGGCGTGCCAGCAGCGGTGCGGGTTTCCAGAATTCCGGATCAGCATTCGGATTGGCCGCAAAGCCATTCATGATCTCGACCACTTTGGGCAGGCCGATCATGTCGGCATGGAACATCGGACCACCGCGGAATCGCGCAAAACCGTAGCCGGTGAGGTAGATGGTGTCGATATCGGAAGCCCGCATCGCAATGCCTTCGTCCAGCAATTGCGCGCCCTCATTGACCAGGGCCAGCAGCAATCGATTGACGATTTCCTCGTCGCTCACCTGTCGCGGCGTGATACCCAGACGGGTCCGCTCCGCGGTCAGCATGTCGTCGACCACCGGTGAGGGATACGGTGTGCGGTCGCCCTCCTTGTAGTCGTACCAGCCGGCCGACGTCTTCTGGCCATAGCGGCCCATTTCGCACAGCAAGTCGGCGGTCTTTGAGTAGCGCAGATTCGGCTTCTCGATGTAGCGGCGCTTGCGGATGAACCAGCCCACATCATTACCAGCCAGATCCCCCATCCGGAACGGCCCCATCGCAAAGCCCCAGCCTTCGATGGCGCGATCCACCTGCTGCGGCGTGCAGCCTTCTTCCAGCAGAAATCCGGCTTGCCGCGAGTACTGCTCGATCATGCGATTGCCGATGAAGCCATCGCACACACCGGACACCACGCCCACCTTCTTGATCTTTTTCGACAGCGCCATGGTGGTGGCCAGCACATCCTTACCGGTCGCCTTGCCGCGCACCACTTCCAGCAGCCGCATCACATTGGCCGGCGAGAAAAAGTGGGTGCCGATGACATCCTGCGGCCGCCGGGTGAAGCCTGCGATCTGATCGACATCCAGGGTCGAGGTGTTCGAGGCCAGGATGGCGCCCGGCTTCATCGTGGCATCCAGGGTCTCGAAGACGGTCTTTTTCACCGCCATGTCCTCGAAGACCGCCTCGACCACGATATCGGCCTGGGCCAGGTCCGGGTAGGCGAGCGTGGGCTTGATGAGCGCCATGCGCTGTTCGACCTCATCCTGAGTCATGCGTCCCTTGCGGGCGGTGTTCTCGTAGTTGCGTCGAATCGTGGCCAGGCCGCGATCGAGCGCCTCCTGCTTCATTTCGAGCAGAGTCACCGGAATGCCGGCATTGATGAAGTTCATGGTGATCCCGCCGCCCATCGTGCCGGCCCCGATGACGGCGGCCGATTTGATCGGGCGCTGCGGGGTGTCTTCCGGCACATCGGGGATCTTGCTGGCAGCGCGCTCGGCAAAGAATGCATGGCGCAGGGCCTTTGAGCTGACGGACTCGAGCAGTTCGCCAAAAAGGGTGTGCTCGACCTTCATGCCTTCTTCGAAGGGCTTGAGTGCTGCGGCTTCGACGCACTCCAGGCACTTCATCGGTGCGGTGTAGCCCTTGTAGGCGCTGGCCACATGATCACGCGCGCCCTTGAAGAAGGCCTCAGCGCCGCCCGGCATCGAGGCAGGGTCAACGGCTCTGTCACGCACCCGGGGCAATTTCGAACCGGCGGCCACCACCTCCTGTGCGAACGCGACCGCGCCTGCGATCAGGTCGCCCTCGATCAGCTTTTCAAAGAATCCAAGCTTGGCTGCTGCTTCGGCCTTGATTGGCGCCCCGCTCACGATCATTTCGAGTGCCTTGGCCACGCCCAGAACTCGAGGCAGACGTTGCGTTCCGCCGGCGCCCGGCAGCAGCCCGATGTTGACCTCAGGCAGCCCGATCTGTGTGCCGGGCGCGCCCACCCGGTAATGGCAGGCCAGCGCCAGTTCGCAGCCACCGCCCAATGCCAGCCCGGCGATTGCGGCCACCACGGGTTTGGTTGCGGTCTCGATCTGATCGATCAGGTCCAGCAGATGGGGCGGTGCATCGATATCCGGCGTGTTGAATTCGCGGATGTCGGCGCCGCCTGAAAAGGCCCGCGCCGTGCCGGTCAGCACGACGGCTCGCGTGGCCGTGTCTGCCATGGCCTGCTTCAGGGCCTCCTGCAATCCAAGGCGCAAACCCTTGCCCAGTCCGTTGACCGGCGGGTTATCCATGGTGATGACGACGATGTCGCCTTGCTGGCGTGACTGGACCTGGCTCATGAGACTCCTCGCTTGAATGGTTTGCTTCGACTATACCGAATGAGCATGCCGGCGCCGTGGCGCGGCGGGCTGCTTACGCACTCGGCAGTTGGTAGTCCTTGAACTGCTCTCGCAGGCGGGTCTTGAGCAGTTTTCCGGTCGCGCCCAGCGGAATCGAATCGACGAACTGGACGTCGTCCGGTGTCCACCACTTGGCAATTTTGCCTTCGTAGTAGGCCAGCAAGTCCTCCTTGCTGACATCCATTCCGGGTTTCCTGACCACGATCAGCAGCGGCCGCTCATCCCATTTCGGATGGGCAATGCCGATGACCGCAGCCTGGGCAACCGCTGGATGTCCGATCGCCAGATTTTCCAGGTCGATCGAGCTGATCCACTCGCCGCCCGACTTGATCACGTCCTTGCTGCGGTCGGTGATCTGCATGTAGCCGTCGGCGTCGATGGTCGCCACATCGCCGGTGGGAAACCATTCATGGCCCTGTTCATCGAGCCGAAGCGGATCACCGCCCTCGCCTCGGAAGTAGGACTTCACCACCCAGGGGCCGCGTACCAGCAGGTCGCCAAAGGTCTTGCCGTCCCAGGGCAGGTCCTGGCCGTCATCGCCGACGATCTTCATGTCGACTCCGAACAGGGACTTGCCCTGCTTGGCGAAGACCTTCATCTGCTCGGACTCGGGCAGGTCCAGGTGTTTGCTCATCAATTGGGACACCGTACCCAAAGGGGACAACTCGGTCATGCCCCAGGCATGAATGACTTCGACGCCGTGTTGCTCCCGAAACGCCTTGATCATCGCAGGCGGGCAGGCAGAGCCACCGATCACCGTGCGGCTGAAGCTCGAGAACTTCAGATTGTTCGAGGCTACGTATTGCAACAGGCCTAGCCAGACGGTGGGCACGCCAGCCGAGTAGGTGATCTGTTCGCTCTCGAACAATTCGTAGAGCGACTTGCCATCGAGTGCGGCGCCCGGAAAGACCAGCTTGGCGCCCACCATCGCGCAGATATACGGCAATCCCCATGCATTGACATGGAACATCGGCACGACCGGCAGGATCGAGTCGCGCGTGCTGCAGCCCATGGCATCCGGCAGTGCTGCGGCATAGGCATGAAGAATCGTCGAGCGGTGGCTGTAGAGCGCGCCCTTGGGATTGCCGGTGGTGCCGGAGGTGTAGCACAGCGCGACCGCGCTGCGCTCATCGATCTGCGGCCAGTCGAAGGTGGTCGAGCCGGTCGCAATCAGGTCTTCGTAGCACAGCAGATTGGGGACCTTGGAATCAACCGGCATGCGGTCACGATCGCACATGGCGATCCAGCCTCGCACCGTCGGGCACAGTGCGGCGATGCCTTCGATGATTGGCAGGAATGTCAGATCAAACGCGAGGTAACGGTCTTCTGCATGGTTGACGATCCAGGCGATCTGTTCAGGATGCAGCCTCGGATTGATGGTGTGGATGACCGCACCCATGCCGCCAACCGCGTAGTAAGTCTCCAGGTGTCGATAGCCGTTCCAGGCCAGGGTGGCCACGCGATCGCCCTGATTCACCCCGGCAGCGGTCAGCGCATGAGCCATCTGCGCGCAGCGGCGGGCGCAGTCTGCCCAGTTGTATCGATGGATGTCCCCCTCGATACGGCGCGAGACGATCTCGACCTGCGGAAAGTGCCTCGCGGCATGGGTCAGGAGGCTGGAAACCAGCAGCGGCATGTCCATCATCAGTCCCTGCATGGGGATCTCCTTGTGTTCCAGACAGCGGCCTTGAGGCCGAAAAACCGGGGATCTTGAGCAGGGCTGGGCCGGGCGTCAAGCCAACGTAGAATGCCGCATGCATTCGCCCACCCCCGATTGCGCCTTTGATGCGCTGCCCTTCGACAACCGATTCACCCGACTCGGCGTATGGACGGGTGCTGCGGTCATGCCGCAGCCCTTGCCTGACCCTTATTGGGTCTCGCACTCGCCGGCTGCCGCAGCCCTGTTGGGCATTGAAAGCGATGCGCTGCGCACGCCGGCCAATCTGGCTGCACTGACCGGCAATCGCGTGCCCGCTGGCGCCACACCGACCGCAAGCGTTTACGCCGGCCACCAGTTTGGATCCTGGGCAGGGCGTCTGGGCGATGGCCGCGCGCTGCTGCTCGGTGAGGTGATTGCGCCGGATGCGCGTCGCTGGGAGGTCCAGCTCAAGGGCGCAGGGCTGACACCCTATTCCCGCATGGGCGATGGGCGCGCGGTGTTGCGCTCGTCGATTCGTGAATTCCTGTGCTCCGAGGCGATGGCTGCGCTGGGAATTCCGACCACCCGAGCGCTGGCTGTGGTCGGGTCCGACCAGCCGATCCTGCGAGAAACCGTCGAGACGGCTGCGGTCGTCACCCGACTCGCACCGTCCTTTGTGCGATTCGGCCACTTCGAATATTTCGCTCATTTCGATCAGCACGATGCGCTGCGCACCCTGGCCGACTATGTCATCGACCGGTATGAGCCGGCTGTCAGCGCCCTGGCGCCCGCCGGCCAGCGCAGCGGCGCGGTTTACGCGGCCTGGCTCGAATCGGTCAGCCGAAGCACCGCGCGAATGATTGCGCGCTGGCAGTCGGTGGGTTTCTGTCATGGCGTCATGAACACCGACAACATGTCGATCCTGGGCCTGACGATCGATTACGGCCCCTTCGGATTTCTGGACGGCTTTGATGCCGGTCACATCTGCAACCATTCAGATGGTCAGGGCCGCTACGCCTATTCAATGCAGCCCCGGATCGGTGAATGGAACTGCTTTGCGCTGGGTCAGGCGCTGATGCCGCTGATCGGGGATGTCGACCTCGCACAGCAGGCATTGGCTGCTTATTCCGACGAATTTTCGAAGGCCTATCCCCGACTGCTCGCCGACAAACTCGGCCTGCGCGATCTGCGCCCGGACGATGGGGATCTGTTCGATGCGCTGTTTGAGGCGATGCATGCCTCACATGCAGATTTCACCCTGTTCTTCAGACGGCTGGCGGGTGTGCGGTGCGCGGATGCAGCCCATGACGCACCGGTTCGCGACCTTTTCATCGACCGAGCTGCAGCCGATGCCTGGCTGGCCCGCTATCGGGTTCGACTCGGCACCGAGGGTCTAAGCGATGCGCTGCGTGCTGACATGATGAATCGGGTCAATCCCCTGTATGTTCTTAGAAATCACCTGGCCGAAATTGCGATTCGTCGTGCGCAAGGCCAGGACGATGAAGGCCGGTCGGTCGGCGAACCCGACATGCGCGAGGTCGATCAATTGCTCGACGTGCTCAGCCGGCCGTTTGAAGAACGTCCCGGATTTGAACGCTATGCCACCCATCCACCGGCCTGGGCCACACGCCTGTCGGTGAGCTGCTCTTCCTGACGCCATGAAACTTCTGTTCGATCTATTTCCGATCATCCTGTTCTTTGTCGCCTACAAGTTCGGCGACATCTACACCGCAACCGGCGTGGCGATTGCCGCCACGGTCGGCCAGATTGCCTGGCTGATGCTGCGCGGCCGAAAGGTCGAACCGATGCAGTGGATGAGCCTCATCCTGATCGTGGTCTTCGGCGGCATGACCCTGTTGTTTCGCGATGAAACCTTCATCAAGTGGAAGCCGACCGTGCTCTACGGCGTGTTTGCGGCCGGCTTGCTGCTGGCCAAGCCCTTGACGGGCAAGCATCCGATGCAGGCCCTGATGGGCGCTCAAATGCAGTTGCCTGATGCGATCTGGGCGAGGGTCACCTATGCATGGGTCGCATTTTTCATCGTGATGGCGGCACTCAATCTCTATGTGGCCAGCCATTTTTCACTCGATACCTGGGTCAATTTCAAAATGTTCGGAAGCCTCGGGCTGACCGCTGTCTTTGTCATTGGTCAGGCGCTGTGGCTCAGTCGACATATGAAGGATGCCAGCTGATGCGTCCCAGTCTGGATGAGCTGAAAAGCCGCCTGCAGGGCCGATTCCCGGCTGATCGCATCGATCTCACCGACGACAGTCACCTGCATGCCGGCCATGCCGGATCCAGCGGTGGAGCTGGGCATTATTCGGTGACCATTGTCTCGGCTCGCTTCGACGGTTTAACCCGACTGGCCCGCCACCGCCTTGTGTATGATGCCGTCGCCGAGTGGATGCCTCATCGTGTCCACGCGCTCGTCATCGCGGCCCACGCTCCCGGTGAGGCCGCTGTCCTGTTCCCTCTTCCCACCGACCCGCATCCATGAAGCCACTCCTTCGCCAAGCCCTGTCGATGGCCAGCCTCGCCATCGCAACCGTTTTCGTCATGCCTGCCGCCATGGCCCAGAACGCCGCCATCGTCAACGGCAAGGCGATACCGTCGGCGCGTGTCGATGAGTTTGTGGCCGCTTTGACCCAGCAGGGTCGGCCCGACACCCCGGAGTTGCGCACAGCCGTTCGCGATGAACTGATTGCACGCGAAATCTTCATGCAGGAGGCTGAGAAAAAAGGTCTTGCCCGCCACACCGACGTTCAGCGCCAGCTGGAGAGCGCGCGCCAGGACATCCTGATTCGCGCGCTCATCCGGGATCAGCTCAAAACCAATCCGGTGACCGATGCCGACATCAAGGCCGAGTACGACAAGCTCGCCAAGGCCTCAGGTGGCAAGGAGTACAAGGCCCGGCATATCCTGGTCGACGGCGAAGCGGATGCGAAGGCCATCATCGAACAGCTCAAGAAGGGCACGGCCTTCGAAGAACTGGCCAAGAAGTCCAAGGACACCGGCTCGGCGTCACGCGGCGGCGATCTCGACTGGGCCAGCCCGGACAGCTATGTGAAACCCTTCTCCGATGCGATGGTCAAGCTGGAAAAAGGCAAGATGACCGAGGTACCGGTGAAGTCCGATTTTGGCTGGCATGTGATCCGCCTGGACGATATTCGTGATGTTCAGCCGCCGCCGCTGGAGCAGGTCAAGCCGCAGATCCAGCAAGAGCTTGAGCGGCGCCGCATCCAGTCGATGCAAGCCGACATGCGCGCCAAGGCAAGGGTTCAGTAGTCGGCGGCAGGGATCGGTCTCAAGGCGTGCGTTGCCTGGCTTGAGCCCTGCGCTGCATGAAAAACGACTGAAGCAAGGCGGCGCATTCGGCCGATCGGATGCCGCCACTTGAGACGGTGTGATGGTTCAGCGTCGGATTGGCGAAGAGATCGATCACACTGCCGCAGGCGCCAGTTTTGGGATCGGCAGCACCCCAGACGACCCGCCTGATTCGAGCGTGTTGGATCGCGCCCGAGCACATGGCGCAGGGCTCCAGCGTCACATAGAGATCACAGCCCGGCAGGCGGTAATTGCCCAGCGCCTGTCCGGCCGCCCGCATGGCCTGGATTTCGGCATGCGCGGTCGGGTCATGCAGGCCGATCGGGTGATTGAACCCACGAGCAATCACCGCGCCGTCTCGAACCACAACCGCACCGACTGGCACTTCACCCAGAGCGCCAGCCCGAGCCGCCTCATCGATCGCCAGCTGCATGAATGCAGCGTCGGCTTCGGGCTGACTGCCAGTGGAGGCCTCAGTGGATGTCATCGCGCTTGATCAGGGCCTGACCGCCGGCGTCTCCACCACCAGTCCGGCTGCCCGACTCACCAGGTAAAGCTCGATTTCAACATACTCGGGTGCGTCAGCCGGCCAGGGCTGCGCCCGCACACCCGTCAGGCAATTTCGCAGTCGGCGCTGCAGCGAACCCAGTGCTTGCCACTGCAGCCGATAGAGCGGATAGCCGTTCGGATGGCCTTGTGGAATGAGGCTGCCACCCAGGCGCTGGCCCCAGGCTGCGTCATGGCAATGTGCGCAGGACAGATCGAGCTGCCCGATTCGGCGCGTGAACAGCGCCTGTCCTCGGGCTTGAGGCGGCGCGAGTCTTGGATCCGGGTCGGGGCTCAGGGGCATGCCGCGCGAGGCCTGCGCCACGGCTGCAGTCAAGGCAAGGCGCTGTGGCGACTCCGACCCCGATGCCGCTATCTGCTGGTGTCGTTCCTGGCAGGCTTTGATGCGACCGGAGAGGTCGATTGGGCGTTGCCCGCCTTCGTCCCACCGCGGATAGCGCGCAGCAACCCCTCGCATCGAGGTCTGCAGCTCACCGTGGCAGGCCGCGCAGGAGGGCCTTGCAGGTGCGGGCTCGCGGCTCCAGATCGTTCGACCCTGCAAGACGGACAACATGCCGGGATTGGCATCGTCATCGCGCTGCATGGCCTGAATCGGCTCGCTCATCGTGTCAAAGCCGGATCGAAGCGGTTCAACAGCCTGAGCGGTCAGTGTGGTCAGTGCAAGCATGCCAGTGACCGCGCAAAGACCCGAGGACTGTATCGCCCGGTAAGCCCTGCCAAGCCAATCTGGCGCAGCCGTGTCCGGCTTCATTCGACGATCAATTGCCGCTGTTCGACAATGACTTCGCCGCGATCATCGGTCCAGCTAAACTCCAGCATTCCGCTTCGGGTGGCCACCATGGTGAATGCCAGATACGGATCAGCGGTGATGGCTGGAGACAGGTCCACCCGAAAAACCTCCACGCCCGCATCGTTGCAGGTGAAGGTATGGATGATGTTTCGCGGGATCAGTCGGCCATCGGGCCCAGGCTTGAAGCCGGTTTCCATCGGATGCGCCGCCATAACGCTGATCTCGATTACTTCGCCCGCACGCGCCCGCTGAGGCATTTTCACCAGGGCTGCCATGTCAGTTCTCGATGCAGGCGGCCAGTGTCACGATGACGTCTGCCCGGGTCTGGATGAAGCGGCCATCCGACAGCTCGGCCACGGCGATGATCTGCTGGGAGTCGGCCATCCGCATCCGGGTGGCGACTGATGCGCGCCCGCAGCGCGGGCCGAGTGTGAAGACAGCCACCTGCGGTTGGGGATTTTTCTCGTTGAAGACTGCAATGCGGCGCACATGATCGCCCTCGCTCATGGGCGAGTCGACCCGCACCGACACGGGCACCGAATTGCCGTTTTCAACGAGGCTGGGAATGTCGAGTCGGATCGGGCCGGTGCTCGGCGTGCGTCCGCCGGTAAAGGCACGGATGGCGTCATTCATTGCAGCCGGGTCGGCTTGAGCTGACCGGGCTGACGTGGCCGCAAGGCTTGCAATCGCAAGGCGCAGCACCTGACGGCGAGTGGTGTTCGTCGATTCAGTCATGGTCCCAGTCCAGGAGGAATCAGATCGATCACCACCGGTTTGCGAAGGGTCGCCAGAAACTCAACCACATCCTCGATCTCTTGCGCATCAAGGATCGGTTTGCCCTTGAGCGAGTCGGCCACTTGCTGCAGGTGATCGCTTCGGTGAAACGACGGCATGATCGACTCAGGGTTGATCGAGCGGCTGTCGGCCATGCGTTGCCGCAACTGCGCGCGGCTGAGCCGATCGCCTGCGCCAGCCAGGCTCGGTGCGAGCGAGCCCTGCTGCGGCGCATCCGAAAATGGGCCCGAGTGGCACAACAGGCACAGTCCGCGAGTGCGATCAACAACGATCGCCCGGCCGCGGACGGCATCACCCACTCGACCTTCCAGTGGCTGGCTGAATCGATCGGCCGACTCTGATGGCGGCGCCACACGGCTTGCAAGCCCGCCCGGGGCGGTGGTGCAGGCTGACAAGGCCAGCATCAACGTGACCGTCGCAATCAGCGTTCCGGACGCAGTCGAGTCCGGACGATCGATCGACCCTGCCCGTCCCTGACTTCGACCGTCACCGAATGCACGCCTCATACCGGGATAGCCTTGAGCTCAGGCCCGCTTCAGGTCAGTGTGCTTGAGCGGCAGGGTGCGAACCCGCTTGCCGGTGGCCGCGAACACCGCATTGAGCACCGCCGGCGCAGCCACGGCGATCGTCGGCTCACCCACTCCGCCCCAGAAGCCACCCGAGGGCATGACGATGGTTTCGACCTGAGGCATCGATGCCATTCGCAGGATCTCATAGGTGTGGAAGTTGTCCTGTTCCATCCGACCGTCCTTGACCGTGCATTCGCCGTACAGGCAAGCCGACAGGCCATAGGCAAACGAGCCTTCGACCTGAGCCGCGATCTGCTGCGGATTGACTGCGTAGCCTGGGTCGGTGGCCGCGATGATGCGTCGAATGGTCAGCTCGCCTTCCGCACTGACCCAGACTTCGGCCACTGCGGCGGTGTAGCTGCCAAATCCCATGTGCTGGGCCAGCCCCCGATACACGCCCTCCGGTGCGGGCGTGCCCCATCCGGCGCGCTCGGCGGCTGCATTCAGCACCGCCAGGTGTTTGGGATGATTGGCCATCAGTTTGCGACGCAGCGCCAGCGGATCCTGACCTGTGGCGTGGGCGATCTCGTCCATGAAGCACTCGAGGTAGATCGCATTCTGGTTGTGATTCACACCGCGCCAGAAACCCACCGGCACCGCCGGATTGCGCATTGCATGGTCAACCAGCAGGTTGGGAATCGTGTAGCCGAATGCCCCGTCACCGCTCGGGGTCAGACCCTGGAACGCCACCGGATCACGGCCATTCTGCAGGTTCTGGGGTGCAACACCCGCCAGGATCGACTGGCCGGAAATGCGGATATGCAGGGCCTCCACGTTGCCTGCGGCATCCAGACCCGCCGTCAGTTTGGCCTGTGTCACCGGGTGGAAGCGGCCATGCAGCATGTCCTCTTCGCGTGACCACAGGAGCTTGATCGGGACACCCGGCATCGCCTTGGCGATCTCGACTGCCTGAGGAATCCAGTCCTGCGCGCCGCGTCGACCGAATCCACCGCCCAGATGCAATTTATAGACCTCGCATTGCTCGATGGGCAGGCCTGCCGCAGCGGCCGTGGCAGCCAATGAGGCTTCACCGTTCTGTGTGGGCGTCCAGACCTCGCAGCGCTGCGGGGTCCAGCGCGCGGTTGCATTCATCGGCTCCATCGTGGCGTGGTTCTGATGCGGGAAGGCGTACACCGCTTCGATGCGCCGTGCCGATCGAGACAGCGCGGCCTTGGCGTTGCCCGATTCATTGCCGACGAAAGCCTCAGTGGCATCCAGCCCCTCCTTGAGCATGGCGGCAACCGATGCGCTGGAGAGTGTTGCATTGGGGCCATCGTTCCAGGTGATCGGCAAGGCGTCCAGGGCGACCTTCGCCTGCCACCAGGTGTCGGCCACTACGGCTACCGCGCTGTTACCGACCCTGACGACTCGCTTGACACCCGGCATGGAGAGCGCCTTGGCTTCATCGACTGCCTTGACCGTGCCACCGAAGATCGGGCAATCCTTGATCGCGGCATTGAGCATGCCGGGCAACTTGAGGTCGGCACCGTAGACCTGACGACCATTGAGCTTGTCGACGGTATCGAGCCGTGAAAGCGGCTGACCGGCCAGCTTCCAGGTCTTCGGGTCCTTGAGCGCAATGTCGGTCGGTGGCGTCAGTTGTGCGGCCGCACCCGCCACTTGTCCGTAGCTCAGTCGGCGTCCGGTCGGGG
>Ga0209598_10002433_pt1 | contig 14566 bp, 7 predicted proteins | sample M_140807_EF_Meta_FD_187317 | JGI IMG/M metagenome (GOLD analysis project Ga0209598, IMG submission 187317) | Freshwater microbial communities from Lake Montjoie, Canada to study carbon cycling - M_140807_EF_MetaG (SPAdes) (version 2) | ecosystem: Environmental > Aquatic > Freshwater > Lake... | reverse complement strand
TTCCATCAAAACGCTCCACCTGAATGGAAACAGCCTGCGAACACTTGCCCAAACCAAACCGCTTACCAACGTGCCATAGATAGGATCCTTAATCTCACCGCGACCTCGGATTCTAAAAGGCCATCGGAATTAATGCACCAGCCTCTCCATGCCACCTGCGATGCTTCGGGAAGAGTGCTCCTGCTCCAATACCCCTCGGCGACTCTGTTTCTGTCGCTCCAAGACCCCCAAAGACCAGTGTGGTTCCGGCTCGAAACAACCTTCAAAAATCTTCAATCGTTCGAACTCTCTCCCGAAGGAAAGGTCTTAGCAACCGTCGACGAGGCAGGTCTGCACTTGTTCGGTGTAAACCAAGTCGATGACAAGCACTCCTTTGAGCTCAAACCCATGGCAAGCGGCCTACCCGACGATGCCGCCGTGAACCACTTTGCCTGGGACCCAGACTACAAGTCCAACCAGCAAAACAGCTCGATGCGTTTTGCAGCCATCCTTAAAGACAACTCTATCTTTTACGTCCAAGACGGTGTCTCTATAAACCTCACCGAACTCTGCATGAAACCTTCAATGGAAGGTTCAACTGCAGGCAACCTACAATTGCACAACATCAACAAGTCTGACATCAAAAACTTATGGTTCTTCAAAGAAGTTCTGACCGATGTGACACAAGCCTCGAATCCCGAGACCACGCTTCGCTACCTGGCTATCCAACATGAGTTCCAAGCCGACGAGGGCATCAAAACAGACCCCGGAGTCGATGTTAGAAAAACCAACAGGGTCAGATTTATCCGACTCCCCACTTCCGATTCAACGATAGATACCTCCACCGATGTGGATCAACAAAAGGCATCTCAAAATTGTGTCGATTTGGATTTAGGTCCGTCCGACACCAAAATTGCTGCCAACCCACAAGGTGGCATCGTTGTCACAGGAGATAAAGATGGAAACGTCGTGGTCCGCTTGGTCTCTCCCTACTGGGGCATCGCAAACCCTGTGTTCGACGCGCAGAGCGAAGCCGATTCAGTAATCGAAAGCCTCTCATTTGCAGACGACGGCGACACTCTAGTTATCTCCAATGGGAATAACCGTGTGTTCGGCCTCAGGACCAAAGCCGCCGCCCAAGAATCCAAGTAGCAGCATTGCGGCTAAGACAGGCTCGCCGCAGGCCGCACCCGGGACTCCCAGAGCATCTGCAACCCCAAGAGCATCGCCAAAGTCACACAGGCGATTTGGTAAGCAGTCAGCCCCAGCCAAAATACAGACTCCGGGCGAATCCACTCGGTCACAAATCGGAATGCAAGATACCCAAGCAAGTACAACTTGAGCCTCTGGCCTTTGAGCCAGCCTTGCCGCTCGAATAGCACCAATCCTAACAGAACAATGCTATGAAAGAGCGTCTCGTAAATCTGCACCGGATGCCGTAGCAACTCTCCACCATCAGGCGCGGTAGGAAATGCGACCCCCCAAGGTACCTGCGTCGGCGTCCCGTAGCAGCAACCTCCAAAGAAACATCCGATCCTCCCCAAGCTTAAACCCGCTGCCACCGGCATTGCAAACGCATCCCCCGTCCTCTGGCGGACCCCAAGCCACGCCTTGGTCATCTCGACGGCCAAGTAACCTCCGAAGATCCCACCCAAGACCGTCTTCCCATCGCTGAGCCAATGCACCCAAGGACTCAGCCCGCTCCAATCGCGCTCAAGCAAAAACGGAAGCTTGGCCCCAATAAATGCTCCTAGCAATGCCGCCAAAGACAAGTACCGTTTTTGATCGCCCGTCAGCGATAGCTTGACGCGACTCTGACGATAAAGCCAATAGCTCGCGATCAGGGCTGCAAGCATCATGAGCGAATGCAAGAACCGTCCTGTCGCAAGACTAACCATCGATCGGTCGGCCAATAACAAGAGGCTTGATCAACTCCGGCAACGGCACATGCCCATTGCGATACAGGACGTTGTAAGCACAAAACGGGATGATATGTCCACTGGGGAGTACATGATGCGTGCAACACTTCATCACTCGCCGCACATCGAAATTATAAGCGTCCAAAAATGAGGTGATCGTTATGCGTAGCAGCTGCTTGCTGCCGAGTTCCTTTTCGATCGCCTTGGCAAAAAAATCATCGGCAAGCTGCTGGCGATTGCCAAGCGACACAAGCGCAGGCCCACTGTTTGACTCATCACTGGCACCATCACTGGAATCGACGCATCCGTTCGGGCCACAGCATGCATTCCTAGCAAGATACAACTGCGCCAATCGCTTTCCCTCGTCGCGAGTGAAACTCAGCCCGTTGGCCAGCAGATCCCGATTGGCTTTGGCATCGATGAATCGCGTCAGCGGAACCAAGCTTCCTTCGTGCCGATAGCACATCGCCAAGACATGGCAGTTTGGATGCGCGCAAGGGAGCGGAAAAAAGTCCGATTCGCAGAGCCGGCCTTGCGACTGCTCGCACAATAGCCGAATACAATCCGGAGCCGTGATGCGAGCCTCGATTTGTTCCGGCAAATAATGACGACCCGAATACGTCGCCGGCTGGAGACTCAGGCCGCTGACCCAAGGCCGTGCGGCGGCAAGTTCTAGCAAACCCCCAAGCTGACCTTCGTTGACTCCCGCTTGCAAGGTGGCCACCAAGGTGACGTTCAAGTCCGCCGCCCCTAGCCGATCGAGGGCTTGGAGTTTGGTCGCAAGAAGTGGCTGTCCTCGGAGTTTTTCAAAAACAAAGTCTTCGACTCCATCCATTTGCAAATAGATCTCAACGCGATGCTTATGCTCGGCGATCTTCGCGACAAGCTCTGCGTCTTTGGCCAGCCGAATGCCGTTGGTGTTGATCATCACATAATGGATTGGCTGCGAAAGAGCATAGAGCAAGATCTCTTCAAACTGCGGATGGAGCGTCGGCTCACCCCCCGAGAGCTGCAAAACATCAGGTTGGCCCTCGGCTGCCACCAACGTATCGATCGCACGTTTGACATCGTCGAGCGATTTGTGCTTAAGCCCCGGTCGGCTATCGGCATAGCACATGCTACAAGTCAGGTTGCAATTGTCGGTGATTTCCAAGACGGCCACGCAGGTATGCTGCTCGTGGTCCGTACACAATCCGCAATCGAGTGGGCAGCCCTTCGATGGCGTGACTTGAGTATGCCTGGGAAGCCTCGCTGGCAACGCCGTGTCGTAGCGATCGAACCAATTCCGATCGCTGCAGACAAAGTCCTCGCGCACTCCGTGCTCTGGACACCGCTTGCGAAAGTAAACACGGTTCCCCTTGGCGATGATCTTCGTCTGCACGACCCGCAGACAATCAGGACACAAACTCTGCGTGCTGCCTAGAAACGTATAAGCCGTTATCGGTTTGGTGTTTGCCATAAAGCGATGCTGTTTATCGATACCTTGGAATCCCAAGCCTTAGAAGGAAGAAGGTCGCAAGCAAAGAGATAATCCCATCGAAGATTAAAATCGGAATGAAAATCACTTCGCCGAGGGGAGCATGAACGGTTTCGGAAAACAGAAATAAACCGGTGCAAATTCCAAAGAACAATATCCCACCGCCAAAGAAACTCAGAGAAGACAGCAGCAGCGAATAGACCAAATACCAGAAATCAAACCTTTGTCCCCCGGGATACGTCTGCTCTTGGATCGCGCGAGCGATGTTCCGACGATGAAGCCATAGTCGAATCATCGATAAAGGTAACGCGACAAAAAGCAAGCCAAAACCCCAACTAAACAAAGCGAGCAACACGGAGAATGGACCAAAAGCATAAGGCGTGACCACTAAACTAGGAACCAGACAAGCCGATAGACAAGTCATCCCAAGCACTCCGACACCTGTCCAATAGGAACTTTCAACCGGTGGCATCTGTAAATGCTCATCCTCGGACGGATCGACTCCCGATCCTCCTCGGTTTGCAACCTCGGGATCAGAACCAACAGAGAACTCGAAAGGATTCTCATCGGGTTGATTAGGTGTTTTTGATGATGTCATCACGGCTCACTCATACTTGGGTATGCCACGGTAGAATAAAAATCCAGCGAATAACAACGACAAAAAACCATCGCCAATTATAAGCATCCAAACGGCGTTATCACCACCCGTTTTTGAACCTTGAGCTGACATGACAGCAATGGTGCATACTCCAAAGAATAGCACACCGCCAGAGAGTAAACAGAGCCAGCAAACGAAGACCGAAGAGATCAGATACCATAGCCCGAACCGCTGAGTACCGGGATACTTATCCATTTCAATCGCTCTTGCGATGTTCCAACGATGCACTACAAGCCGTAGCAATACAAAAGGTGTCCACCAACACGTCAAAATCGCGAGGGTCCAACTCATAGAGAAAGGATAATACCCATACGAGAAAACGCCGACCAATCCCATCAAGACCAAAAACCCAAGCCAATAGCTCATTTCGATAGGTGGCATCTGGGCTCTGCGATCTTCGGAATCACTCCTGTTGTCGCTCTCGAATCGAGCTCCGCCGGCATCCGAGTCAACGTAAGCCTCGAAGGGATTATCGAGGGGTTCGTCAGAAGAATTCGAAGTAGTCACCGATTACCTCACCGGAATGACGAACCAATTTTTTTTATTGGATCGATGCGGCCCGACGCTGCATTGATTCTAGCAACTGCAAGGCCGCAAGTGGGGTCATCGTTGTCAGATCCAGAGATTTAATCTCGTCGACAATCTCGTTTTCCTGCCACTGGAACAAGGTCAATTGAATGGCTCCGGACTTCTTCGGCGGCGGAGCGATCTTGCTCTGACCATAGCGGTTGAGATGATTGACCTCAAGCTGGCCTAAAATCTCCTTGGCACGCTCGTTGACCCCGCGTGGAATCCCAGCCAATCTCGCAACGTGGATCCCATAGCTCTTGTCGGCACCTCCTGGAACAATCCTATGCAGAAAGACGACTTGGTCGTCCCACTCCTTGACCGAAACGTTCCAATTGCGAACGCTGGTTAAGGATCGCTGCAGCTCGATCAACTCATGATAATGGGTTGCAAACAGGGTGCGAGACTTGTTCCGATCGTGCAAATGTTCGACGATGGCCCAAGCCAAGCTCAGTCCATCGTAGGTGCTCGTCCCGCGCCCGATCTCGTCGAGGATCACCAGCGATCGCTCGGTAGCGGTATTGAGGATTCGAGCCGTCTCGACCATCTCGACCATGAAAGTGCTTTGGCCGCGAGTCAGCTCGTCGCTTGCCCCAACCCGCGCAAAGAGCTTGTCGGCAATCCCGATCGTGGCTTTTCGAGCCGGCACAAAACTGCCGATCTGAGCGAGCACCACGATGGTGGCACACTGCCGGATGTAAGTGCTCTTGCCGGCCATGTTCGGGCCGGTGATGAGTTGAATGCGGCCGTGCTCCGAACCGATCATGCAGTCGTTGGGCACAAACTTGCCCTTGGCCATCATGCTATCGAGCACCGGATGGCGACCTTCGTAGATCTCTAGAATCGCTTCCTCGGTCATCGTCGGGCAGACATAGTTGTTTTTCACGGCCAACTCAGCAAGGGACGCTAGGCAGTCGAGCTCGGCTATCACCGAGGCGTTGACTTGCAATTGCTTGGTAGCCCGATGAACCGTCTCTCGCAACTCCAAAAACAACTCGTACTCGAGCTGCTTGCTCGAGTCGTCGGCCGTTAAAACTTTCTCCTCGTACTCTTTAAGCTCAGGAGTGATGTACCGCTCGCAATTTTTAAGCGTCTGCTTGCGAACGTAATTCGCAGGGATACGGTCACGGTGGGTGTTTGTGATCTCGATGTAGTAACCAAAGACGGAAGTAAATCCGACCTTCAGACTCGGGATCCCCGTCGATTGGGCTTGCTCGGCCTGGTAGCGTGCAATCCATTCTTTGCCCCCGGTAGCAAGTCCTCGGAGTTCATCGAGCCGTGCATCGTAAAGCGGCCGAATAAAGCCACCTGCTTTGGAAAGCAAAGAGCATTCGTCTTGCAACGCCAGTCGCAATCGAGAGCAGAGTGAATCGCATGGATCCAAATGGCCCTGCAAAGCGATCGCCCTTGGGATTTCTAGCGCGCCGACCAAGGCTTGGACTCTGGGGATCTGCATGAGCGATCGGCCAACCTGTTGCAGATCCCGAGGACTGCAGCGACCTGTGGCCACCCGGGCTAACAACCGCTCCAAATCGTAAACTTCTCGGAGCGTCTCTCGCAAGGATTGACGCAGCTTGGCACTGTGCACCAAACCCTGGACCATCCCCAATCGCTCAGAGATCGCTTCGATGCCAATCAAAGGAGACGAGAGCCACTGCCCAAGCCGCCTAGAACCCATGGCCGTCTGCGTCTGGTCGATGACCTCTAACAAGGATCCTTCACGTGAAGCCGTGCGGATCGTTTGAGTCAGTTCGAGCGATCGGCGAGTCGAAGCATCGATCTCCATGCATCGAAGTAGCCTCGCCGGTAGCAAGTGCTGAATATGGTCCATCGGGGATTTCTGAGTCTCGCGCAGATAAGCGATCGCGGCCCCCGCGGCGCTGATCGCCAGACGATCCTCGGGACTGGTGTCCCAGCCCATCCCGCTAAGATCCAACACGTCGAAGTGCTCGTGCAACACACGAGTTGCTTCGTCGATCCCAAACTGCCAAACTGGGCGGTGCGTGATCGACCAACGATCCAGCGGATCCGAAACCAAGACAGAATCGTCCTGACGAATCAAGATCTCCGCAGGCTCGAGCCTTGAGATCTGATCCGATAGCTGTGAGGCGCGATAGCAAGCCGCTTCGAATCGCCCGGTCGAAAGCTCCACCCAAGCCAACCCAACCGGAGCATCCGCGCCCGCCGCACCCGGCTTGGGTGAATACACGCACAGCAACAGGTTGCTTTTGGTCGGGTCCAAAAGGGCATCGTCGGTCAGCGTGCCGGCCGTGACGATCCGCTGCACCTCACGCCGCACGAGCCCCTTGGCCATCGCTGGATCTTCGACCTGCTCGCACACGGCCACTCGGAAACCCGATCGCACAAGCTTAGCAAGATAGCCTTCGAGCTGATGATGAGGAAAGCCGGCCATGGGGATTGGATTCTCCCCTTTGTCCCGGCTCGTAAGGGTCAGCCCTAAGACCCGCGCCGCGGTCTTGGCATCCTCATGAAAGAGCTCGTAAAAGTCTCCCATGCGAAACAGCAAGATCGCCTCCCCGCTGGCCGCTTTGGCCTCCTCATACTGCTTCATCATCGGCGAGAGGGTCATGCGAGAGAATCAATCCAAAAAAGATAGGTCACTTACGTAAACTTAGGAAAATCGCCAAAACGGCTCCGAGTCCGCCCCCTGGGCCGTCCAAGGCAAAACGCCGTTGTGGCCCAGTCGAGAGTGTCCCAGTTGAGATTTACCCAGTGCGTGCGTCAAAGAGTATTGCCCTGGGGTGGAATTGATGGAAGCCCCCAAAGGTCCGCCCGGTGGGTCGCCAGCGTTCGGCTCGGGACGAAACCAAAGGCTATGCTGGCAATCATCCAGCCAACCCAGACGGAACAAACGGAACTGGAGCTGAAAATCGCTGAAGAAAATCCACTGGAGTTCTCCGCTGGCAATCCGCTTGACAGATCCCCGCCCCCGAGAAATCTCTCCCTCGTACTCCAAATACTTCATTCGGTGGGGAGCTAATCGCCAAAACTTGGTCCCGCTGGACCATTGATTTGGTGGAGATTCGCTGGCAAATGCCAGCAATCCTGGGAAATGCTCGCCATGGCAAGCTTGCATCCGAGGCGCTAATTCTGCTAGGAAAGACTCTGGAAAACGGATCAGCCAATCCCAATGGTCCCGACGATCTTGCGAAAAATGCCCGGTATGATGAAGGATTACAAAGGGTGAATTCGACACTTTGGCCTCCTCCTTCATGCCTTTCCCCGGATCTAATGGGAACTTATCCAACATCCAGGCATCCAAATCCACGTTATAGACCTCAGGATCGTTTCGTCCGTAGGTCTAGGAAGTTTTTCAAGGAATTCAATGTTGGCGGCGGGATTTGCCGAGTTGGATTCCGGGAAAATAGCTTTCGGATGCGACCAAAACCATGAGGACACTTCAAGCGGTTGTGCCACGGCCAGCACGTCGTAAATGTCCAAATGGTCTAAGGTTGCATCCAGAGTCACCCAAATTATACTCAAACGCAAATGTTATGTAGGCGATCCCCCTACAAAGGCGGATTTCCTGCCGTTGTGACCCGCCAATCCAAATTGGTATGAAGGTTTACCGCAAATGGGAATTGATGAATCCAGGTCCAAGAACCGTCAAACCTCGCAACAGCGATCAACGCGTCGGCTGAGCTTCCGCACGTTGCTGTGCGAACATCTCGAACGTCGCGAGGTGATGGACGCTGCCGGCCTCTTTGATGCAGGCACCGATCCGGCTTACTTCCAGAGTATGTCGGATCTGCTCCGAGGCCTCAACTCCGGAGCCGGCGGAGGCGGCAATCAAGGTGGTAACAACGGAGGCGGCAACAACATCCTTGGTGGCGCAGGTGGTGCCAGCGGTGGTGGCAACATCAACCTCTCGGGCAATCGCTGGATCAATCCAGTTGGGGGTTCGAGTCCCAACAACGGGGATCCTGCGTCGGTTTCCTGGAGCATTGTTCCGGATGGAACCCAAGTCAGCACGATCAACGGGGGCTTGGCTCCATCGAACTTCATCTCCTTCATGGACGGTATTTATGGGGCATCACCCGGACCGGTGGCCAATCGTCCATGGTTTAACTTGGTCCGTCGGACCTATGAGAACTGGGCTAGCGTCTCTGGATTGAACTTTATCTACGAACCCAATGACGATGGAGCAGCCTACGGTGCAGCTTCGCGGGGCGTGATCGGTGTGCGCGGTGACATGCGCGTCGGTGGTGCAGCGGTCGATGGTAACTCCGGTATTCTAGGTTACGCCTTCTATCCAACTGGCAGTGGCAACACGGGCACAGACGGTGACATGGTCATCGACACGTCCGACAACTTTTACAGCTTGAACTCTGATGGAGCGACCGGGGAGAACCGCGGGCTTCATAACGTCCTTTCTCACGAGATTGGACACGGCATCGGTCTTGGGCACGTGATCCCCACGGATCAGACCAAGTTGATGGAACCGTTTGTTTCGTTTGCTTACTACGGCGCCCAGCTCGACGACATCATTGCTACTCAAACCCTTTATGGGGACACCTACGAGCAGAACGATTCGACGGCCCAAGCTTCGAATCTTGGATTGTTAGGCAACGGCGTCAATCAGTTCGACAATTTGTCGATCGACCGCAGCGAGGATTCAGACGTATTTCTCTTCACCGTCGGCAGTGCAAAGCTCAGGCGTGTGACGTTGACTCCCGAGGGCAGGCAGTACGACGTTGGTCCTCAAGGCGGTCAGATCTCGACGGTCAACTCGTTGATCTATCGAAACTTGTCTTTCCAAATCGAGAGGCTGACAGGAGAGGTCGTCGCGGTTGCGAACTCCTCGGCCGCGGGTTTGCCTGAGATTCTTCAAAGCCCGAACCTCAACCCCGGAGCTTACTTCCTGCGGGTTCTGGCCGGTGGTGCTGGCGAAACGCAAATGTATAGCTTGAAGATCGAGGCAGAGGCCAAGACTTCGACCGGCCCGATTTTGATCGGCGTTCAACCCAACAACAGCGAGCTGATCGAAAACGGTTCGGTCCGCACGGTCTCTCCTCGCGAGTTAACCTTCCGTTTCGACGACGCGCAGATCATCGATCCGGCAACTGTCAGCGGCATCCGAGTGACCCGCGCCGGAGGGGATGGATCTTTTGGCTTACCGAGTGTTGCTACCGACTTTGGAACCAACGGAAAAGTCGATGTTCAACTGACGGCTCGCAACGCCACCGATTCGCTCCGAATCAACGTGACTCGCGCGGACTTGGGGGTCGGAGCCCCGCCGCAATTGAGCATCTCTGGCGACATCATTACCGTCGTTCTCAATTCGCGAAGCGGTTCGACAGTTACTGCTCAGCAATTGGTGGACTTTGTCAATTCGCCCTCGTCCCCTGTCGCCTCAAAACTCTCTGCAAGGATCAACGGTGGTTTTGCTGCTACCCCCCTGGGTCTTACTGACCCGTCAACCTATTCGCCGATCGTGCTTGCCAAGAGCAACGATGTGATCATCAATCCCGGAGCGGTCATCATCGGCGATCGCCCCAATGAGAATGAAGTTACCCTGCGCTTCGCTGAGACACTACCGGATGACAACTATCGGCTGGAAGTCTTCGGTTTTGACGATGCCTTGCGAGGCATAACAGGCCTGAGGAATGTCTCGGGCGATTTGTTCGTCCCTCGCAATGCCAATACCCGGCAGGACACGCTTGAGTTCCGACTCGATTTGGGATCCAAAGTCACTGCGGTTGTTCCACAGCCTGTGGTCCGTAACGCCTCCGGAGTCCTCGAGCAGCGTCGCGACACGATCGTCGTCTACTTCGATAACGAGAAACTCTTCGTAGAGAATGATTCTCAAGGCAACCCCACCGCTGGCAGCGCGGAGAACCCTGATTTCTATCAGCTTCTTTACACGGCCAACACGGTCCGAAACACCGACGATATCACCTTCAAGCCCGAGCGCGTTACCTACAACGCGTCGGCCAATACGGCAACACTGCGATTCTCCTCGGACATCGATCTACTCCCGGGGCCCTTCATCCCATCGAGCTCCTTCCGATTGCGCATCGGAACTCGGGAAACCACCCCGATTGCACCGGTACGAAACGAGGCAGCCGCCACAGCGATCTCGGATCTGAATACCAACGCGGCAGTTAAACTTCGCTTCACTGCGAAAACACTCGGCGAATCCGGTTCGGGTCTGCAAATCTCGTTCGTCAACTCCCTCTCGGGTGGCACTCCAACGATCACCAATGTCGGTGGAGTGATCGTGGTGGACATGGCCCGCTCGGATGTGACTGCCAACGAAATCGCCGACGCGATGAACACCTCAACGGTCTCCTCACCACTGATGATCGTGACACTCGAGCCGGGCAGCAACGGGAATACCGTCGTCGGAAACCGAGTGATCAACTATTCTCCGGTATCGCTTGTCGGTCTGGGATCCTCCTTTGATACGTCGAGCAACCTCGGTACCATCGGCTCGAAAGATGTACCACTGACGAGCTTGCTGTTGACCTCGAACATCGATCCAGAAGTCCATGCGTTGGATCTGATCGGCGCAAACAACGATCCTGGAACGCGAAACGTTCCCGAAGCCTTTGAGAACTACATCAACCCGGCGTTCACCGGCGATAACTTCCAAGGCATACGGACAATCTATTACAACTTCAAAGATGCCTACGGCGCAGTCGCCGGTACGAATCAATCCAATGCGATCACCGATAAGCAGAAGGCTCGGATTCGCGAGGCCTTCTCGCTCTGGTCGGAGTATGTCGGCGTTCAGTTTGTCGAGACCCCAGATAGCGGCTTTACCATGGCCCTCGGAGCCTTGGCCGCCCTCCCCTCAGGCGGTCTGACCGTCGAGAACGCCGCAAGCGGTGGTTGGGGTGTTCGCATCGACCCGGCTTACCAAAACAGCCTGGCGGTCTTCTCGGCCGACAACACTTGGAACGACAACTACGGTGAAAACTTCACCCGTTGTGCAATGGCCAGTATCGGCATGTTGCTCGGTCTATCCCGCGCCGGGGATGCCGACCCATCGACGTTGATGAATTTCAATTCGGGTTTCCTCAACTTCCCTACCAGCTCGAATAGAGACTTTGAACCGGTATTCCCGGGCAATCTCGATGTTCTTCGTGCCGACTACCTCCATCGGCCCGAAAGCAGCGACATCGATCTGTACAAATTCGACATCGACTTTGGACCCAATGGACAAACTCGCCAAGGATCCCTGGTTGTCGAGTCCCTAGCAGAACGACTCGCAAGCAGCAGTCCGCTCGATACCCGCTTGGCACTCTTCAAACAAACCCAAGCCACTGCGATTTCCAACCTGGGAGCCGGTGGTGGGATCGAGGTCAAGTTTACTGCTGTCGAACCCGGTAAACTCGGAAACAACTTACTGGTCTTCGTCACCCGATCAAACCGTGGTGTTGGAGCCCAACCGATCGTCAACACCTTCCCCAACGCGATCTCCATCGACCTGAACTCTACGGTCGGTAGCGAATCGACCCTGGATGAGTTCCTTCGGGCATTGGACAACGATCCTGCCGCCAGAGGACTGGTCAAGGCAGAGTTGATCAAAGGGGACAAAACCACCAAGGTCGGAAATCGAGACATCACCTACTCGCCAATCATCCTTGCCGGTGGTAGCGTCAATCTCATCGCTCAGAACGATGATTATTTCGGAAAAGATTCGCTGATCCGAATGAACCTCGATTCAGGCGTTTACTTCATCGGCATCTCCGCTTCAGGCAACGACAAGTACGATGCGTCGGTCCCTGGAACTGGCAATGGTGGTCGGACTCAAGGCCGTTATGACTTGAGAGTTACCTTCCGCGCACAAACCGATGGGACTGATTCGCTCCAAGACGTCGACAATGGTTCGAGCGACGTGAAAGCTACATTTGATGGAGATGGAGACGGCGTACCTGGCGGCACTTACAACTACTGGTTCGAAACACGGCCTTTGGATCGTGTCTTGCGATTCAACTCCGGTGGCAATGCGGCGTTGGATACTCGTATCGTCACAATCACCGGTGGCAATGGCACGGTTCGCCGATTTGAATTCAGCCTCGATCCTATCGTAGGCGTCGGTAATACCGCTGTGATATTCAACTCCAATAGCACAGCCGGAGACCTTGCTAGTGCCCTGGCCAATGCGATCAACTCACGCAGTGAACTGGGCGTTACTGCGGTTCCCAATGGCACCCGGATCACGCTCAAGGGAGAGCGATTGGTGCAGTTGTCCAACGGTCTGACAGCCATCGATCTTTCGGGCAAGACGATTTTTGTCGACAAGTCCGCTGGTCCCAACGCCGACGGATCGCTCACCAAACCATTCAACAACATTTCCGGCACGGGAGTGGCCAACGCCTTTGCAGCCAGCGTGCCTGGTGACATCATCCGAATCGTTGGCAACGGTGGTGCTGACGGCAAAATCGAAACCGTCGGCGACAACTTTGCCTACGAAGTGGGCTTTGGTGTTCTGGCCGGTTCGGTCCTCTCCGACGGATCGACCATGGACGTCCCCAAGGGCGTAAGCGTGATGGTTGACGCGGGGGCGGTCTTCAAGATGCGACGGAGCCGGATCGGCGTCGGTAGCTCGACGCTGGGTGTCGATCGCAGTGGCGGTGCCCTGCAAGTCCTCGGCACTCCAAAGCTGCTCGACAGAAACGGGAACGCGATCAAGTCCGCAGATGGTTCTGAAGTCGGCGGCAGCGTCTTTTTCACCTCCTGGCTCGATCAATCGATCGGCTTGGACAACTATGCTCCGAACACCACGCCAGCACCTGGCGATTGGGGCGGACTGGTCTTCAAGAGGGACCTAGATCGCTCCGTCGGTCGCTTTGACCTCGAGGACGAGGGGATCTTCCGCCAGTACGTCAATAACGCAGAAATTCGCTACGGCGGTTCGAGTTCGGTCGTGATCGATTCGGTGCAGCAGACCGTCAATAGCATCCAGATTGCCGACATGCGACCCACGGTGACCTTCAACCGGATCACCCTAGGGGCCGACTCGGCCATGAGCGCCACGCCCGACAGCTTCGAAGAAACACTCTTCAGCGATCACCGGTTCCAGCGCAAGGGTTCCTTTACCCCCGACTACGATCGCGTGGGACCTGATATCCACGACAACACGTTGATCAACAACTCGATCAACGGATTGTTTATCAAAGTATCCACGCCCGCCGGCGGTGAGCTCAAGCAACTGACGGTTCCAGGGCGGTTCAACGACACCGACATCGTGCACGTGATCTCCGAAAATATCGTCGTATCGGGGAACCCTGGTGGCGGCTTGCTCGATAGCACCATCGCCCCTTCGAATCTGATCTCATTGGCCGCCTCGCTAGGCGGCAGCTTGACCCCGGGCGATTACCAGTACAAACTAACGTTTGTCGACAAGAACGGCTACGAAACACCTCCCTCGGAAGCCACACCGCGCTTGACTCTAGGCGGCGGACAAACCGCAGTCCGATTCATCGGATTACCAGGGGTCTCTGGGGAATATGTTTCGCGAAGACTCTACCGAGCCGACTCGGTAGGCGGACCTTATCGTCTGGTCGCCGAACTCGATGGAACCTCGACGACCTACACCGATCGGGGCGGATTGCTAACGGACTCCAGCGATGCACTCGCAACCTTGCTACGCGATCGTCCTGTGGTCAGCGCCGTAGGAGTCAATGCGATCGCCGGTGGCACCCTGCCGATCGGTTCGTTCAACTACAAGGTCGTCATGATCGATGCGATGGGCAGAGAAAGCCTTGCATCCAACGCGACGGCTTCGGCAACCACCACTCCTGCCGTGGGTGCCATTCCTGCGAACCGCTCGATCCGGCTAACCTCGCTTCCAAGCGTCCAAACCGGATACGCTGGACGTCGGATCTACCGAAGTAGCGTTGGTGGTGCGGGAACCTACACGCTCATCGCCGATGTTCGAGATCCGGCCATCAGCACGATCGTCGATAACGGCACTTCATTGGTCGGAACCCTGAG